>Ga0209828_1001842_pt1 | contig 18480 bp, 13 predicted proteins | sample MaitaG_FD_187429 | JGI IMG/M metagenome (GOLD analysis project Ga0209828, IMG submission 187429) | Marine algal microbial communities from Maine, USA - Maine_Asex2 metaG (SPAdes) (version 2) | ecosystem: Host-associated > Algae > Red algae > Unclassified | place: Maine, USA | collected 2015-01-05 | reverse complement strand
CGCCTTCAAAAATTTGACATAAACACATGGCGCAAGTGCCACCGCCGCCACAAGCAGAAGGTAAAAACAATTTTTTTTCGGAAAGAGCTGTCAATAGAGTTGCTCCGGGTTTTGTAATTAATGGGTTTTCTTCATCACCATTTACAATTAATTGAACATCGCCTGAAGGTACAAGCCGAGATTTTACGATCATTAAAGATCCTACCAAAAATAAAATGATAGTTAAAAAAGCTAACACGGAAGCTAAAATTAATGTGCTTGTGCTAACTGCTAAAAGAAAAAAAGTTGTCGAATAAATAATTGAAATCATTTAAATAATTTTAAAGTTTAATACCCATAAAGCTCATAAAGGCAACGCCCATTAAGCCGGTAATAATAAATGCGATACCCAAACCACGCAAGGCAGGTGGCACATCGCTGTATCTTAACTTCTCTCTTATTGCAGCTAAGGCAACTATTGCTAAAAAGAAACCAAAGCCGCTACCAAGGCCGTAAGGTATGCTTTCTGCAAAGTTGTAATCTTTTGAAATCATAAATAAGGTACCACCTAAAATGGCACAGTTTACCGTAATTAAGGGTAAGAAAATACCCAAGGAAGTGTACAAAGGTGGAAAGTATTTTTCAACCACCATTTCTACCAACTGCACAAATGATGCAATTACGGCAATGTAAACTATTAAACCTAAAAAGGTTAAATCTACCTCGGCAAAGGCTGGGCCAAGAAAACTTAAAGCTCCTTCGTTTAACAAATAGGTTTTAATTAACCAATTAAGTGGTGTGGTTAAGGCCAATACAAATATTACGGCAAGCCCTAAACCAAAGGCAGTTTTTACTGTTTTTGATACGGCAAGGAATGAACACATTCCAAGAAAATAGGCCAATACCATATTTTCGATAAAAGCTGATTGTACAAATATATTTATATAATGCATTGTAATATTTTTTAAGAAATGTCAATTAATTTAGGTTTGCGAGAACGTTGCCACCATATAAAAATACCAATTAAAAACATAGCTGCTGCTGGCGTTAGCATTAAGCCATTGTTAGAGTAACCAAAGTCGTAAACAAATTGTGGTATTATTTGTATTTTAAATAAAGTACCAGAGCCAAACAACTCTCTAAACACGGCTACAAAAATTAAAATTGCGCCATAGCCTATACCATTGCCAATGCCATCTAAAAATGATTGCCAGGGTTTGTTGCTCATAGCAAAAGCTTCTAAGCGCCCCATTACCATACAATTGGTAATAATTAGGCCAATATAAACTGAAAGTTGTTTACTCAGCTCAAATTGAAATGCTTTCAAAAACTCGGCAACAACGGTTACTAAGCTGGCAATAACTACTAATTGCACAATCATTCTAATGCTTGATGGAATGGTATTTCTTAATAAAGAAATAACCAGGTTGGCTAATGCACAAACAAAAATTACACACAAAGTCATAACAAAAGCTGGCTTTACTTGTGTGGTTACTGCTAATGCTGAACATAAACCCAATACCTGAACCGTTATCGGATTTGCATCATCTAAGGGGTCGGTTAAAATTTTTCTGTCGTTTTTTGATAAAAAAGGTTTTCGCTTTTTTATTACTTTTTTTGCTTCTTCCTGAACAACTGCTGTTGTAGTACTCATACTATTTATTTTTGTACTATATTGTTAGTTTAATAATTCAAATTCAACTCTATCTCCGGATTTTCTGTCTTTAATTCCTGTAAAGCTTAATTGCCCTTCATTAGCACCTTGCTGTAAGGCGTAGGCATAAATACTTTCTGCTTTTCTTATTGAAAGGGATTCATCTTTTCTATCGTTTACCAAAATTTTTACGCGTTTGGTTGGGTTTGTTTTTAAAAACGCTACTAAGGTTTTTATTTGATTAGTTGATTCGTCGGTAACAATTGAGCTTCTGCCTTGAAAATTGATTTGATTTTCTAATCTTTTATTCCCTAATTTAAAAAAATCTTTTGCGGCTTGCATAATACCACTACCAAAAGCAACAGAATTACCCGAACCACTTTCTATCAATTGTTGGTTTGTTAAGTTTTTAAAATAGGCGTCATAAGCCCTCAAATCTTCTTCTATCATAGCTTCCAGACCATCGGTAGTAATGGTAGAACCCGTAATTCCATCAACTGAATATTCGTCTAATTGGTTGCCTGTTCCTTTTTTAACATCAAATTGATAGTTACCGTTAGCGTCTTTTAATTTTTTATCTTCAAACTGCTCTTGAAACCAATTTTCAGCAATTTCTGCGCCAAGGCCTGGTGTTTCGCCAACATGGTTAAAAGTAACTCCGTTTATTGAATTGAAATCCTCTTTTAAAGCGATAAAACCACCTATTTGATCCCATAGCCCCATCCCATTCATTGGTAAAATGTAGGTTTTCTTTTCGGTATCGGCAGTATAAATATATATAGGATATAAACGATCTTGAACTCGTTTTTTACCTTCTTTATATAAGTTGATATCGAAAGCATTTTTGCCTTCAATTACCTCACCTGTAGCATCTACTACTACTTCTTGAATACGAATTTCGTATTCTTTATCAGCATCCATATTTTCATTAAATTCAACTGCACTTAATATACTAACTTTTTTATCTCTGTCTTCTTCTACTTTTTGAATTGGTCGTAAAATAGAAGTCATTGAAGCTAAAGATAATGCTACTATTAAAGTCATAGCAGCGGCGTATAATATTGTTTTAAGATTGTCTGACACGAGCTAACCTCCTTTTTATATTTCTGTTTACAATAACATGATCAATTAGTGGGGCAAAAACATTTAGCAGTAGAATGGCTAACATCCAACCTTCTGGATAAGCTGGGTTTAATACTCTGATAATCATACCGCTAACACCAATTAAGAAGCCATAAACCCACTTACCAGGATCTGTTTGCGCACCAGTAACAGGATCAGTAGCCATAAATGCCATTGCAAATAAAAAGCTACCCATAATTAAATGATAATACCAGGGTACTTGTAAAAATAAGTTATCTTGATATTGACCACCAATGATATTAATTAAAATACCCATTACAATAGTACCAAATAGCATTCCCAACATAATTCTCCAACTGGCAATACCCGAGAAGGCCAAAAACGCTGCGCCTATAAGCACAAGAATTTTATTCATTTCGCCTACTGAACCTGGAATAAAACCTAAAATCATATCACTAATACTGTAATTTTGTATTACCGAATCCCAGCCACCTTTTGCGGCTAAACCTAAAGGTGTTGCGCCCGTAAAACCATCAACTATTAATGATTTCCAACCGCCTTCAAATGGCACTCTATCTAAACCCAACATATTTAAAGTATGTGCCTTTACACCTGCTATAGTATGTAATAAGTTATAATCTGGTGAAACCCAGCATTCATCGCCCGATATAAAAGTAGGATGTGCAAAAAATACAAAAACCCTTGCGGTTAAGGCAATGTTTAAAATATTCATACCAGTACCTCCAAAAGCTTCTTTGGCAATAATTACTGCAAAAGCCACCGAAACGGCTAACATCCATAAAGGTAAATCGGGTGGCATTATTAAAGGTATTAAAAAACCTGAAACCAAAAAACCTTCTTCGATAGGATGACCTTTTTTAGCCGCAAAAAAGAACTCAATACCCAAGCCAACCAAATGTACTACTACGAAAGCTGGTATAAACTGTAGCACGCCGTAGATGGCTTTCCACATTAGTCCATCAGTTAAATTTGGGTACAAACCCAAAGAGTTATAGTGCTGATGGCCAATGTTAATAATACCATGCAAGGCACACAAAACCATACCTAACACAACATATACCATTGTTCGTTTTAAATCAATGCCATCTTTAATGTGTGTACGAGATTCTGTTGTTTCGTCAGGTGCAAACAAAAATGTATCAAAACCGTCAAAAACAGTATGTAATAACTTATTGTTTTCAACATACGGTTTTAGTTTATCTACCTGTTTTCTTAAAAAACTAGCTTTACGCATCTAATTTATGTAGTTATATCTTATTTAATTTATTTTATATATATTTTTAACCTTGTTCAAGCATCATATTTAAACCTTCACGAAGGGTTTCCTGAACGTCAAATTTTGATGTGCAAACAAATTCGCATAATGCTAAGTCTTCTTCTACTACTTCATATATGCCTAAACCTTCCATTAAATCAAAATCTTTACTTAAAATAGCTTTTAATAAATGAACTGGTAAAATATCCATTGGCAATACTTTTTCGTATTGGCCGCTTACCACAAATGCACGTTTTTCGCCGTGTGTATTGGTATTAGCATTAAAGGCTTCTACCTTTTTTACAAATGGTACTTTTGAAGTTAGTTCAACCGGAGGTAAAGTTGGTGATAGACTTGGCCTGCCGTAACTTGGCAACATCCAACCGAATAGCTCATGAAAATCACCTTCTTCTAAAACAGAAATTTGATAATCGAAAGCACCTAAATGCTGACCATTTGATAGCTTTTGGCCTGATAAGGGCGAACCGCTAATTACACGTACATTGTCTTCCTTCAAATTATTTTCTAAGGCATAACTTATGCCTGTGCCTAAATACGATTTAAAGTTTGCCGGATAATCTACCGGAGGGCCACCTATTGTAAACATGCGGCTGGTATCGTAAATTCCTTTTTGAAAAAGACGGCCAATAGTTACTACATCATAAGGATGAACTGTCCAAACCACATCGCCTTTACTAATTGGCTTTGCATGATGAATTTGTACACCAACATTACCTGCCGGATGCGGGCCTGTAAAACTGTTAACCTTTGCTTTTCTAATGCCAGAAAAAAGACTACGATCTAACTTACCATTTAAGCCTAAATAAACATCGCCAGCGGCCAAAATATCTAACACATCAATACCTGTTTGAAAGTATTCCATATCATCGCGAAGGGTAAACTCTAAATCTGGTGCTAATGGGTTGGTATCAAAGCAAGAAATAAAAATATCTCTTGGTTTAATAGTTGGATCTGCCATTACATTAAACGGACGTTGGCGTATTAAAGGCCAACAACCAGAAAGCAAAAGCTTCTCCCTTATACTTTCTTCCGAAATACGATCAGGATGTTCTGCCCCGAAATCTTTAAATTTAATTTTCTCATCAGCTAAAATAACCACCTCGCTGATAGCTCGCTTTTCGCCTCGTCTAATCTCAACTATTTCTCCACTTACCGGAGCGCAAAAAGCTATATCCGGATTTGGCTTGTCAAAAAATATTTGATCTCCAGCAATTACTTCATCACCAACTGCTACTGTTAATTTTGGTATTGGTTTAATACCATTATAATCAGGCGGCTTTACTGCAAAAGTGCTCGACTTAAAGTTTTCAACATATTGATGTTCAGGAGTTCCGACTAATTTTATATCAAAGCCTTTTTTAAGCTTAAATGTATTGCTCATTCTAAAGTTTATGTAACCTTATAAATTATGCTGCAAAGGTAGCAAATAGGTAATTAAATTGGTGATTTAATTATGAAATATTGGTATTTAATTATGAAACAAGTATTAGGCCGAAATATTTAGCAACTTTTTACTCTAGCAAAAGGAGTTAACTTTAATGTAGCCGCTCTTTTCAACTGTTTTTGAAAATTTACAAGAGTTACACGTTACCAGTAAACTTTTATAATGCAGAATAACTATTATGATATCTTTTTTAGGATTTTATTTTCCTTGCGTTAAATTCGTAATATGAGAATAAAGCCTTAAAAATAAATAATTTATACAAAGCTATCTCATATAAGTATTGAAATGTCTTATAAAAAAAGATCAAAACAAGAAGTGAGTTTATTTAGTATCATTTCTATAAAACTATACAAAATCGCTTTTTCTAAAAGCAAGTAGACCCCAAATGAAAACAGGAATTAAAAAAATCATACTTACCGGATCAATTATAGCTGTATTAACAAACTCAATTGCTCTGTTTGTAATACTGTTGTTAAACGTTTGTTCGGCTTTGGCTATTTGTTGATGTAATACCGAAATTTTAATTCGTATGCCAATCCATATATAAATGGAAATTAAAAGAAAGCCCAAAAATAGCACGATCAATTTACGTTTTATGGTAGATATTGGTGTTGCCAGAATGAGTGAAAAAATCAAAGCGGTCGGTAAAAAACCCGCCATCCAGATATTAAAAGAGCAAGCGCTTTGTATACCTTTCTTTTTATCGCTTAGCTCAATGCGTGTATCATATTTTTCTTGTTTGATTTTTTTGAAACTAATTTTGTAAGCCTCCTTACTGAAAAAGTTGGCTGCGTTGTTTCTTAGTCCATTTGCATATTTTTTTCCCAAACTGGTATAAGTTCCAGCCAGAATCAATATTAAATAAATGATAAAACTGGTTATTCCAAAGCGGATAATGGATTTAGCATTAAGCATGGTTAAGCTGTATTTTAGGTATTTGTTTGGTCCATCGGATAAACCAAAAGCACAACAAAATAGCAACCAACATAAACAGAAATTGCCAGACATCAATATGCATCAAATCAAAAATGTTTTCAAAATACACCCCCGTTAAAAACAAGCTGACGATTCTTACAATATTTAAACTAAATAATAGGGCTATGGCCATAAATACACCCTGAACTTTTTTGAAGAAAGCAGCAGGATAAGCCAAAGCAATAGCCGCTAACAAAGCCATCGGTTCAAAAGCATCGCAACCTTGTTTAATATCAATAGAAAAAGCCTTTGACGAAATAACCGAACCCATACTTTCAGTTTGCTGACCAAAGAGGTTTAAAATAAAAGAGGCAATACCCGAATTAACACTCAACAAATGTGGATGAATGTGGTTGCGAAAAAAGCTTGCATAAATGATTGCATAAAATAGAATCATTAATCCTAAAAAGGCTAAGCCGAATAGCAACACCGGGTTCTTTTGTTGCCACCAGTTTTTTAAGATGGAAGCAGCCGTTATGTTGGTTTGCTGCTTCCTTTGTTTTTTGACCTTTTTTTCTTTTTTAGTTTTTTACTCATTGCACACTATCATTGAGATTTTCATTCCTCACATTCAAAAGTACCCGGTTGTGGAGGCGTTTCACAAGGCGATCCATCATTTTCATCATCAGCATTAGCAACATAACTTTCAGGTTGGTCGCAGATTTCAGTTGAATTATTAGGATCACCTAAGCCATCACCATCATTATCGGCATACCAAGTAGTTGGCAATGTGCCTTCACAATCGCAAGTGCCTTCTGCAATACCAGAACCTTCGCAGACTCCGCATTCATCTATAATTCCAACACAGGTTTCACAAGATTGAGGACAAGAACCACCACAATCAACACCTTCTTCATCTCCATTTTGTACACCATCATCACAAGTTGGACAATCTTCTGGACAATCACCGCCACAATCAATTCCTTGTTCATTACCGTTTTGAACACCATCTAAACAATTAAAGGAACCAGGAAAACTTTCAGCATTGTTAAAATCTGTAGTGTTTGTAACTTCTACTAAATCACCAAAACCATCACCATCTGTATCATTTTCTAAAGGATTGGATTGAATAACAGCTTCTAAAAAATCATTTAAGCCATCGTTATCCTGATCTGTATTTAAAGTGTTTGGCGTATTTGGGTCTAAGCCATTATTTAGTTCATAGGTATAGCCTAATAAATCTCCATCTGTGTCATTGTCTGTAATTATAAATTGCTTGACTAAAGTTACTACAGAATCAGCATCAATTGAAAAAACATTGACTATTTGAGAAAACCCTGCATAAGGAGAAGGAGAACCAGTAATAGTTAATACATTGTTTTCGACTGTATAATAGGATTCATCTAAATCAATAAAATATACAACATCTGGATTATTTGGATCTGAATCAATACGCTGTAAGGGTAAATAGCCTTGCAACCAATCACCAAAATCATCTATCCCATCCCCTATAACTTCAATGCCATCTATTACTACTGTAACAATTCCTCCCACAGGAATAATATCTAAATCGCTACACGTACTTATGAAATCCAAACCAAATTGATTAGTAATTCCATCTATTGCACAACAAAAATTACCGGCAAGAAAATCATTTACAAAAGAATCAATAATATCAGTGGAATTATCAACAAGGTTTACTTCATTATTGTTAGATGCTGTACAATATACTTGAGCTAACTCCCTAAGCAAACGGGCAGAAAATTGAGTGCTTTGAGATGAAATACAAGAAAGAAAATCCGGCATTTCATCTAACTCGTTGAAACATGGTACTATAGCATTTTCCAGAAAATCGTCGTGCATGTCATCCCATTCGCTGGCATCTTGTGATGCACAATAAGTACAAAAAGAGAAGAAACCTGGTGTCATTTCGGTAAAATAATGATCGCCAAAACCTTCCGCAGCAAAACAAAGATAGTCGGACATTAGCTCGCCTATAATGGGTGAAAAATCGGTGCATTCCGCATTATTATATAAAGGACCGTCGTTTCTTCTGCCAAAATAATCCCAAATATAACTTACAAAACCACTTGCCCAACCATTGTTACCATTGGTTAAAAATTCTTCACAGGTTCTGTCGGCAATACAAAAATACTGACAAGCATAATCTCCTCTTGGGCTGTTAGCTGATGCTGCACAATTATCTTGCAACTCATTTAAATTAGTAATAGGACAAGCGGAATTACCCAAACTCAATACATTACAATTTTCAGGTTGTGGAGTTGATGGAAAAGTACACTGACCTGTAATGGCATCAATTATTGCAGATTCCGGTTTATTCCCAAAGTTCAATAAAGTTTCTCCGGTTAACGAATTGCCGGGGTTTAGTATTCCATTAAATTGTAATGCTTGCGTATAATCATTCTCTATTAATGGAAGACCTGTATTCGATAAATTAGGTATTCCATAAAATAATTTGCTACATAAATTTGGATAGGCATCAATCTCATATCCATCAGCTGCGTTTACCGCAAAGTAACATACTTGATTCGGGTCGTAAATATTATTTACTTTGGTTATTAAGTTGCAGCCGTCTTGCTCTACTAATACGGCATTTTCAATAGTATCTTCATTTTTGTCTAAATCTAAATAGTGGAAAAGTTTGAAGTTAATGATATTGATACTGTTGTTGGTAATCTTCATGGTTTGAGAAACCTGTACATCTAAAGGGGAAAGTTCTTCAATAAGAATGGTTAAAATAGCTTGAAGACCATTTACACCTCCTAAATTTGCGTAATATGCTTCGATTGTATTATTAGTTAAAATTACATTTGAAGGTAGCGGAGGAGGGAAGTTAGCTGAATTTCCATTTTCCCCAATAGCATAATACCAATCTGATGTATAGGTTTGGTTTACACCATTGCCAGCATCAAAATAAGTGTTTCCAGCACAATTTACTCCGGTAAACTGGTTGAATTGTAAAACAGCAGCTCCGCTTGATATAGTGTTTGCACCATTACAAACACAATTTGAACCTTCTGGATTTTCAGACCGAACCCAAATGCCACCAAAACCACATGGTTCATCTTCGAAAAAACAACTGTCATCATCTTCTAACGCGAATGGGTTATAGTTACAAGCATAAGATTCTGTGCACCCTGTTAAATCTGATGTTGAAACTTCCATTAGCGAGACAGCGCTGTTTAGACCATTAACTCCCTCATATATAACTCTGATGTTTTCAGTTTCGAATGAGGCTTCTAAGGTGTTGATATTAGCTGATACTACATCTACTAAAGCAAAAATAGTTAGTACATCGTCTTGTTCAGAACCATTAACGTCATCGTATAATTTGATTATTGTTCCTGCAGGAATGTTTTGAATTGACATTGATTCTGCATCATCGTCTTGACATTGATCAAAATTTTGAAAGTTTATTACAGTTTCATTTTCTACCTCCAAGGAACAAATAAGATTCCCACCTTGATTTGTATTATCATAAAAAACTATTATTGGTTCTGAAGATTCGCAATAATCTTCTGGAATAACATCGTTTGGATATAAGTCTATTACTTCCTCACTATTATATTTTCTATAGTTTAGAATAAATGAATATTCGAAGTCGCCATTATCAGAATCATAATTAATGGCTACAGCTCCAGTATCATCAAAAACATTAAATTCACCTGTATAAAAATCAAGATCATCTGACTCGTTATATTCGCAGTTTTTGATTAGGCCATCTTCAATCCAAAGAGAAATATTTAATACATTTGTTATCGGAAAATCAAATATAAATTTATCGCAGCTTTCATAGTCATCTATAAACATACTTGGTGATCCACTAATCTCTGTTTCTTGCCTTTTAAAATTAATTACTTCATTATTTATTTTTACATTCCAATTATTGTCTGAAGGTGGTGGTAATTTTGGCAATAGAATATTTTCAATTAAAATTTTATCATTTACCTCACTTTGGCTTGCCAAATTTTCTGTCAAAGCTTCATAAACATCTACGGTTCCCCATCCATGTTTATCATCTTTTTCAAGATTATTACTTGATGACAAAATTAACTGGCTAATAACTCGATCACGACTCCAATTTGGATGTTCTCCCCAAAGAAGAGCCGTTATACCTGACATTGTGGCTGTAGCCGCTGAAGAACCGCCAAAACTATCATCTAAATACTTATTAGAATTTGAATACACATTATTAACCTCATTATAACTATCACCTATTCCATATGTGATTGTTCGTCCTCCATTATCTCTTTCCATTACAACAACAAAATCTACTTCTGGTCCTTCTCCACATTCTGTACAAGTTGTTCCATCTATTTCTTTTATACCTGTTACAGCTAACGTATATTCAGAAGATGCTGGATAAACTACCGGAAGTAAATTAACTATCGGATCAATAATATCAAAATCCGGATATGTTCCTGCAGCTGCAAACATTATGATACCATTCTCATATGCCATTCTTAAGGCATCATTTATTGCATCTTTGAAAAAAAAATTGTTTGCAATTTCTGAATTACCTATAGACATGTTTACTATTCTTACATTTCTTTCAATTGCAATATTGAACGCATTAACTATACCTTCAATTTCTGGATCACCGATTTCCAAATCAATATCGCCTATTATTACGTCATTTAAAGTTTTAAATGGCATTAAGTTAGCTTTATAAGCTATACCAAAAACTCCTCCATTGTTAGTTTTAGGTCCTGCAATTAATCCTGCAATGTTTGTCCCATGTCCACATTTATCTATATATGCATTAGATCCACCATCCGGCGCAAAAGTATTTACTGGTGTTATTGAACTATTGCCAGAATCGCCAGAATTAAAATCATCAATAAATTTCTGTGAAATTCCGGTATCAAATATTCCTACTTTTATCCCACTCCCTTTATTGTCGCTTACATTCCAAGCTTGGTTAATTCTATGTGCTGGATTAGCCAAATGCCAGGAATAATAGTCTTTATTGCTATTGGAATTATTATTTACGAAAATTCTATCACAAGGATTTACATAACCATCAGGTCCACAACCTGCACCACCAGTAAATAATTTAAATCCTACAGGTTGGATATATCTAACTCTTGGGTCATTTCTTAATTCTTGAATTAAATCTAAATCAAATATTCTTGCATAGAAATATGGTAATTTTCTATTGCTTGGCTCTTTGCCAATCAAATATGAATTTTTGTATGTCTTACCCGATTTTTCAGCACCATTAATAATTTTTTCTTGTAAGTCACTTTTAGCTTCAACCCATTTACTATCGTTAATGTCAACATCAATCATTTTAGATATTCTATTACCATTTTGTCGATATCCAATAATTACAACAGAATCCGTTTGAATTAAAGCACTATAAAGTAAATGATTATCTGCATTTTCCCAATTAAAGACTTTTTTTGTAGTCTGTATTTCATTTGTAATTTTTGCACGTATATCAGAAACTGACATAGGTTGTTTTTTCTGATTGTTTACTTGAAAAGATAAGAAAGTAAACGAACAAAGAATTAACAAAGCAACGTTTTTCATAAGTTATAAATTTAATAGTTTAACAAAAGTCGTGTATTAAATTTTAGGGCAAACAAATAACTTAAAGCCAATATATTATTTTAAATAAAGATTACAAAAAATTCTTATGTTTTATTTTCTATTCATTATTAAACCACTCACTCAAAACCACAAAATGCCAAACATAAACCAAAACCCCAACACTCAACACCGTACCAACTAAATTACGAATAAACCAAACACCTTCAACCAAAGAGATCAAAACAAAAACAATTAAAATCAAAAGCACGATTTCAATAACATTTGCTTAAATAAAATTATACATAAATAAAAAATGAGGAATATTAAATTTGTTGTACTTGTTTTATAAGTTAAAGTAATTTTGCTGTAAATAATAGAAACCGTACAATTACAAAATAAAAGTATTTCAGTTTAAATTTAACTTCATAAATAATATTCCATTTTAGGTAATACAAGGCGTAACAAGCCCAAATCAATCCACAAAAAATTGGTTAAACTTTCGTGAAAATTAAAGAGGGAAAAATCTCTAAAATATGTTTTTAATTATTATTCGATCTTTTCCGAGCTATTAATCAATAACTTCAAAACCTGTGTAGGAATGTAATGCTTCGGGAATACGAATCCCCTCTGTTGTTTGATTATTTTCTAACAAAGCGGCAACCACACGTGGCAAAGCAATAGCACTTCCATTTAAAGTATGTGCCAGTTGTTTTTTGTTATCCGCATTTTTGTAACGCAATTTCATACGGTTACTCTGGTAGGTTTCAAAGTTAGAAACAGAGCTAACCTCTAACCAACGCTGTTGGGCGGCACTCCAAACTTCCATATCATAAGTAAGTGCTGATGCAAAAGTTAAATCGCCGCCACAAAGGTTTAAAATTCGATAAGGTAACTCCAGCTTTTGTAACAAGCTCTCCACATAACCTACCATTTCGGCATGTGCTTCGTACGATTTTTCTGGTTCTGTAATTTGTACAATTTCAACTTTATCAAACTGATGTAAACGGTTTAGGCCACGTACGTGTGCACCATAACTACCCGCTTCTCTACGAAAGCAAGGTGTATAACCACAATTTTTCACAGACAAGTCTTTTTCGTTTAAAATCACATCTCTATACAAATTGGTTAATGGTACTTCTGCGGTAGGAATTAAGTACAAATCATCGCCAGTAACATGATACATTTGGCCATCTTTATCGGGTAATTGCCCGGTTCCTTTTGCAGAATCTGTATTTACCATTAATGGAGATTGTATTTCTTCGTAACCTGCTTTTATAGCTTCATCTAAAAAAAAATTGATTAAAGCCCTTTGCAATTTTGCTCCTTTACCTCTGTAAACTGGAAAGCCGGCGCCTGTTATTTTTACGCCCAACTCCAAATCGAATAAGTTGTATTTCTGCCCTAAATTCCAATGTGGTGAATTTGCAATTCCTAATGTAGGTTTCTCACCAACCTCCTTAACTACTTCATTGTCATTTTCATTTGTCCCATTTGGTACGCTCTCGTGAGGTACATTTGGTATGGTTAATAGTAGGTCTGTTAAGTTAGTTTCTGCCTCTTGCAATTGTTCGGCTAATTCTTTGGCCGTAGCTTTTAATGTAGAAGTTTTTGCTTTAGCAGCTTCTGCGCCTTCTTTATCTCCGGCTGCCATTAATTTGCCAATTTGTTTTGAAATGCTATTCATTTCGGAGGCAGCAGTATCTGCTTGTTGCTGAATATTTCTGCGAGACTCATCTAATTCAATAGCTTTATTAATTAAACTGTTAGAATCTATACCTCTTTTGTTCAGTTTATCAATAACTGCTGCTGTATTGTTTTTTATTTGTTGTAAGGTTAACATTTCAAAAAAATTAAGCCGCAAATATAATGAGATAACTAAAACGAAAGCCATAATAAAATAAAATGAGCTAATTTTATGTGTGCTTTAGTTTTTAATTCTCTTTACTTATTTAATATGGCTAACTTTTTGTTGGTAGTTTTTTTGAGGTCAAAATAGATTTAGTAATTCTTTTTGATAGAATGAAGCTAAAAGTAGCTCCTTCACCAGGCCTGGATTGTACCCAAAGTTTACCAAAGTGCATTTCCACTATTTTTGAACAGATAGCCAAACCAATTCCTGTATTTTCTGTACTCTTGTTAATATTATCTTTTTTAAAAATTGTAAATATTTTAATTTGATCTTCTATTTTAATGCCTATGCCGTTATCAATAATACTAAAATGAAAAAGATCATCTTTTTCAATGCATTTTAAAGTAATAAAAGCTTTGGTTTCTGGCTTTCTGTAATAAATAGCATTCGAAATAATTTCATATAATAAAATGTGCAGATGTTTTTTGTTGGCTGTAATGTGTTTTGGTAAACTTATGAAAGTACATTGAAAATTGAAACTTTATTGATATGAAGTTAACAGAACATTCCTAAATTTGTGTAAAATTTTTCATTTTCGGTCTATAATTTATTTTAAATGCTGTATAATTTATTAGTTCAACATAAGGCAACTCATAAAATTGAGTCAAATATGCTTTTAAAAACTATTAGTTTTGTAAAAACTTACCCCAATTGTTTTGAAAGAGCTTTAAAGATTGGCCATGTAACGGCCTCGAGTTGGATTACAGACCAAAAGCAAGAGTTAGCTTTGCTGTGCCATCATAAAAAACTAAACAAATGGTTACAATTAGGTGGCCATTGCGATGGCAATCCAAATGTGCACGAGGTAGCCTTAAAAGAAGCGCAAGAAGAGAGCGGCTTGCAAAACTTTAAATTTAAAAGCAAAGCAATTTTTGATGTAGATATTCACCAGATACCACAACACAAAGAAGTTGCCGCACATTTACATTACGATATACGTTTTTGGCTTATTGCAGATCCAAATACACCTTTAATAATAAGTAGCGAATCAAAAGATTTAAAATGGATACCCGTTAATGAAATTCATCAATATAACAACGAGCAACCTATAATGCGGATGGTTGAAAAAACCAAAGCTGCGAAATTAATTTAATGCCTGTTCTACATCTTCTAACAAATCATCAATATCTTCAATACCAACACTTAAACGAATTAGTGAATCTAACACACCCGTTTTTTTACGTTCTTCTAAAGGTATAGAAGCGTGCGTCATTGTTGCCGGATGCCCAACAAGCGATTCTACCCCACCCAAAGATTCTGCTAATAAAAAATAATGCGTTTTTTGCATAAACTTTACTGCCGCTTCAATCGAATCATCTTTTAAACTAAAACTTAACATACCGCCAGCAAGCTTCATTTGGCGCAATGCTATTTGGTGGCCTTTATGATGTTGTAAACCGGGGTAATAAACTTTTGCAACTTTATCGTGCTTTAATAAGTATTCAGCTATTTGCCTTGCATTTTCGCAATGCCGTTGCATACGAAGCGCCAAGGTTTTTATGCCTCTTAAAACCAAAAAGCAATCCATTGGGCCAGGTACACCGCCGCAAGCGTTTTGTATAAATTTTAATTTATCGTTAATATCTTCATTATTAGTACAAACCATACCCGAAACCACATCGCTATGTCCGCCAATATATTTAGTAGCCGAGTGCACCACAATATCTGCCCCTAAACTAATTGGTTGTTGTAAATATGGTGAAGCAAAAGTATTATCCACTATTGTCAAAATATTTTTGCCTTTAACTAAATCAACAATACCAGCAATATCAACAATATTTATCATTGGGTTGGTTGGTGTTTCAATCCAAATCATTTTAGTATTTTCATTAATTAATGCAGCAATATTATCTTCCTCCTGCATATCTGTAAAATGAAACTTTACGCCATAATTGCCAAACACTTGTTGAAAAATGCGGTAAGTGCCTCCGTACAAATCGTTGGTAGAAATTACTTCGTCGCCTGGTTTTAGCAACTTTGCCAATGCATCTACAGCAGCCATGCCACTTGCAAAAGCAACGCCATATTTTGCATTTTCTAAAGCAGCCATTTGGTTTTGATATACATTGCGTGTTGGGTTTTGCGTTCTAGCGTACTCATAACCTTTATGATCACCAGGTTTTGCCTGTACATAAGTAGAGGTTTGATATATTGGAGTCATTACTGCACCAGTAGAAGCATCTGGCTCAATACCTGCATGTATTACCTTGGTATTAAATTTCATTTTTTTTATAAATTTAAAATGGAATGGCAAAAGTATACATTTAATGCCAACTTACAATTATCATTTCACGAATATTAAAACTTTAATAGCAGCTTAAATACTATATTTGCATCGTTTTTCAATAAAGCAATGTTTAAAAAAAGAACAAACCGTTTACATCTTATTTTTATTAGCTTAGTTAGTCTTATTTTTTTTGTAAGATGCGCTAGCTCTAAGCCCTCTAAAAAAAATAGAATTGGTGCAGAAATGGCTTTACAAAAGGCACAAGAATTTATTATTGAACAAGGTTATACCGATTTGCCTGCATCAATAAATAAATTTAAATTTGAAAAAGGAGAATTTGCTTCAGATACCTCAAAAATATTAAGCTACCGTAAAAATACATTATATAAACCGCCTTTCGGAATTAAGCAACACAGCGGCTCAATTACAGTTGGCTTTGAGTATTTTAATAAAGAAAATAATATTGGCCGAGCTGTAACTATGGATACTTTAGGAGTCAACATAATAATGCAAACTAAGGAAGTGCGCTTAGATTGGTTTTTAGAAGAAGAATAAATTTCAAAACAAAAATTTTAATAAATTGTATAATATTTTGTTTAAAATGCGACAATTAATTTACCCGGTTTTAGGTGTTATAATGTTTGGCATATTTGGCTGTAAAAGCACTCAGGTAGCTACCACTAAAATTGAAAAAAAACCTTGTAATTCTGATACTGTTAGAATGGCTTTTTATAATGTAGAAAATTTGTTTGATTTAGTAGACAATCCAAAAATTGAAGGAGAAGATCAATTTTTACCAGGCGGTGAAAAAGATTGGACACGAGAAAGACTTAACAAAAAACTGGCCGATTTAAGCAAGGTAATTGCTGCTTTAGGCAATGGTACTTCGGCTCCTGCTGTGCTTGGGCTTTGCGAAGTGGAGAACAGCTCAGTTTTAGAAGAATTATTAGATAATGATGTGTTTAGCAAAGGTAATTTTAAATATTTACATAAAGACTCGCCCGACAAAAGAGGTATTGATGTTTGCTTAGCATATAATGCCGATATAGTAAGCGTTTTAGATTGGGAGGCACTTAAAATAAAGTTTCCGAAAGAACCAGACTACACTTCTCGCGATATAGTATATGCACATTTAGATATTAAGCAAAGTGATAAAATACATTTGTTTGTAAACCATTGGCCATCTAGATATAATGGCAAAGAAATTTCTGAGCCTCGCCGTATGCAAGCCGCTTTAACTATAAATGAAAAAGTAGAAACCATTCTTACCAAAAACCCAAATGCCAAAATTGTTTTAATGGGCGATTTTAACGACGAACCAACCGACCGAAGCATAAAAGAAGTTTTGAATACTACTATTGATAAAAGTAATTTAGAAAATGCCAAATTTTTAAATGCGTTTCATCATTTAGTTAATGATGATAAAAAAGGCAGCTATAACTACAAAGGCGAATGGAATTTTTTAGATCAAATTATAATTAGTAAAAATTTATACAACAATAAAGATGGCTATGGCAGTAATGGTGAAGCTGGCGTTTTATACAAAAAGTGGATGTTGTACAACTCTAAATACGACGGTTTAAAACCAAACAGAACTTTTGGTAGAGATTACTATGGTGGTATTAGTGATCATTTGCCAGTTTATATTGATTTGGTTTGTAAGTAAAAATAATTTACTTCTTACATAACCTAAAAACAATAACCAAACCCAATAAAACTAATGGCAAGCTTAACCATTGGGTATAATTTGCATTGGCTTTAAAAGTTTCTAACAATACACGGGTAGGCACTAATATTGTTAAAAACAAAGCAGTTAACCAACCATATTTCAATTTTGGAAATTTTAGATATAGCAATAAAAAAATGATGAAGTATAAGCCATAAGCAATAGCTTCGTACAAAACAACTGGGTGACGTGGTATTAAATCTTTCTGCACAAATACAAATGCCCAAGGTAAGTTGCTTGCTTTACCAATTATTTCGCTGTTCATTAAATTACCAATGCGTATTAAGCAAACTATTAATGCACCCATGATAGCCAGCTTATCTAAGCCCCACCAAAAATTAAAATCTCTGTTGCGATAGCAATATAAAATCCAGGTTATAATTATACCAGCAAATGCACCGTGGCTAGCCATACCTCCTTTCCATACTTTAAAAATCTCTAAAGGGTTTTGGAAAAAAAATTGAGGTTCATAAAATAAAACCTGCCCTATTCGCGCACCAACAAAACCTGCTATAAATATAAGTATGCTTAAATTAAACAGGCGATTCAAGGGCAATTTATCTTTTAAAAAAAACAGATAGCCTAAACCATAACAAGCACTTAATGCCAGCCCATACATTAAGCCATACCAACTAAAAGTAATTGGGTCAATACTAAAAGCATTTATGGGCGGGTTCCATTCTATTGCAT
>Ga0209828_1001840_pt1 | contig 18489 bp, 13 predicted proteins | sample MaitaG_FD_187429 | JGI IMG/M metagenome (GOLD analysis project Ga0209828, IMG submission 187429) | Marine algal microbial communities from Maine, USA - Maine_Asex2 metaG (SPAdes) (version 2) | ecosystem: Host-associated > Algae > Red algae > Unclassified | place: Maine, USA | collected 2015-01-05 | reverse complement strand
AAAAGCTAGATAACAATTGCAATCCTTTTTACTATAAATGGATTTTTAGACTTTTTATAAATGAGAATGGCTATTTCGGATACTCTAGGAATAATATAAAGTTATAGACCTGACCAATAAATAATTTTAGGTTTAAATCTAGTTTTAGAAAAGATCCAAGTGTTCAATAAGCTAACAATGAAGAAAATGAAATGATATATACCATTACAGATTCAAATAACAAAGATAGTGTGTTGAAATTTACAAAAGACGAACCCTTGAATGTAGACGTTAAAGAGATTAGGGGCACTTTGGTAGCTACCAATTTAGAGCAAAAAATTGGAACTCATCTTCAAAGTCTAAACGACCAAACAATACATTTTTATCTTCTTGTTTTAAAACAAATTCTGCTTGGTCTAAAATTTTTATCATCGCTTTATTTGATTCAAACACTCGAGCTGTAATGGTCTTATAACCTAATTCCTTCCCTATTTTTAAAATGTAATGCGTAAGAAGCTTACCTAATCCCTGACCATGCCAATTATCTATGATCGTGATTGCCATTTCTGCCGTATTATACTCATCCGCAGCTAATCGGGCAATACCAATAATTTGCTTTTGATCGTTTGATAAAACTTCAGCAACAATGGCCATTTCTTTAGAATAGTCGAGCTGCGTAAACTTCTCAATTTGTTTATCTGTAAGTTTTACAACGCCTAAGAAACGGTTATACATAGATTCATCTGATATATATTTTGCTAAATCTTCATATTTTGCTCCATCATCCTTATGTATAGGCCTTAACTGAACGATCGTCCCATCCTTCAAGGTGATAGGCTTAATGTATTGTATCGGGTATGTATTTTGGGGTATTTCACTCATTATTCTAAAATGATTATTCTGTAAAGAATCGCTGCTAACAGCAATGTTAATTGTGTCGAGTTACAAATGAGTTACAAAGGTTGGCGTTTTAGTTAACCGATTGTCATGTTGATTTTAAGTGCTAAATCCAATAGAAATCCAGGAGAAATTCAAATTGTAAAGTAGTTAACGAAATGATCGAATTCTTAAACAATATTGGACTCTCAAAATAAAGAAGTGTAGCTTAATGAAGCTAAAAACTTGACCGATGAAAAACCTTATATTTTCTTTGTTTATTTTCCTAAGCTTTACGGCATGTTATAGCACACTTCCTGTAATACTCGGAACCACTTTACTCGATAAAGCTCTATTTCCAGATAAATTTAAAAAAATGTGGATAGAAGGCATTTGGGATCATCAAGAAAATGATTCTATTCAATTCATTATGGTATGGGAAAGAGAAACAGAATTGAAGTTTAGAGGACAAATAAAGCAAGTGAAAGACAGGAAAAAGAAGGTTCTTCAGGACATGTTTATCATTAATGATGATGAATTTTATAGATACATTGAATCAAAGCCAGAAAATGATTTTCGGTTTAAAATCACTAAAGTTAACAAAGACGGATTTAACTGTAAACCTACCGATAAAAAAGATCCTTCAGTACTTTATCAAAAAAATGAAAATGAGCAACTCGTATATCAAATACATCACCAAAATGGCGATATTAAAAGACTAACATTTAATCAGCGAAATTAATTTTGTTTTAATTAGGGATATATCTAAAACTTTTGAAGGACTATCTATCATTCAATTTTTACGGGTTCAAAGTCTCCAAAAATATCTAAATCTAAGGCTTCAAATTTCTTCTTATACTCCATCCAATCCGTTTCAAAAAACTCATTTCCTCCATCGATAATTTCTTGAGCAAGAGACTTTACTTTACGGATTACAATCTCTCCATTAGGGGAAGGCGGTCCTTCAGTTGCTCTTAAATAAAATCTTGCCCTCCAAATCATACTACTCAAATTATTAGGATTTCGTTGGATTCCTTTTACATCCTTCGGCATCATGTAAAGATTATTGAGAGAGTCAATTTTAGTATTCAGATCTTTCGAAACTTCCTTAAAGTCTTTTTGGATTGAATCTTCTTGAGTCTCCAAAATTTTATTCACAAGACCAATCGTTTTTTTAGCCTTAGTCAATTGATCAAATGCTTTTCCACTATTTTCAATCAATTCATTAAATGCAACCGTAGAGTCTATTCCTTTCTTTACCAACTGATCGTCCATAGGCATTCTTGGGTCTCTCAAAACGGTAACTACACATGAATCTTTTAAGTCATCCTTAGTCAGCACAAGTTTATAGTCTCCTGGAGGGATTGGTGTTCCACCTTGTTCTACATCATCCTTTATTTCTTCCCTAGATGGCCCTCGCACTCCCTTCGCATCCAATCTCCAATTTATTTGGTTTAGTCCTTCTTTCAATTCTGGTTTTAGCGTACGAATGGTGTCACCGTTTTTATTTATAACAAGCAATGTTGGTTTTGTTTTTTCTTCCTTTTCTTTGTCTTTATTGCCATCCCCTTTGTCTTCATTATCTTTGGTTGAAGCATCAGCATCAGTTTTGCTAATTGCAGCTTTGTCCTTTAGTTTTTTGTTTTTCTTTTTAGTTTCTTCCGATGCCACTTCTATGTCTTTTTCCTCTTCCACCTTTGGCTTCAACCAATATCTAATATTTGCACCCTGTCCCTTATTCTCGCCTTCAAAATAAGCTTGTGCGTAAAATCGTATGCCTTGATAAGATCGTTTATAGGCTTTATAGGAAGCAGGCGGATCGAACAAAACAAGCTCTTCATCCAATATAGCTTTACCATCTTTTGCAATCTTCCTCAGTGGATTAATGTCATCCAACACCCAAAAAGCTCTTCCAAATGTTCCCAACACCAAGTCTCCAAATGTAGATTGAATTTTCATATCCCGTACCTGGACATTCGGTAAATCATCGCCCCATTTTTGCCAATTTGAACCATAGTCAAAAGAAACATACAAACCCACATCTGTTCCTAAAAACAACAAATTCTCCTGCTCACTATCTTGCACCACACTACAAACAAAGTCAGGTACCTGTGCATCATTTACAATTCTCTTAAAGGTAGCTCCATAATCTTTCGTATGATATAGGTAGGCTGACCAATCATCTTGTCTAAAATTGTTGATTACAATAAAGGCCTCTCCTTTATTGATTTTTGATACTTCAATTTGAGCAATCCAACCTCCTTTCGGTGCACCAGATAATTTTGCATAGACATTATTCCAATTTTCTCCTCTATCCTTCGTGATATGCAAATTCCCATCATCTGTTCCAACCCAAATTGCATCATTGTCATGCGGGCAAGGTGCAATGGCTATGATGGTACAATAATTTTCTGCGTTGGTAGCATCTATCGTCAAACCGCCAGAGATATCTTGTTTTTGTTTTTCAGGATCATTCGTCGTCAGATCTCCAGATAAGGTTTTCCATGATTGTCCCATATCTGGGCTATAGTGCAGAAACTGACTTGCATAATACAAACCTTCATTGCTGAATGGATCTAAAGCCAATGCTGCATTCCAATGAAATCGTTGTTGAATTGTATCATCCAACATGGGCTTAATGAATTCTGTGTGTCCTGTCTCTTTATCCCATTTACCAATATTTCCTCCTTGCGACATGGCATATCCATATCTATTATTATGCTTTAGTGGGGCTACATCAAACCCATCGCCAAAATATAATTCTTGCCAGTCTCCCATATTGATACCTCCTCTTTTCAAGGTAAACCCAGGACCAACCCAACTACCATTATCTTGCATTCCTCCATAGACATTATAAGGAAAGTCATCATCTACATCTACGTGGTAAAATTGCCCTAACGGAAGATTAGGAACAAAGTACCAATTCACTCCTCCATCTCTACTAATATTCAATCCTCCATCGTTTCCATCAATTAAATAATTTGGATCATCTGGATCACTCCACCAAGCATGATGATCAGGATGCACAGAATTTCCATAATCCATTATATTCTTAAATGTTTTACCACCGTCTTCGCTTTTTGAGACATACGACCAAAGATTAAATATTCTATTTTCGTTTCCTGGATCTACATATATTTCAGCATAATAGAAAGGGCGATTCCCAATATTTTTCTTACTTACTAATGACCAATTTTCTCCTCCATCTGTACTCTTATATAATCCATTCTCTTCTGCCTCAATCAGTGCGTATACTATATTCGGTTTTGATGGTGCGATGGCTAACCCAATACGCCCCAATTCTCCTTTTGGCATTCCTTCTTCTTCACTGAGTTTCTTCCAATTTTTTCCTCCATCGTATGTTAGATACATTCCAGAACCTTCACCACCAGAATTAAAGGTCCACGGCTTTCGCCCAAACTCCCACATGGCTGCTATAATTTTGTTTGGATTTTTGGGATCTTGAACCATATCAGCGACGCCAGTTTCTTCATTGACATACAATATTTTATTCCAAGTTTCACCGCCGTCAACTGTTTTATAAACTCCTCGATCTTCGCTTGGGCCCCAAGCTGACCCTAATGCTCCAACGAGCACCTCATTCGTGTTTTTTGGATTTATAATAATTCTATGAATGAGTTTTGTTTTCTCCAATCCTAGATGCATCCATGTTTTTCCTCCATCTATAGACTTAAAAATACCCTTTCCACTATTGTGTGAATTTCTCGGATTCCCTTCTCCTGTTCCAACCCATATTTCAGCTGGATTATTTTGATTAATTTTTAAGGCCCCTATTGATAAGGTGGGTTGATCATCAAAAATAGGATCCCAAGTTGTTCCACCATTTTCTGACTTCCAAACTCCGCCAGAAGCACTTCCAATAAATATTCGATGCTTATCACTCAGATCTACATCTATGGCAGTGACTCTGCCACTCATACCTGTAGGTCCAATGCTTCGAAATTCCATTGCATCAAACTTTTCAAGCTCATCAAAATTTTCTAAAGCAACCTGCGCATGACAACAAAATAAAACGCTGACTGATATAATAAATATTAAGGTGTGTTTCATCAATTTTGTATTTGCTGAAAAGATACAAAAGTTGAATGTATTTAATTGTACAAAACAAGCTATTCAAATAATAATCTATCTTTGATTTTTAACAATTCAGTCTAAAAGTATATAAATGAAAACCATTGATCTTATCGATAAATACGAAGATGATGTAACCTTGGTCAACATGAGTAACTTCACGCTCTTTGGTCAAAAGCGAGAATTTCATGGGGAAATTGTTACTGTAAAAACCTTCGAAGATAACACTAAAGCAAAAGGTCTTTTATACACGAATGGAAAAGGTAAAGTGCTAGTTGTCGATGGCGAAGGTTCTTATGGTCGAGCCCTTATGGGAGACAAAGTAGCCGCCATAGCAATAGAAAATGGATGGAGTGGTGTAATCATTTATGTTTGTATTCGAGATTCTGTAGATATTCAAAAAATGGCAATAGGCGTTTTAGCACTTTCAGCAACACCTCGACGACCAGTGAGAAATGATATTGGAACAGTGGGCGAACTATTGAAATTCTCTAATGCAGAATTTAGGGCGGGTAATTTTGTTTATCTAGATGATGATGGTATGTTGTTGTAGGAAACTCCTATTGATTTGAGTTCATTTTGAATTAAGTTTAATTTTATAAATTTGAGCTTTTTAGATGTTTATAAACTATTTATGAATTTGTCAAAATATATTTTTAGCAAATAGAGTAGCTCAAGAGGTAACTAATAATGGTGCTCTAAAAATAGAAAAGGGCTGCTTGTTACAAACAAGTAATCCTTAAATAATCAATTGTAAATTAAGATTTAATAAAAGTCCTAATATCCTACCTATACAAAAAGAATAAAAAACGTTCAGTACCTCGTTGGGCGTACCGAAGATTGTCTTTAAACTTCATTGGACAAAAAATATATTAATTTACATCAATTTGATGTCTGCAATGAAAATTTTAATTCACGGTCTGCAAGAATTGTTATCAATACAAATATTCAATACTTAGACAGAATGGCGGCGTTACTTTTAAGAACTTTTAGATATCGATGATCCTAGCAACGATTCTACCATTGATCGACACGAGTCACATCTGTCGAATGAAGAAAGATTAAAGGATCTAGAAACCATGGTTGTTTTTATTGTATTCAAGTCATTTTAAATACCAATAACTCCTATACTTTTCTTATAATAAAGTTTGAGATTTCCGATCTCGTTTCAAGGAGTTTTTCATAATTTTTATTCATTCATTGCCTTTCTAAACATTACAAAAGCAATTATACTATCTAAAACTTAGGGGTGAAGTCTAGATTAAGAAAAAAACGTAGTCAAAAGTAAATCTGGTCATAAAGTCCACTAAAATATTAATTCTCAGTCAACTTTCGGCAAAAAACTAACCAATTTGGGGTAGTTTATAAACACATATGGATTTTGTGGATGTATTAAAATCTAGATATTATTTAGGATTTCATTCAACAGAAAAATCTATTCATCTTGAAATCCAGATTATTTTTTAAAAGAAAAAACAGTTCTTTACTACTAATTCTCTTATTGCAAATTCCCTTACTGCAAATTCCCTTAGCAAATTCCCTTAGCAAATTCCCTTAGCAAATTCCCTTAGCAAATTCCCTTAGCAAATTCCCTTAGCAAATTCCCTTACTGCAAATTCCTTTAGCAAATTCCCTTACTGCAAATTATGAAACACGCGTTGCACATCATCATCCTCTTCTAATTTGGCTACCATTTTTAATACATCTTCAGCTTGTTCATCACTTAATTCCATCATGTTCATGGGAACCCATTCTGAACCAGAACTTAGGACTTTTATATTTTTTTCTTCTAAGGCATTCTGCATATTCCCAAATTCTGAAAAAGAAGCTCTCACGACAATTACATCCTCATCATTCTCTCCTTTTCCCTCGCCTAATTCCTCCAATCCTGCTTCAATCAATTCTAACTCTAACTCATCTTGGTCCAATCCTTCAGGGTCTAGCTTAAATACGGCATATTTTGTAAATTGAAAACTGACGCTACCATTGGTTCCGAGAGAACCATCACATTTATTGAAAGCAGCTCTTACATTTGCTACCGTTCTTGTATTATTGTCAGTCGCTGTCTCTACAATCACCGCAACACCGTGTGGTGCGTAACCCTCAAACATCACCTCATCATAGCTGGAAGTATCTTTGCCCAATGCAAGTTTAATTGCAGATTCCATCTTATCCTTAGGCATATTTACCGCACGGCCATTCTGCATAGCTCTTCGTAAAGCTGGATTGGTGTCTGGTTCTGGACCACCTACTTTTACAGCAATTATGATTTCCTTGCTTACACGGCTAAATTGCTTTGCCATTCTATCATACCTGGCAAACATGGAGGATTTTCTAACTTCAAACATTCTTCCCATAAGACATCAGTGTTTGTGGTGTAAATTTTGGGCAAATATATTCTATAATTATGAATCTCAGGTTATTGTAATTCATTTTAGAGATTTTGAAAAGGGACATCGTTAAAGAAAATATTATTGAGATTTTAGTGGATAATCACTAAGTTCACATTTTCAGACCATTACATATTGTAAAAAAATAAAATATGTTGGTATGATATTCGCAATGAAACAAAACATAGGCTAAATCACGTTAATAAATAACTAAATAGTCTTATGGTAATTGTATCGCCACAGAAAAAGATTATTTTTATATATCTATAATTAAATCATATAATGAATATGAAGAGTCTAATACTTATTATTTTAATAGCCGCAAGTGGAGTTTTTGCTACTCTTTTTCCAAAAGTAAGTTTTGAAGAAAAAGAAAGTATGATTTTAGATGCCGTAATGAGATTTTTAGAGTCTTATCATTTTGTTCCACAAACGATAAATGATGAATATTCAGAACAAACATTCGACTTATATATTGATTATATAGATGGTGGTAAGAGATTTCTTACGGTACCAGAAATTGAGATATTAGCAAATTACAAAACGCTCATTGACGATCAAATCAAAGAGAGAAATATGGAGTTTTTCGATCGTTCTATGGAAGTATTGGATGCTGCTACTGATCGTGCTGAAGTAATCTACAATAAAATTAAAACTGAAAATCTAGATATATATAGCGAAGGAAAGATCGAGATGGAATCAGATAATAGGAATTTCCCAGAAAATGAGGCCGCGCTAGAAGATAGATGGAGAAGTATGATGACCTATGATTTGATCGGTCGTATCCATGACAAAATAAAAGCTCAGAAAGACAGTGCTGAAGTTAAGAGCATAGAAGAATTGCAAGAGAAAGCAATGGAATCTATGGTAGAATCATATGATGGATGGTTTGAGAGAATTGGAAAACTAAGAAGGTCTGACCGATTCGAAACTTATATCAATACCATTACACACATGCATGATCCTCACTCTGATTATTTCAACCCTAAAGAAAAGCAGGATTTTGACATTAGAATGGGTGGAAAATTAGAAGGTATTGGAGCTCGATTAGTTCCAGATGGAGATTTTATAAAAGTCAAAGAAATTATTCCTGGAGGTCCAGCTTGGAAAGGAAAAGAATTAGAGGCTGAAGATATTTTGACTATGGTTAGACAAGATGGAGAAGAATCTGCAATGGACTTATTTGGAATGAGACTAGATGATGCAGTTCAAAAAATTAGAGGTAAAAAAGGAACCATTGTATTTCTTACAGCAAAGAAGCCGGATGGAAGCTCAAAAGTTATTCGTATCGTTAGAGATGAAGTGATTATAGATGAAAGTTTTGCAAAATCACTGATCCTGGATATTCCTGGTCAAGTAAAGAATATTGGATACATCAACCTTCCTACTTTCTACGATAGTTTTGAAAATAATAAAGGAAATAGTTGTGCAAAAGATGTAGCAACTGAAATCGAAAAATTAAATGAGAATAATGTCAATGGAATTATCCTTGACTTAAGAAATAATGGCGGTGGATCTCTAAGAGATGTGGTTACGATGTCTGGATTGTTTATAGAAAATGGACCGATCGTACAGGTAAAGCCGAGAGATAAAAAAGCATATATCTACAGTGACAAGGACAAATCAGTACAGTATGATGGTCCAGTAATTGTTATGGTAAATCAGTTTTCTGCATCTGCTTCTGAAATTCTTGCAGCCGCTTTACAAGATTACAACCGAGCTGTTATCGTCGGTAGTAATTCTACTTTTGGAAAAGGAACGGTTCAACGTTTTGTGAATTTAGATGAAGCATACAAAGGAGATGATGCGTTCAAACCTTTAGGCAATCTAAAAATTACAATGCAGAAATTCTATAGAATAAATGGAGGTTCGACACAATTAAAAGGAGTTATACCAGACATTATTTTACCGAATGAATATCACTACATCGATACCGGTGAAAAAGATTATGATCACGCTATGTCTTGGTCAGAAATTAATCCTGTAAACTATAGTCAGGATGTATATGAAGTAACAAATATGGATGTTCTTAGATCTAATAGTGGATCTAGAGTGAAAGCAAGTGAGAATTACGATTTGGTGCTAGAAAATGCAGAGCGATTGAAACAAGTAAGAGAAGAAAGTATTTTTCCTTTAAATCTTGATGACTACACATCAATCATGAATTTAAGAGAAATAGAAGCAGAAAAATTCGACAGTCTATATGATCACAAAATAGATCAATTGAAAATTAGCAATTTACCTCAGGACGAACCGACTTTTACAGAAGAAGATGGGAAGATGGAAAGAAATGAGAAATGGATAAAAAATATGAATGAAGATTTCGAACTAGAAGAAACCTTATATATTATGAGGGATATGATTTCTAGTCACAACTAATGAAAATAAGCAATGCCATATACTTGAAAAGCTCAGCGATAACTTTCCGCTGAGCTTTTTTTTTTGGGTCGTAGGTTGAATGTCGTGATTCGTAGGTCGTATTTCCTATATCATTTTCGTGGATCGTTTCTCCTGTATCTTATTTAGTAAGTCACAATTCGTAGGTCAGATTTGGTGAGAATCTGTAATGATACTTAAATTCTAGCCGCATTCAATAGAATGGCATTAGTAACTAGCGTGAGTGCCCCGTAATCGTAATTTTGAGAAATAGTGAGACCTAAGGTAGCACCTAGCAATCCAGCACTCACCGCTCCGACTGCTCCTGTCACAGAAACATTTCTATTATGATGATAAAAAGAAAACACCCAAAGCCCATTTCCCTTAATCACGATATCCTTCGATTAGGCTCCCACCGGTAGCTACAGTATACCTTGGGGCAAACTCATAAAATGGGTACTTCTAAAATTAATACTGCTAGGATAATACAAATAAAAATCAACCCATGGTGTGCATCTACTTACACGCGTAGACAGAACCAAGTGAGAAGTTCCGATTGCTGAGTTTGCAAAGAGCAAACTAGGGTCTAATTTTTTTAGTTTATCAATTTGGATTATCTTTTGACTTTAATGATGATAGACGAACAAAGAGAATATAGGCATATCCTTTACGTAGTAAGTTTACAGGAATGGTCAAAGTCCTAGCTAATATACCAATTCTCTACAATAACATCTATTTCTTTAGAATCTGTGTAGAGGTCTTGGATAAATCTACCGATCCAATTAGCCGTTTTTTTATCCGCAACAATGGATTCTTTTGCATGCAAAGCATCTTCGGATTGTGCTGGAATAAGATAAATTTCATCAATATGTAAAGGAATAAAATACCGATGTTTCAATATTTTTTTAAATACGAATTTGTAAATTTCTGGATCGTATTCTGGTTGTCCTTCAAGGGATATATTTTTACCAAATTTATTGGCAATTTCACAGGTGTATTTCCATAATAGGAGCATTACAGAAGGTTTCGCACCTACCCAAACAGCAGCATCATCACTCACTTGAACCGTTCGTGCTTCTTCAATTTTTTTACGAACTTTTTTAGAAGGAATCGGGACCAAAAATTTTAGCTTATCAGAAGATAGATAACTTTCAAACCAATATTCTGCGTTAGGCTTTACCAATTCTACAAAGCGATGTCCGATCAACGGAGCTTCAATGATCAGCACCCTTTCGTTATCTCTGTTTGCAACAATCCAATCCACCAAGGTATCCATGAGCCATTTTCCCGCAATTAACTTCACTCCATTGTGGACAATGCCATCTCCCATGGGATAGATATCTAGGATTTCTTTGGTTTCAAATGCTTTTCTAGCAATGTCCCATTGGATGATATCAAATGGTTTCCCTTTTCGACTTACAAGTTCTTGAGTGAGTTGCACATAGATGCTCTTTCCTACTCCAGGCAATCCAGAAATTACCAAAATCTTGGAACCCTCAATGCTATTTTCTATGGCTCGACAAACAGAACTTTCGAGGGGAATTATGTCTAAGTATTGAGAAGAATTCACTTGTCTAATTTAAAAGATTTTTCAGATCGAAATGCTAATTTATCCATGTTGTCCTTCATATACTGATCTACAAAATCAGTTTTCAAAGTTACTATTTTTTCTAACTCAATGAGCTCGACAGTATTGCTTTCGGTATCATATATGGCATAGCTACTCATGCCTGTTTTTTGGGCACAAATTTCTCCTGGATTGACAACAAAAGTATTCTTTACTCTTTCAATATTTTTCAGATGATTATGCCCATAAAATATGGCATCATATCGGCCTGATTCGGCCATTGGTTTTGCTAGATCGTCGTAATGTGTTATGAATATTTTCTTGCCACCCAGATCTAAGAAATCATAGGTAGAAAGTGCGACCACTAGATTGCTTCCTTCTTTAAAAGCGGCTCTCATTATGTCTACTTTCTCTCCATCATTATTTCCCCATATTAAATAAACAGGAACCTTTTGAATAGATAAAATTCGAGCAATGCCTGTATTCATAAGGTCACCAAGACATAGGATATATTCGACATTCCTTTTCTCCGCATCCTGTAGTGCCAAAATTAGGTTATGGAAATTTTCGTGAATATCTGAGAGAATAGCTATTTTCATATGCTTTGTTTAGTAGACAGTAGCAATATAATTATTCCATTATAAATTCGGTTTCCTTCTCCCTCATTTTTGCCATGGACCTAAGCACATCCCCAGCTGTTAGTTTTATTGGTTTTCCACCAGGTCGCCCAGGAATTCCTGCTTGCAATAAGGACTTCTCCAATCCGACCATACGTCCAGCAATGATAGAATGAATGTGCATATCTTCTAAATAATAAGTGCGAAACATTTCGGCTCCATTCATTATTTTTTCTGATAGCAATCCTTTTTCTTTATGCTCTTTAATCACCTTAAGTAGAGCATTCTTAGCCTTTCTCCATTGGATGTAATCGAAGTTTTGGGTCCCTGAAAATCCATTGGGTAAATTTGCTTCATCATTGGCTCGACTCATATCAGGGCGGATGACTCCCCTATACACAGTCGCTGTAAAACTATTTCCAAACTCCATGCATGCGGTCGTCGCTCTAAACAAATGCGCCCCTTTATCTAACCAATCAGCAATCTCCTCTTCATCTCCGCCATCTTGGATTCCCTTGGTTGCATTGTTAAAACAATAGGCAGAAAAAATCATAAACACAGCAAAACCATGATGGGCTAATTTCCAACGATAAATAGCTCTTTCGTCATTATCTTTTGGAACAGAAGTATCATTTACATTATCGAAAGTAACGGAACCGGATGGTGTTTTGTCTTTTAATATGATCTCATTAGCCGCTTCCCACGCTTTGAGCATATAAGCAATCTCCCCTCTTGACATGGATGTATACTGAAACTCACTAATCAGTTCTGCAGAGGTATCAAGATATTGCTGTACAAATTGACCTGAAGACATTTTAGTAATCCGACTTACTTCAAAATATTTATCATAAATATCGTATTTATTAGTCATATCCTTTTCCTTCATTTGGCCATCAGCAAAATCGATAGCAGGATTTACCATCGGCCACAGTATGCGACTAAATTCCCCAAATGCGGTAATGACATCTGGTAGTACATAAGTCTGACCTAATATAATCTCAATTTGATCTTTAACTTTTGTATGAAAAAGATTCAATTTATCAAGTTGGTTATTATAGTTAAAATCTAATTCCTCAACACTGGATAGTTCAGGTAAATAACATTTATTCATATAGATCTTATTTTAGGTAATGCTTTAAATCTATTTGTGCTTGGCCAATCATTGCCAACTGGAATTTCTATAATAGTAGGTAAAGTTTCTCCTTTTGCTTCGCGTATGGCTTTTCTAAGTCCATCTAAATCTGTAACTTTTGTAGAATTTGCACCAAAAGAATGTGCCATCTTTACAAAATCTGGATTGTGTAAATCAGTTGCTATGACTCTATTTCCATAAAGTTCTTCTTGCATACTTCGAACATTTCCATATAAATTATTATTAAATAACAAGACAATGACTCCTAGTTTATGATGTACAGCTGTTGCTAATTCTTGTACACCAAACATAAATCCTCCATCTCCGGCAACAGATATAACCGTGGCGTCTGGTCTTGCAGCTTTTGCTCCAAGTGCGGTCTGAAAACCCCAACCCAATGTTCCCATGTGTCCAGTACACAAATAGGTTCTAGGAAGGTCTGTATCCCATACTATTCGACTTGCAAAACCAACTTGTGTTAGTTCGTCCACGAAAATGCCATCCTCTGGTAATTCTTCTCTAATAAGCCGAAGGTAACTACTTTGTGGTTCCAGATAGGCTGTTTTTTCTGACCAACTTTTTGCCAATTCTGCCATCTTGGATTTAATACTTGGCCGTTGATCAAAACGATCTTGCAATCTTACATTTAGTATCTGCAATGCTTCTTTAGAATCTGCAGTCAGAGAAACCGTTGATTGCATCATTCTATCATGGGCCTCTGGATCGACATTTATACTTAAAAATTTTAAATCTTGATCATGTCCCCATTTCAATAAAGGCATTCTTGCGTGAGATCCGATGGTAATGCAAAGATCGCATTCTTTCCAAATCTCGTAGGCAGCAGGTACCGGATAGCACAGATAATGACTACTTGGTACAATGCCTTTTCCCGTACGATAAGCAAAAACTGGTGCTTGGATATGTTCTACAAATTCAATCACTTCCTTGGAAGCATGCATGGCTCCTCCGGCAACAAAGACTAATGGATTCGTAGCTTTTTCTATTAGTGCAATGGCCGCTTCTAAATCTTGTTCTGAAGCAACCGGATGGTTTGACTCGACTTTGAAAGAATCAAAATTAACCTCTTCGGTTTTTTGTAACACATCCATCGAGACTTCTACCCCTACAGGTCTAGGTCTGCCAGAATGAAGTTGGCTTAAGGCATGTTCAATGATATCTGGTGCTTGAGCCGGAGATTCTATTCTTTCTGCTGATTTGGTCAGTCTTCCAAGGATCCCCATTTGGTCAGGAATTTCATGTAGGACTCCAAACCCTTTGCCTTGTACTTTCAATGGTATTTGGCCGACTAGGCACATGACTTTGGCATTCAAGCCCCACATGGTGGATAAAGCACCACAACTATTTAAGAACCCTGGACCAGGGACAATATTATAAACTGAGTTTTCTCCTGTTGCTAAATAATGACCTAAAGCCATATATCCTGCCCCTTGCTCATGACGAGTATGGATTACATTGATTTCGTCTCTATAATCATACAACGCGTTATAGAGCCAATCATTCTGAACTCCTGGCAAACCATAGACCCGATTTATTCCTGCCTTGATGAGACTGCGTACAACGGCTTGACCTCCTGTAAGTATTGGCATTATTTATTTAAAACTTTTTTCAGTGAATTAATATACATTTGGTTTGCTTCTCTAGTTCCAATAGTGACACGTATACAACCCGGCGCACCAAAATTATCAACCGGTCTAACCATAACTCCTTCCAATAGCATTTTTTCTTCAAATTCATGAATGTCCATAGTTGGTTTTATCATGATAAAATTGGCCTCTGTTTTCCAATATTTGACATTCGCTTTTTCTAGTTCTTCGTAAAGGAAAGGTTTTTCAGTTTTTATCAATTTCTTGGTTTTCTCAATAAAGTCAACATCATCTAAGGCAGCTATTGCGGCTTTCATTCCAAGTGCATTGAGCATAAAAGGACGTTGTAATTGCGCAATATATCGAGCTATTTTCTCGGTACTGTAGGCATATCCTATTCTCAAACCAGCTAAGCCATAGGCTTTAGAAAAACTATTTACGGCAATCACATTGTGCCCTTCTTTTATGTAAGGTATTGCGGAAGTATAATCTTCTTTATTTGCAAATTGATAATATACTTCATCATATACTAATATGACATGCTGTGGCAGACGTCCAATGAGTTCATCGATTTGAACTTTTGGAATATAGGTGCCGGTCGGATTATTGGGATTAGTAACAAACACAAGCCTAGTTTGGTCGTCAATTGCATTGAAAATAGAATCAATATCTAATAGGAAATCATCCCCTATTAACGGAACATCTTTGATCGTACCTCCTTCCCGCTTAGTAAATAAAGCATAAGGCTTGAATGCTGGATTACAGTATATGGCGTTTAGTCCTTCTGATATGAAGGCTCTGGCTATCATTTCTAAAACTGCTACTCCGCTATTTTCGCAGAAAAACTGATCTGCAGATAATTGGTGATTATAAAAATCAGCAAGTGCTATTCTTAGATCGGTATCTTTTCTTGGAGGATATTCGAATATATTTCCTAAATCATCTTTTATCGCTTGGATTGCCAGTGGGGAACTTCCTAGCACATTTTCATTGGACGAAAGTTTGTAGAGTTTCTTTCCTTTTATTTTTTCCATAACCTCTGCCTTTCCCTTTCCGCCTTTGTAAGAAGCCTTTGATTTAAGGTAAGGTTTGAATATGTCTATACGTTCAGCTTTAGTTTCTTTCATAAGTTACTAAGGTATAATAATTGACTCAAGAAAGGGGCAATTAGACATAGTAAAAAGAAATTAAATATACCTGCTGAGAGATATTAAATAAAAGAGTTATTTGTAATCAGGTGACAATCTATGAATCAGCAATTTCTTCTGCTTCAGCCATCAATTTTTCATTGCTTTCCTTATCTAATACTACTTCTTCGATTATGTGATCATCCTCTTCCTCTTCTTCCAGTTGATTGTGAATTTCGATTGCTTCGTTTTGAGTCATTCTTATTAAATAATGAAATTTTTCAGCTTCGAAAGGTAAGGCGCTCACAAATTTTCCTTTTGGTCCTTTAAAGGTGATAAGAAATTTTTGAAACCCTCTTGGGAAAGCTGCATGAAGTTGCTCATGAATTTCGACTGGTAATTTGTCATAATCTTTGACGACGCGAGGCTTGCTCATATGATAGACATTGAATAAATAATTTTCTAATTTTTTAGAACACTTTTAAATATCCATTAAATTTATTTTACTTTTTTGATTTCACAAATATTCTAAGCAACATTTTTACATATTAATTAAAATTTTAATATAAATTAGGTGAAAACCACTACTTAATCATAGATTTATAGTTATTGTAACCATATTTTTCCTCATTCAAAGTAAAAGTTATTCCTTCGCCTTTCAATTCTAAGACATCTATTTTATATGGATAAAAGCAGGAATAATTTTCCTTTATAAATGCAATGTTTATTTAGGTTTTTTTAACCTTAAGTAAAGAAAATTTGAATTCAAATAAAATACAGAAAGTGTACGAGCAAAGAGTCAGTGAATTAATCCTTCAAAGGATCAAATGGCAAGGACAAGATCGATGGTTCAATCTCGTTCGACTAGGCTCCTTCCTTATTTTATTGATCTTCATCTATTTCTTATTCCAATTTCATTGGGGTGCTGGATTGGCTTCTATCTATTTTGCCTTATTTGGTTTTTACAAACTCATTGATACTCATAATAAATTAAAAGATGCACTTTTACTCAATAATCAACTCTTAGAATTAAACAAAGCTGAACTCAAAGTACAGGAATATGACTTTTCTTATTTTGATGAAGGTTCTGAGTATTTAGATGCGCTACACCCATATTGTAATGATCTTGATCTATTTGGAAAACAGAGTTTGTATCAAATGATGAGTAGATGCACCTCTATTCCTGGTAAAAATAAGCTTGCTTCATTGTTGAAAAATCCTATTTCTAAAGAAAAGATAGAAACTTATCAAGATTGTAACCGTGAATTAGAGAATAATATTGAGTTTAGACAAGTGCTATTTGCTTTAGGGAAAGCCAATAGGGTGGATAAAGCTTACAGGAATGAGAAAGTAGATAAAAAAGAATTAGATCAATTTTTAGATTGGGTAGCAGAAGATCGAAATTTTACATTTAGCATTCCGCTGGTTTTCTTGTTATTCCTAGTTACGACCGCTATTTTTATTCTCCTTATAGTAAAGTTTAGTTTCACGATTTCTTTTCTTGCTTTTATATTTTCGGCATACTTGATGTTCAAGAACAATGAAAAGGTATCAGACATTTTGGCTAAAACTGCAAAGAATAGTCAGTTCTTAAAAAATTACTCAAAAATCATATTACATATTGAAGGAACAAATTTTGAAGCGCCCCATTTAAGAAGATTAAAATCACAATTTTCTGAGGAAAACATTTCTGCGTCGAAGGAACTAAGACAACTTGCTTATTATACTAGACAATTAGAATTGAAGTATAATTTTTTCGGAATTTTGATCAATCTATTTTTCCTTTACGATCATTATTATTCAACCAAAATAGAGGATTGGAAGGAGAAAAATAAGTCTTTACTTCTATCATGGTTTGATGCGATGGCAGATTTTGAGGCTTTAAATTCCATTTCTACCTTAGCTTACAATAATCCTGATTGGGAGTACCCACATACTCAGGACGAAAAGCAAATCAGAGCAACTGCCGTTGGACACCCTTTGATACATGCAGATAAGCGAATTACGAATGATTTAATTATGCCTACTTTGAATCATATTAAAATTGTGACTGGGTCAAATATGGGTGGTAAAAGTACATTTCTTAGAACGGTTGGAATAAATGTAGTATTAGCTCAGCTTGGTTCTAAGGTATGTGCTTCTGAGTTTTATTTTCCTTTGATCGATATGATTACGAGTATAAGGACCGAGGATAATTTATCGGAAAACACTTCTTCTTTTTATGCAGAACTGAAGCGATTGAAAATCATCATTGACGCTGTAAAAGAACAAGAAAACACTTTGTTTCTATTAGACGAGATTCTCAAAGGAACGAATTCTAATGATCGTCATAAAGGCGCTAAAGCCATCATTAAGCAACTTTTGAATAAGCATGGTGCGGGTCTTATTTCCACACATGACCTTGAGCTTGGAAATCTCGTAACTGAACATCCTGATCAAATTGAAAATATATGCTTTGAGGTGGAGGTAACTGGAGATGAATTAAGTTTCGACTATAAATTAAGAAAAGGTATTTCTAAAAGTTTTAATGCAACTCAATTGATGAGAAATATTGGAATTGATATATAGGTAAGTGATAATTATTAGTCGAGAGTTCTTAGTAAATTAGCAAAATAACTCATTACGCAAGCTTCAGTATTTTCATGATTTACAACTAATACATCTTTATCTACATGATCATCATTAGTAACCTGTAATACAAATTGATGTCCTATTTCGTGTAGCAAGAC
>Ga0209828_1001838_pt1 | contig 18516 bp, 12 predicted proteins | sample MaitaG_FD_187429 | JGI IMG/M metagenome (GOLD analysis project Ga0209828, IMG submission 187429) | Marine algal microbial communities from Maine, USA - Maine_Asex2 metaG (SPAdes) (version 2) | ecosystem: Host-associated > Algae > Red algae > Unclassified | place: Maine, USA | collected 2015-01-05 | reverse complement strand
GAACTGCTGTTGCTGTAATTCCAATTGCATTGTCGTTCAATATTTTTCTGGTTTCGTTAACCAACTTAGTTTCCTCTTTGGTGTAACCATTCTCTAAAAAATCATCACATTGGGGTATTACATTTAAATAAATTGGATATGGATAAGCCATTTCACCTTCATTGCCTTGCCTTTCGTTTTGCAATTGTCTAACAGCCTTTTTACCTGAGCCACTAACTGCTTGATAAGTAGAGATAATCAACCTCTTAATGCCATATTTTTTATGCAAAGGTGCCAATGCCATAACCAATTGTATGGTTGAGCAATTTGGGTTGGCAATGATTTTATCTTCCTTGGTTAATGTTTCTCCATTAACTTCTGGCACTATTAATTTCACCTTGTCTGACATTCTCCAGCATGAAGAATTGTCAATTACTGTTGTTCCTATATCTGCAAACTTTGGCGCCCACTCTTTTGAAACATCAGAACCCGCTGAAAACAATGCCAAATCTGGCTTTAACTCAATTGCCCTGCTTAAGTTTTGCACTTGTATTTTATTATAATAAAATAAGATTGATTTATCCGCAGAATTATCTGAAGCAACAGGTATTAAACTTGTTACCGGAAACTTTCTTTCTTCTATTAACTTTAACATGGTTTTGCCAACCATGCCTGTAGCACCAACTATTGCAACTTTCATGTAATAAATTTAACGTAAAACTAATTGCCAAACCATTAAATGCTTTCGAAATTGTTATTATTTTGTAGTGATGAAACTTTTCGCTATTGTCATTTGCTTTTGTCTTGCAATATTTGCAAACGCTCAAGTTGTTGATGATTTTTCAGATGGTAATTTTAATGCCGGCCCAACAATTTGGACTGGTGATGTTGGTGAATTTCTAGTTAACGGAAGTTTAGAGTTGCAAAGTAATGGGCCAACAATGGCAAGCACACTTTCATTAATTACCACTAACAACCAAATTAATGATACCGAATGGCGTTTTAAGGTTAAACTGCTATTTAACCCTAGTACCGCAAATTTTACAAGAATTTATTTGGCATCAGACCAAACAGATATTGAAGGAACACTAAATGGCTACTTTATTCAATTTGGCGAAACCGGCACTTCAGATACCCTAGATTTTTACCGACAAGACGGCAATTCAATTACCAAAATATTTTCTGGAAGTATGAATTGCATGCCAAGCAGTTCTAATAATAACGTAAATATTAAAGTTACCAGAAGCACTTTAGGAGTTTGGAATTTATTTACCGATTGCAGTGGTGGAAGCAATTATTTTCAAGAAGGTACAGTTACAGATGCCACATACAACACTACCAATACCTTTGGGTTTTATTGTAATTACAGCACTGTTAGCAGAGCAACACTTTTTAACTTTGATGATGTGTACATTGGCAACATTGTTGCTGACGTTACTGCACCCGAATTACTGGACTTTAGTGTGGTAAATGCAACGTCTATAAACCTATACTTCAATGAAGTACTTGATGTTATGAGCGCACAATTACAGACTAATTACAACATTGATAATGGCATAGGAAACCCAGCAACTGCAACAATAAATGTAACTGACAATAGTATAGTTAACTTAACTTTAAGCAGCCCATTGCAGTTAAGCAACTCGTATAATTTAACAGTATCGAGCGTTAGTGATGTAGCAGGAAATACTCTTAACCCAAACCCAAGCACACTTAGCTTTGATTATTACACCCCACTACGCTATGATTTACTTATAAATGAAGTGTTTGCAGACCCAACACCATCTGTTGCACTCCCAGAATATGAATATATTGAACTCTATAACAATTCAAATTTTTCAATTGATATTGAAAATATGATATTATTCGACAACACGAGCGCAGTTGTTCTTCCTAAAGAAATTATCCCCTCTAAGGCATACCTTATTCTTTGCAAAACTGGTGCTGCCGACTCTTCATATAGTATTATAGGAAATACTTTAGGTCTACCCAGCTTTCCAAGTCTTACCAATAGTGGCGAGCCGCTAACCCTAAGAGACTCATTACATGGATTAATGCATTTCGTTGAGTTTAGTGATGATTGGTACAATGACAACTTAAAGAAAAACGGTGGGTGGTCGCTTGAGCTGATTGACGCATCAAATCCTTGTGTTGGTGAAATTAATTGGTCGGCATCCAATGATGTAAAAGGAGGCACACCAGGAAAACTAAACGCTATTGATGGTGCAATAGTTGACAATGCTGCGCCTATATTGATTGATGCTTTTCCAACAGGTGATAGCACATTATTATTAACCTTTAACGAATCATTAGATAGTTTAAACGGCAGCAACCCCGCAAACTACATTGCAGACAATGGAATTCTTGACGCATTAACCGTTAAAGTTTTAGGGCCATCATTTAAACAAGTTGAAGCCAACTTTAACAAATCTTTTTTGCCCAACATAACTTATTCTATTGCTGCCTTAAATCAAAAAGATTGTGTTGGTAATGACACCACAAACAATCAATTGATGTTTGGGTTGCCCGACTCAATTGTAAGAGGCGACATTCTAATTAATGAAATATTGTTTAATCCCAAAAGCGGAGGGGTTGATTTTGTTGAGTTGTACAATACATCCGACAAAATTTTAAACCTAGCAGATTTATTAATTGTTAAAGCTGATGTTGATGCTCCATTTGTGGCAACCGATCAAGCAGCAATATCAGCTGAAGGAAAATTATTATTACCTGATGATTATGTTGTGTTAACGACTGATGCTACCAACATTACAAGCACATACAATGTGCCCAACCCTGAAAAAATTATAGTTGTAAGCGACATGCCTAGTTACCCTGATGATGAATCGGCAGTTTTTATTAGATCAACCAAAAGCAATGTTAATATTGATCATTTGGTTTATAGTGAAGACTGGCATTTTACACTAATTGATGATATAAATGGAGTTTCATTAGAGCGCATTTCATTTTTAGACGATACTCAAAATGAGAATAATTGGCATTCTGCAGCGCAAACAGTTGGGTTTGCTACTCCTACTTATAAAAATTCAAATGATTTTTCAAATGGTGGTGCAAACAATGAAATAGTAATTAATCCAACCACTTTTTCTCCAGACAATGATGGAATAGATGATTTTACCACCATTAATTATAGCACTAACGATATTGGTAAAGTGGCCAACATTACCATTTTTGATGCAAAGGGAAGAACAGTAAGAAGTTTAGCCAAAAACTTACTAATTGCACCCAATAGCAATGTAAAATGGGATGGCTTAAATGATGAAGGGCAGAAAGCAAGAATAGGAGTATATGTTGTTTTTATTGAGGTGTTCGACCTAAATGGCAATGTAACCAATCATAAAAAAACTTGTGTTTTGGCTGGTAGATTTTAATAAACAGCTTCTTTTTTAGTTGCAAATTTCCAAGAGAACCCTGCGTTTACTAGGTTACCTCCATAGCCCGCCTCTATATAAAAACCCATATTGTTATTAAAGAAATACCGTGCACCTAAGTTACCTGCATAATTAAGGCTTGACTCAGGCACTGGAAGAACTCCATCTCCATCAAGTTTAGTTAAACTAGAAATAGCGGAGATTAAAGTGTTTTGTGGAATGTCACCTCTTTGTTCTGACTTTACCAAGTTGGCTCCTAAAAAGCCAACACCATAAACATCAATATTTTTCAAATTTAGCTGGGTAAAATGATACACTCCTTTTACCCCAATACTATAAATTTTTACATTGTAACTAAACTCGCCTGTTGCCGCTGGTATTGTAATTGAAGGTAATAGAGGGATGTTGAGATTTATTGTATCGGTATTCCAAGCAATGGTTGGTGAGGTTGCTGATGCGTAGCCAAAATAAGCCCCAATACTTAACTCTTGCGTTAAGCCATAGTCGTATGCAAAGTTAAATTGTGGACCCGCCTTACCTTTTTTAGTAATTGTTTGGCCCAACAATTCATTTGGCAATGTATTTAAAGTGGCTACTGCACCTGCCGCCAAGTTGGGATAACCCATACCCAAATGCAAAACGTGATCTCCTTTTTGGTACACTTGGTCCGTTTCGCTTAATTGACAAAGAGCAATTACCGGCAGAAAAGCAATTATACTAAGTAAGTATTTCATTTTATAAACTTTAGACGCAGCATTGTCGCTAAGTAGCGGCAAAAAGCTTGTTGTTTTATTAATTTTAAAGTTAGAATGAACAATGCAATTGCTTTTACACTTCTTTTTTCTGTTATAAATGTTGTTTTTGCGCAACCTACAAGCTCAGTTGCCCCCAACTTTACTTTGGTTGATATTGATGGTAAGAGCCACACTTTATATGATTATTTGGCAGATGACAAAGTGGTAATTCTTGATTTTTTTACCACTTGGTGTGCGCCCTGCATTGCATCTGTGCCTCATTTGGAAGAAATTTATAAGCAAAGAGGCCCTAATGGAGATAGAACCTACCAAATACTATCATTAGAAGTAGATATGGGTACTAGTAATGAAGCGCAGTTTAGGGATAACCTTGGCGTGGAGAGCCCTATTTTTAACAACGGACATACCATAGATGCGCTCTATGGCATCACTGCATATCCTACATTTTTTGTTGTTTGCCCCGATACTTCATGGCAAATGCTGGTTGCTGGTGGCGGTTTACAAAGTGATACCACATTAACAAGCATGGGCAATGTTTGCAGTGTAGTTAGCAATGTAATGAATGATGCGCGATTAATGGATTTACAAATAGAAGATTCATTTATTTGCCCCAATGAAAGTGATGTAGCCGCTAAAGTTGTGATACAAAATATTGGAAACAATGATTTAACTAGCTTACAATTTAATTATAGCGCAAATGGTGCCATTTTGGGTACAACCAATTGGAGTGGCTCCATTGCAAAGTTTGATACTGCTCATATTAGTGTTAGTGGTTTTAGCAGCTTAAATTTTGCTAACTATGATTTAGCTATACAATCGGATAAACCCAATGGAATGGTTGATGAAAACAATTTGGCCGATAGCCTAAATGCTAGCATAACTGCCACAACACTAATTGCAGAAACTTTACAAGTAAAAATTAAGCTAGATAGTTTTGGCAACCAAAATACTTGGCAGGTAAGAACAGATAATGGAAGCTTAGTACAAAGTGGAGGGCCATATGCTGTAAATAGCACACAAACAATTACTAGCATTGTTCCTTTAACAGCTAACACTTGTTACAACTTTAAACTTTTTGATAGTGCTGGCAATGGATTAATAGGCAAAGGGAATTGTAAATTGTTGAATAGCACAGGTACTGAAATTTTGCAAAATGCGAATTTTGGTTTTCAATGGCATGTTGGTTTTCATAGCCATTTAATTTCTACTGTAGAAAATGAATTGTTAAATAATGACATTACAATTTACCCAAACCCAGCTAATAAACAGTTTAGTATTTTAGGAATTGATCAATTGGAAAACTTAACGATTTATAACGGAAAAGGACAGATAGTTAAGCATAGTAACAATGCAAATAATATTGATGTTAGCGACCTGCCAAACGGCCTATACATTATACAAACTAGTGGAAATGCACCTGCTTTTACCAAATTAATGATAGCCCATTAAATTTTACGCTATCCGTCTACAACTTCAACTGGTTCAACTTTTTCTTGTTGCCATTTGTAAAATTTGTCAATGTCTTTTTTCAAACGGGCAAATACAAAACCCCAAATTGTTAAATCATCTAGGTATCCTATAAAGGGAACAAAATCGAAATCGAACGGCATTATGGTGTAAATCATGCTGCCCATAGCTAACAAAATGGTTGTGGTAGGTATTTTTTTATACTTGCCAGTTAATAATGATAAAGTCATTTTATAGAAGCTTTTAATATAATCTCCTAAGCCACTTAATTCTCCTTTATGAAATTCATCCGATTTTTCGAATGCTTTTTCAAAAAATTCTTTGGTGTTTTTTTGTTCGCTCATGTTACTGTGTTACGTAATTATTAATGCTTATGGGTCAATAATCGTTCCGATAATGCAAAATTTACTGCCAGATGCATTACTCTGCGTCTATTTTGGCTTCATTTACTTCTTCAAGTTTTTCTTCTTTGTTTAAAATGATTAATGCGCATAAAACACCAGGTATCCAACCCGCTATTGTTAAAATTAATGTTAATATGATGCTTCCACATCCCTTATCATAAACTGCTAATGGGGGAAAAATGATTGATAATATTACTCTCCAAATACTCATAGGTTCTTTTTATAGTTATAACATTGCGCCCACAAGATTTGGTTCAAATTTTTGGTTAATATCGACAAAACGTGCTGAGCAATCGATTAAATCCTAATTATCAAGGCTATTCCCGCCTCTAGTGATGTGTGACTATCTTCAACAATGCTGCTTAGACTTGAATATTTATAATTTTGGTAGTTACTATCAAAGTAATATTTATACTTGACTTCAGCCAAAATTTGTACTTTACCTAAACTTATGTACGCTCCAGCTGCTGGATACGCTCCAAAAATTGCCTTGGAAGATTTTTTGAACGCTTCAAACTCAAAATCCTCAACTCTTCCGCTAGTGCTAACCAATTCTCTTACACCATCATAACCATAAGGCAATTGCATAACTCCACCGGCACCAATAAAGGGCGAAATTGGTGAGTTTCCTAGCAGTTTAAGTCTTAAGCCCGTAGAAAATTCAAATACTTTTTCATTAAAATCGGCAACATATTCAGATGTGTCGCCACTTAATAGATCATTTTCCGTTAAAATATTCCCTAGCCTTTCTTCAAATTTCCTTGATGAGTGCAATGCATCAACATGCAAACTAATTACTGGCCCAACATTAAGATCTAATGTTAATCCATAATTTAGATAGGTAGGATTTTCATTAAACTCTTCAGTATTTACCCAATCGCCTGCCGCTTTAGCGCCAATCCCGACTATTTGGCCATTTACAAGTGTAGTAATGCAAAGAAGAAATGATATGGAGAGCAGCTGTTTCATATTATAGCATTTTATTTATAACGATAAATAAATATATGCATTGCTCATGAGATAAGCAATACAACAGCTAACAAGTAAAAAAACTAACTCCAGTATTTTGGGCAAAAAAAGACCTTGTGATAATACACAAGGTCTATCTAATTTTCTTAATGTATTTCTTTTTACCTTAATTGAAAACGAACTGGCAAGTTGTACTGTACTCGTACATTTTTACCTCTTTGCTTTCCTGGTGTCCATTTAGGCATTTTCTTTACTACCCTCATGGCTTCTTTACCGCAACCGCCACCAATGTCTCTCACAACCTTAGCGCTTTGTATGCTACCATCTTCCATTACAACGAATGAAACGTATACCATGCCTTCTATGCCATTTTCTTTAGCAATTGGTGGATACTTAATGTTGTTCCCTAAAAACTTAAACAACGCTTCTTCTCCTCCCGGAAATGAAGGCATTTGCTCAACTATGGTAAAAATTTCTGGCTCTTCAACTTCTTCTTCTACTTCTTCTTCCTCATCTCCAGTATCTTCAATAATTTCAACTTCTGTTTCTTCTTCAACCTCAACATCTTCAATTACAGGCTCTTCTTCCACTTCTTCTTCATCTTCTACCTCTTCAATTATAGGAGGAGGAGGTGGTGGTGGTGGCTTTTTTTCTTGATCGGTTGGAGGTGGTTCAATTTCAATGTCATCATCTAACATTAGCTCGCCATAAATAATTTCTTGCACTTGTGGGTTTTTAAAATTAAAACCATAAACTACCATACCCATTATTAGCGCAAGCCCTAACAATCTTAATGTAAGCATTGGTTTAGTTTCATCAATGCTTTTGTGCTTTTTTGTAAAAATAGCATCTGCATCTTTTGCTTTAGCTGAAATACTTTCAGAGCTACGCATTAGATACATTAACTTAATACCATTAGAAACGAATACCATTCCGTTTAACAGTACCAAGGCATAACCTACTGCTTTGCTGTTATGATTTGACATAGACAGAAAAATAGCGGCTATTAAACCAAACAAGCTTAAAGCTGTGTAGGTGATAACTCGAATGTTTTCTGGCACCTCAACTTTAAAAGCCTTTAATGCTGAAAAAACAACTGCAGAAATTGCAAGTAAACAAATTAAAATAATTGATAAATAAAACATAAGGTTATTGTTTCTTTAAAATTCTAAACAAAAATACACCTGCGCTAGAACCTATAATATTAGCAATAATGTCATAATAATCAAAATTACGATTGGCAATAAAGCTGCCTTGTACAATTTCAATCATTGTTCCATAGATAATTGCAATGGTAAACGCTAGTAAAATACCATTATAAGATGCATTGTTTTTGCGTATTCCATAAATTATTAAAAAGCTTAACACTGCGTAAAAAATGAAATGGACTACCTTATCTAACGAAAAAATGCTCTCCCATGTTATTTGGGGAAGCATTGTGCCTGGCGTAATGCTGCCAGCAAGAATAACAATTGACCATAAAAGTGCCCAAACGTAGTGTTTTACTTTAGGCAACTAAGTCGCTATATGCAGATGATTCCATTAAGTCAGCAATCTCATCTGCATTATCAACTTTAAACTTTACCATCCAACCTGCACCATAAGGGTCTTCATTAACTTTTTCTGGCTCATCTTCTAATATCGGGTTAACTTCTAGCACTTCACCAGTAAGAGGCATAAATATATCAGAAACTGTTTTTACAGCTTCTATGGTACCCAAAACGCCATCTTTTTCAATGGTGTCTCCAACGGTTTCAATTTCAATGTAAACTATATCGCCCAGTTCGCCAGTAGCAAATTCGGTTATGCCAATGGTGGCAATGTCACCTTCAATTTTAATCCACTCGTGCTCTTTGGTATATTTTAATTCTTCTGGGAAATTCATCTTTTTAGCTTTTTCAGTTTGCCAAATTTAATGAAGCTTAAGAATAAAATTGAACAGTTTGACTAAAATTATGGAGCCAACGTAAATCTTATGGTTAAACCACCCCTTGCATTGGTAATAGGAAAGGATGTTGAAACCTTTGGTTTTGTTCTTGTCCAATCGAAAAACAACCTCACATTTAGCTGATTATTTATTACATAATCTAATGATGGAGCTAACCTAATTGTAGTTGAACCTCTGGTATCTTCTGCAAAATTTTGATCTAACTTGTAGTTTCTTGTTTCATTTTCCCTAACAGAAAAATCAACGTTTACCTTAATGTCATTGGTTAAATCCTTTCCATCTTTACCCATTTTAATTGGCAACTTAACGTCTTTTATTCGATAGCCCAAACCTGCGGTTAAATCTCTCGTTCGCGATTCAATTAACTGATAATCGATAAAACTCATATTTAAATTACGTGTTAAACGGTATTCAAATTTGGTTTGCAAATCGTTTAACCAGTTTAAATCGATACCAATTAGTGGGCTTAGCTGCTCGGTAATTATTACTTGAGGTATATCTAGCTCCGAATAAAAGTTATTGGTTAATACATTTAATTCATTTTGGAAACCGGCAATATCTGAATCGTAAGCTAGGTTGGTGGTAAAACTATTTAACGTCATGGTTGATGTATAGCCATGGCTAAGGTTTACGTTTTTAAACACATTGGCGAAAAACGGCAACTTGTTTAACCCATTATATGAAATACGCCAATTGGGCAAAGGTAAAATATTGAATAGGTTCTTGGTTTCAACCGAACCTTCATCTTGTTTAAAGTAGGCCGAAAGGAAAGCAGGTATCAATACATCTTGTGAGTATGGCCCATAACCCTCTTTGTAGCCAGGCAAAGTATCATTACCTGATGGATTTATGTAATCACCTAATGAATTTGGATTATCCTCTTGTAACCTTGATGAAACATTTTGTCTGCTATTTTCAAAATCTCTAAACGTTAGTGGTATTCCTTTATCATCACGTTTATCAAATAGTGTTTTTAGTGCGATATAAGAAATTGTGTAACTACCTTGATCGTAAGGTGTTAAATGCTTAAAACCATTGGTTGTGTTTCTAAAGTACTCTTGATGATTCTCAGTATAATTTCTTTTAAAATTAAGGTCAATTTTAATGTCTGGATAAGGTTCCAATGAAATTTTACCCGTAATGTTGCTAGATTTGGTTTGTAAGAATTGATTATTCAAACTTGTATCTGTAGTAAACCAGCCCTTGTTGGCCCCCTCATCTAACCATTCATTTTCTGGTTGCATACCAAACACAAAATCCAAACCGGGCGCATCATTGCTAAAGTTTTGGCCAAAAAACTCAGATCTATATTTAAAGCCTGGTGCAGTAGTGCTAAAGTTTTCGCTATAGTTAAGCGAAACTCTTTTAACGCTTAACAATGGTCTTAAAACAATACTTAAGAAAGGGTTTGGTTTGTTTTTATCAACCTCTTTATTTTTTTTCTCTATTGCCTCCATTTCGCCACTCTCTACAGCTTTAGCTTTTGCTGCTTCAGCCTTGGCCTTTTCTTTTTGTCTTTGCTCTTTAGACTTTGGCCTAACTGGTTTTGGAGGGCGATTGTATTTTTTTAAGAATGAAACTTTATCGTACATTCTTTTTAAATCTAACTCAGCATTTGCCGTTCTATCTTGGTTGTTTTCAATGGTATTTTTGTAGCTAAGTGCTGTGGCTGTTCTATTGGCGCCATACCAACTAAAACCTGAGTTGTAAGCAACTCTACCATTGATCCAATCGGTTAATGGGAATTTGTTAAACGGAATCTTATAATTAACTCCTGCACTTTGGTTGTAGAAGGTTGTTCTCCCAAAATCTCTAATATTCTCTTTTATTGAATCTCTCTTAAAATCATTGTCAATTTTTCCCTCTGGCTCATCAATTCGAGCAGTGTTACTTGCTGAATAGTCAATGGCTATAGATTGCATAGGATTGTATTTTAAACCGTAGGTTCTATTCCAATTAAAGTCTTTAAAATAGTTTGGTTTTACATACGTTCCTTTTACCAACGGGCGCAACTTACTAACTCCAAATTTTCTATTTACCTCCGTTCTAAATACCAACGAGTTAGGAATAACATTGAAGTTTATATCTTTTAGTATAGTAAAATACTTGCTTTTAGATTTTATAACTTTATCAAGTGGCTTAATATACTTGGGTTTAGGGCTAAAAGCATATCCTAAACTACCTCTATGATTTTTAACTTTTTCTTCTTCAATATATGGTGAGCTTTTTACACTCTCACTGTAACCGTAAGACACATTCACATTTTCAATATCGTAAATCTTAGACTTAGCGTCCTTTTTTGTTTTTACTTTTCGGATGTTGCTAAAGCTTAAGCTTTTGTTTGAAGTATAATCTTGCACCGAACGCTTATAATTTTTAACTGAATCAGTAGGTGCTGTATTATCAGCATTTATGGCTCTTACTTGATCTTTAAAAACAATATCGCTTTCATAAGGATCGAATTGAGGCGTACTCCACGATTCTGACACTTGAGCGTATACTGGTAGTTTAAGTCCAAGTTTTTTAGGCAACATTTTATCTAAGTTAAAGTTACCAGTAACATCATATTGCCCAAAATTATCTTTAAATCTATCTTCTAAACGTTGTTCTAATGATCCATAACCTTGTGTATGCATATTACCCGAAACAACTACATTGCCAAAGTCGGCCAACTTAACATCAGCTCTTGCCAATGCGGCCCAGCCACCTTGCTCATCAAAATCTGATAAACGCAATTCATTAAACCACACTTCTGCGCACTTATCTAACCCATCATTTGCTCCAAACTCATTTGTTGATGGATTTCTTAAACCCAGCATAATTGTGCGAGCATCTCCCATATCGGGTGTTCCCCTTACAGTTATTCTATGCCCTTGAGCATTAAATTCAAAATACGTTTTTTCTCGGTCTACCCCTTCTGCATTTCTTGCTTCTTTTACTTTAATTAAGTCTTTTAATGCAAAATCAAACTCATTGGCTTCTGGCCAAATTAACGCAGGGTCGGTGGTTCCGGCAGTGGTAACTTTTAGCGGTATTTCATATTCATAATAATTTGCTGTAAAATCGCTACCAATTCTCATAAATGCTGTTACATCTCCATCAGCTAAACTGCTGTTGGAACCTGGCAGTTCTTCTGCATGCATAAACATTTTTATTTTCTTAAACTGGCGCAAGTCCATTTCAATTGTTTTAAAAACGGCTCTTGAATCGCCATCTTTTAAATCACAAACTTGCACAGACATTGATTGTTCATTTTGCAAAACTCCTTGAACAGCAGCTGAAAAATTATCTTCTTGATCGATACCTGGAGGCAACACATAAGGTATTGGTTGGCGGCTAGAGTTTTCTTCAATATCAACCTTGGTTACATTAAAAAATGACTCATTGTCTTGATCGTTGGCCAAATATTCTCCTGGGTTTACTAATGAAAAATTATATCTTCTCCATTGATTACGAACCAAATCAAACTTAGGAAACCTTAACAAAACATCTCTGTCAAAATTTGCCATTACCATTCTTATATATTGGATAGATCTAAAATCAGTTATCCCACCTACTTTGCTTTCAATTGCATCAATAGGAATTTTAAAATGATAATAATTTACTTCATTTGCATTTGGGCTTCCATTTTCTAACTGATCAGTATGCACGTCTGTAATAAAGTTTTTTCCAACTACAAATTCGCTAGGATCAATTTTTATTCGATATTGAAAGTATGATTCATCTCTATTCAATGAATTATCATTATTAATATCTTCTTTATCAGGCAAATTTGTTGAGCTAGAAATAAAATTTTGCCCTGATTGAGATACCGGAGAATTATCTTCCTGCCCATTGAATCGCTTATACCTTTCTTGTATACCTGCGCCACCCCAACTAGCATCTCGGTGATACAAAAAATCATCAGATGATGGATCGTTTCTTAAAGCGGTAACCGCAGCAGGGTCTATATTTAATCCTGCGCTATCAATAAAATCACTAAAAAACACTTCTTCTTTGGGAGTTCGCAAACCATCAAAACCAGCATCTTGCACCGCCCGTGCTTGCTCATCTACAGCAAATGCATCAGTAATTGATTGCGTGCGGGGTACAATACCCCATGCAGTTGTGTCAATTTTGTTAGTATCGCCATCTTCAGGTATTCCATTTTCAAAGAATTTTCTACTGTCCTTTAAAATGTCTTCTGAAATTGCCCCCAGATGTATATAAAAATCTCCTTTAATATTAGGATCGAGAATAAACGGATCTAACATCCAAAAATCGATAAACTCAATGTTTGTCGCTTCAAAATCGTTATAGTCAATTTTACGCATTATTCCACCCCATCTATCTTCAGGGTTTTTTAAACTACCGTCAGGGTTTAAATCTTGATGATCGTAATTATAAGGCCCTCTTTCTGTTGGGTAATACGCCAAGTTTAAAGTTGACAAAACCACATCAATGCCCGTTTCAGACTGTCTATTAGGGAAAACATCTTGCTCCCTAATTTCCATATTGTAAACCTTAGCTCGTTCATCTGAATCGTCATAATTAGGTGCATTGTTACCCAATAGAACCGGATCAATTGTATACCAAGCTAATTTTGCTCTGTTGTAGCCATATGGCAAAGCATTACTCAAGGCAGACTCTGGAAACATTTCAGCGCCAAACTCATCTGGCATATCTACTGGTGTAGATGCTAGCTTCCAAGCAATTGGAGGAAACTTAATGTCAAATTCGCTAGATGAGCCTTCAAAATCATCAATATAAACTTGAGGTTCGCGCGACTGGTTATTTATTGCTCTAGAATGACCTGGGAAAAACTTTGCGACTTCACCTGTAAGCGATACTGAAGATTCCTCCTTGGTTTCAATTAGCGGTAATTTATCTACAAATCTTGTTAGACCCGGAGCTTTTGTAAAATAGTTACCATCTAAACCTACAATGGTATTTGCAATAGGATCGTCTCCCACATTTATTTTTTTGGAAAACGGACGCTCAGTTAATCGCATAACGGTTCCACCCAAGGTAAAATCATCATTTATCCAATAGTCTAAACGAGAACCCATTAAGCTTTTTGTTTGAAAGCCAAATAAGTCTGGATTTTCAAAGTTTACATTGATAGGAACACCTGATTGTAAAATAGCGTCATTTAATATTTTAACTCTACCAATATTGTAATCAATATCATAATCTGTACCTTCAGTTAAAACTCGGCCACCTGCAGTAACTACAACTGAACCTTTAGGCAAATTAAATGCACCTAAAGATATTGATGAAGTAACAGATGATTTGTATTTACCACGAACTACATATCTATTTAACTCAGGAAATTGCTGTGCAATAGTAATTGTACTATCGTATAACACATCATACACAAACCTGTTGGCAATATTGCTATTGTCAAACTTTTTCCTCAAATCTTCACCGAAAGGCTCTAGTACCGGAAAAATTAACCTACCGTTTTGTGGACGGATTGTTACATTTGGAATAAAGTCAAACAAACCATCTGGCTGAGGATCGTTTAAAGTATTTAGTTGATCTAAGTCTAACAACTCTATCAACGGTATTCCGTTTACGTTGCCAGATGGAATGAATCTTTTTTCACCACCACCAGGGTCTTTGTAATACACATCTAACCTAAAATCTTCATTATTTATCTGAAAAGCTCCTAATGAATAAATGTTCTTCATCATTATATCCCAAAGTGGGCTTGATGTGCTAACGGCCGAACTTTTAAGCATTTTTGTAAAAAGTACGTTTGTTCTTGTTGGATCTACGGGAACATCTTGTGCAAACTCACCCACTTGATACACCTTACCATTGTAGGTGTACTCAAATGCTACAGCTAATACCTCATCAGGGTCCAAACGAATATTTAATGAGATATAACCCAATTTAGGATCTAAATAAAAATCATTTGGGCGCAACTTACGTGCTTGTATAATTTTAAAATCTGCCACTGGTTGTAAGCCAAAATTGTTAATCAACTCATTGTTTGCATCATCTTGAAAACGTACATTCATATTTGCAGGCGAGATTAAATCTGCATACAAACCATTGGCATCATTATCAATTATTCTACTTGGGCCAGGGCCAATGTTGATATTAGAAGGGCTTTTTTCTCCCAAATCGGTTAATGCAACTATTTCTCTTACTCCTTCTGTTCTATTCTCTTCATTGGTAACCCAAACCTCCATTTTGGTAATATTAACTTGAGATTTTATGGTAGGCAAATCAGACAACGCATCATTATATTGTTCGCGAAAGTATTGTCCTAAGAAAAAGTGTTTATTGGCTTCATACTTATCTGCCTCTATTTCAAATTCGCGGGTTTGCGCACCGTTTTCAATCCTAATATTTCGCTTTTGTGATTTTTGCTGAGACAAAACGCTGGTGATAGTTAATCTACCAAACTGTAATTCTGTTTTTAAACCAAATAAACTTTGAGCACCTGTTATTAATGAACCTTTTAATGGCAAACTAACATTACCAGCTTCTATTGATTGTATAATTTCATCTTCAAAACCTGTGTATTGTAATTTAACTTGGTTCTCAAAATCGAATGAAGCGCCTGTATTGTAGTTGGTTGTTAACTTAAGTTTTTCGCCAATCTTACCTACAATGTTCATATTGATGTTCATGTCAAACTCAAATCCACCTTGCTTTCTTTGCCTTTCGAGTAATATTGGGTTATCAATTTTTTGATAGTTACCGCCAAAGGTTATTTCAATATTTCCTGATGGTCTAATATCAACCGAGCTTCCACCAAATAAACGATCAAACAATTCGCTTCCAACATATAGTTCAGGTATCACTCCATTGCCTTCTACCAATGAGTTTCCCCCTGACTTACTTCTCCAATAGTTATCCTTTTCTTTATCTGAAGAGTAGCGTAAATAATCTTTAAAAGACATTACACTTGAACTGCGGTATGGTGTTTCGCCTATTTTTTCGCTTACTATGTATTTTCCGGTTTTAGGATCGTAAGTAACTTTTTGATCTACATTCTTAGGATCTTTTAAATCAATTGGGTTATTAGGATTATCCGTTGCGGAATTTTTATCTTTTATTTTGAATTTCAATGAATCTTCTGCCATTAATGGCAAATCAAAATATAACATTGGGCCAACTGGGCCAGCAATTATATAACTACAATATCCCGCTAAAAGCAGCATAGTGGCAATGGCAAAACGATTGTATTTCTTTTTCAAGCTCAATTTTATTTACTCAAATATTTTTTAAGGCAAGTTTAATTACATCAGCGGCATTGGAAGCACCACCTGTGGCTATTGCCTTGGTAATTGCTTTTTCAGCATCACCGCGACTATATCCTAAGGTTGTTAATGCTGATAACGCCTCAATTCTTACCGTATTGTTTCCGCTACCCAAATTAACTGTACTTATATCTCCGATTTTACTCACCTTATCTTTTAACTCTAATATTATTAGCTGAGCCGATTTTTGACCCACCCCTTTTACTCTTTTAATGGTTGCCACATCTTCATTTACCAATGCGCTTTGCAACTCTTGTGGCGAAAGCGTTGAAAGTACCATTCTACCTGTACTTGGACCAACACCTTTAACCGAAATTAATTTTTGAAACAACTCTCGTTCTAACTCATCTGCAAAGCCAAAAAGTGTATGTGAATCTTCCTTAACATGAAAATAGGTAAACAATTTGCAGTGTTTTGCCTTTTCAATTTTGTTATAGGTATATAAGCTAATGTTGATTTGGTACCCCAAACCACCACAGTCTATAATCACATAAGTTGGACACTTATATGCAATATTGCCTTGCACGTACGCTATCACGGTAGTGTATTAAAAATTAAAGTTTAAATCTTAAAAGAGTAGATGTGGTGCTATAAGGTTGTTTTAGTGGTTATTATTCGGGTTTTTTAGCTGTTCGATTCTTATTGGCAAAAATACTAATAAAATGTATGCGTGTAAAGGGGTTTAGGCATGTTTACGAAATGTTTTAAGTGTAGTAAGATAATAACTTGTCTTTAATGGTTAAAGTTTGGTCGAAAATACCTGCACAATACCAAAGCCTTATATATTTTTATTACCCATATGAAATTAAGTAAAAACCAAAAAATACTCATAGGCGTATTTACTGTTGTGCCTTTAATACTCTCATTAATGTTAGTGGCTTGGGTAATATTTGAAGGTGTACAAATAATAGAGCAGATTGAAGCCTCTAGCGGCGAGCCAGATTTTGCCACCCTAATGTCTTTTATGGCACCCGTGATAGTAGCTTCAATAGTATTGAGCGTAATAGGAATGGTGCTGCTGGTAGTTTACATGGTTCATATTGTTAAAAATGCACGGTTGGACATGGGCATGAAGATTTTATGGATTGTGATGATATTTCTATTAGGAAATTTAGCCATGCCCGTTTATTGGTTTTCGGAAATGTGGGGTGTTAAAGAGGAGCTAGATACTACTGGAGAATTGAAAGGTGAAAAGAGTTTGGGTTGATTAAAACTGTGGCGTTTAACAGCCTTTACAAGAGCAACTACGGTTGAAACTTTAAGCAAAGAAAATTGCATGTTTCTCTTTCGAACGTCATAATTAAGTTCTGATGGCACTTGGTTTCAGCGCTTACTTAATCGGCTAACAACCCTAAAGGATATTCAATGAAAGATTGGTTGTTATTCTAAAAGTTTTTGTGCAGGCCTTTGGGCCTGCTATGCCTGCAACATTGCCTTAAAATCGCGCAGTTAAAAAGATTGATTCAATTTTACGCATTGGCAGTCTTTTCTTTTTGCCTGGAGCTAATACAAAACCATCTAACATAATTAGTCTTTGGCTTTCTTTCTCAATAAAGCTGTGATTGGTAAATGGCCCACCCGAAAAATCTTTATTAAAACGCCACAACCCTCTAGCTCGAGTGATTAAATACTTGGTGCTAAAAATTTTGTCAATTTCTGGAGGAATTATGGTGTCCGTTCTCATAAAATCGTCTTTTAAAGAGCTATGAACTATCCCACCCAACTCGTTGCGCAGCAAATAACGCGTATCTTCAATTTCTCCAAATTTCGCTGCTTTTCTTTGATGAATTATTATGTTGCTTGTAATTTTCGGCTCACCATCATACCTCAACCAAATGGTGTTGGCATCTTCATAAGCAATTTTATATCCCATGGGTATATCAACCAAAACAGCTAATTTCTTATAAACCTCATCAGTTAATTGGTTGTCAATTCCATTTGCATATGCTGCTTCTTTTACTTTTTGTCTTTCAAAGAGCTCAACTATTGCTAGAACATGACTTCCATTTTGCTCAATACTGCTGGTAATTATATCTACATCTTGCCCAAATACAAATACCACTTGTTGGTTACGTGCCCATATATCTTTAACTGCAGTGGTGAAAAACAAAGGATCATTTTGTGCCTTTGCAAGGTTTTTTTCGCCAATTGCAGCTCTTACAAATTTGCTTAGCTCACTTTCGCCCTTCAAGTCTGATACTATAATGATATTTCTATATTCCCTTTTGCGTTTATCAAAATCTTTGAAGGCATGTGCCTTGAAGTCCATTATTGGCTCAGCTTGCGGTAGCAATGGATAATTTCTATTCAATTTTTCTTCTAGTGCTTTACCTAATTTTCCATTCA
>Ga0209828_1001833_pt1 | contig 18570 bp, 8 predicted proteins | sample MaitaG_FD_187429 | JGI IMG/M metagenome (GOLD analysis project Ga0209828, IMG submission 187429) | Marine algal microbial communities from Maine, USA - Maine_Asex2 metaG (SPAdes) (version 2) | ecosystem: Host-associated > Algae > Red algae > Unclassified | place: Maine, USA | collected 2015-01-05 | reverse complement strand
CGACGCGATTCCCCTGGCCTCTTCCCTTGGATAAAATGAATGCTTAATGCGCCGAGCAGAGCAGGACTGCGCAAAACACTGAACATTTCGTCTTCTGGATACCGTTCGGTTTAAACCGCTCTAGCCCGCTGCGGACTCGAGGCAGGCGCGGACCTTCTTACCAAGTTCCGTGCTGGTGAACGGCTTGCACAGCAGTCCCCCGCCCCGTGGCTGCAAGGACTCAATGTCCTGGCTTTGCGGGGCAAAATAGCCCGTCATGAACAGAATCGGGATGTCACCGTGGTTTTCGTTTACCCATTCCGACAACTCCATCCCGCCGATGCCCGGCATGACCAAGTCAACGAGCAACAAGTCCGGCTTGATAGTGCTCTCGTCCAGGTGGCGCATCGCCTCGTCGGCCGAACTCTTTCCGATCGCCGCGTAGCCCATGAGTTCGAGGTAATGCACGGTGGTGCGCAACACCAAGGGTTCGTCGTCCACCACGAGAACCGACTCGCTCCCCGAGAACATTTCCCTCTCTTCATCTTCGTCTTGCCCCTTCCCTTGAACCAGTGGTAGCCGGAGGATGAAGGTGGTCCCCTCCCCTTCCTTGCTTTCGATCTCAACCGTGCCTTGGGCCGCAACGATGATTTCGTGCACCACCGACAGGCCCAGCCCGAGGCCATCCCCGACTTGCTTGGTGGTAAAAAAGGGTTCGAAGGCGTGTTCGATCACATTGGCGGGCATGCCCGCGCCATTGTCGGCCACTTCGATGCGGACATAAGGCCCGGGCGGCAGACGGGGTTCGGTGGAGCGGTCGTGGGCATCTTCGTCCGGCACGATTTCGTCCAGCGCGGTGATCCGCAGCACGCCGCCGCGCTCCATGGCGTGGCTGGCGTTGATCGCGAGGTTCATCAACACCTGCTCCAGTTGTCCGCGGGTGGGACGAACCCACCATTTGTCGGACTCGCCCAGCACCATGCTGATTTCCACATCCTCGGTCAGCATGCCCCGGAGTAACGGGTACAAATTGCGCAGAGCCGCGTTCGCCTCGCAGCCAGGCGCATCCGTAGCCGGCTTGCGGCTGAACACGAGCATCGACTTCACCACCTCCGAGGCACGCTGTCCCGATCGGAGAATCGCTTCCACATATTCATGGCAGGCCGGCTGGGCGATCATCTCTTCTTCCAACAAATGCGCGTGTCCGATGATCCCGGCCAAACTATTGTTAAATTCGTGCGCCACGCCGCCCGCCATCCGGCCAAGCGCCTCGAGTTTCTGCAAGTGGAACATCCGACGTTGTGATTCCGCCAGAGACTGGCGGGCGGTCGAACGTCCCGCCACGGCGCCAAGCGCCGCGCCAAACACCTTGAGTGCGTGCCGGTGCGCCGCGGGCCATTCTGAAACGGGTTCTGTATGGGATAACCCGATCTCGCCCCAGATTTTGTGATTCATGAAGATCGGGTACATCAAACTCGCATGCGAATACATCAGCATCGCGGTGAACCGCTCAACGGGTGGTGATTCTTCAAGCCGATAGGTCTGCACCTCGGGTTTTGGCTGCACATTTCTCGGGTCCTTCTGGGACACGCCACGATAGGCGAACGCCATCTGCCCGCCATCGGGATACGGACATCCCTCGCGATACCACAAATTTGCCAGATAGGTTTCCGCGCCTTTGGTTCGTTGCAAATACACACGGTCGACGCCGGTTGCGACGCCGATCGACTCCAGCAGCGTGTCGATAATGTCCTCTTCGTCGTCGGCCGCCACCATTTGCACCACGATGTCGCTGATATCCTCCAGCAAGGTGTCGGCGGCGCGGCTAATGCGTTCGGGAACCTTGGCGCGCATATGGCTGGCATCCGCGATCAGGAAATGCGGACCGGTCACCACGTCCCGGGCAAATAGGTCCAAGGGACAAGGAGGGTGCTTGTCTTCCGCCGTGTCGCACAGTGTCACGATGCCTTCCAGCGAGGGGATGGAATCATCGGAAGCGTGCGCGAGTTGTTCGCGGTAGTCCTCGACAAACCCGGTGAAACCGCCCCCTAAATACGGGGCGAGCGAACCGACTTGCCTTGTGCCCAAGCAGCGTTCGGCGAGTTCATGAAAGAGCGGATTGCTCTGGATCACCTTCCCCTCAAAGTCGATCAATGCAGCCGCGAAATACGATTGTTGCAGAATCCGGCCCAACGCTTCCTTGCCGGTCGAGGTCGGCCGATCGGCCAAAGGAGGCCATTCGTTATGGGGAGGAAGTCCGTGGGGCATATAGATCGACCATTTAATAATGGGCTTCGCAGGAAAATCGAGTCTTATCCAAGGCGGCGGCCGATGGCGGAGACGAAGCCGGCGGCGATGATCTGCGGGCGGGTGATGGCGCTGCCGACGACGACTGCGTGGGCGCCGGCGTCCAGCGCGGCGCGGGCGAGTTCGGGGGTGTTGTAGCGCCCCTCGGCGATCACCGGAATATCCAGCGTCGTGCTGAGCGTTGCCACGAGTTCAAGATCGGGTTCCGTTTGCTGCGGGCTGTCGTCGGTGTACCCCGACAAGGTGGTCGAGATGCAATGACAACCGGCGGCCGCCGCGGCGATGGCGTCGGCGATCGTGGCGATGTCCGCCATGACCAAGGCCCCTTCGGCCAGTACCGCCTCGACGCTTTCGCGGAGATCACGGCGTCGGCAGGTCGCGTCCAGCGCCACCATGTGAGCACCGGACCGTGCAACGCCCCGGGCGTGCGCGGGTGTCGGAGTGATGAAGACGCCCGCCGCCCCGTGTTTATCCAGACCGATCAAGGGGAGCGCTACCGCATCCGCAATGGCACGGATATCCGCCGGGCTGTTGGCTCGGATGCCTACTGCGCCGGCCGATGCGGCGGCCCGGGCCATGCCGACCATGAACGCCGAACCATGCAGCGGTTCGTCCTGCAGAGCTTGGCAGGAGACGATCAGCCCTCCCTGAATCCGTTCGAAAAACGTGTCCGTGTTCATCGGCGCGTCGCCTGTTATGAATCTGCGAGGAGCCGGTCGCGGGCAAGTTCGGACGCGCCCACCAGAACCGCGTCCACACCAAGTTCGGCTTTGCGCAGGGCCATCTCCTGTACTCCAGGAACGGGCGTCGAGCGAAGGGCTGCTTCCATCTCATCCCACCAGAGTGGCCCGATGTTCGGCACGCCGCCGCCGACCACGAGTAGTTCGGGGTCGAGCACGACCAGCAATCCGCCGAGGCAGCGCCCAAGCCGCGCCGCGCCTTGTTTGATCACGCGCTTCGCGAGGGCTTCCCCGCCGAACGCGCGTTCGGCGATTTCGCGCAGCGTCGGGGCAGCAGCGTCCGAGTCGGGAGATTCTGCGGTGTAGATGCGTTCCAGTGCGGGGCCCGAGCAAAATTTTTCCAAGGCGCCGCTCATCATTCCCGGGGAAGCAGGCGCGTCGAGGTCGGCGATGAGATGCCCGACTTCCCCTCCGGAGGTGTGCGCGCCGGGCCAGGGTCGGCCATGTAAAATGAAGCAGCCGCCGATTCCGGTACCCACGGTGATGCACAGCGCGTGCTTGAACCCGCGTCCTGCACCCATGCGCATTTCAGCGAAGGCCATGGCATTGACATCGTTCTCAACACAAACCGGCAGTCCCAAGGCCTCGCCGATCTGCGTGCCAAGCGGCATCCCGGTCCAGCCTTTGATGTTCCCGTTGCCGAAGGTGATCCGGCCCTGTTCGGTATCGACCTGTCCGGCGGTGCCAATGCCGGCAGCCCGCGGTTGATGCGCGAGCAGAGGTTTGGCCGCTTCGATGCAAGCGGCGACCACGGCATCGCCGCTATGGGCGGGGGTCGGCTGCACGTGGCGTTCGGAAATGGTGCCTTGGTCGTCGACGAGTCCCACGGCAATTTTCGTGCCGCCGATGTCGATGCCGATCACGGGAGGGTTCATAAAAACGGTTGCGTGGAGGAAGTGGTGCCCGGAGGGGGACTTGAACCCCCATGGCCGCGAGGCCGGCAGATTTTAAGTCTGCTGTGTATACCGATTCCACCATCCGGGCGTTTGGGGAACGAGCATGCTACACCGGAAACAAGCAACAATGCAATATCCGTACATGAAAAAACCCCGGAGGTGGCCGGGGGTTTTCGGGTTCGAAGACGCCCGTGCTAGTTGCCGCCAATCCCGTCTGCGTCTCCGCCGCCGATGGGTATGGTGAGGATGCCTCCGCTGCCGGCAGAAACTGCATCGACGCTGGAAATATTGCCGGCTTCTTCAATCCAAGATCCGCGCAAGCGCATTTGCACGTTGTTACCGGTGATCACGAAGTCGTTCCGTGTGATCACTTCTTCAGTACGAGCATCCGTGGTGGTCGTAGTATCTGTGCGGTCGGTACTTGAGTTGTCAGTCGTCGTCGTTGTGGAGTCCTGATTGCTATCGCTGGAAGTATTGGAAGTGTTGTCGAAGATATTGGCGGACTCAAAGATGTTATTTCGAATGGTATTAACGGTGGTGGAGGTCAACTGGGTTTCAGATTGACCGTTATTGCCCATCTGGGTGCCGCCTTGGCCGGTCTCGGTGGTAATGTCAGTTTGAACGCTGTTGTCGACCGAATCATTGCCGGTTTGCTGATTCGAGTTGACGTTTTGTGCACTCGTAGTGGTTTGATCGGTGAACACCGTGTCAGTGCTGTTACCGGAGGTTGATGTCGATGTCCCCGAATCGTCGGAACCAACGGTTCGCGTTTCGGTGATTGCATCACCGGTGATGTCTTGCACTGCCACGAGTTCGATATTGCCGTTGAAACGCACGCGCCGGTCGGCAACATTGTCGTTCCCTTCCCAAGAGACCGTGTATGAAGCGAGTTCGGCTCCGAGCGGAATCACGTTGTCGGCATCACCGAGCGTGAGCGGGACACCGACGCTGCCACGATAGGTGCTGCCTTGGCTGTCGATCACTTCCAGCACATTACCGGACTGCTGCACGACGAGTTGGGAGATATTGCCGACACTGGGATTTGATACGGCCTTGCCATTATCGTTGCCGCGGTAAGTTCCCGAGACATTAACGTCGAGATTGGTACGGCTGCTATTGAAGTTGGAGTCTCCTCCACTTGACCAATTGCAACCAATAAATAAGCCGCTGGATGAGATCACAGCTAGCGAGATGAAAGTAGTAAGGGCACGGTTCATTTTTCTATCCTCCGTCATTACAACGCATTAAACAACACAACCAACATTGCATAGGGGTGCTGGCATGGCCCCGTCAACTTTAAAACTCTTCGACAACAAGGTTTAACGAAAATAGGTGCCATTCTAACGGTTTACTTGAAGCAGATAGTACCGGGCACTGTTGTCGGGAACGGAAATCAGGTGGCTGTTCAGCGGCGGTGTCGCCGGAACATTGGACAGGACGGGTTCCCAGCTTCCGCCAAGACTCGTCGAGGAGAGCAGGGAGTAACTGCGATCGGGTATGCTGTCCCACAGGACCTTGAACTGGCCGGAAGCACCGGGCACCGGCACGACTTTCACTTTGAGGAAGGAGGTGGCGTCGTTGGGATCGGTTCCGGATAGGTATTCCTCAAGATTGGTTTTGCCGTCGCCGTCCGCGTCTTCGTGCTCGTCGGCGGCATTGAGCGGGTCAAGCCGGTTGGCCCTCTCCCAGCTGTCGGGCAGGCCGTCGCTGTCGGTTGCCTCGGTGGAGAGAATCGAGAACGGTTCGCCGACGCACCAAGCCGAGTCGAGAAAGAACGGGTTTTCATGCCGGATACGGATACAATAGTCATTGCCCGGAATCACCGGAAGATTCCACCCGACGCTTTCCGCCATCAGGGCGCTCTGACCTCCCGAGAGCCACTCACGTTCCTGGAACACGGAAAAGTCGTCCACCCACCAGCCGGAATCCTCGTTCATATCGTTGGTGCCCATCCGGAAACGAACGTAAACGGGCAAGCCACGGTAGCGTTCGAGATCGACCACGGTGAGTTGGAAGAAGAAGTTGTTTCCAGAAAAGACCTCACGACCTGCCAGCGGATTGTTGACGGTCGCGGCGATATTCGTGTTGTAGCCGGAGAACAGCATATCCGGACCGAGATCAACCCAAGGGCCGAGGGGGCCGGCGGCACTGATTTCAACGGTGCCTCCGTCACCACCTTCTTCCATATTGTAGCGATGGCGGAAGCTGAGGCGCGGACTCCGGTCGGGCACAACGAACTGCGGCGAGACCAGCGAACGGTCGGTGACAAATTCTCGGTCACGGGAGAACCAACTGAACCCTTGGCGCTGGAAATCCGAGGTGACGCGCCACCACTGCTGATCGGGACCGTTGAAGGACCAGTCGCCTTGACCATCTTCCATGTCTTCGGTGAGCCCTTGGGATTCCGAGGTGCATGTCGCGGTCCACTCGAACGTCGTTTGCGAGAGTTGGGGGAGATCCTGCCCGTTGCGCCAGGTGACGTTGATCGAAGCCGCAGCGGGCAGCACTTCGCCGCCGTCGGGAAAGCGCAGTTCCGGTTTCGGCAGTTCGATCTCCACGGTCTGGGTCGTCTGGGTGTTATCGCATGGCGGTTGGCCAGTGCCGTTGCCAGGACAGTTCAGATAGGAACCGTCGACACCATTGGTCCCGGTATTATTTGGATCAAGCCATGGGGCGAGGCTTTCTGTACGCACCCCAAGATCCCAGGCCAGAGAGACTTTGCCGTAACAATCGGGAGCTTGAGGGTCCGTGCAAAAACTCAAGCCGCCGGTAAGAAATCCGACGATGCGCCGGGTGGAGGTTTCGAACAAGGGCGAGCCGGAACTCCCGGGTTCCGTGACGCCTTGGTCCCAACTGACAACCCAGTGAGTTTCCGTAAGTGTTGTCGGGAACACACATCCGTCGACTGAAAACGCGGGTTCGTTGTCAAAACTGATCGCCTTCTCGTCGCCGTTGGGATGATGGACGCTGACGGAAGCGGCGGGGACATTCCCCGCCCGGCTCCAACCGGCGTAGTAGACATTGTAACTAGGTAGCGGATCTGCGCTCAATTCGAGCAGGCAACTATCCACCCCCGCTTGTGCGGCAAGGAAGGTGGTGCCGGAGGTGGTGTCATCCAGATTACCGCCACTTAGATCGCCGCAGTTGGGGGAATTAAAATTCCAATAAACGACAACCGAGGGGGCCGTGGCGGGGGTAACTTGGCAGTGCGCGGCGGTGAGGAAAAAAGGGGTGAAGGAACTGGGGACATCGCGGACCATCGCGCCCGAGCATAGGCCGGCTCCACCAATGGAAATCCGAGCGACGGATTGAATTTCATCCCGCCAGGCATCAGCTTGCGGGCACACCGAGTCGATGTGGCAGCCGTCCTGCTTTGGCCGACCATGAATCTTGAACATGTCGCGGTACCCACCGCCCACATGAGCGAGAAAGAGGGACGGGTTGAACGCGGCCTTGGCCGGAATAAACACCTCGATGATGGCACTGTCGCCGGGAACGACCGGGGTCCATAGTTGTCCGTGGTCTTGGTGGTGGATGTGGGAATACGGGCCGACGTAGTAATCGTGTTCGGTTGAGAGCACGTGCAACGTGGCACCCTTGGGCAACTTGAAGTTGTGGAAGCCGAAATTCATATCGGTCGCCTTGGGCGAAACGACTTTGATACGCCACATCATCCCTTTGCCCGGGACATCCGTCCACGTTCCGCTCTGGTCCATGTCGAGTTGGACCGGGAAGGATTCCGCGTAGCGCATGACCTTGCTGTAAGGTCCTGCTCCGATCTTGTCGGCGCGCATATTTTTCTCATGGTCCACCGGAGGGGTGAAGAGGATTTCGACCGCACCGGCGTCCTTCCACCTCAACTCCTGGCTGAGAGGCGGCGCCCCCTTCAAGGCAAACGCGGTAGAGGCGAGCAGCAGGGTGCTCAACATGAGCAGGGCTGCGCTGAGCCGTTTCGAGCGGATAGGACGTTTTTTCATGAAGTTCAAATGGACCCCCAAATTCATTAAGGCATCACGATCACTCGATACATAGGCGGCGTTGGCTCGATGGGCGTATCGAGATCATAGTAGATGATACTTCCATTAGTGGTGGCCGTTCTTGTGCTTTGTTGATCTAGCGTAGTGCCGTTCGGGGCATTCACCCAAATCGGATTGGCAAGGCTGTAGGTTTTCTGCACCGTATAGGTGACACCGGCAATCACGTCCCACTCGATACAGAGCAATCCGTTGAGCACGCCGGACCGGCGGATACGCGGCATGTCGGAAACGGTCGGGTCAAAGAAGCCGAGTTCCACCTCATCGCCGTCAATAGCACCGTCGCCATCAGTGTCGGGATTGTTGGGATCGGTTCCTAACGCGCTTTCTTGTGCGTCGGTTAGCCCGTCGCCGTCGGTGTCGGTCACCGCGTTGCTATAGGTGAGGTTGTCTATCCAGACCGCATCGCGTCCGACTTCGAGGAAGTCGTCTTTGGTGTACTCCCAGCGCAGACTTACTTGGCCGGCGGGCAGGTTGGTGCAGAACTGGGTCCAGGGAATGTCGCCGGACCATTCGCCCGCGAGTTGGCCGTTGATAAAGAACCTGAAGTAATCCGCCGGGTCCGTGGGCCCTAAGAATGGCGGTTCGGTATCGACTTGATAATGGAAGCAGAGCTCACCCGGTCCCACCACGGTGGTTTGCAGAAAACTGGTTTGGTTGGCGCCAAGGATTCCGAATCCATTGTTGCCCGTTCCGCCGGCTTGGAGCGAGGTGTTACCCATAAAGGCCACGTTGGACTGGCAAACCCAGGGGGTGCCTGCCAGCGGGGTGGAGTCGGTCACCCAAGGTGCTAGCCCAACCGGGTCGAGTATGGTGTCGAGTGGGCAGTCGCCGGCGCCTCCGGGCGGGTTCGTGATCGTACCAATCACATTGACCACTGCCGACGCGGTGTCGAAGGAGTTGGAGCCGAACTGGTCGGTACCAATCACACTGACGACGTTGGTATAACTGACGATCAGGACAGCGGAAGTACAGCTATAGGTAACGCCGTCCCCGGGCAAAATTTCGGGGATGATCATACTGCAACTCGGTGTTGAGGGGTCGGTCACGATGACATTGGAGAAGGTCAGGTTGGACGAGGTGTTGACGATCGAGATGTCGAAGGTGGCTTGGTTGCCCGCGTTGATCAACTGAACAAAGGGGACCTTCAGAATATCGAGTCCATTCACAACCACGTTGGTATTGCCGTTCGTTCCGACTGGAGGCAAACAGGCGAGGTTGAATTGGGCATTTTGTGGATTGGTATCCGCAAGGTACTCATCGAGGTTTGAACAGCCGTCACCGTCAGGGTCTTCCGCCCCGCACCAAAATGCGACACCAGTATCGACGCCACAAACGGCGATGGGGGTGAAGCCGGGGAAGTTGAGTTCCTGCCACCAGTCGGGAATGCCATCGAAGTTGAAGTCGTCGATCGGCTCGGTGCTGCCCGTCATGAGAGTGGTCCCGTCGAACCCGATGATGGGCGGCACCCGTGTTCCGTCGAAGCACACGTTGTTGGTGATGGCGAACTCCCATTGCAGCGGATTGACCGCATCTTCCGCACCGTGGCTCTCCACCGTTCCAGATATCGGATTGACGAAAATGGTGTTCTCACCGTCGTCGAAGCGGTAGTTTGCGACCAAGCCGGCTCCGCCGAGATCGAGGAAATTGGTGACCACGCCGCCACCCGGCAGAGTCACGGTTTCGACCAGGAAGAACGGTAGCTCGGGCGAGTTGACCGAAACGTTCCAGAAATTGGACATCATCAGCGAGGAAAAGGGGATGGACCAAATCCGAACTTCGTCCATGTTGCCACGCAGTCCGAAGTCACTGATCCAAGCGTCGCCTTTGAAATCGCCGCCTTGAAAGGTCTGCCCCACGCCGGTGGCCGGGCGCCCAAGCACGAAGGCATCGTTGTCGAGCTGGCCGTTGACGTAGAGTTCCAACTTGTTCTGGTCCTCGTCAAATACACCTGCAAGGTGGACCCATGTGTTGGCGGGAATGGCACTGAGACTTGTGACCTCGTAGAGGAGTCCGCCATCGGTATCAAACTGGATAGCGGGAATATTGTTGTTCAATTCGAGACGGAATGTTGTCCGGCCTTGGACCGTGTCGCGCTCGACCAGGTTGCCCGTCTGGAATCCATCCGTGAACACCCACGCTTCTACCGTCCAACTGGTCAGTTGGAAGCGCTGGGAGTCGTCGATTTGTGGATCGGGGATCTGGAAGCGATTGCCGTTGAGACACAGGCTGCGCTGGATCAGCGGGCTACGCGAATCTGTCGGGCTGGTGACATCGCGGGTTCCGTCGGCCGTATTGGCGTCGGGCTTCGGGATGGATGCCAGCACCTCTTGGCCATCACTCCAACCATCATCGTCGGTGTCGGGATCGGCGGGGTCGGTGAGATAGATGTCCTGTTCGTCGCCGTTGGTGATGAGGTCGCCATCGGAGTCCGTCAGGTAGTCGTTGAGTGGCTGGTTGGGGTCGGTGAATTGCTCGAACGGGTTCGCGCTGACCAAAAACTCGTAGGGGTCGGTCAATCCGTCGCCGTCGGCGTCGGTGCCGATGCCGGCTTCGGAGAGATCGTGCACGCCGGTCGCGTCCAGCGAGTCGGTGAAGTAGTGGTATTCCCAAATATCAAGGATGCCGTCTTCGTCGCGGTCAGCGCCTTCGGTCGGCGGAACCCACTGCGCAAGGGGATCATAGCAATCAAAGGTGACGAGGGCTGGCTCGAACTCACCGATCGGCAGAACAATGTCGAGTATGCGCAGACCGATATCGGTTTGATCCCACCAGCGGGCCGGCGGGCTGGTGTCGGCGCTAAAGACTTGCTGCGAGCTGGTGCCGGGGAAGACGTCGGAGCTTTCGCCGAAGTTGAACCCGTCTTGCATCTGGTTGAGGCCGTCTGCCTGAATGATTTCGTAGGTGAAGTGGTTGTTGATCCGTTGCTGCGGCGGGAAGTTGGTTCCCCGGGTGGTGAGCGACAGATCGGTATGTGTGATCGTAACGCCTTGACCTGCGCCGAGCGAAAACTGGTCGATACCGGTGTTGTAGTAGAAGTAGAAATACTCGGTGGCATCTTCGACTGCCAGACCTGGGTCTTTCGTCCAGTAGAAGTAGTTGTCGGTGAAGTGCTCGGTCGGGTAGAGTTCCAAGGTGACCGGATTTTGACCGTCGCAGATCTCCAGATAATCACGGAGGTTTTGCGGCGTGTGCCACGGGCCCGGCATGTTCGGCAATGGATTGTCCGGATCCCCGTTGTAAACACACTCGGTGGTCCACAGAGGAAGAGGCTCGGGTGCCGCGCGGGTGGGCAAGGCCCCACCCATGTTGCCGGCTTTCATATCGGGAATACCGTGGATTAGTCCGCCGCCAGACATCAGATCGAAGGTGCCGACCGGCGCGTTTTCCGGGACTTGGCCGGCGATCGGGGCGCGGGTGTCGTAGTCGTACAGGTCGGGCAGGCCGTGAACATCGTGAGCCATTTCGTGGGCCAGCAGGCCAAGCAGGAAGCCGCCGTCGTTGAAGCCGCCCTCGTCCCCATCGCCGGTGCCACCACCCGCGCGGACTTGGAAGAACGAGGAGATGGGGTTGCGCAGATCTCGTGTCAACACTTCGTAGGCGTGACCCGCGGAGGGGTCGGAGTCCACGTAATTGCCGACAGCCGGCGTGATCGGATACATAGCCAGCGTGTACAATGGCACGGGGTTGCCGGTCACGGGACTTCTGAATTCGGCAAAGTTCTGGAAGTCATCCCAAATTTCGATGACGTCCTCCATGTAACGAGTCCAGTTGAAGGGATAGCGGGCATCGCCAGCTCCGGATGGCGCTCCGCCGGCGGGCGAAGTCGCGTAAAGATAGTGGGAGTTCCAGTCTTGGGTGTAACCGCTGTCGATCAAGCCATCAAGGTTGCAGTCACGGAAGCCAGCCAGTTGCGGCAGCAAGGTGAAATCGTGGGCCGAACCAGCATCGGGGTTGTAGCGGCGGGAGAGTAGTTCGAGATACATGACATCGGCGGCGTCCTGTCCGCCATTGCCGTGGCCGCCGTAGGTGAATGGACCACCGCTAATGACCATGTTGTCGGGGGCGAAGAAACTGAGGTCACCACTACCATAATCAGAGCCACGGCGGGACCCTGTGAAGGGATCGGTCTCTTCACCCAGTTGACCGTCACCCGCGATTGGAGGAATTGCCAAATCAAGATCGGGACGAAGGAATCCAAGCACGGGGTCGATATTGGGGGCCAGCGAGTTGAGAATGTAGTTTCCGGAGCAGGCTTCGGTGGGATTGATGCCTTGGTGGTACATAGAGGAGGGCATATCGACGAACTCACGGTATCCATCTTGGACCCAGTCGAAGGCGGGATACCAATCCACGCCATCTTCAAGCGGAAGGTTGAGCGGTGGTACATTTACGGCACGGCCGAGAGCATCCACGGGAGCGTCGCTGAAGCCGAATTGTCCGGCCTGCGTGTGGAGGGTGGCGTGTCCGGTGCCGTCGCCGGTCTCCCAAGCGGGTGCGACGCCGGTGGTGGGCTGGAAACAAGCCACCCACCATGCCTGCCAATCGGCAAAGCCGAACCGGTCGTCCCACGCGGGATAAGCGGTGCCACTCACCGCGGAAAGCGGTTCCATCGGGACGGGGACGGAGGTGTCGTCACGCCATTTGTCGCTGAATGTTTCACCCCATCTGTCGGGTCCGTCGTAATTGCCGTCGAAGGTGCGTTGCAGCAAAGCGGTGGTGTCTCCACAGTAATTCCAAAGGAGATAGGTATCGTGTTCGGCGCGGGTGATCGCGGATCCACGTAACCCCGCAAAGCGGATATCGGTCCAGCGGTCGGTTCGCGAGCCGGAAGGGCCGTCAAGCGCGTCTGAAGAGTTACGCGGAGCATCTTGGACGTAGGTCCATCGTTCCACCGCAGGATCCCAGTACGAGATGAAGTCTTCCCATGGTTCTTCGGCGACGGGTGCGCTCCAGTCGGTCCACATGCCGTCGCTCACTTCAGTCTCCGCGCCGTTGGCACGTTCACCCCACGTTTGAGTGCTGCCGGTGGTGAACTGATTGACGCCGTACAGTTCCGCGGAACGATACACCGGAACCTGCACGGTGGCGAGAGTCGGAACCGCGTTGGCGTCCGGAACGGCGTAGCCAATATCCAAGCCGGTGACGATCGTACCGTTGGATGTCCAGACTTGATATTCCACGAAGGCGGGGTCGCCGACGGTTCCGTCGTTGTTGTAGAAGTTTGCCCGGACGATGAGCGGATCGGAGTTGTTGTTGATGGCGTAGTCGAACAGTCCGTTGCGGGCGACCCCGTTGAAGCCGACGTTGGGTGCGTCGACCGCAGGGCATTTGCAGGGTGGCACGTAGATGTGGTCCAAGTCACCTTCGAGATCATTGCAGCCAGGGGTCAAGTCACTGATCGGGTCGAGAACGACGTTGGGGGTAAGATCCATTTCGTTGAGCGTGACAAACACGTTATTGCCGACGGGCACGAGCTGCCCAGTGGTCGGTTCGTTGGCCATGCCGGTGGTGGGGCCGGCCATCCAGACGCTGGAAGCCGCGTTGTAGCCGAAGGTCTGGCCCACCACGTGGTTGCGGTTGTAATCGGCGAATAACTCGCCGCCCTCATCGTCGTAGGCCAGAAGACGGACCGTTTGGTCGGGCCGGATGATCCGACCGTCAAAGCGTACCAACTGGCCGCAGTCGTTGACGTCGAGGTTTTTATATTCGGCGTTCCAGCGCGGCTCGGAGGGACGGGCAGGAATCTCGTGATCGTATAGACGGTTGGTGTTGATGTCGCCGAACGACTCACCCGGCGTCCACACATCGTCAAGAAGGGGGGTGCCAGTCCGCCAGGATACGTTCACCCGTTCACCTTGGTTGTCGAACAACCTACGGGTATCGATGAACAACTCGGGCGATTGAGCAGTCGGCAGAAATTCAAGATTGGGTTCCGAACTGCCATAGATCGGGTCTTCAATGACGCCTGCACGCACCAAGTCTATGAGCAACGTTTGGGTGATATCAACTTGTTCGAACAGGGTGTCGGCACCGTCTTGGCCCAAGTCCCATGGCATGGCGACGAAGCCGAAGGTTTTCGACTCGGTGTTGTAGCCGCGAAGTTTCTCCCCGGTCGCCGGATCCCAGCGCCAGTAGCTGGCTTCCTGCCAGTAGCGTTCAAAGGTGGTATCATAGGCGACGCGGATCGCACCCGGTAGCAAATCACCGAAGGCCCCATTATTTGCAGGGTCGATGTTGTTGAACTGCCCATTTTTCGGGTGATGGGTGGGAAAGATCAACGTCCAGTAATCAACATCGGGATCCAAGGCCTTGCCCGGCGTTGTAAACGCGCCGAAAAACAGCGCGACCAACATGAGTGGACCAAGAATTCTTGCAGCCCAGGCAGAAGGATCTGCGAGCGGAGATGCCGTTTGATTATTGTGTGAGGAAAAAGAGGACCGTTTCAAACGCTTCATTGAATCTCCAGGGGACGCCGGTTTACCGGCATGTGCGCAACATATACCATTCGCAACAAGTTAGCAAAGATGACAGACGGTAAGCAAGTGCTAAGACGATTGGATAACCGATCAGTTGCCGTCTGAGTCTTTGTAGCTTCAGTATGGGGGTTAAAATCATGTAAGAGGGGTGGATCAGGTGGATCAGGTGGATCAGGTGGATCAGGTGGATCAGGTGGATCAGGTGGATCAGGTGGATAGAGCAGGGGGCAACGGGTGCCGGGAGGCGTTGCACGTAGGTGGGTAGTACGCTTTTTTACTTTTATACACCCTTGGTTTCCATCTGTTTACATCATTTCGGTGGGATTTGCGGGCGACTTCTTCGGCTCATCTCCAGCGCACGGTCGCGCAGGATTTTCTGCAAGGCATCGCGACGTTCGACCAAGGCGAGAACCTCCGGATCCTCTCTGGAAATCTCGACCGCCAATTGTTTGAGGCCTTTCTCCCGGGCTCGTTTCTCGTCACGGAGCCCCTTGAACTCCGGCAAATTGCGGGCACGCGACACCTCGTCAAGGGAGGCATCCAAACGCCTTTTCGCGGCCAGCGCCACTGGATCGTCGCCATTTTGCATGTTTTGCCGGACTTGGGAGAGCTTGGTTTTCGCCTGAATCAAATCGGTTTCCACTTGGGCGATCTCGTTCGACCAAGACTTCAGTTGGACCGACAAATCTTTCGCCTCGGGAATCGCCATCATGATCGCATGCCGAACCTCCGGCAGCGGCGATTTCATCATCCACGCTTTCACTTCGGGACTTTCAACATTCGGTGGCTCCTTCCCCGCCGCCAAAGCGATATAGTTCAGATCATCGTCCACCATCCGATGGAACGGCGCGTCCGGATGCAGCAACTGCATCCGGGCGATCACTATCTCCCAGCGAAGCGCCCGAACCCGATCGTCGGTGGCGTCGATAATCGCCTGCTGCTCCATCGCCGCCGGAAAGGTCTTCGCCCGTTCCCGCGTGATGTTGTGGAGATGGTCCTTTGCGGCATACATTTCCTCGTATGCGGACGCCAGCGGCGGAAAATCTTTTTGGAAGCGGGCATATTCTGCGAATCCCTCCCTGAGTTCCTTATGCTTCGCGAGCACCCGCGGATCCCCCTGCGCCGCCTGCTCCGCAGCCAAAACGGACTGCTGCACTTCCTTCAATTCTTTCTGGATCGCCTCGGTCGACTTCTCTTGCGCGTTCGCGTCGCCAAGCCCCAAAGAGACGAGCAACACGCATGTGAGGGTTGACGCGACAATCGTCGAGAATGGTTTGGTTCGGCGGGCGGGCTGAAAAGCCCCCTTTTTCGTTTCAAGTTTCATCATGTTCAAACTCGGTTCTACTTCATTTATAAGCAGTTCCGTCATTTTTGTTCAATGGGCATTTGGTGCGGATGTTGCTGCGGTTCCTAGGACGAAGCTCAGGCCAAAGCCTTACCGACCGACTGGAGCACCGGTTCGAAATCCGCTTCACAGCCCACCGAGAACCGCAACAGATGGCGCGGCAGTCGGATCGTATCGAGGTACTCCTCGTCGCGGTGGAAATAGGTCAGCAAGGTATAGGGACAGAGCAAGGTCACATCCGACCCCAATGACGGCGCTTTGAACACGCCCGACATCTCCGCTTCGAGAAAACCCGTCAATGCTCCCAAGCTGCCATCGCGCAAGGTGAACGAGACCACACTCGCCGCGCCATGCAGATGGCCGGCCTGGTCCAGTTCGTCACCCGTCGGGAACCACACCCGGTCTACCGCAGCATGGTCGCGCAAGAACGCCGCCATACGCCGGCCGTTCTCATTAAAACGTGGCATGCGTTCACGGTAAGTCGCCAGCCCGGCCATCAGGGTCTCCGCCTCATAGCCGGACATGCCCGAACCCAACCTCCCCTGCTCCGCCGCCAGGCGTGTCGAAATCGCCGTGTCGCCAGTCAACACCGCGCCACCGCCATGGTCATTGCCGCCACTCAGATATTTTGTCGTCGACTCGACCACCGCGTGCGCACCGAGTTCCAGCGGGCGGCAGTTGGCCGGCGAAGCCATGGTGTTGTCGACCAGCACGCGTGCCCCGGCGGCGCGCGCCAGTTCGATCACGCGCGGCAGATCCGGAATCTCGACCAGCGGATTTGTGATGGTTTCAACGAACACCAGCCCAACCTTCGAGTCCGCCAAGAGTTCCGCCAGCGCTTCGGTTTGGTCCGCGCGGAGGAAGTGCGAACGAAACGACATGCCCGCGTGCCAGGGCATCTCCGAGAGAAGAACATGCGTGTCACTATAAAGGTGCCCCACGATCGCGACATCCGGCCGGTCGGGATTCCACATCGCGTCGAACGCCGCCACCAGCGCGTTCATGCCGGTCGGATACAAGCTGCAATTCGGTGCCGCCGTGAGCACCCGCAACTCGTGGCAGACCGCGTCGTCAACATCCTCGCGCGGCTCCGAACCCGGATCCTCGCCACATAAAAAGGCCGCGTCGCGCGCCGAGGGCACTGCGCCGCGTTTACGGATCCGTTCCCAAAGTAAGGGCGCGTGTTCGGACTCCCGGCTCAAAATCAAGCCCATACGCACCGCGCCGGCGACCAACGAACAAACGACATGCGTCGCACCGTCCGGCCAGCGTTCGGGCACGCCTTCCATCTCGACCACTGACCATCGTCCGGGGGTAAGCGACAGAAAGTGGGCGAGTTCCTCGGCCGCCATCGCCGGACTATGCACGAGTTGCACCACCGGCACATCGATCACTGCCCGCACCCGCGCCTCCAGTCGGCGAACGATCGGATGCCGGCACAAACGGTAATAGCCCTGCGTCGGAATCGCCCGCTTCTCCTGGTAGTCGACAATGCGCGCGTACGGCACCAGTTCGGCGGTTACCCCGAACTCGCCGCCCACCGGGGCGAGCGAAAAATAGCCCTCGTCCGACTCGGCGAGTTTGGGTAGTAGGTCGGGCGCGCGGCCCCGGATGAACGAAGTGGAATGAGTGATGGCGTGAGACATGGTGCGCCGCGCTTATTCGCCCGCGCCGTTCGTGGCAATCCTATTAGTAGTCGGTAGCCGGTAGCGGGTAGTCAGGAGGGGGCGGCCTGCGGCCGGGTTGGTCATCAGAAATCAATGATCGGTCATCCGTTCGTGACGGCCTTCGGACGGAACGTGGGCGAGTTCCCGGTTGGTCAGTGCCGATGGTACAATTGACGACTCCCAGGGGCCAAAGGTCCAAATTGATAACCCACTCCAGTGATCACTGGCTGCTGTTTACTACCAAAGCCAAAGGCCAAACTGATAACTCATCAGGCTGAAGGCCGCTCCACTGATTAATCCTGAAGGCCGAAGACCGCCGAAACGGACTACTGACTGCTGGCTACTATAACCCGGTACACCCGGTGCCCGTTGGCCGGCAGCGAGCCCGAACTCGCAGCCGTGCCATCATCGACAAACATATGCGTACCACCTCCGACCGCGGTCGTGGTCTCGTCGAACACCCCCGCAGCCGCGTTCGCGAACGGAGTCCAAACCGCCGCGTCCGGCGTGTCCCAAAAATTATCCGCGAACTCCACCGTATAGCGCTTGCCGCCCTCTGTCGCCACTTCGACTTGGAACACCCCACCTTTAAGCATGTCGACAATGATGAACACCGAACTCGCATCCAAGGGGTTGGTGCAGGCCGCGTCCTCCTCGCCGTTCGGCACGCCGTCGCCGTCGTCATCACCAAGCGGATCAAGCAACTTCACCGGCGTACTCGGCACGCCCGGACGCGGTCCGCCCGCGTCGCTCATGCCACCGAGCGGCGCTTTCGAACCGGCAGCGCTCACCGTGCGTACCGTCGCCCACAGCGTCTGGCCGAACATCCCCGTCACCGTCAGCATCGGACTCACCGTCATCGCGCCGGCCACCACATCAGACGCGCCCGGACTCGTGCCAACGTCGATCATGTAGCCCACGATGTTGTCGTCCGGTCCCGCCGTCGCCGGCAGCCACGTGAAGGTGACCGTGTTGGTCAGCACGTAATAATTGGGCGGTTCGGGATCGCCGGACTCGGGCGGTGGGGTCACATCAAAAACTTTCAAATACTGCGCCTCGTACGGCACCGTCGCCCAGTCCGCGTCCGCTGTCGGCACCGGATCCAGAATGGCACCCATGCCGT
>Ga0209828_1001832_pt1 | contig 18576 bp, 16 predicted proteins | sample MaitaG_FD_187429 | JGI IMG/M metagenome (GOLD analysis project Ga0209828, IMG submission 187429) | Marine algal microbial communities from Maine, USA - Maine_Asex2 metaG (SPAdes) (version 2) | ecosystem: Host-associated > Algae > Red algae > Unclassified | place: Maine, USA | collected 2015-01-05 | reverse complement strand
TGATTCATTTTGTAATGATTTTTGGAAACCGCTTATGCATTCCTTTCCTGACCTGACTCGTCATACTCATATATTCATGGGAGGAAAATCCAATGGCCGCATAGATGGCGACATTTCCAGAGATGGGAAAATGTGGGTAAGCGGCACAGGTTATTTTACAGCTACATTCGTAAATGATTATTTAAAGATTCCTGCGCACTTTAAAAAAGTAAACATTCGTTGGGGAGAGTTTTGTGAAATCGAACATGATAAAATCACTAAAACCTATTTTCTCTTAGACCTTATCGATTTAATGCAACAAGTAGGTATTCATGTTTTGCCACCGAGTAAAGGGAAAGACCATATATATCCGCAACCAATGGCAAAGGACGGTATTTTGTTGAATGAGCAAATAAAAGAAACTTCAGATTATAGCCTTGAACATATTCGCCGATTTATTTTTGAAGGGTTAAATAGTTATGATCAATCTAATTTAAAAAGTATGGGTATGGCAGACTATTTTCATCCAGATGTCAAGTGGTATGGTCCCGGTGGAATTGGAGCATGTCTGAGTTTTAAAGAATTCGAAATATTTCATCAGCAGCCATGGTTGATTGCATATCCAGATCGGCAAGTCCAAGATTTAGATGCCTTGATAGCAGAGGGAAATTATTCTGGAGGTCCAGGTTGGGCAGGAGTCAAAGCTACACATACAGGCCAATATTTAGACTGTAGTGCCACTGGAAAACCAATTGACTTTAATGGTTTGGATTGGTGGAAACGAGATGGTGAAATGTATATCGAAAATTGGGTTTTCGTAGATATGATTCATCTGTTTAATCAATTTGGAATTGACCTTTTCGAAAGAATGCAAAACAAAATTTCATGATAAAATTTTAAATCATGTCCAAAGAAATTAAATTTGATAAACGCAAATTTTTGCAATTTTCTACATTAGCATTGGGAGCTTCAGTAGTTGCTTGTAAACCATCCAAAGTAGAATACCCTATACCGCCAAATAATTTAAGCCTTGGAAATGGCTTTATACCTCGAAAATTAGAAGGATTAGAGAAAGCGACAATTGATGTAGCGCTACAATACTAATTTAAAAACAAATAATTTAATAGATATAAAAAATAAAAACATGCAAATAAGTAAAGATAGAATACTCACGACACACGTTGGAAGTTTACCTCGATCAAAAGCCGTTACTGATTTGGTATTTGCAAAGGAAAGAGAAGAGACTGTTGATTCTGAAATATTCAATACAACAATAAAACAAGCGGTCAATGATGTCGTCGCTCGGCAAATGAAAGCTCAGGTTGATATCGTGAGTGATGGAGAAATGAGTAAGATTAGTTATGCTACCTATATCAAAGATCGAATCACTGGTTTTGCTGGTGACAGTCCTCGAAATGCGCCGAAAGACTTAGAAGAGTTTCCTGGCTTTTTAAAACGAGCTGCAAAAGGTGGAGGTACACCCACCTATGCTCGTCCATGCTGTGTTTCAAAACTTGAGTTAAAAAGTACAATTCCTTTAGAAGAAGATATTGCAAATTTTAAGACAGCAATTGCTGAATACAATCCTGTAGATTCTTTTATGAATGCGGCATCTCCCGGAGTGATCGCATTATTTTTACCTAATAAACATTATAATTCTCAAGATGAGTATTTAGAAGCTTTAGCCGAAGTCATGCGTCCTGAATATGAAGCGATAGTAGAAGCTGGTTTTATTTTACAGTTGGATTCACCTGATATTGGTTTGGGTCGACATATGATATTTAAGGATGAAACAGAGGAAGATTATGTACGTTTAGCAGAGCAACATATTGAAATGCTGAATTATGCATTAAGAAATATTCCTGAAGAAAAAGTGCGTATGCATGTTTGTTTTGGAAATTATGAAGGTCCTCACCATCACGATGCGCCAATGACCTTAGTGCTTCCTATTGCTATGAAAGCTAAACCACAGGCATTATTATTTGAAAGCTCTAATCCTCGCCATGCTCACGAATGGAAAACGTTTCGAGATGCTGATATTCCAGATAATAAGATATTAATCCCAGGCGTACTGGATTCGACAACTAACTTTATTGAGCATCCTGAACTGGTTGCGCAACGGATTGAAACTTTTGCCAACATAGTTGGGAAGGAACGAGTGATTGCTGGTACAGATTGCGGGTTTTCTACATTCGCAGGCTTCGGTTCTGTGGATGAAGATATCGTTTATGCGAAATTAGCGAGCATGGCTGAAGGGGCTGAAATTGCGACTAAGAGATTGTGGACTTAATATTGAAAATATGCAATTTGTTTATACATAATTATAAATGCTATATTATCAAGGTTCTAAAGTTCATTAGATATTAGTGACTAATATTTTACGCTTGTAAAAATTAATAAAGAAGCAGTGGTTTCAACCACTTGATGAAAAGCGCAATATGGTTTTAAACACTTTCAAATCCCTTTAAAATATGGAGTAAGGGTGTTCGTTTTAGGTAAATACTTCAAAAATTAAGACAAACTATAACTATAGTTGTCCTGTTTTCAGACTAGATACCTCATAATAGAACGATCAAATTTATCAAGCCTACTTTTAAACTTCATTGATGATTATATAACTTTACACTCGATGATTCACAGCATTCTTAAAGACAAATTTGGCTACACTACATTCCGACCACTTCAGCAAGAAGCCATAGAAGCCATCATGGCAGGAGAAGATGTGCTATTAGTACTGCCCACTGGAGGAGGTAAGTCGATTTGCTTTCAGATACCAGCACTGGCTAAAGAAGGATTAAGCCTTGTCATATCGCCATTAATAGCGTTGATGAATGATCAGGTCATGGCACTCCAAGAGAATGGTATCAGTGCATATTCATTACACAGCAACATAGACTACGATGAAAAAATAAGAATCTCAAATGCAATCGACAATGGAGAAGCGAAGCTGATCTATATATCTCCCGAAGGTTTGCTAAATGAGAAGATGCTCACTTACATCACATCTAAGAAGATTAATCTAATAGCCATCGATGAAGCGCACTGTGTCTCGATGTGGGGCAATGACTTTAGACCTGACTATGTCAAGCTATCTGCACTTAAAACACACTTTCCTGAGGTGCCCATCATGGCAGTCACTGCCACAGCTGATAAAGCTACGCAGCACGACATCAGCAGAACATTGAGCTTATCTAATCCGCAGCAATTTGTTGGTAGTTTTGAAAGAGAGAATATTACGATCACGGCCTTACCAGGTATAGAGCGATATAAGAAGATTCTTAAATTTTTATCTGATCGACAAGACGAGTCAGGCATCATCTATTGTACCAGTCGAAAATCCACACAGCAGCTGGCTGATAAGCTATCTGCCCAAGGTCTTAATGCGCAGTGTTACCATGCAGGACTTGACCGACAAGTCAGAGAGAAGGTGCATCAGGATTTTATATATGATCGGACTAAGATAATCTGCGCCACCATAGCTTTTGGTATGGGGATCGATAAGTCTAATATCAGATTCGTTATACATTATAACATCAGTAAGAATATAGAGAGCTACTATCAGGAGATAGGTAGAGCGGGTAGAGATGGGACTGAAGCAGATGCACTTCTATTCTATAGCTATGCTGATATCTCTATGCTCAAGCGATTCATCGTGGATAGTGATGCAGCGTCATCTTATAAGCAAGTGCAGCATGAGAAGCTGGATAGAATGTGGGAATTCTCTAATACAGCACACTGCAGGACGAATATCATCTTAAGCTACTTTAATGAATATAAAAGCGAAAGTTGTGGTCACTGCGATAACTGCCTGAATCCACCAAAGATGTTCGATGGGACGCAGTACACTCAGATGGCACTGAGCGGCGTGGCGAGAACTAATGAACAGACTAATTTCAATATACTGATCGATATTCTAAGGGGTTCCACTAAGCAGGAGATCATGATGAATAATTACCATCAGATAAAGACTTATGGTATAGGGCGAGATCTGCCTTTTGCTGATTGGCGTTCCTATGTGACACAGATGATTCATCAAGGCTTTTTATCTATTGATTACTCTGACTATAGTAAGCTTAAACTCACTCCACTGTCTCATGAAGTGTTATACGAGTCAAAGCAAGTGGACTTAGTAAAGTTCGTCTGGCAGGATAAAAAGCAGAAGCCAGCTAAGAAAGTCGCTATCGTCACCAATAGAGATGATATAGATAAAGACCTATTCGTAGAGCTGAGGTCTCTACGCACGAGACTGGCTAATGAGCAAGGTGTGCCAGCCTATGTGATATTTCCTAATAAGACCTTAGAAGAATTAGCGGCGATTAAGCCGATGAATAAAGTGGCTTTCTCACTGATTAATGGTGTAGGAAAATTAAAATTAGAAAAGTACAGTGATGACTTTATACAAGCAATCAAAGAATATGAAGGCGAGGCCTAAGTAATTGCGTATGACGAAACGCACTTTATTAAAACTATACTATAGTTTAAGTTCTACTGAACCATTTGCTGAAAAGCTAACACAAAATCTCCTTAAAAATTAAATGACTGATGTAGTGGCTCAACAGTTTACATTTTTGAAATTGTAATCATGGGGCGTTGCCCCAAGCTGTCATCTATCATGCTTAAATGCTCATCATATTTTTAGAATTATATTCAATACAAATTAACAGCTAATCAAATTGCCTGTAGGGAAATCACTGCATAGCTTAGGGCATCGCCTCAAGAATATAATTCTGCACGATTTAACCTGTAGGGTTAGTATAAAATGATATAGGTTTTGAGAATAGAAAACTGGATTACGTATTTTAGAAACAATATTTGTTTCACAAATTAGGAGCATATCTCCAGGTATATAAAGAGTAAATAGAAATCCTTAAAGTAACCAATAATCTGAAACAAGTAGATGACTCCAGTCTAGTGAGTGGAGTCAGAATGACAAACATTGTAATATTTTATGCCAATGTCTAAGCTTATTTGTTCAACAATCCGATGATCAATAAAGAGATGACATTTTTGACTATACGGCTTGCACCAACAGAACGTGGTCTACCCATTTAAATTTATGTCTTTAGTAAAAAAAGGTTTGGGCTAATTATGAAAATATTGAGGCAATAATTTTTTATCATATTTTGGCTGTTGTCCCAGAATTTGATTTAAGGATGTTTCAGAATCCTACGGGTACGGACTTTGGGAAGATGGCTCAAAAGCAAGAAAGGCTATTACAGGTACGTCATATTAAGCTGAGTATAGTGTATTATTGTTCAACCCAAGTGTCCAAATATTTTTGTTAGATAAAATCTTTAAAGGAGTCAAATGATTATTTAGATTTTCTTATGTAGTTATCTCACGATTATAAATACCTCTCTTTTATAATCTCAATATGATGACGCTCATGGCCAGCAATCACATAAGCAGAAGCAATAGGACTAAATACATCCTGGCCAGCAGTACCAGTCAATGCCCACATGTCATCTGATAGATTCTCATATAGACCGATAGAAGAATCCCTCAAGGTATGATACTCTGATAAAAGAGACGACATGGACCTGTGATTAGCATGAGAAGCTGGAACATAATCGTCTTGCTCAAATCCAATGATGGGTGTCTCATCGGCTCTTGCTATTCTTAGTCCTCGATAGGCCATGATTCTTTCAGTATCGATGAGATGCAGGAATACTTCTTTGATGGTCCACTTACCATCAGCATAGGCATAATCCTCTTTTTCATTGGAGATACTTTTAAAAAAGTCTATAGTATCTGTTTTGCCAGATGTTAGTTCAGTTATGATATCACCCGACTTGACTCGACTGATATAGACTTCAAATCTGCTTGGATATTCTGTGCTTGGGTTTGGTCTTCTATTGAGCATGAGTTTTTAATTTTTGATAAATGATATTTGCTGTATTATTCCATGAGAATCGCTGTACATTTTCATAGCCTTTCAAGATTAAGCTTTCTGTCGAATCTTGATCTTGTAATAGTTTTTCTATGCCTTGTGAGATGCTTTCTACACTGCCAGGATTAACTAAAATAGCAGCATCTCCACAGACTTCTGGCATGGAGCTCACATCAGAAGAAAGGACAGGGACTCCACACTGCATCGCTTCGATGATAGGCAGGCCGAAACCTTCATATAGTGAGACATATGCCAAGCAGTCTGCCGCTGCTAATGCACTCTCTACCTTGATCACTTCATCATTAGCCAAGATGATTCTTTCTTTACTTTTACTAGCCTTGATCATCTTAGATACATCATGATGATCAAATGCCCATCGGCCATACAGGACCAGCTTGTGATTAGCGTTCCCCTTTTCACAGACTGACTCAAATGCTTTGATCAGCCTTTTTACATTCTTTCTTGGGTGTATTGACCCAAGGTAAATGATGTATGGTTGATCGTTAGTTATTTTTGATCTAACTGCCTGTTTCTCAGTTTTAGATATTGGATTGAATCCAGATCTTACAGCGTTGTGAGCCACAGTTATTTTAGTAGGCTCTTCTGAAAAATGCTTCACCACATCCATCTTAGTCGCCTCTGATACAGTGATGATATGCTTTGCACGATCATGATATGCTGGTACGAATTTTTGAAAATAACGTAAATGTGATTTTTTAAAATACTGGGGATAATGGATATAGGCGATATCATGGGTCACCATGACACATGGCACATCTGATCGTAAGGACAAATATGATTCTGGACTGTAGAGGACATCGATCTGATATTTTTCTAATTGGCGCGCCAGCGCATAGTCAAACCAATACTGCCAAAGCCATGGATGACGTGCTTCTGGCTTGAGGATGACAGCTGTGACATTCTCACCATAGATAAAAGCTTCATCATAGGCTCGATCGAAGAAAAATATAAAATCATCTTTAGGGTGTTCAGCTACCATGCGCTGACAGGTCTCAGCGGTATAAGTCGCAATCCCCTCCATGCGATCGGCTAAGAGAAGTCTGGCATTTACTCCGATCCTCATCTACAGCAAGGTGGTCTCTACATAGTTATACTCTTCTGGATAGTCAGTGTTATAATGCAGGCCACGACTTTCGTGGCGCATTGTAGCACCCTTAGTGACTAAGTATGCGATCGTGATGAGATTACGCAGTTCGCATAGCTGCGGTGATATGATCGTGGTACTGTATAAGTCTTCTGTCTCTGAGTATAGAAGATGTAGTCGATCTTCAGCTCTTTTCAGTCTGGTATTAGTCCTGACGATACCCACATAGTAGCTCATCAGTTCTTTCAGCTCTGCCCAGCTTCTTGTGATCAGGACCATTTCTTTAGGCTCTAAAGTACCATCTGCATCCCAATCTGGAATGTTATTTTGTAGTGCCAGCTCATCCACTATCTGACTGATATCTTCTGCCACTCTATAACCATACACCAGTCCTTCTAAGAGAGAGTTAGATGCCAATCGATTTGCTCCATGCAGACCGCTACAAGTACATTCTCCAGCAGCATATAAATTTTTGATAGAGCTTCTGCCGTATTCATCTACGAGAATACCGCCGCACATATAGTGACAGGCAGGCACCACAGGGATCATATCTACGAATGCATCTATACCCATCTTCTTACAGTACTCATATATATTAGGGAAGTGCTCCAGAAATAGTGTTTTGTCTAAATGTCTACAATCGAGGCACATATGTTCAGCTCCTGAGATCTTCATCTCATTATCTATCGCTCTGGCGACGATGTCTCTTGGCGCAAGTGACTTCCGTGGGTCGTACTGCTCCATGAATTCTGTACCATCAGGACGCTTTAATATAGCGCCGAATCCTCTGACTGCTTCAGATATCAGAAAGTCGGGCTGATCTCCTCCTGATCCATACAGCGCTGTAGGGTGAAACTGGACGAATTCCATATTCGCGATTCTGCCTTTAGCTCTGTAAAACATAGCTATGCCGTCACCAGTAGCGATTACAGGATTCGTCGTATTTCGATAGATCTGTCCTGTACCACCAGTACACATGACCGTCGTTTTAGCCAGAATCGTCTCTATGTGATTTGTTTTTTTATTAAGCACATAAGCACCATAGCATTCTATATCAGGAGATAGTCTCGTCAGGACTCTGCCTAAGTGATGCTGTGTGAGGATGTCTATGGCAAAGAAATGTTCATGCACCGTGATATTGGGAAATTCTTTTACTTTTTCGTTTAGTGTACGTTGGATTTCCCAGCCAGTGATGTCTTTATAATGGAGGATTCTGTTTTCAGAGTGACCACCTTCTTTCCCTAAGTTATAATCTCCATCACTTTCTTTATCAAATCGGGCGCCCATATCTATGATGTCTTTGACTCGCTGACGTCCTTCCTCGACGACTATTCTGACCACTTTTTCATCACATATGCCATCGCCAGCATCCAGTGTATCTGCTATATGCTTCTCGAAGTTATCCGTGTCGAAGTCCCATACAGCTGCTATGCCGCCTTGAGCCCAGCTGGTATTGGATTCTTGAGTGTTGGTTTTAGTCAATACACTGATCTTGACATCTGGCTTAAGTTCAGCCATTCTAATGGCGAATGACATGCCAGCGACTCCAGCTCCGATTACTAATACATCTGTCTTTTCCAAATTCCTTTTTTTAAAAAGCTTTATAATAACTTCAATGGTTCAATGACATCCTAAATACGCTGTTAACAAAGCATTCTTCCAGTTAAACTATCGTTAAATGGAATAAGAAATGAGATGTTACTATTGATATAAATGTTTCCTTTACAGATGTTTATATCAAGAAAGAGACGTACAGGCCTGGTGCCAAAGTGACTCGATCAGCAATAAAACAGTCTTTATCAATAAAATAGTAAATTTGACCACAATTATTTCAACTAAAATCACAATATAATGCTTAGAAATGTAATTTATTCGCTTGTCCTGATACTCTCTGTCGGTGTCGCTTCCAATGCACAAAAATTTGGTATAGTAGATGTCACCAATATCTTAGACAATCTGGATGAATATCTAGTCGCACAGGACAAGCTAGATAAGCTTGCTGCTGAGTGGAATCAAGATATATCTAAAGAGTATGATCAGATCAAAAGCATGTACAATAAATACCAAGCGGAGCAAGTATTGCTAAGTGAAGACCTTAAAGTAAGAAGAGAAGAAGAGATCGTACAGAAGGAGAAGCAGGTTAGAGAATTACAGAGAGCAAAGTTTGGTCCTGAAGGGGAGCTATTCTTAAGAAGACAGGAGCTGGTATCTCCCATACAAGAAAAAGTATTCAATGAGATCGAAAAATATGCAAAAGAGACCAGCATAGATATCATGCTTGACAAAAGCAGTGCAACTGGCCTTTTATTCACCAGTGAAGAATTCGACAAGACGGAAACAATTAAGAGAAGATTAGGTATCCGATAATCCTAAAATAGACACTCATCAATAAGAAATATTACTAAACAGAAAAAAACTAAATCATGAATAAATCAATACTTAAACTTTTCACTCTTGTGCTTATGATTGGCACAAGCCTTTCCATCCAAGCTCAGAAATTTGGATATGTCGATTCTCAAGCGCTCATACAAGAGATGACTGAGGTAAAAGAAGCAAATGCTAATATCGAGACGTATAAAACCCAGCTTCAGAAGAAAGGCCAAGAAATGGTCAAAACACTTCAGGCTAAATATCAAGGCTTAGAACAAAAAAGACAAGGTGGAGAATTATCACCTAAGCAATTAGAAACGGAAGGACAGCAACTAAAAGCAGAAGAAGTAAAAATTGCTCAATTCGAGCAGGACAGTCAGAAGAAAATTTTTGACAAGAGCGAAACGCTTCTAAAGCCGATCAGAGATAAAATCCAAAATGCCATAAACGATGTAGCAGCAGAAAATAGTTTTAACTATATATTCGATGCAAGCTTAGGCGTCATCCTTTATGCAGATGAGTCTGCAGATGTCACCAGTCTGGTGAAAGCTAAGATTGGGATGTAAGATCATACATAAAATAATAGAGAAGGATTCAAGCCATGTGCTGCTGGAATCCTTCTTTCTCTTAGTGCATACCTCATAATCTGAATTCACTTTATCAAAATAAATCTATGAACCATCTATGAATTAGATAATTAATATATCGAAGGGTATGTTTAATTTCTAATTCACTGATAGTCATCCTGCCTCCTGTAGGCAGCTTTGTTACAAAATTTAAATCTATGAAAACCACATTATTAAGCATCATCATTTCTCTATTTTTAATAGCTGGATTATCAGCGCAGAATAAGTATAGTGATGTTATTCTAAGCGATGCAAAAAAATCTGCAGATGCACAGCTCGCTTATGATATAGATGAATATATGAGTTATATGCATCCCAATGTGATAGAGATGGGTGGCGGAGTGGATCTAGTAAAAGAATCTGTAAATCAACAACTGACGACTTATAAAAAAATGAATGTAGATGTCGTGAGCATCACTCACGGCGATCCTGGCCCGCTGGTACAAGCTGGATCTGAGATTCACTGCATCTTATCTGCGACGACGAAGCTAAAGCAAGGAGAAGGAGAATTTGATTCTGTGAATAATTGGCTAGCGGTCTCTTCTGATCAAGGTGCCAGTTGGACATTTGTAGACATGGCTTATTATAATGAGGGAAGCCTTAAGATCTATCTTCCTGATTATAATCCTGCTCTTGTTTTCCCCCAGAACTAATTATAATCCTTTTTCCCAAAAGACGGCTTTGCCCATATCGGGGTTAAGCTCATATCCTTCGAATCCGAATCTTTCATAGACTCGTTTTGCCTTATCATTATTCTCTAATACTTCAAGCGTAAGCTTACAGCAACCTTTTTCTACGGCTATAGATTCTATCTTGTCGAGCATATTTTTAGATAGACCCTGACCTCTATATCGAGGAAGAATGGCAAAGTCATGAATATTGATCAGTGGCTTTGCCTTAAAAGATGAGAATCCGACGAAGCAATTACAGATGCCAGCGATCTCCTGATCCACATAGCACAGCACGAGTAGATGATTACTAACTTCTCTCAAAGCTGGGATGAGATGCTGCACTGTGTAATCTGATAATGGTCCTCCCCCTCCCATTGGATCTTCAGCATAAGCTGATAGTACAGTCATGAAGTCTGTAGCGTGATTTTCATTAGTGAGGTCAGCGAGTATAGTCTGTATCATATTAGTTTCTATTCTGGAGCTAAGTTATAAGCTTTTACAATTTTTATGTTAAGGTTCCTTCATCAGATATACATCTGAAAGCAGATTAACCATGCTTATGTAATCCCCTTTTGCAGCGATGATATAAGATTCTTACCTTCATGAACTGCCCACTTCAACGTATATAATGATTATGATCTTAGGAATACACTGCCATCATCAATCGGAGGTGTCGGTTTTAGGCAGAGCCTAACAAGTGCAACTGGGCTCACACGTTTAGTGTGACTGCACAGTTACAAACTTGCAATACATAAGATATGCTAAGTTATACATTGCACAGACTTTGAAATAAATGATGCAGACATCTTATTAACAAAATTAAATCACTTAGGAAAAATTAAGTGGAATGTTGAACTTGAGAATGAATTATTTCATTCTGTCTGGCGCATACTGGAAAATAGAAAAAAGGATGTCAATATATCTGGTCTGATATCCAATATTGCACCTGATAAAAGGTCTGGTTAATGGCACCTATTCTTAGAGAAAATAGATGCAAATACTGGAAACGTAATTAAAAAATTGGTCATTGAGAACGACAGCGATATTCCAAAGGCATTAATAGAAGATCCCAGTAGTGGGTATATCATTGGGTTTGGTGACGCAGAATTTCAAGAAGGAGCAAGATTCCCAGCAATCACAAGGATCTTAAAAATAAATGAAGATTTAGATAGTATAGTATGGGAACTACCTCTATCAGATACTTTATCTTATAATCCATTTTGGCACTTAGATAATTTCACATCGCTTGTCAACAATGAATTTCTTGCTGTTGGAATTGTTGATATGGTTAAACCATTCAGCCATGTCGGTAGGATCGTCAAATTCACAGGAGATGGAGAATTACTCTTTGATAAAGAAATTCAGCATTATACCCCCCGAAGCAACTTAGAGCAAAGGCTTACTGATATCGCACCCTACAAGGATGGATTTATCGCATGTGGGACGATTTTAGCATATAACAATGATTTTATCATTCCCAGACAGCATGGTTGGGTTGTATATATTGATGATAATGGTAATACAGATATTAGCTCTGCTACCGATTTGATAATAGTTGACAGGGGTATTGTGAAAGTATTTCCGAATCCTACAAACGGAAGAATCTTCCTTGAGTTTGAAGAAGAAATTAAAGAAGATTACTATTATAATATATACTCTATTGAAGGTAAAAATATTCAAAATGGTATACCATCAAAAGGAGCTAATGAGTTCTACATTGAATTAGAAACAAATCATAAGGGTACTTATATAATCCGACTCAATAATAATGATCGATCTATAACTAAGCTTGTAAAGCTAAATTAGAGCTTCTAAGTTTTGCTTGTATTCACCAATCCAATTTTTTAAGGTTTCAATATCACTTTTAATTACATCAGGGACTGGTACTTGATAGGGTGTTTGAGTTGGTTGGCTATGAAGATCGAAAGAATATTTAGTCATAAATGAATCTAATAATTCAAAGTCTTCTTTGGTCATAGATGAAATTGGAATTAGAACATTCATAGTTTTAATATGATTAGTAAAACGCTGAACCACCTTATTCAATAGAATTTTTTCAATTATATTTTCCACTGTTTTTCTCAAGTCAGTACAGATACTTAGTGCAACATATTGATAAGGAACAGTTCCTTTAGTTTCATACACAATTTTTGCGTCAGCTATTCTTTTAGTTAAACTTTCCCATGCACTACCAGGTCCGAAAGCAAGCCCAAAGGGTCTAAGGCATGGATTTGCCGTGGCGTGTGTGCTACACGACATCCCTCTTACACTTATTCAAAGTTGGATGGGGCATTCATCAATTATTACCACTGCTATATATCTTAATGCTATTGGAAAAGAAGAGAGGATGTTTGCGAAGAGGCTTTGGGGTGGGTAGAAGCTATTTGCTAACATGTCTAAAATCTATTGAAATAGAGACTAAATAGCTAAACAATCATCCATTTGCTTTTGAACTTAACAATCACAGAGATAGTTAATTAATAATCAAGTATTATTCATCATGAGCGTAGGACGATACATTACATACCAACTAATCTACAAAACTGAGCCACCTGAGAACTTATTAGACCTACTTAAAGGATTTTCAAAATCTGATATTTTAGTATGTCTTGCAGGTATCAATAATTTTCCGACAAGAGATTTAATCTATCACACAATTCCAAAAGAACAACAACTCTATATGATTCGTTGGATACTGGGCGACCACTTAATAGAGAAAGTCAAAAGACTTAGTAATTCTATTGGATCATACCTTTTAAATGAAAAGGTTGATTACGTATTGTTCCACAGAACTGCTTCAGTGGTTGCGATAAATAATGTCTTACAAAATGAATTCTCAAAATCAACTACTATTGACGATCCCGAATTAATAATTAAGTACTATTTAGGCATAAATTCAGAGCTTGAAAAATACCAAGAAAGCAAAAGGACGGATGATGATGAGTTTATGGACACTATCCTAACAATAGCAGCTACTAACGAATATAGCTATCCATTCATTCCTGTCCTTCAATTATTCAGAGGAGTAAAACTAGTAAAGCATCTCAGAAAAAATGATCGGTTCAGACAACACTTTGACGACTATAGAAAACAAATTGGAGTTGATATCTACTTAATGTATATGTTCGCTCTTAGTACTTTATCAAAAATAGCTGGCAATGATGATGTGAATAAATTACCAGTTATGGGAAATCCACCTCATTTTCAAAAATTGGGTGCCTTGTTTACTGATTCACAAGCAAGCTCAGAGTACTTGTTAGAAGTTCTGGCGATTAAATCTGCACCATTTTACAAATATAAAGAGGATGCGAATTTAATTTTAGACATCGCATTTCTAGCAGACTTTTTTTATCATACTCTTATTTTTAAATTTTGGTTTGAATATGTTAAACCATATACTGAGGAATCTGCTAAAGAATACTTTTCAATTAGAGGTAAATTTCTAGAATTACATGTTTCAGAATTGATCAAAAGAGCATTTAAACACTTAAAACATCCTCCTCCTAAAACACTGGATGAATTAAAGGTAGTCCATCCCAACACTGGATCAGAAATTGAACTTTGTGATTTTTTTGTCAAAGAAAATAAGAAATTACTTATAGGGGAAGTCAAATCATCTCCCTTAAATACAGTCGATAAGTATTCCAAAGAATACAGAGATAAAACAAATGAGAACGAGGGTGATTTCAATTCAAAATTTGGGTTTATACAAATTGCAAAAGGAATTAAAAACTTAATAGAATTTCCTGAGCTTTATTCGAATAAGCTAAACAAAAAGCATAGATATACAGTTTTTCCAGTGATTTTACTCCAAGAAAGAGCATTTATCGCACCATTTGTACACATCAAAATTCAAGAACACTTTAGATACGAACTAAAAGCATTATTAGATGACATTTCATTTCCTGAACATTCGTACGAAATCATAACCTATAAAAATCTTTCGATCTATCCAGTTACTCAGATCAATATTCTAACCTTAGAATTATTGATACCTGAATTAGAAGCAAGAAAATTTAAAATCTGGGACTATTTGAAAAAGATTCATAAACCAATGGCATTTGATCCTCCGTTCTTACATGCTTACAATCTTTCTACCTCCCAATATTATGACGCTTATCCAGAGGTGAGAGAAATACTTAGAACGTATGATGAAGAAAGGAAATCTCAAAGAGATCAATCCTGATTCAATTACCTTTAGAATCTTAATTAGATTTTGAATCTAGATCGCTAATGCATCAATATATTCAGATATTGGTTTACCATTGGTCATAGTAGTACTTTCCCCATCAAAATCAATTTGGTCAATAACTCCAGTTAAGGAGAATGGAAATTCGGCAAACGGATTACGATAGTAGTTAAGCTTAACTTTATTGATTCTTATGTAATGAGCATTAGAGAATAATACCCCACTTACTCGTGTATATTTGGGATTCTCAATAGTACCAAAAGCACCATTTGAAAATCTTTCAACGGCTCGTGTAAAGAAATCTTGAACTTGATCTCCATATAAGGCATTTTCTATATCGATATCTGAATAGGTAAATGATTCAGTCATATTGAGAGTGATAATATAGGGTGCATTTAATTGTCCGTATTTGGTTGCTTTTTTGTGAATGCTGGATTTAATTGCCTCAGGCGTATTCATCCACTTTGCACCAGAATTAAACAATCCAATAATACTATCGCCCTCAGATCTCATTTCAGCAGGCTTTGTTAGGAGACTAATTTGTATGTACAGATAATCATTATCATATTCAAAATATGGTTTTTGGGTGCCGGTTCTTGTACCAAAATTTTCATATATTGGAATGTCTGGATTTTTAGAATCTATATATTCTTGCAACTTTTGACATAATTCATTCAAACTACTAATTTGAGACCTATCTTTTATATATAAATCCGAAATTGAAATGAGAAAATTATTCGATTTAACTCTTTCATTAATCCTATTCTTCACATTCCTTTTAAGTTCTTCAATCGCTTCCTCATTTGCAGTTTTCTCAGTAACTAGTTTTGATTCTATGTAGCCTATCTCTGAGTTTTTAGAAAATCTAAATTCAGGTCGTTTCGAAGTGTGCTCTAACTCTGGATGTGGTTCTAGTTGATATCCTATTCTGTTGAATAATTCATGGATAAATAATTCATGAAACGCCGAATCAAAATCTCTGTTCTTCAATCTTGATATGAGACTACCAACATCATCACTTGGATAATTTGCAATCCATTTGTTCAAGTATAACCTAACACTCTCTGCCCAATCTGCTCCTGATCGATCAAAAAAATCGAAAACACTTTCAGTCGGAGATGCTATTCCGAGGTAATCTCTTTTCTTATCCGTAAATAATGTGTCCATATAGTCTAATTTTCCATCTTTGTCTGAAATAATCAATTTAGCGTACTACTCAAAGACTATCCAGGAGTTTTACTTGGGTCATACTTCCATAAGGCCTCTCCTCTTATATTTTTCCATCTGACCCATGAATAAAAACTTGTGAGTTATTATAATCCTTAGCTATTATAAAAGTTTCCTGTTGAGCATCAGCTTTAATATCGGAAATGATAGAAGTTCTTTTACCTTTTTCTATTTTACTTTGCTATTTTCCGTCAGATCTCTTTGTAACGTCATATTTTTTTTCTCATTTTATGAATGTCCGTAAAGTTACCACTACTATATTTTGGCCTATTAAGCCATACATTACAGAGAATATTCAGAAGTATTTGTAGATAATAATTCTCATTTGTCTACAAGTGATACCATATATTTGGACACTGGTAATTAGGTGGACATTCATATCTCATTTTTATGATTTAGTAGTGGTGAAATTATAAAATAGAATTTGAAAGCTATATGCACTTAGATTTTTCTCTTCTCTCATCAATGATCTTCTGAAAGTCATTAGGATAGATATAAACAACTATAGAGCTATCCAGCCCAGTATACTGCAAAGCTGAATTGAGCTGTTGTGCATACTTAAATTCTGAGTCGCTCTTCAATAGTAAGATGATCCCAGGCTTTTTATTAGTCTGCAATCCATATCAAAGGCTTTGCCTGCCCTATAGAGTCATTCCATTAAGCAGCTCTTTCGATCTCGAAGGCGTATTTTTTGGTCATCAGGTCCACTCTTCCAGATGAGACAGATACCTCTCTTTGCCCTCCTATTAAGCTTTGGATATAATCTGCATATTGGGCTTCTGTTTGAGAAGATGCTGATAATGGGACCAATAGAGCTATTATGATCGATGTAAAACAGTTCTTGAGACTAAGTTACTGAATCATGCAGATAAGTTGCACTCACTTTGATACATTAGATTCATGAGCACGTTCAAAGGTAATTTGGAAAAGAACGGTTATGAGATCAGAGTCTTTAAAGAAAATCAGGGCTACCAGATAGAATACTCTAATGATGAATTCAGGACCAAGCAAGTCAAGTTCTATGGTAGTCGGTATGCTTTTTTAAAGGCTATGGAGTTGAGGTTTGCGCCTGAGGGGTTGAAAGATATATTGCTTTAAATAACTGTGAAGTGATTGAAGTCTTTATCTGAAATACCTGAGCACTTCACATCAATTGGATTAATATTTTGGTTATACGTTCCACAATAGAATATAATTAGCTTATCCAAGTGTCTAAGCGCTTTTGCAAGGTGCACTTCATAAGTAATTGCTGCAGTGGGTGATGTTAGGTTATTATCCTTTTGATTAACTAAATATCTTGATCTTCGCGAGAGTGTATTCAATGATTTATAGGAATAATATTCATCTTCAGGTAAGCTTCCATTAGTTGGAGAAATTGGGTTTAATGCATCATTCACGTCCCTATGACTTCTATACTGAATCTGGAATGTTGATAAGTGCGAATTAATTAAATGTAAAGCTGTATAAAAACAAATGGTAACCTTCCAGTCTAAAAATTTAGACTGATCATTATTGCATAAATGCTCTAATAAAGTCAAATTGTGATTTGCTTGATCAAGATGGTCTGTAAACGAAGGCAATGCTTTCTATATTAATTGAAAATAATGATTTGGTACAGGAAGTTTGTCTTCTGGAGATATAATTATTGAATTTATGTCATAGCCTTTTGAATGATATTTTGCATTCGTTTTAGCTTCAGACATTATAATAGCTTTTTCACTGTTTGAGTCTTTAATTTGTATCCAAGCAAGTACCTCTGGAAACTCAAAAGAGAAAGCTAATTTATCTATGAGGTCAAAATTTAGTTGTTTGACAAAATCTACAACCATGCTTCGAACAAAAAATTTATCTGACTCTAACTTTACTTTAAACATAGATTCCACTTGATTTCCATTCATCAATGATTCATACATGACTACTTTATCATTTGATGCTGTATTCGTTTCCAATTGGAGTTGATCCGTTCTCAATTTTGCAATCAAATCATCGAACCATTGATCTCTCTTAGAATCGTCGATGTTAGATGTCTGTGTCGTAAAAATGTTTTTCTTGTCTGCCATTATAAAGAATCTATTTTATAGTTATAATGTAAAAAGGAGCGCAAAGATGGTTAAATCATTGTTAAACGTTGTAAAATATAGTCATAAATACACATGTTTCAATGTGAATTCATTCAAAAAGATATAAAATTAATTATCTATCGATCTGAAAGGATCATGCCATTTTCATTCATAACACTGTAAGGATCCAATTTTAAGATGTATTTTGCAAGTCTGATTCCTGTGAATTCAATTTGATTCAAATCTTAAAAGGATAAGTAGAATTTCTTTGCTTCACTGCACCTCTGACTACACCCCATAAAATAAAAAATCCCAACACACTGATTTACAGCGTATTAGGATCTTTGTTGGCGGTCTGGACTATACTCGAACTCGCGACCCTCCCGATAGTCCTATCGGGACAGGATTCTAACCAACTGAACTAACAGACCATTCGATAAAATCAGCCTTTTCGAATTC
>Ga0209828_1001831_pt1 | contig 18580 bp, 20 predicted proteins | sample MaitaG_FD_187429 | JGI IMG/M metagenome (GOLD analysis project Ga0209828, IMG submission 187429) | Marine algal microbial communities from Maine, USA - Maine_Asex2 metaG (SPAdes) (version 2) | ecosystem: Host-associated > Algae > Red algae > Unclassified | place: Maine, USA | collected 2015-01-05 | reverse complement strand
GGATAAGTATGTTTTTCCTCTAGCTTACTGAAGCAATCTTCACTAACCTATCATATCCTCAGGTCTTACCCATGCATCAAATTCTTTCTCCGTTAGGTAAGATAGAGAGAGAGCTGCTGCTTTTAATGTCGTGTTTTCCTTGTATGCTTTCTTGGCGATTTCCGCGGCTTTATCATATCCAATTTTGGTATTTAGAGCAGTGACAAGCATCAAAGAGTTGTTAAGGCTTTCTTTGATTTTTAGTTTATTAGGCTTGAGCCCTCGGATACAATTATCAGTAAAACTGACACAGGCATCTCCGATCAGCTGAGCGGAGATTAAGAAGTTGTATATCATCATTGGCTTAAATACATTCAGCTCAAATTGCCCATTCATACCACCTATATTAATAGCGACATCATTACCTACAACCTGCGCCATTGCCATAGTCAATGCTTCTACTTGTGTCGGGTTGACCTTCCCTGGCATGATGGAAGAACCAGGCTCATTAGCTGGGATGGTGATCTCACCGATTCCACTTCTTGGTCCCGATGCTAACATACGGATGTCATTCCCAATTTTCATCAGAGATACGGCTGCTGTCTTCAGAGCACCATGAGACTCTACGATAGCATCATGTGCTGCTAATGCTTCGAACTTATTCTTAGCTGTGATAAATGGAATCTTTGTCAACTTTGCAATGTACTTAGCAACCTTCTTATCGTAATTCTTAGGTGTATTAAGTCCAGTACCCACCGCAGTGCCACCGAGTGCTAGGTGACTGAGGTGAGTCAGTGTATTTTTTATTGCTTGTATAGCAAACTCTACTTGTGTCGCATAGCCAGATAATTCTTGACCTAATGTCAGTGGCGTGGCGTCCATGAAGTGTGTTCTTCCGATCTTAACCACCTTACTATAAGCTTTTGATTTTTTAGAAAGTTCTTTTCTTAGTTTTTCTAAGCCAGGAAGTGTCACATCTTTAAGTTTGCTATAAGCGGCGATGTGCATGGCTGTAGGAAAAGTATCATTAGAAGACTGAGACTTATTGACATCATCATTAGGATGGAGTACTTTTTTCTTATCTGTGAGTTTTCCTTTTTTTATGACATGAGCTCTGTTGGCGATAACTTCATTGACATTCATGTTAGTCTGTGTACCAGACCCAGTCTGCCATACAACAAGAGGAAACTCGTCATCCAATAGACCTGAAGTTATTTCATCACAGACCTTTGCTATAAGTTTAGCTTTAGATTGAGGAAGTACTTTAAGATCTGCATTGGTTTGTGCTGCTGCTTTCTTAAGGATTGCATATGCTCTGATGACCTCTATAGGCATCTTCTGTCCACCTATCTTGAAGTTTTCTGTAGATCTTTGAGTTTGTGCAGCCCAGTATCTATCTGCCGGCACCATCACGATACCTATCGAGTCTTTTTCTTCTCTATACTTTTGCATTTCCTTTGTTTTTTTAAGCCGCAAATTTACAAGATAATTGTAGAGGCATGAGTTTATAATAATTATTAATTTGGAGACAACTGCAATTGATGCATCCCAATTTGTCTCATATAGAACACTACGGGTATATTTTTGTTACATTAGTATACATTTTGATTACGAATAATAAATTAAAAAAATAGAAATTATGGCATTCGAATTACCAGACTTATCTTACAGTCATGACGCATTAGAACCTCACATAGATGCTAAGACTATGGAGATTCACCATGGAAAACATCACGCTGGATATACTAAAAAACTTAACGCAGCAGTGGAAGGAACTGATCTAGATGGAAAATCTATAGAGGACATTTTAACTGGATTGGACATGAATAATACAGCTGTGAGAAATAATGGTGGTGGTTATTATAACCACAATCAGTTCTGGACTGCAATGAACCCTAACGATAGAGGAAGACTATCTGGACCGCTATTAGATGCTATCAATGCTGCTTATGAAAGTAAAGATGGATTTATAGAGGCATTCTCTAAAGCTGCTGGGAACAGATTTGGATCAGGATGGGCTTGGTTATGTGTCAAGGATGATGGAAAATTAGAAATCTGCTCTACAGCGAATCAAGATAATCCGTTGATGCCAGGTATCGGATGTGGAGGTACACCGATCTTAGGATTAGATGTATGGGAACATGCATATTATCTCAATTATCAAAACAGAAGACCTGATTACGTAGATGCATTCTTTAATGTCATTAACTGGAATGAGATCGAGAAAAGATATGAAGCTGCAAAGTAAATAGCCATAGAGTACTACAATTTTATATAGAGCCATTGACATACAGTGGCTCTTTTTTTTCATCTTATCTTAAAAGTATCTATGACACAATCATTAATAGCAAAATCGACTCTGTGTGCAATCGTATGTGTCATATTAGGGTCCTTATCTGGCATCCTTTCTGGATCAGGAAACACAGAATGGTATCAGAATCTTAATATGCCCTCTTTCCAACCACCTTCTTGGATTTTCGGACCCATGTGGACACTGCTTTATATTTTGATGGGCATAGCAGCTGCTAGGGTTTGGCAAAAGTCAGATAGAGGGCTACAATCATCAGCCATTAGATTATTTGTGATTCAGATGGTTCTTAATTTAGCTTGGTCGCCTATTTTTTTTGGTATGAAAGAGCCATTGATCGCATTAGTAGTCATCGTGGTGATGTGGATATTAATCCTATTGACGATCATTTCGTTTTCTAAAGTTGATAAGTTGGCTTCATATCTATTAGTACCGTATATCTCTTGGGTTAGTTTTGCAACTATCCTTAATGCTAGTGTGGTGTATCTTAATTAATCAGCGATACAGCAATAATACTATGTATATGAAAAGAAGGTTAGAGACCGTTATTTTCTAATGTGGAAATTATATTCAATGAGAAATAACCAATCCAATAATTTATTCAACAAAGATTATATTCTTCTTAAAACTCAGCACTACCAGGATACCTAGGAAAAGGGATCACATCCCTGATGTTAGCCATACCAGTTATAAATTGTACCAATCTCTCAAAGCCTAAGCCAAAGCCAGCATGCTCGCAAGTACCGAATCTTCTAGTATCGAGAAACCATTCCATCTCGTGTTCTGGGATATCGAATGCAGCCATTCTTTCCTTCAGTACATCGAGTCTTTCTTCTCTCTGAGAACCACCGACGATCTCACCGATACCTGGGAATAGAATATCCATGGCACGTACAGTCTTGTCATCGTCATTCATACGCATATAGAATGCTTTGATTTCTTTAGGATAATCCGTAAGTATAACTGGTTTCTTAAAGTGTTTCTCCACGAGATATCTCTCATGCTCAGACTGCAAGTCAGCACCCCAATCTTCTATGACAAATTGGAATTTCTTCTTCTTATTAGGCTTAGAATTCATTAAGATCTTAATGGCTTCCGTATACGTAAGTCTCTCAAAATCATTTTCAGCACAGAACTGTAGTTTTTCTTTTAGGGGTAGTGGAGATCTTTCGTTAACAGGTTTTTGACTTTCTTCAGTGATGAGTCTTTGTTGTAAGAACTCTATGTCTTCTGCGTTATGTTCTATGCAGTATTTGATCACATACTTAAGCATATCTTCTGCGAGATCCATGTTGTCATCCAGATTAGCGAATGCAACCTCTGGTTCTATCATCCAAAACTCAGCAAGGTGGCGAGAAGTATTAGAATTCTCTGCTCTAAATGTAGGGCCAAAAGTATACACATCCGTAAATGCTAATGCACCTAACTCTGCTTGCAGTTGTCCCGATACCGTTAGTTTAGCGGATTTATTAAAGAAGTCTTGCTTGTAATCAGTTGTATTGTCTTCTGTCTTAGGCAGATTCTCCATGTCTAAGGTTGTGACCTGGAACATTTCTCCGGCTCCCTCTGCATCAGAACATGTAATGATAGGTGAATGGATGTATACAAATCCTCTCTCATTAAAAAACTGATGTATGGCAAATGATACCGAATGTCTTATTCTAAATACCGCTCCGAAAGTATTAGTTCTGAATCTTAAGTGAGCGATCTCTCTTAAGAATTCCAGACTATGTTTCTTAGGCTGTAGAGGATACTTCTCTGGATCTGAAACACCATTTATGATAATACTATCTGCTACTAATTCTACTGACTGACCTTTCCCTTGTGAGGTAACTATCTTACCTGTCGCAGTAATTGCAGCTCCAGTTGTTATCTTCTTAAGGATGTCCTCATCTGTATTTTCTCTGTCTACTACTACTTGTATGGTCTTCAGAGTCGAGCCATCACTTAAGGCTATGAATTGATTATTTCTGAATGTTCTCACCCATCCCTTAACTGTGGCAGTGTAACCTGCTTTCTCAGATTGCAGTATCTCTTTTATTCTTGTTCTTTTAGACATCTTATTCATATTAAGATGCAAAAGTATGTTTTTATTATCAGCTTTCTAATTGGGAGATTACCTTCAATGTGTCCTCGTATATCATATCCCTGGAGGCATCAGAAGATGGGGCATACAATCCAACTTCTGCATCATTAAAGATTTGACTGATTTTGGATAGTACATCTTCTTGTATTTCCAATGAACTCAATTGAGACAAGGTCTCAGACTTACTGATGTGCAGGGCAGGTATTTTGTATTTGTCAGAGATATACTTTTTGAGAGCAACGGTAATTTCTTCGAAGAAAGGCTTGCTATTATCAGTTGCGATTAGGGATTTCGCTTTTTGTAATCTCGATATAGCGACACCGTAAGCTTTGTTCTTTCTGATCTCATCAGGGTTGGTTTTGCCAGACTTATTGAGGTGTGTGTGATATATAACGATACCGAGACACGAGAATAATATCAGTCCAAGCATCGAATAATGCCACCATGACCCATATCCAGACTTTTGAGATATAGCTTGTAGTTTTGTCTTAGGGAAGATGCCTTCTATATCTACTTTTTCCTTTTTTGCAATTACGACATTTGTATTGCTGCCTTGTAGCACATTGACAGAAGGTAAGGTTTTTTTCAGTGTGATATAGCGAGAGCTGTCAGGGTTATAATATGTGAATGCTGCTGTGAGATTATATCTGCCTGGTTGTTTAGGAACAAGAAGATATTCGAATGTTTTAGTGTGTGTTATTTCAACTCCACCTTTGTATACCTCATCTTCTATAACGTTAGGATCATATATTTCTAATTTTTCATTAGCAGGCCACGACGGTGAGAGAACTGTCTTATTATCTCCATTACCTACTATTTTCATTTTTACGATGATTGCTTCGTCAGTTGTGAGGCTTCGCTTGGGCGTATTAGCAGACATGGTATATTGACCTACAGCACCAGAGAAATTTAGATCAGTCGATGGTGTGTTCCTAACTATTATAGTGATGGGATTGGTGACGACCCGTTTAGGTATTAGCTGAGACGAAAAGAAGAAATTCCGTGATTTATTATTCTTGGAAGCGATACCTAAGTCTATGGGTACAGATTCTATTTTATAGGTTCCAGTCTGCTGAGGAAATAGTATAATTTTTTTGACTGATTTAGTATAATATTCTTTTCCATTATAGATTTCTCTTTGGTATCCAGATCGATTAGATCTAAGACTTTCCGTATAGAATCCATCGAAGTTAGGTTCGGTAAGCATATTCACAGACCTTACATCTAATAACGTATATAACTTGTAGTCTAATACTAATTGTTGTCCCACATAGGCTATAGTATCTGTCACTTGCGTGATGATAAAAAATTGCTCATCATCGCCGACAGGATTGCTGCTACCTTTGACAACCTCTATGGTGATAGGTTCTGTAGTTCGAGGACCTGACTGAGTTTGCATTTGGGCCTTGCCTATTATCTTCTTACCTAATCCTTTAGGCCTAATGCTGTAACTTAGGCTTATCTTATTGCTTCTACGACCATTTACGATAGTCATGGAGGTAGATTTGTTAGGACCAGATAATACGTCGAAGTTTGTAAACGATGGAGGCTTAAAATTTCCTCCATTATCATTCTCTAAGATAAATTCTACTGTTACATAAGACCCTTCTACGACCTTGTAAGCATCTACCTGAGCGAAAAATTTAACGTTAGCCTGAGCGCTTACTGAAAGACTACATACGACAATACAGAAAAATACGCTTAATAATTTCTGCATTATAATCTCTTTAATTTTCTCTTGGATTTCTTTCTAGTTTTATCCTTCTTAGGAATCTGCTTTTTATACGAAGGCATTTCAAATTGATCAAACAATGAAATGCCAGATTGTCTCTTCGGCGGTTCTATGATGCCTTCAGGATTAGGGTAAATATTAATATATATAGGATCGGTCTCGTAAGTCTTATCGTCTGTAACTAAATACGCTGGAGGTATGACAATCTCTCCAGTCTCAGTTGGATCTATCATATATGACCATGACCGATTAGAGCTGGAATTACCATTGATAATCTGAATAGACTGGCTTGTATTAGGTCCGCTTATTATTACATGTTGCGATATATCAGGTCTCTCAAATGTGCCATCAAGGTCTTGCGCAGAAAATGATAACTCTATGTAATTACCGAGTAAGATAGAATCAGATGATACGCTCGCCTGGAAACTTTGTGTAAGAGCTAAAAAAGGTGCAAACAACAGCGCTAATATTAGAATGCTACTTTTCATTTTTATAAGATTTAGAATAAATTGATGTTTTGTCGTTAGTGATAATTGATGTTCTCCATACTCTCAAAAATCAATTGCATCGCAGAAAATTGACTTACCAGTCTTTATCTTGTTTCTTTTTTGTAGAGCTAAATTTACGTAATTTCTCCTGTACCTTTTGTTCTTCACTTTGTATAATCTGTAAGAGTTTAGCAGCATCTATACTATCAAGACTTTGCTTTTCTAACCTCGTACTGTCAAAGTTAGATTGTTCTATATCCTGTGGTTCATTTTGGTCTTCTGGATCTTCCTCTGGACTACCATCCTCTCCATCTTCTGGATTCTCTTGGTCTGATTTTTCTTGCTCTTGCTGATTTTGCTCTTGTTGTTCGTCTGAGTCACTGCTTTCTCCATCTTCTGAGCTTTCTTGTTCTTGTTGCTGCTGTTGTGCTTGCATTTTTATCATCTTGGCCATAGCAAGATTATACTTAGCATCTTTATTATCAGTGTTGAGACGAATCGATTGCTTATAAGCATCGATGGCTTCGTCTATGTCTTGATTCTGAAAGTATGCATTACCTAAGTTGTAGAAGGCATTAGATTCTGCTTGTACGTTGTCAGCTTTCTGAGCCGCTTTCATATAGTGGTCTATCGCTTCTTCATATCTCTCCTGCTGATAAGTGGCATTACCGAGATTGTAATTAGACTTTAGATCACTGTCTTTTTCTCGGGATTGACGATAGAGGTCTTCGGCAGTTGCGTAATCACCTGCAGCATAGTTATCATTACCTTCTCTAAGAAGCGTATGCGCTGACTGAGCTGTCACATGGATATGCAGACACACAAAAACTAAGATGATATATATAGATCTTATCATATTCAATTTATACATCTAATAAACGCTTGTTGCCATTATTTTTGTTCAATTTGTTGCTGATTAAAAATTCTATAACATATAGGAGTATAGCTAAGAATAGAAAGTACTGAAAGTAACTATTATAATCTGTGAACGAACGCTGCTCTACTTCTTGTTTCTCTATTTTTTCTATTTCTGCTTCGAGCTTCTTGAGAGCTGATAGTGTCTGATCTATCATGTAGAAATCACCTCCTCCAGCTTCGGCTATATCTTGCAGTAGGCCCACATTAAGTGCACTTACGACAGCATTGCCAGTTTTGTCTTTTTTATATTGTTTTCTACCTTTCTGCATGTAGGGAACCATAGCACCTTCTTCAGTTCCTATGCCTAATGTGTAGATATAAGTCCCAGAATTATATGCTTCTTTAGCGGCTTCTATAGCTTCTTGTTCATGATTCTCTCCATCTGAAATTATGATTAGAGCTTTTTGAGTAGGACTATCATCGGAGAAGATCTTACTCGTTAGATTAATAGCCTCAGCGACTGCTGTACCTTGTGTACCTGCTTGTCTCGGATTAGCAGCAGAGATTAGATCCATTGCAGATCCATAATCACTAGTCAGCGGCATCTGAAGGTAGGCACTACCTGCGAAATAGATCAATCCAATTCTATTACCACGCAATTTTTTTATCAGTTCCTTGAGAAATAGCTTAGACCTCTCCATTCTATTAGGAGATATATCTTCTGCCATCATGCTCTGCGAGATATCTAACGCTATGATGACATCTGAGCTTTTAGACTTAACTTTTTGTTTTCTGGTGCCCCATTGAGGATTAGACCATGAGATCAGTAGAAAGGCAAATCCACATATGATTAGTGATGACTTAATCCATTCTTTGCTGATGGACCATTCTGGAAATAATCTAGAGAAAACAGTATAGTCGCCTGCCGCATCGATGGCATTCTTTTTCCATCTGAAATAGAACCATGTAATTAAAAAACAGATAGGTATGGCGAGCAAAAACCATAGAATATGTGATGCTTCGAATCTAAACATCTCTAAAGGTAATTAGAATACTTAATTATGCTGTCTCTTCTTCTGCGATTCCAGCTATCTCATGATCTACTAATACTCTTCCACAATGCTCACAAGCGATGATCTCTTTTCTCATGCCGATCTCGATCATCATTTGCGGTGGGATTCTGTTAAAACATCCTCCACATGATCCTCTTCTATAGGTTACGACGCCGAGACCATTTCTGTAAGCATTTCTTGTACGATCATATGCTTTGAGAAGACGATCTTCTATAAGTGCTCTTTGCTTCTTTGTCTTATTGGTAAGCTTCTTTTCTTCCTTATCAGTTTTCTCTATAATCTTCTCTAACTCTTGTTTCTTCTGATCGAGGTCTGCATTTTTAGCATCGAGTAGAACTTTATTCTTATCCTTAACAGCCACCTTCTTTTCTCTTTCCTCATTAGCCTCTCTAATTCTTTTTTGAGAGAGTTGTATCTCTAATGACTGTAGTTCTATTTCTTTAGTCAGGGCTTCGAATTCCCTATTATTCTTGACATCATCGAGTTGCTTGTTGTACCTCTCGATAAGCGTCTCAGAAGTTTTAATGTTTTCATTATGATTAGCGATCTTAGCATCCACATCAGCAAGTACATTATCCAGCTTCTCGATACGTGTATTAAGACCAGTCAATTCGTCTTCTAAGTCACTCACCTCGATCGGTAGTGCACCTTTTAATATCTTGATCTCATCGATTTTAGAATCGATTAATTGTAGATCAAATAATTCTTGTAACCTCGTTTCTACAGATTTGACGCTCTTTGCCATAGTTTTATAGATAATTTACTGGGTTAGTATTAACTTTTGTAAAATGGGTCGCAAAGTTATTAAATTTCTGTGTCAAAATCTCATAAAGCATATTGATCGTGAATTGCTCGCTTTCGTAATGCCCGATGTCAGCTATAACTATCTGATTATCAGCGTCAAAGAACTCATGATATTTGAAATCAGATGAAATAAAAATATCTGCATTCTTGGCTTTTGCATCTTCTAATAGAAATCTACCCGATCCACCACAAATTGCGACCTTCTTGATCGCTTTTTGCCTTAGCGCCGTGTATTTTACCGTATTGACATTCATTGTTTGCTTTAAGCTGTGCAAGAATGCCAGTTCTTCTTGTCCAGTTTCTAATTCTCCGATTACCCCAGCACCGATCGTATCGGCACTTTCTACATCTAACTTAGGCCTAAGAATCTCCACGTTCTTTAGATCTAACTTTTGAGCGATGTAAGTATTTACGCCATTCGTGTAGACATTATCTAGGTTGGTATGTATGGCGAATAGGTTGATGTCGTGCTTGATGGCTTTAGCTACGATACGCTCTATATAATTACTTCCAGTAAGCCTACGTAATCCGCTGAATATGATAGGGTGATGAGATATGACGACATTAACTCCCATCTCTAATGCTTCTTCTATCACTTCTTCCGTAACGTCTAAACTTACTACCACGGCTTTTACATCTGAGTCATACGACCCTACAAGCAATCCACTATTGTCATAGCTTTCTTGGTAGTGGTTAGGGGCTATGCTGTGTAAATGATCTATGACTTCAGAGAGCTTCATTTTACTTTTTTTGCAATACTATAATTTGTTACCTGTTCGAATCAGTCAAAGCCTTGGGTTGAATATCTAAACCTTAGAAGTTTGACTTTTTTATTTTTTCTATGATGATCGAAGTAGAGTAATTCTCTAAAATATCTATAATTTCTACTCTACCGCCATTCTGGATGACGTCCTCTGCTCCCACGATTGTATCTATGGTATAATCACCACCTTTAACTAATACTTCTGGAATAAGCATTTTTATGAGATTGTAAGGGGTATCTTCTGAGAATGGAATGATGTAATCAGTAGAGCTAAGTCCAGCTAGCATGGTCATTCTGTCAGTAAGTGTATGTATAGGTCTATTGGCTCCTTTGAGTCGAGTGATTGAGGCATCATCATTGACACCTACGACCAGTACATTTCCTAAAGATTTTGCTTTTTTCAGTAGGTCTATATGCCCTGGATGTAATATGTCAAAACAGCCATTGGTAAATACAATCTTCTGAGACAGCTCGGATGATTGACTTCTAAGCTGTTCTAATTGTTCTTTGTTAATAATCTTACTCAATGTCAATCTATTGTTTCTCTTTTCTATTGTGAAGTTAAGCGATTAGGGGAAAAAATGGCAAAAAAAATAGCCAGGCGTACTGCCTGGCTATTAGTTTAGTATGTATAAGTCTTTATTTCTTATAGAGTATAAGAAAGTCCTAAATTATAATAGAACTGTAAAGGATTATTTTGCTCTGTATTAGGATCATAAGTATTAGTTCGTTGGTATTGCCATTGATTAGCAATCTGAGCATCTTGTCTCAATCCAACATTTAAACCTACGCCTATACCTTTGAAGATATTTGTCGAAAAACTATTTAACCAAGTCCAGTTAGTTAAGCCTGGTCCAGAATAATCAACAGCTAGTGTATTAATTGGATCAGCTGATGTATCATACTGAGGGTCATTTATTGCTGAATCTGCTTTCAATGGATACTCATTTAACGTACCCATGCCACTTCCGTAAGGGATGAACAATGATAGATTAGTACTCCAAGAAACACCAGGTACAATTGCAGCCGCATAAGTAGCTCCAATCTTACAGCCAGGTACTGATACAAAATCGCCTGGGAAGTTAAATTCATATGCTATAGGGTGAAATATAACCACCGCATTAGGAATAGGTAACCAAGTTGCACCAGCAGAAACAGTCAATTTCCCCGGATTATTAAAATTTAACAATGTACTTGTGTACTTAGCTTCTCCTGAGAGAGCCCACTTAGGAGCGAGTTTGTAACCAGCAAGTGATGACACATCTAATGCATCAGTAATAGCACTTACTTTATTACCTAAAGTACCATCATCTAATCTACTGTCTAAAGTAGTATTTACTTTTTTGAGATTTAATGAGAACAAGTTATTCCAGAAAAACTTATCTGCATTTTTATTTGCAAATGCAGATGCTGAAATACCGTATCCACTAGCGGATGAGAACGGATTGTTAATAGCATACCAGTTATCGTTGCCACCAAAGTCAGCTCCGATTATTCCAACGCCCCCGATGTTCCATCCTGGTAAAGATTTAATTTGTTTCTCTAAATCTGCGGCTTCGGTCAATAAGGCATCAGCAGCAGCCAGTTTTTCAGCTTTCATTGCTTTAAGGTCTTCGACATTAATGTCTTGTGCTTGAGTGTAACCAACACATAGTAATAGCAACACAAATAGTTGTAATAGTCTCATAATATTGAATTTTTTTAAATAAAGTTTTAGTTATGAATTTCAATTTTACTTTTAGTTACTTGGCTCAGGGGTAAAATTATTTTATTGCCATTATCGGCAATCAGTATGAGGGAGGATTTATCTATTTCTACGATTTTTCCACTACTATCATCTATAGTGATTGTATCTCCTACATCGAACTTGCCTCTGGAATAATATGAGGCTAAAAAATTAGACATAGAACCCACAGACGCTAATCCGTAACCGATGGCAAATGCTAAGATGACGCCTCCGATGACCAATGATATATTCTGAGATAGGAATTCAGTTTTTATCTGCGCTTGGGTAAGAGCAGTAAGTATAATGTTAATCAAAAGGAAGTAAAATAAGAATGAAGCGAGCAATCTTGCAGAAGGTATACCTAATGACTCTAAGGTCGTCTGAGCCACTGTCTTAAGCATATCAGCAAAGATAACGCCTATCACTAAAATGATGCCCGCAACTATAAGATTAGGCACTAACTTAATCATATCCGACACGAGTTCTGTAACGGCTGGCATCTCTAATATAGCTGCGGCAATGGTAAAGATGAGCAGCATTAATACAAAGTATACTATCTTACTAATTACTGTACTAAACTTAATCTTAATATTAGATTTTTCTACGATCTCTATTTCATTAAGCTTATCACCGATCTTATCAATATTGATTTTTAGCAATACTTTTCTGATCATACTTCTTATGATCTTAGCTATAATAGTACCGATTATAAGTACGACGATAGCCATTATAACCTTAGGGATGCCATGTACAAAACTCGTAACGAGCTCTCTAATGACACTTGAGTCTATAATTGCGTTCAGATTAAACATATGTAAGAAGGCGTTTCTTTAAGGGGAATTAAAAATTATTTACTTTTTTGGTCTTTAGCATCATCCTCGATTGTTCCACCTGACAAACTTACAACATAGTTTATGACTTTTGAAAAATACATATCTACTACTGCAGAGAAAACCCCCAATGTATTCATATTACCGTCTATTTTGACCTTTAGATTATCTACATTTTTCTTGTAGGCCTCCTCCTCTTCTTCTTGTAATTTCTTAAAATTATTCATCTATAGTCTTTCTTTATACGTCTGGTCGTAAGTTTTTCTAAATTTTTGTTTCGCCCTCTTAATTTTCATTTTGATAGCACTTTCTGATTTATCGAGAATTCCTCCGATCTCTTTGATCGACATTTCGTCTTGATATTTCATAAGAAGTATTGTCCTGTCTCCTGATGGTATTTCTTTTAATATTGTCTTCAGTCTACCCACATTTACTTCTAAGAGGAAACTATCGTTCACATCTTCTTGTCTATCTAAGTTCTCGAGAAAATCATCTACATATACACTTGGATCTTTCTTTTTCCTTCTTAAGAAGTCGATGCAATAATTGTATGTAATAGAATATATCCAAGTAGAAAATCTACTTTTTCCACTAAATTTGGCCATATTCATTAATATCTTCATCATTACATCCTGAGTGGCATCTTCGGCCTCACTTTCACTTTTGAGTAAGGATAGACACTTGCCGAAAATTTTACCTGAGTATCGTTTGTAGATAATATTAAAATATGCTACGTTGCGAGACTCTAAATAAAGCTTAACAAGCTCTTCGTCGGATATTTTCTTTGAAATATCCGTTGCTAATAAAGGACATAAAAGATTGATCAAAATGAGTATTTTTAAATGGGTTCTTTCTTTAGACGTTATATAAGGATAAAGTTACTGTTTTCGAGTAGAAAATGTTAAAATCTGACCTACAGAATGACACTCATAATATCATTAAATTTAGACATTGAGCTTTATCGTAATCCTATTTTTTAGTATACAAAGGACACAATATTCTAAAAATCAAAATATTACAATTGAATAAAAATATTACTTTATTACTCCTTCTCATCAGCCAACTGTATAGCTATAGTGCTTATAGTCAGGAAGATGAGCATGCTTTTTTTATAAAAGAAATATATGATTATACATTAGAGGATGGTCATTGTGACCAATGGTTGTCATATCTCTCTGATACAATAGGTGGACGTCTTTCTGGCTCGGACAATGCTGCTCGTGCAGTAGATTACACCCTGCGAGAGCTACAAGGTATAGACATCGTTACTAAGGCATGGAAGCAGCCATGTATGGTTCCAAAATGGATCAGAGGAGACACGGAAGTGGTGCAATTAATATCAGAAGGAGAGACCTTAGATGTGCATGCATTATCATTAGGTAACTCCATCGGCACAGGTCCAGAAGGGATAATAGCAGATATTATCGAAGTGCACGGCTTAGATACTCTGGACTTACTAGGTGAGGCGCAGATACGAGGTAAGATCGTATTCTATAATAGGCCGATGAGCAATCGACACACGAACACTATGTATGCCTATGGAGAAGCTGTAGATCAGCGTGTACAAGGTGCCACTAAGGCCTCTAAGTATGGAGCCGTAGCTGTTATCGTAAGGTCGATGACAACTAATCTCGATGACTTACCCCACACAGGCGTACAAGTGTATGGAGAAGGGGTGGAGCCTATACCTGCTCTTGCCATTAGTACTAATGACGCAGAGTTAATCAGTGATAGATTACGGTCAGGTTCAGCACAGCTCTATATCAAAAATAATCCGCAGATACTCGAAGATGTAGAATCCTATAACGTCATCGCAGAGATAAAAGGGTACGAATACCCCGACGAGATAATTCTTGTAGGCGGACATCTTGACTCATGGGACGTAGGCGGCGGTGCTCACGATGATGGTGCTGGCTGTGTACATGCCATGCAGGTCATACAGACGATGCAGGCATTAGATTATAAGCCTAAGCGGACGATTAGATGTGTCTTATTTATGAATGAAGAAAATGGTCTCGGTGGTGGCAAGGCGTATGCTCGTATATCGAATGCGAATAATGAGTTCCACCTTGCGGCATTAGAATCTGATAGCGGAGGATTTACGCCGAGAGGATTTGCTTGTTCTGGTCACGCAGATGTTTTCGAGGCTTACTTATCTAAGTTTCAGGAGTTTGATTTGTTCTTAGATCCTTATGATTTATATCTAAAGGCAGGCGGTGGCGGAGCAGACATATCTCCATTGAAATCACAGAAAGGCTTACTCATAGGTTTTAAGCCCGACAACCAAAGGTACTTTGACTTTCATCATACGGAGGCAGATGTGTTTTCTGCTGTCAATGTCAGAGAGCTGAGAATGGGTGCAGCAGCCATCACAAGTCTCATATTCTTAATAGACCAATACGGATTATAATGGCGGTAGAAGTAAAATATGACGATAAGCTTTTCGAATTATTTATCTCAAAAGAGGAGATAGAAGAAATCGTCGTCAGAATCGCTAAAGAAGTCGATGCACACTATAGTGATATAGCTGATGAGATCATGCTTATCAGCATATTAGATGGATCGTTTGTATTTATGGCAGATCTTGTGAGACAGATAGAGCATCAGGTAGAGATACAATTTGTTAAGCTTAAGTCTTATGACAATATGCTTAGCAGAGGAGAGGTCGCCCATATATTGAAATTGCAACATAGCATGGAGGATAAGCATGTGTTAGTAGTAGAAGACATTATAGATACTGGATTGACTCTGGAGATATTTATAGAAGAGCTGCAGAAGCACAACCCTAAGTCTATTAAGACTTGTACGCTATTGAGTAAGCCTGAGATACATAATGATATCGTCGCTACTGACTTTGTCGGTCGGGAGATTGGGCCAGAGTTTGTGATAGGGTATGGGTTAGATATAGATGGTAAGGCAAGGCAATTGCCAGCTATTTACCGACTAAAAGTATAACAATAAGCTATATAGATATAGTATATAATCTTTATGCAATAATTACCACGCGACTATTTTTTATAAGTTGGAAATGTACTACTTTTGCATTTCGATTTTGACCCATGGTGTAATCGGTAACACACCAGTTTTTGGTACTGGCATTCAAGGTTCGAGTCCTTGTGGGTCAACTTAAAACCTCTGAAGCTTAATGTTTTAGGGGTTTTTGTTTTCTGACTGTCGTTTTGACTGTCGTTATGTTGTTAGTTTTTTGTGTTTTTCTATTGGCATTAGAAATTAAACAAGCAATTCAGAAACTCACAAGCTTCCTTTTCTTCCGCAAATGATGCATCTATTTGTTGGTAAATTTTCCCTTCACCGTCATGGGGATGAAATGCAAAAATTCGGTACGGCATATTTGAATAAACATCTTTCTATATATGTACAAAGTATGATTTTCCATTATGTAATTGTTTACATTCATAATGTGTACATCCGTTATCGAAATGACTTAAAAAAGCCAAAGCCATAATCATCGAAAATGGTCGTTTTTTTCTTCTCGCTCATTCCCAAATTTAATTAATTTAAACAAATGTTTTCCCTGCCATATTTTAACGCCTCACATATAGACCTTCGAGCCAAAGAGACTTTTGCTCGTGGTAGCTTTATCGAATCATATGTTGAGCTGGATGATGTGGAGATTTCCATCTATAGCTTAGATACATTTTAGGTGGAAGTTTACAAGAGTGAAGCAAATAACCATTAGATTTTGACATTCAGGTGATTAGTGTTGATGATGTTTTGGATAAGTATTATTTGTAGCTAAAGTAATGACAAAGCGTAATTTTCTATTTTAGAAATATTTCCCTTGATATCAATATCACCAAACCTATTGTAAAGATCATCAGAGAATAAATTGATATGATTTCTTAAAAAGGTATCCTTTAGTGTTTGACAATGAATTTCTGATGGATTATAAATAGCAGGGAAAACGTAATTAAAATGATTAAGAAGATTTTCTGATTTTACTGATGAATACTTGATTGAATTTATTACATTATTACTAAAGTAAGTGAACCCTTTTTCCATTTGATTAAAAAGCCAATCCATTAATAATGATGGCAATAAGTATTCGATTCTAAATTTTGGTTTACTTTTCTTTGGAAACTTTTGTTTTGTATGTAATGCAAAAATCAATGGATATATCATTAAGTAAGGAAGCATGTCATTAGAATTGATACTTGAAATCTCTCTGAATGAAAGGTCTAAGCAAGCTATTTCATTTGAATTTTTGAAAACAGCAAAATTTAAGATGTTGTCAGAATGTGTTGATGGAACTAATTTGTCATAAATTTTTAAATCAACAGGAATTTCTTCACAAGCTGTAGATAGAGTGTTTCCGCAATATAGGCAAGGGATACCAGGAGAGTTGTATCTTAAATTGCTGACTAAATATCTTTTGTCGAATGGAATATGAAATATCGAAGTTTTAGATTTTCCTTCCTCTACAGCAGAGCTTCTAACTCTATAAAAATGATTTCCCTTTAAGAGTTTGACGTAAATGTTTGGTCTGCTAAATTCACCAATTAGGTGGTTCATGAGTTTAATAAAAATATTATAACAACTAAGTCTATCCCCTGCGTATTGGGCGTCGTAAATTTTTATAATTAAATCAATCGTATCCCTTAATCTACTTTCATGTTTTTTTGGTTCAAGTATTACACCAGTTGCGTGGAGTTTATTTATTGTAGATAATATTTCTTGGTTTAATTTTTTAAAGACTGATACGATCTGCTCTTTATAATCTTTGCTGAGGACAAAAACTAAATCTTTACTACTAAGAGATAAGCCGATATCCACCATTTTTAACTGAATTGCTTATACCCATAAATGCAAAGCAATCTCCACCATGTTGAATTTGTAAAAATAGGTAGAGCAGATGCTTTAACGCTATAAGCTATTATAGCAATGTGTTCGTCTAAATAACTCATAGAATCCTCAGATCTTGGATATATCTCTTCTGTCGAGTTAAGAAATGTCCACATTTCATCATTTGAAAAAATTCTCTTATAGTCTTTTTCCCAACTTGATAAAAATGCATACGCAAGCTGGAAAGCTAATTGAGCATTAGTTATGTTTTCAATTTCAACATGCTTCGGGTCGTAATTGGCATCAGTATCATCATAAATTAATGGTTCGCCATTATTAAGAACCACTATTGGTTTGACGATCATTATTGAGTACTCTAAACAAGAAAGTATTTTGTATAAATCTACTTTGGCAAGAGTACTGTCTTCAGATTTTCCAGAGCCTTGATGTATGATTGGTTGAATAAACCGACTTCTAATAAACCAATAATTTCTATTTACTTTTTGTTCTGATTTTTCACCAAATAAATAAGTTAAATTAGGATACTCTTTTAAGTTTCTGTCTCTAATAATTGCTAATTCACTTGAATGGAAGAAATCAAAATACTTTGAAATAAAATCCTCTCTGTTTATCTTTTTTTGTTCGTCGGACAATTCCACCATTTATACAAGCTGTCTACTATTTATTGATGTATGATATTTAATCTCAGTATTTAATTCGGAGATCATGCTTTTAAATTGGAAAGTAGGCTTGAATGCTTTACTACTATCGACTTCATTATTCTCCAAAACAGAAAATCCTTCAAGCTCTGAAACGATTTGATCTATCGATAAAGATCTTCGATATGTTAGCAATTCAAATTTTTCTTCAGGATAGCGCATATGAGTGATTTAGAAAATGGCTGCAAAAGTAACTTAATAGTACACTTATGTCAAATTTTGTTCCTATTTAACGCAAGGGATGGAAGATCGCAGTCAAATAGAAAGTTAAGATCTTAACATTATTGAAGATAAAGATACAACATATTATCATATTTTATAATATGTAAAATGTTGAACTGATTTGAGGTCGAGTGGTGAGCCATGAGATTGAGTTTAGGTGATAAATTTCGTCTTGATGGCGAAAATACA
>Ga0209828_1001829_pt1 | contig 18594 bp, 18 predicted proteins | sample MaitaG_FD_187429 | JGI IMG/M metagenome (GOLD analysis project Ga0209828, IMG submission 187429) | Marine algal microbial communities from Maine, USA - Maine_Asex2 metaG (SPAdes) (version 2) | ecosystem: Host-associated > Algae > Red algae > Unclassified | place: Maine, USA | collected 2015-01-05 | reverse complement strand
TAGAAGAAAATAAAAGTGGTTTTATAGTTAAGCAGTATGATGTGGAGGCTTTAAGTAAGCAACTTTCTATTTTAATTAATGATGATACTAAGCGACTAACTTTTGGTAAACAGGCTTTTACCAAAGCAAAACAAAATTGGGGTTATAGAAAAATGGTTGGGGATTTGCGGGTGGTTTATTCGAAATAAAAGATGGATTGAAGCAATTATAATTGCTTTAATCCATCTTACCCAAATTATAATTTTAAAAACTTTTTACTGTATGCCTGCCCTTGCTCATTATTCATTACCAAAACATACAAACCTTTTTTTAGATGATCTATAGCAACAGGTTTAATATAATGTTGTTGCTGTATTTGCTGCCTTCCATTAACATCAACTATTAATAAATTTTTAATTAAAGGCGCATAAGCAGCTTCAATAATTACCTGATGTTGTGTAATAGTAATTTCAAAAGGCAATTCTGTTTCCGCAATACCAATTGTTGTGTTACACATAGTTAGCCAAGGGTTCTGTTGTTGTAAACGCATTAGGTAAAATATTGGGAAAAATTTGCCACCTTCATGCATTAAAGAATCCTCTAAAATATAAGGAAACGGCATATACTTATCAGATGGTGGTTGACCATAATAAACATAAGCAGCTTCTTCTAACACATTACCCAAAGTATCTAAGGGTAAAAACAAACTATCTAATATTAATGTGTCGCCATATTCTGATGCGCATATTGATAAATCATAATAATTTTCATCATCTAAACAGCAAGTTAGATATTCTATATTTCCATCATAAATGAACCAAGTATAATCATTAGTTAACCAAGTTGCGTTTAATTCCTTTTTTGTTTTTAGCCAATTAAAATCCCAATACATTTTTAATGGTAAATGTTTTATGCGAGGGATAAAATAAATTCCGTTAAACAAATCATATTCATCGTCTTGCCAAGCTTCATCGCAAATAACTAATGTTTTATATTGTCCAGCTTCAACATTCGATGGCAATAGGCCATAATCGTATTTCAAAGCCCTAACTTCAAAGGTGCTGTCAAAAGGTTCTGTTTTTGGTATTTCACCTAATTCTGGATAGGTTGCATAAGGCCAAACATTGTTTGGATTACAATTGTCGTTCCAGTTTAACAAAAGTGTTATGCTATCTCTATTGCCTACTCCATCTTCAAAATGAAGTACTAATTTTTTTTCAATTGTTGGTTGGGCAAAAGCAGATAATGATAGATATAATGCAAAGCTTAATAAAATTATTCTATAGAACATATTAATTACAATTTGGTACTAATAAAGCCGTCGAATCTTCATTTAAATTAATTTGAATGATATAAATACCTGTTGGAACGTTCCTAAAACGGATGCTTTTCTTGTAAACTCCCTTATTAATTTTTTCGTTTTTCACAAATTCACTTACAACTTCACCAGTCATAATTTTTATTAAAGATATGTTTAAAACTCCGGCTTCTAATGCTGTAAAATGAAGCGTTCTATCCCAACTTGGACCATTTGTTATTGGACAACCAATACCAGGTTCGTGGATTATTTTTTTAGGTTTTATAGTAAGTAAATAATTTTTTTCTTCTAAATAACAAGGGGCGTTTGTTACACCAACAGTTACTTTGTATTTACCCCCAATTAGGGTTGTTTAAATACACCTGAATCTCATTATCATAAGATTGAAAGGTAGCATCATAAAAATAGCTTGCAGCACAAGGTGAATTTTCAGTATAATTATTAGTATAATGACCTAAATAACAAACTGTAACTCTAACATTGTCATAATTAAATGAATCATAGTTGTTCACTTTTATCCAATTTGGTTTAGTACCAGAGTATGTTGTTTTCGGATTGCCATTAAGATCTGTAAGAAAAGCACCATTATATGGTAAACTACAGTTGGGTGGGCTGCAATCATAAACTAGTGTGGGTTCGCTATTCAAATTATTTTGAAATTGATTTATCTGCCAGAGAGAAAAGCCGTAATCAATTGAAGTATCAGTATTATAATTCATAAAGTTATTACCTATATATTTGTATTGATTTCCGTTTGCTAAATCTTGAGTCGAGGAACTCCAAGAATGTGGTACATTTAGCACATGACCAATTTCGTGTAATGTCAATTTTGCCATATAAGCTACTGAGTGTCCATCTGGTATAGTTTTATAATATTTACAACATTGTTGTCCTATTGTAGGATTGCAATTACAGCCACCTGCGCTTAATGCGCAAGTAATAGTATTTGGAGGTACGGAAGTGGAGCAAGGCGCCTCCCATTTGTAATTTTTGAAGCCTTTTTGTACAATCATATTCTTAGCATTGTAGCCAACACCAGAGGGGCCAACATAATAGCAATTGCAATTATTTGGTTTTGGGTTTCTAAAATTGGTATCAAAAATATTTATAGCACTATTTGGGTCTATCCTATATGATTCAAATGGAGCAAGATCATTTATGCCATATCCAGTCACGTTTTCGTAAAGATTAGTGTTTTTTATAAACTTCACACCCTTTAAGACAAACCGTATGCTAGTCGGATAATAGGGATCAGGGTAAGTAACTCCTGACTTTTGAATTAAAGGATCTGGTACAGGGTTAAATTGTAACATACTGTTCATTTCTTCAACAATTGCCCTTGCTCTGTCGTAACCTGTTTGGTTTGGAGTACCATTAAAATGTTCTTTCCACTCTTCAGTAAAATTACCACTCCCATCATCTCTTGAAACAAAGTGATAATATAAATTTACCCAATACACTTCATTTGGGCTGCAAAAAGCTTGTGCTTCTTGTCGAGAATTTGCTTGTCTTAGTGGTAGGTCTTCGTAGCCACAATTAAAATCTTGGGCATTCAAAGAAGAAAATAGGAAAATAGGAAAATAGGAAAATAATCTTTTTCATAAGATTTAATTTTGATGAGGTTTAAAGGTAAAGTTAATAGTTTAAAAAGGCAAATATTAAAAAAGGTTTAACATTTTTATCCATTAACTCTAGCACTCTCCATTATATCAACTAACTTTCAACTTCGCCACAGGCTTCCCAGCCAAACTGGCTTTTACTAAGTAAGCCATAAAGTTGGCAAAAGGTTGTATGTTGTTATCAATGCTTGCTGCTTCTAAGGCATCCATATAAGTATCTCTTTCTTCAACAGGTATTACCGTCCACGGGTAACCGCCAGAAGCCAACATCACATTCATTAAAAAGCGGCCTATTCTGCCATTGCCATCCATATAAGGATGAATGTACACAAATACAAAATGCCCCAAAACGGCTCTAACGGCAGCTTCTTCCTCTGCTATTAACAGTTCAAAAAAAGTGGGCATGGCTTCTCGTAAGGCTTCTTTGCTAAGCGGTACGTGCATGCTTTGGGCAATGTAAACTTGTTGGGTTCTGTAGCCTGCCAAATCTTTAGCGGCTAATAAACCGGCTGCTACACTTGGCGCAAATAATGCCAAATACCAATCGGCGTGTTCTGCTTCTGTAATTTCGCCTGCATTTGTACCTTTTAATATTTTTTCAATGCTGCTAACAACCTTGCTCGATGCTTCCCAATATCCTCTGGCAGCCATTGCATTTCTTTGTGCCGCATCTTCTTCTTTGTCAATATCCCATTTACCGCTTTTTACTTTTTCTATTAATGCTGTATCTACTTTGTAGTTTTCAATAGATAAGGAATGATAAGCATCCGTAACATAAATTTGTTTTAAAGTTTTCAAATAATTTATTTTGTTAGATGGCATGCCCGGCGATTTCGGAAATACTTTTAAAACCTCAGTCCGCATATTATGCCACATTAATTTTATGCGGTTTACATAAGGCGATCTATCTCTAAAAGATAATTTAATGGGCGCTTCATCAATAAACGGATCTTTAATTCTCACATCATAATCAGCAGCTTTCATTGTTTTTACAATTTGATCGGCTAAGTTTTTTCTACCAATGTTTATAAAAGCACCGGCAATTCTTCCAGCTATTACAGAATGTGAACCAGCAATTAAAGCTTCTAACAATTCAGAAACATCGCTTATTTGTGCCAAAACAGTTCGTAAGGCAATTTTATTATTTTTAAAAGTATTTTCTGTGCTGTTTACCAAAGCATAAACTACCGTCATTACTCTTATGTGGTTTTTTATTTCGGTTGATGCTACTTTTGGAATACTCGATTTCATTGCAAAAATAGAAGTGGTATGCATTAAATTAAAAACATTGTTATTGGCTTTAGGTGCGCGTACAATTAATTGATGTGGTACTCTTAGGTTGCCCGATTGAATTTGTAAAGATTGCTCGGCAGCAATGCAGTAATTTTTACCAAATTTATGTTGTAGATATTGAGCGCAAAATTTCCAGTAATTAATATACCAAGAAGTGGTGTCGCCAACTTTTTCTTTTGGGTTAGTAATAATATACCAGCCTTTTGCTATTTCTTTTAGAAAACCATTTTTAAGCAAACGTTCTTTATTGGTTCTGCTTAAATCTTTATTTTGTATAGCAACAATGCCTTTTTTATTTTGCAAGTATTGCAATGCTTTTAAAGATGTTGCTAATTTTTCATTAGGTATACCCATATTTTTTATTGTGCCAAAATTATAATACCGTGCTGTATCAAAATTATAATACCGTGTTGCATCAAAATTATATTTCCGTGCAAATATAGTTATAAAACATAGGTTTGTCAAGGCTTTAAGCGTTTTATAAAAATTGAAAAAAATATCAATTTTAAATGACTAATTCCACCATTTTTTTGGCTTCATTTTTTCAATATCTACCAACCATTCTCCAATTTTTGGCGTACAAATTTTATTACTTTCATTTGCTGCAATTTTTACTAATCGTTCTATTGGCTCCGCCCAAGGGTGCAAAGCCAAATCAAAAGTTGCCCAATGCACGGGCAATATTTTTTTTGCTTGTACATCTTTAAAAGCTTGCCAAGCTTCTTCGGGTGTTTTATGATTTTCTGGCCATAAACGATGATAAGCACCAATAGCAATGGCTGCCAAATCAAAAGGTCCGTATTGTTCTCCAATATTTTTGTAGGCATTTATAAAACCAGAGTCGCCAGAAATGAACAACTTTTCATTGTTGCCTTCAATAATCCAACTATTCCAAAAGCTGGCATTTCTATCATTTAAAAAACGACCGCTGTAATGTTTGGCATCTGCGGCAGTAAAAGTTAAATTATCTAATTGCAATTGCTCATGCCAATTTACTTCATAAATATTATTGACTTTAACGCCCCAATACTTAAAAGTTGCGCCTAAGCCAAGCGGTAACAAATATTTTATATTTCTGTGTTTAATAGCATTAATAAATTCATAATCTAAATGATCGTAATGGTTATGCGAAATAACAATATAATCAATATGTGGAAGTTGTTTAATACTTATAGGTGCTGGGTGAAAACGCTTTGCAGGTCCAAATGCTTGAGTAGGTGAAGGGCGATTTCCTAAAACGGGATCTACTAAAATTCTTTTCCCTGCCAACTCAATAAGTAAACCTGCATGGCCCAACCACATTACTTTTAACTGCTGCGATGGTTCGGCATCAAAATCAGATTTTAAATGATGTATTACAGGAATCTCAATTTTTGGACTTCTTTGTTGTTTGCTGCTTTGGCGGTATTCTCGCATTAATTCGCTTGCAATGTTGGTACTCGGTTTAGTTCCCATAAAAACAAAGCCTCTTTTTCTATAATAAGGCGATTTTTTAATACGCTCCAAATCTTCGCCACTTGGCCTTTTACCAAAAGTTTTATACTGCAATATATTCACGCCTTCAAATGTATTGCATTTGTTACAACCATTGGCAACTTTTTTGTATCTTATTTAAACATGATACGACTACCTTTTATTCTTACCTTATTATTTTCAAGCTCCATTTTTGCGCAAATCAGTTATGAAAATGCTTTGCCTAACTTAACCTTTAACTTACCTGTAGAATTAGAAAATTCTGGTATAAATGCAGATAACCGTTTGTTTGTTGTTGAGCAAGATGGCATTATTAAAGTAGTAAATAATGATGCCACAACCACATCAGCCACAACTTTTTTAGATATTCGATCAGATGTAAACTTTAGTTCTGGGCAAGAGTTGGGCTTGTTAGGTTTGGCTTTCCACCCTAATTACCAACAAAATGGGTATTTTTTTATTTATTATACAAGTGAAGCAAATGGAATACCAAGTATCGTTGTTGAAAAAATTACAGTAAATTCAAACAATCCAAATGTAGCCAATGCAAGTAGTAGAGTGAAATTATTTGAATTTGTGAAAAACATAGATCGTAGTAATCACAATGGTGGCTGTATAACATTTGGCCTTGATGGTTATTTGTATATTTCAATCGGTGATGGTGGTGGCGCAGGCGATCCTGCTGATAATGGGCAAGATATAACTACACCTTTTGGTAAAATTTTAAGAATTGATGTAGATATAGATGGAAACAACCCGTTAGATGACGATGGGGTTTTACCCGATGGTGAATATGAAATACCAACTAATAATCCATTTGCAAATCAAAATGGTTTAAATGAAATTTACGCATGGGGTATTCGCAATACTTGGAAAATGAAATTTGATGAAGCCACTAATCGCCTTTGGGGTGCTGATGTAGGGCAAAACAACTTAGAAGAAATAAACCTAATTACCGCAGGAAATTTTGGATGGAATAGATTTGAAGGTAATGATGTACATGATTCAAATACGCCAGACCAGGGCAATACAATATTTCCAGTTTATCAATATAATCATAACCAAGGCGACGACTCCGTTACAGGTGGTTATGTGTATAGAGGAAATGATGTAAATAGTACCAACCCAAATATTTATGGCAATTATATTTTTGCAGATTATGTAAGTGGTAGAGTTTGGATGTTGGAATATGAGCCAGCTAATGGCGCAACAAATCGCACCTTATTATTTGAAGCACAAAATAATGGAAGTACCATTCCAGTTTCATCTTTTGGTAAAGATGTTTATGGCGAACTATATTTTGCTGGCTACGATGCAGAAGGTTCAATTTATAAAATAGTTGATGGCAATACCGCACCAACAGGCAATGCGGTTGCTGGTGTAGGCAATTGGCAAAGCAAAAATGATGGCCTTAATGGCATTGTTTATGCACAAGCAGTTACAAAAAATAATTTATTATTAGTAGGAGGAGATTTTTCGCAAGCCGATGGAACTACTGCAAATAATTTAGCTGTTTGGGATGGCAATAGTTGGGCAAACTATGCAGGCAGCGAAATTAATGGCAGGGTAAACGCAATTGCTGTTGCTAGCAATGGAGATATATACATAGGTGGTTTATTTACAGAAGTGAATGGAGTTGCGGCTAATTATGTGGCTCGGTACGATGGCAGTAGCTGGTTTCCATTAGCTAATGGAACAAGCGGCCCAGTTGCAGCTATTGCAATTGATAGTAATGATAATGTTTACATTGGTGGTTCATTTTTAACAGCCAGCAGTTTAAGCACAAACAATATTGCGATGTGGAACGGTAGCTGGAACGTTTTAGAAGATGCAAATACAGCTACAGCAGGTACTAATAATGAAGTAAGATCAATTGCAATTGACAATAATAACACAGTATATATTGGCGGAAATTTTGCAGAAGCAGGCGGCAATGTTGCTTTAAGAATTGCTACTTGGAATGGAAGCAATTGGAGAACATTAGGCAATGGAACAAGTGGTTTTGTAGAAGCAATTGCAGTTGACAATTTGAATAATCATGTGTACGCAGGTGGAAATTTTGCGACTGCTGGAAACCAAACCGTTAACCGTATTGCTCGCTTTAGCTTAAATACGCAACAATGGGAAAAGCTTGAAAATGGGCTATCAAAAAATGTAAAGGCTTTGGTTTTTAAAGATGGCTATTTGTATGCTGGTGGAGCTTTCGATAATGCTTTAAATAACAACGCATCAGCTAATATAATTGTAAATAGTTTGGTAAGATGGAGCGATGCAACAGGTTGGGAAGCACTCGGCAACACTTTAAATGTTGGTGTAGATAATTTGGTAAATACTTTGGCTTTTTATAATGATGATTTAAGTGTTGCAGGTAACTTTACACAAGCTGGTGAAATAGCAACCAACAACATTACTTGTTTGAAAGATAGTTGCCCTAGTTATATAGTTGTAGCAGATAACAGCATTATTAATAGTGCTACCTATGCAGCCAACGATAGCATTAGCAGCAATAGCATAGTTTCAAATGGCATTGCTGTTATTTACAAAGCAGGTAACTTTGTTGAATTACTAAACAATTTTGAAGTACAACTTAATGCCGACTTCTTTGCAGATATTGAAGCTTGCGACTAACTAAAGTTGGCAGCAAACATTTTTATCATATTGGCTAATTCTGGGCTTTGGTAAAAAGCAATTACTTCTTTCGAAAGTTTTTCTAAATCGCGGTTAACCAATTGCTGTAAACCTTTACGGTTGTAGTGCTTGGTTTCTGCATATATCATTGGTACAATGTTGAGCAATTTTTTTAAATGCTTTTCTGCTAATGGCAATACGTCTTCTACTTCAACTGATTGGTTTACTAAGCCTAATTGCATTGCTACATCGCTATTAAATAAACTGGCATTTTGTATGGCTGCCCAAGCTTTTGCTTCGCCTAAATAGTAAGCATAAATATCACCAAGCATTTCGGGTACTGGTAACGACATGTTAAACTCGTTCATACCCATAAGGTATTTTGGTCCTTTTGCCATTATTCTATAATCTGCACACAAAGCAAGTATGGTTGCGCCTGCTGGTGCAAAACCTGTAATAGCGCATACAAAAGGTTTGTTGTAATTAACCATTGCTTGCAAAGCTTGTATATAAATTAACCAAAAATCGTAGGCTTGTTGCTCGGTGTTGGTGGCTAGCATTTTTACATCTAAGCCAGCACTAAAAGCATTGGGTTTGCCAGCTAGTATAATACCTTTGTTAGTTTCATCGTTTTGTAGTTCTATAAATTTATCGCGTAAAGCGGTAACTAAACCTGTGTTAATGGCATTTACCTTGCCATTGTTTAAAGTTAAAATAGAATAATTACCTTTTTTTTCTTCTAAAATCATTTGGCTAAATTAAGCAATGCATTTAGATTTTTGCTTCAAAAAACTTCACATAAAACATAATAAACGAACAAAATAATATTACGATTTTTACAATATTAAATAGTATTGAATAAACTGGGAACAAGGTTGAGTATTATAATGTAAGTAATATGAGCTTAGGCAGCTAAAAAAGCTAATCTAATAATACAACTTCTTGGTTTTTTGTTTGATCATTGATATTTTCAACCTCAGTAGTTAGTTTATAAGTAGATATATCTATTTCATCGTTGGTTACAAAACCATATAGTAAAAGTCTACAAACAATATGCATACCAATAATTATTACAAGCCAATTCTTTTTTAATTTTTTCATATAAGCAATACAATTAATTAGAACACTAACTTATAGCATTACTCTATTTATAAAAATTACAATGTTTTAATTTTATGTAACAATAATTAGTTTTTAATATGCTTATTTGTTAATTTTTAAGTGTAAATATTTGGTTTTCAACTATTTGTGATTTTCAAAATACTTGTTTTATCGGTTAGAATTGTGTAATTTAAGTGTCATATAGCGTAATATTTCACTTCATTTGTTAATTTTTTTGGTTCTACCACAAACTTAATGAGAAAATTGAACACCTATTTTAACAAGTACAATATATACCAAAACTTCATAACTGCACAAATGCAATCAGAACAAACGTAATTCCAGAAATTTGCGTAGTTTACGGAGTAAATTATCCGGCATCTAAACTAAAACCTTACCTATATTTAAAAAATTAAGGGTAAACCTTTGGGAGAGATCTCAGATAAATATTCCGTTGCTCTCCACATTTTCTGAGATGACGGTTCGAGGATTTAATGACAATTGATCGATGCTTCACTAACTTCGTAGTAGAACCATTTTTTTTAAAGAAGCTGTAGAAAAAATAATAGTAAAGAAATACTTGTGAGAAGTAAGTGAGCTTAAATAAATTGCAGACTTAGTGTTTTTTAATCAACATAAATAGTATCAACTCTATCAGACTGCCAATAATTTTTGCTATTAACATCCATAATAGTCAATTTACCACTTTTTCCGGCGCCTTGGTCTAAATTCCAAACATTACCAATATTTACAGGCCGCAAATCAGGGTATTTTTTTGTTGTTTTTCCGTGACCGATAAAAATATCATTATAGTAAACTTCTGCCTCGTCAAATTCTTTGTAGGTAAGGGTAATTTCATTTAGTATTAGTTGTTTCCACATCTCTTTGGACCAAAGTAAATCATACTCTACATTATCGGTTAGGCATTTTGTTGGGTCTATGCCTGCGTGTACATACAATCTTTTTAATTCATCTAAATAGAACAGCTTCCCATTCATTAAAAACTCTAAATGACGGCTATGGTCTGTTTTTTTTGTTATGTAAGATGCTTTAGATTTGTCACCACCTTTTGCTAACCATTCTGCAGGTTCGCTGCCACTTTTAAACCATTCTAATAACCAAGTATCGTGGTTTCCTTTTAAGTAAACTATATTTTCTATTGCTATTAAGCGATCAAAACATTCTGGCACATAATCACCTTTATCTGCAACATCACCTAAACAAATCAATTTATCTATGTTATTTCTAAAGCCTGCTCTCTCTAAACATTGATTTAATGCTATGTGTTTGCCATGTATATCTCCTATTGCAAAAGTCTTCATCCGTAATAAATTGTATATGTTTAGAGTTTATGTTACAAATATGTTGCCAAGTTTTTAGATATTATAAGTTCTTACCAAAATACAAATGATGTTGGGGTGGCTTACCCTGCTTTAAAACAATATTGGGTAATTTAGCCCATTGCACAAAGCCAAATTTTTGCAATAGTTTTATGCTGTTAGTATTACTAGCAATTAATATGGCCACTAAAGTATAAAAGCCTAAAGCTGGTGCTACTGAAATAGCATATTTAAGTAATTGTGAGCCAATACCTTTGCCCCAAAATGCTTTATCAACATAGTAACTTACCTCTGCCGTTTTTGCTAAACTGCTTCTATTAGCGCGGTATGGACTAAAATATAGCCAGGCAATTACTTTAGTTTTGGTTTGGTACACATAAATTGGATATGTAATATTATCTCTATTATTTAACCAGCTTAATCTATTTTGTAAGCTTATAGTGGTTTCAAAAGCATTAAAACCCATTGATATAGCTTCATTATAAATTTCGTTTATTCTATCTACATCGTCAATATGAAAAGATCTAACCATCTTTTTTTAAAAAAAATTTATTTAGTTGGAAGCAATAAGTATGTATTTTTTTAATAAATAATTTTGTTTATATAAAACTATATATCAATTTAAGTCTAATTTCATCATTTTATTTTAGCTAAAGCATCTTAAAAAAACACTATAATTATAGCTTGTAATAACTAGTTAGAGCTAAAAGAGTGTTTGTTTATAAATCGGCATCAATTTACATTTATTAACTATTTATGTTATTTCCCAACTACAAATTTTTCAACTATTTGATGCTTATCATTAAAAATTCTAATTAAATAAGTACCCTTGTTTAAAACTGGTAGTTGCAAATTATTATCTAATTGAAAGTTATTTATCTCCACTTTTTCTTGATGCAAAACACGCCCATTAATAGATAGTACTTCAACTTTATATATTCCATTTTCAATAAAATTGAGTTCTGTATTGAGGTTGCCAATTTTAGGCGAAACGATTCCTAAATTGTAGTTTACAAAATTGTAAATAATTGAGAAAACAAAAATATTTTTAGTTTCTGTGGCAGTACAATTATCTTGATCGGTGTAGGTATAAGTAATTTCGTGCGTGCCCGGGCCAGCTATTGAAGGATTAAAGGCTGAAAAAACAACGCCTGTTCCACTAAATGTACCTCCAGCTGGTATACCAGATAAAGTTATTGGAAAAAGCGAAGAGGTTACAGTAGGTAAGCCAGTAAAATTTGCCGAAATATTGCATCCATAAACAACATTACAATTATTAGAAACCTGACTTGAAGGTGACTCAATAGTTCCCATTGGTGTTAAATCAAAATATTGTAAACCTGGGTAATTTGGCGAATAACGATTTGTTTTAAAAGTAGAACCATTTTCAGGATTATCATATTCCCAAAAAAGTTGTGTATCATTTGCATCTACTTCAAAATACCTGGCACTATTTGCATTACAAATAAGCACATTACCATTTGGTAATACTTGTGCGCCACCTTGGTTGCCAGAAAAAAAAGTGTTTCCATTTGGCCCAAGGTTATACTCCATTGTTGGGCTACTTGGCGGATAAGCCTGGCTTGCACCAATACTTACATAAGTACCAGAACTGCTAATTGGTAAATCTATAATATCTGCTGAGGAGTAAGAACCACTTGGCCTGCCAACTCCATTATTAAAAACACTAATATCGCCTAAGGTAGTATTGCCGTTTTCAATCCAACGGGCATCGTGTTGATTAAACAATACCCTATTTGCATTTGTACCTCTGTTATAGTTTTGAGGGTTGCCATATCTGTATAAAAAATCACCACCTTTTCCAAAGTTGCCGCCAGTATGCCCTGCAGCTTCTGCGGTGGTGGTGCTATGATCTATTACATAAATTTCACTTAAATGGCGGCTGCTTAAAAGTATTTGGTCAAATGTTTCATTATAATCAATACCATTAAAATGTATCCAATCTTGTGCTCCAGAGCCGGCATTAAAATTTAGTAGTTGTGGGTTATTAGCAACTACACCAAAATTATTTCTATTGGAGCTATACTCTTGTACTAAATGATCCATAACAGACCACTCCCAAACAATATTTGCGCCATTGCTGCCAACTGGTTGTATTTCTACAATTTTCTCAACCCACAATCTATTGCCTAACATTGCTGGGTCTCTGCCTTCTGTTATTGCTGTAGCTATCGGTATCTCAAGCCAGCTAATAACCAAAATATTACCATTGGGTAAAGGTTCTACATCGTGATGTGCACAATATTGATTGGCTAAATAGTAATCGTATTGCCATTGCAAATTACTAAACGGGTCGTAAATTTCTAAGCGACCGCCGCCGCCGCCGCCGCCAACAAATGTATTATTGGTAGAAAGTCTGCTCATAAAAAGCAGATTTCCATCTTCCATTAAATAGGTGGATAAGCTAGCATTGTCGTTACAATTCCACTCGTGAATGAGCTTACCACAATTATCAATTAAATAAACATTATCCGATGAAGGGAACAAGGTGTAGCCCTCGTAAGAAGGTACGGTATTATAGCTAACTAAGCCATTTTGGCCAAATATTATATTGGTTAATAACATACAAATGGCTATTAAGTAAGTTTTGTTCATTTTATTTTTTTATATTAATATGATCGCTAATTTACAATAAAGAATGTCTATTTGTGATTTTACAATTATTTTTTACACTTTTAAGTTTATATTTTACAATTTGGCAAATGCAATAATATGAAAGAACATAATATTTCTATTAGTAAAACAGCTCGATATTTTACTTTAGGAGATGCAAATATTAAAACAAAATTTGTTTGGATTGTACTGCACGGCTACGGTTTTCACGCGGGGTATTTTATTAAAAAATTTATGCCAGTTTTAAAACCAGATACTTTTATTGTAGCACCTGAAGGTTTAAACAAATTTTATAAAGAAGGTTTTAGTGGAAATGTTGGTGCTACTTGGATGACAAAAGAAGATCGTATAAATGAAATAACAGATTATGTAGGTTACTTAAACAAGCTATTTAAAAATTTAAACAAACAACTTAAAGAAGCAGATTTTAAGGTGATAACAGTTGGTTTTTCGCAAGGTGGAGCAACCTTAATAAGATGGCTGAATAGCAGAATTGTAAAAACAGATTATTTGTTACTTTGGGGAAGTCGTATACCCGACGATTTTGATTTCTCTACAAATAAAGATTTATTTTATAAAAGTAAAAACCTATTGTATGTAGGCAAAGAAGATCCTTTTTTGAAATATATTGATGTGGAGAGATACACCGCTTTAACAAACGAGCACAATTTAAATTTTGAAACCATATGGTTTGATGGCAAGCATGACATACCCAAACAAGTTCTATTAGATTTTGAAAATAAGCATCTTAGAAGGGACTAAGTTTTTATTTAATTTCTTCGTAATCTATATATTCATCGGCCTTGCTTTTATTTTTTGCCTTGCTGCTACCGTTAATATTTATATTTGTTTTTCGAGCTTCTGTTTTTTTGTAGTGGTTATTATTTGTTGAATTAAACAAACTAAATAGTATTTTAAAAATAAAATTAAATACTATAAAACACATTGCAAAAATGGCTATTACTCTAATCATAATATTATTTTAATATGATGGTTAATTTCTTAACGTTAATTTATAAAAAATAATTCAATAGTATTGCATCATAAAACATTACTTGTTGTTAAATTTTATTTACAAAGAGATCGCATTTGGTCTGATGCTGCTAAAACCCCCATATCTTCTGCTTTGCTCAAATCGGTGCATCCTTTAAAAAAATTATCTAAACCATGGTAGGCTAAACCTCTATAATAATACGAAAGGCCATCATTAGGTTTAAACTCTAATACCATCGAAAAATCGTAAATAGCAGCTTGGTAGTTGCCCATTAAGCACTTAGAAACGCCTCTGCCTTTGTAGGCCGAAGTAAAATAAGCATTCAATTCAATGGCTCTGTTGTAATCTTTTAAGGAACCTTCAAAATCTTCAGTCATAGTTTTTGCGGTTGCCCTGCCTTGGTAAGCTATCGTATAATCTGGCCGCAACTCAATTGCCTTATCAAAAGCTTCTATAGCTTTTTTAAAGTTACCCATTTTTGAGTTGGTAATAGCGTAATTATAAAACAATACTGCATCATTTTGTTTTTTAGTTAAAGCAAATTCAAAATCTTTTTTTGCTGCTTTAAATTTATTTAGTGCAACATAAGTATTTCCTCTTAATTGTAAAACCTCTTCATTATTGGGTGTCATTTTCAGGCATTTCTCTAAATATTTTAAGGCATCTTTATGGTCTTCCAGCGAAATTTTCATTAAACTTCTCTCAAAGTTAAACTTAAATTTTTGCTGGGTTTGATCATCTAAATCGGCATATCCTTCGGTTCGAACTTCAATAGTATCAATTATTGGAAGCAGGTTGCCATCTCTGTCAAAATAACTTATGCCTGTATTACTTTTTATGTTTCTTCTGTTTTTGCTAACTGCTATGTTTTGTTGTTTAATGCTATCAACTTCGGTATTAATTCGTTTTTTCTCTTGTCTGTCAAAATAACTTTGCCTTTGTTTATCGGTCATGTTAGCAATTCTATTCAATCGCCTTTCTGTTTTTCGCAATTTGGCATTTGCCCTTTTCATAGAGTCGACTCGTGCTTCCATTTTACTCATTTTTTTTAGCCGTAATTGCTCTTCTGCACTTTTAGTTTTTACTTTTACAAGGTTATCTTTATTTGTTTTAGGTTGTTTTACTTTTTGCGGTTGTTGGCTTTCTCTTAGCTTTTTTTGTAATGCTTTTTCCTCATCAGTTAGGTAGTTTGTTTTTTCTTTTATGTCATCTTTATTAAAAAAGTTATTTTTCTTTTGCTTATTATTAGTTTTTGATTTTGGTTTTTTAACAACTTTGTCTTGTGTATTCGTATTTGCCTCTTTAGCTTTACTTTTTGAAGATTTATCTTTTGCAGGCTTTCGTTTCTTCACAACTTTGTCTTGTGTATTGGTATTTGCCTCTTTAGCATTACTTTTTGAAGGTTTATCTTTTGCAGGCTTTCGTTTCTTTACAACTTTTTTTTGTGTATTGGTATTTGCCTCTTTAGCTTTACTTTTTAAAGGTTTATCTTTTGCAGGCTTTCGTTTCTTCACAACTTTGTTTTGTGTATTGGTATTTGCCTCTTTAGCATTATTGTTTGAAGGTTTAATTGTTTCTACAGGCTTTGATTTCTTTACAATTTTGTTCCGTTTTTTATTTTTTGGAGTTATTTTAATCGTTCCTGTCGCTTTTTCTTTTGCTTTTTCCTTAGCCGTTTTTTCAACTTGTTTTATATTTTTTAAAGAGTCGGTCTTTACTAATTTAGCTCTATATCTTTCTTTTATTTTCTCAGCTCTTAACTTTGCCTTTTTTTCTTTCCTAAGTTCTTTTTCAGTTTTGGCATTTGCTTTGTTATTTTGATTGTAATCGTTTAGTTTTTTCTCTTCGGTTAAAGTAGAATCGGCAGAAAAATCGTTATCTCGGGTAAGTTCTTTTTTAATAGCATTAAAAATAGCTTCTTTATTTTCTTGAGCTTTAGCAGTTTTTAATGAACAAAAGGTTATTAAAAAAGCGAGAGCTGTAACTATAATATGTCGGCAAAATTTCATTTATTATTCTACTTGTATATTAATTAAATTATTAATATTGGTGTTACCTTATTTCAATTTGTTTTATAAAGCGGTGTTTTAGGTTTTTATTTAGCAGTTCTAACATTTGGGCTTTGGCGTACTCTAACTCTTGTCGTAATGGTGCCGAATATACTTCTATTACTAACTTGTTACCATATAATTTAATTTGTTTGGTACGGCTGCTTATGGTTTTACCCAACCATTTTTCCCAATTTTGCTTTAAAATGGCTTCGTAATAATTTGGCGCAATATTATTTTCTTTTAAAATACCACCAATTACATCGGCTAATTTATGTTGGTTTTCGTTGTACATTTATGTTGTAATATAAAATGTTTTGTTTATTGTTAGGTTTAAATGGGCAAGCTTTTATGCTTTTTAACACAAATCAAAATTATCTTGAAGCGTTTTTAAAGCATCATTATAACCAATTTTTAAAAATTCTCGTGCTCGTTTCTTTTCAAAATTTAATACCGAACCCATAGAAACCGAAGGTTTTAAGTCAACCACATTTACCATAGCTTTTAGTTTACGATAATCATAAATTCTAAACGGATTTAATGATGATATATTGGTTACATTTAAACAAATAATAACAGTAGGTTCGCTGCTGTGGTTTACACATTCGGCTAATGGAATATTGTTGTAAATGCCCCCATCAACAAAGCGGTGATTATTAATTAAATGAGTTTTAAACAATGGAAACGTTGAGCTGGCAATAATATATTCCGTCAATTCTCCTTTTGGCACATCTTTTTTTCTAATATATTCAAACCTTCTTTTAGTAATATTTACCGTTACCAAGCTATAGCCAACAGGCGAATTGTAAATTTTATCTTCGTTAATATAATTTCTTATTAATATTTTGAGGGGATTTACATCTGCTCCACTATTTCTAATTATTTCTTTACCCAACCGTAACAGCAACCTTCTCTTTTCTCTAATAGAGGTAAATATTTTCTGAAACTCCATGTCTGCCCAAATATCTTCTAACAAAGCTAACTCGCCTTGTACAAAGGCTGCTCCATTAATTGCACCTATAGATGTACCAGCTACTACGGTTACATGTTTGTCAATACCTAATTCTCTGAGTGCCTTCCAAGCCCCTACCTGCCAAGCTCCTCTTGAGCCGCCGCCCGAAAAAACCAAACCAATTTTTAAATCATCTGTTATTGGTATTTTTTGCTTCACTTGTTATTAATATTTTCAATTGCTTGTAAAAATAGCAAAGGTAAAGTTTTTGTTGCTTACAAAGGCCGAAGATGTTATTATTGAGCAGAAATAACGTAACTATTCAGCCAGTTTAGTAAGAAAAGGCTTGTTATCAAAAGCATTTTGAATGTTGGTTAATATCCGACACTTCTTTTAAATCAGCTTCAAAGGAATTACCTATTATTACTTGATTATTTAATTGGCTTATAATATTACCTTGTCCATCATCTAGCAAAGTTGTAAAACCAGTATTGCTGTTTTAAAAAACGATGTCTTCAATGCCATCGCCATTCATATCTTCATAAAATATTTCATTTTCTTTATGATTGTCATCAATACTTAAAAGATGATTTTGCTCAAAAAAATTGCCATTGCCATCGCCTTTGTGCCAAGTTAATTAGCTTGGATTACCTTCTTTTACTAAGAAGATATCCAAAAATTATCCTTATCAAAATCAACAATTTTGTAATTTTTTTGAATGGCATTTGTGTTTGTTTCAGAATAGACTATAGTTCCAGCATCGTATTGGGCCAATAACATTGAACAATTTATTAAAATACTACTTTACATTATTACAAGCTTTTAAAACTACATTGTTATTTCCCGCAACTACATTGCCAGCAGAAATTAGCGTAGTGCCAGCTTGGTAAATACCATCTGTCAAGCAAGGCAATCGCATAAAAAATGATTTAAATAATTAGCAAAAAAAATTAGAAGCGAAAAGGTCTTCCCTCGTAGAAATTTTTGGTCCCGCCATCCGTTCAAATACCATTTTGCCAACGCTTCAAAGGCCAAACATAAAAATGGTATAACCACTTCTGTCCTTTAGGTTTGCAAAACAAAAGTTGGGGAATAAATAAATGTGTAATCATTCCTTTCATTTTTGTAATTTTTATAGCAAGTTATGTCCTTTAATCATAAAATATTTAAATGAAGTTAAAACCGGGGATGGCGCGTTATACTGCTGTCAAGGTT
>Ga0209828_1001828_pt1 | contig 18597 bp, 25 predicted proteins | sample MaitaG_FD_187429 | JGI IMG/M metagenome (GOLD analysis project Ga0209828, IMG submission 187429) | Marine algal microbial communities from Maine, USA - Maine_Asex2 metaG (SPAdes) (version 2) | ecosystem: Host-associated > Algae > Red algae > Unclassified | place: Maine, USA | collected 2015-01-05 | reverse complement strand
AACATGATGTGATGTTCAATGTAAGCAATGCTCAACATCTCGATGACGCACTGCCTAACAGCAAGTTAAAGATACTGCCTGAAGCAGGACACTTGGCCTGGTCAGACCAACCTGAAATGTTTGCGTCAATGATAACCGAGTGGGTTAATTCTGAATCTATAGGCTCAGAGTAATAACTCTTCCGTGGTTCAGAAAGTTTTTACTCTGACTCCATACTCGGACCGAAAGTGTTTACTCGGACCCCATACTCGCTGATGAAATTTTCTAAATGGATATTTTATATGACGATACTATCCGCATTGAGCGGGTGTGTTTACCTTGGCCCGCCTTTCAAGGCTAATGATCAGTTTACGTCGGTACCGCTAGACAAGCAGGTTGTCGTAGGCATCACCCATGTGGTCTTGAGTGGTAATTCTGACAGCAATAGAAAATTTTGGGACAACACGAATCGGGTAGTTGAATCGTTACCTGATCATAAAGGCTACTTGGGGCATAAGCTGCGCAAGAAGCTATTTGTTAACGATGCATGGACAATGACGATCTGGGAAAATGATGATGCGCTAAATCAATTTGTTCGTGGTGATCAACATCGCCAGGCAATGGCCAATGGTTTACCAGCAGTTAAAAGTGCGCAGTTTCTACGACTGTCATTGCCACGTAGCCAAACACCCATAGATTGGAGTACGGTTGAGCAACTCATGAAAGACAAAGGCAGAGATCTTTATTAATCTTTTGCCTTATTAGTTATCGACTCTACCCTTGCTCCATAACGCCAACACAAGCATTACTGTAAACGCCAACATGAAAGGTAAATTTATTAAAGCTCCAGGGGCATCACCAACAGTTTCAATAGATTTTTGACTGCCGATGTAAAATGCACGCATCGCGTATTCAATAATCCCTAGTAAATACATAAAAGGAATCAAGGCTTTGTATCGTATACACACAACCAGATAAATTAAGCCAATTATTAATTGAGAGAGTCCCCAGAGTGCAAATACACCGATAATCGTAGATGATGGCTCCGCTGAATAGGAATCGAGTGGAATACCCGCTATTGACTGCGCTCCTCCATCAGCTGCAAACAAATGATGCTGGCTACGCCATAGAGTAATTGCGGTTAACAGATAAAAAAACCAAAGCGCTATCTTATGGCCGAAATAGCTATTATCAATTTTCTTGGGTAACAATAAGCCCAGATCCAACATTGTTGATTACCTCTGCTCGGTAGAATGATTCTGCGAAATTTCCGACTCCAAATTGAAAGCAATAGCGGCAGCAAGTAGAGCAGCAACCTTTGCACTGGAACACGGTAGTGAAAACAATAAAATAGACATTCGCACCCGAAAAAAAAGGCTTGCTATTGCTTTGATTGGATCAAAATAACTATGAACCTTGTGCCACCCTTATATAAACATCTCAGATTACATAAAAACCTGACACGATCCAGTGGCTAGTTAACCGCTGTCAACCTACCCCAGATCATCGCACTCAACTCGTCTGCCAACAGCGGCCCTTGCTATTAGCACAGATCCAAACAATGTAGTGTTAAATAAAGCTCTGCGCACTTTAGCAGGAGCTTATCCGTCTTAACCACAACACGCGCCTTGTTGCTAGTCAATTTATCTCCACTCGTTAAGTGGGATTTCTGCGGCTAAACACCAGCCTCTTGAACCTCTGCTTCTGAAAATCGAATCTTCATGCCCCAGGGATCAACAAGATCACTCATGTCGCGATTGCTATTTTCAACTTTCAATTCCACTTCATAAAAACCGGTTGCATCTACCGGGCGCAGCGATGCACCCCGACTGTTCCAGATATTTCCCGCAAAGTGGTGATGATAACCGCCGGAGCTATAAAAACTGACGTGCTTATCGCTCATGGTTTTCGTCATACACAATTGATCCTGATAAAAGTCATCGGCTTTCGCAAAATCACCTACTTGCAAGTGAACATGGCCGATAACGGAATCATCAGGCAATCCTTTCCAGTCACTCTTGGCGGAAGCCTCAAGGTCTTCTAAATCAAGTCGTGTGCTGCCGAGAAGAATTTCGCCGTTATCTTTTACAGACCAATTTGATCTCTCACGATCAACATAAACCTCGATACCATTACCTTCCGGATCATTCAGATAAATGGCTTCACTGACCATATGATCTGCGGCACCATCTAATTTCACACCCGTTGATTTAGCGTGACTTAACCAACTGCCAAGATCCGCTCTGTCGGGTAGAACAAAGGCGGTGTGAAATAAGCCAGCTTCCCTCGGGTAGGCACGGGCGTCACGGTCTTCCAACAGATGTAATAAGACGTTATCACCCTGCCCCAGTTTAGCGCTTGAAGCGTCTCTGGATGTTTCGTTAAGGCCTATAACATCACGATAAAAATCGATCATTTTGTTAAGACCATTTACCACCAGAGTGATGGACTTTATTGATACGGGAGCGTTGCTGCTCGCCATTATTATTCTCCTGTGGTAACCGTTCAGCAGATGCAAACCTGTGTTCTCGTCCTCCTGTTTACAATCAGACTACGGTTGTACTCTCACGAAGTGTCTGTTCGAATATTCAGTAGGCGATAACAGTCCAAACAAACGGTAAGTGTTTATCGGGCTGATAATATGAGGGAGTTATTTGGTATTACAAGTAGTGTGTCTGCTGAGTTTTTAACCGATTACACCACCACCGCGACGGCTGGTGATCCAGCCACAGCAGATCAATACGACAATCGCCGGAATCCCTCGTGATAACGGTGTGTGCATAATATGGTAGTAAAGCGCACCGAGCATGATCAAAGCAATACCAATGGCCGCGAGCATACTTGTGCGGCGCAGCCACAGCCCAATGGCACCGGCAATTTCACAGACTCCAATAAAGGTACCAAACACGGCCGGCAAGCCGAGGGTTGCAAAGCTTGCAGTTGCCATTGGATTACCCATTAATTTCATGGTACCACCCATCAACATTATCAGTGTGACTATGGCCATAGCGGCCCAGGTAATGTATTTCATTTACGTTTTCCTTTGCTGTTGGGGAGAATGCATTCAGAACTAAGCTGATATGATTGTGTTACGGATGGTTGTAATAATACAAAACAAGTACAGTTCAAGCGCTCATCAATTTTTAATACCCACAGCGGTTTTGTCCATTCGTCTGACTATTTTATAGACAGTGATAAATGCGCATATTTCAATCGCAACTATAACAATATGCACCGCCAAATCGGCAGCGGGTGACATTGGCGCATTGACCAACGGATAGAGCGGATCAATAATTGTCTCCAGCCCTTCGCGAAAGATGTTCATTAATAAAATCACCAGAAAATACCGCGGGTTTTGAGTAATCAATACAATTAGAGATACTATTGCCATAGTCGCAGTTCTGGCTGCAAACTCATACAGCATATTTAGATTGGCATTGGTACCGTCCACGCTTATCCCCGACGCCGCAACAGCCTGATGGTCAAGGGAGAATAAATAGACTTGCTGCAGCATAATCGCAATTAGTATTGCCTGCAGGATATTTACCCACATGGGTATTTTATTAGTCGGGCTACTCGTCATATTAGTGTTTTCCAATGCGCTGTTTAAGAAATCCAAGCAATCCGCCGCCCCGTCCATTGGCGTCTTCTCGTTTTATAGCTTTATGTTCCTCTTCCTTCAAGCCTTTTTTCCAGTAGCTTGATATATACAAATGTGATTTCGCTACTTTTCTATTCTGTTGAAGGTACTTTCGAATGTTCTTCATGGTTTGAAATTCACAAGCAACCCACACCGAAACCTGACCGGCCAACCATTTATGTTCAGTGATAGCTCGATACAGAGGAGCATCATCAGATCCGGGTTTTGAGTTCACTACCCAGATCACTTTCATTCCATCGGGAACTGACAACGGTTGTTTATCTTCTTCGGCAATAATTTCAATCACCACGTAACCATTGCCGTCTGCTGGTAGCCTAGTGAGATTGGCGATTAACGCCGGCAGTGCGGTCATATCGGCAGCCAGTAAAAACCAGTCTGCTGATGTGTTGATAAAAGAAGCAGGGCCCGGCCCAAAAATGGAAATACTGGAACCCGGCTTGGCTTGCATTGCCCATAAGGCAGCAACACCATTGGTTAAGCCGTCAGTATTTGCATGCAGCATAAAATCCACATCTATTTCGTGTAGTTCCGGGCGATACTTGGCAACGGTGTATGTCCTAAGAGATGGTTTATCAGAATCCTTACCGGGAAACACAAACTTCAAATAGGCACCCTCAGCATCTGCTGGAAAACTAGCGAGATCTTCGCCATGCAGTGTCACACGTTGCATGTTTATCGTTAACTTCCTTGACTCGGTGACTACCAGCTTCCGAGCTTTGCGTTTTCCAGCCATAGTGTTTACTTCAACTCTTTTTTGTATAGAATTTTACCGCGTTGCGATACAAGCAACATTTCGAGTGTTAGTGGATCAAAGTACGCCTCTACTCGTTTGCCATCGGGGTTGGTCCCATAGAGTTCATAGCAACCTCCATCCACTTTTACACTCCGCACTTCCCAACCCTTCTCAATTACAGTCGCGCGCAATTCATCTTGCGTTTTCCATGTTGCTTGATCACCAGAATCACAACTTATCATGCCGGTTGCATAGCTTGTATGTGACATAGCCATCAGAGCCAAAGACAACAATACTTTGTAGGTAACTTTCATAGATATTTCCTGTTAACAAATGAATGTATTTTATTGGGCATTGATAGCTTTTAACCGACGCGTAGAAAACCAATGATAGATTCGATACGCCTCTGCAAGCGCAAGCGGGACAAAATGAACAAGAGCCGGGCCAGTATTGTTGTGTACAAACACCCAGTGCACCAGAGTCAGCACAGCGGCAACATAGACTAAGCGCTGCAACGTTTTCCAGTTAGACTTCAAAACTCTCACCATTGTGTTGTTACTGGTGATAGCCAACGGTATAAAAATAATCAGCGCACCCCACTGAGCGTGGCCACGGTATTTGATGCTTTTCCGATCACAATAAATGATGGCTTTTCGCACAGTTATGCGCGTTTCGTTTGTTGAATTTATTTTTTTCGCAAATCTATTTGACGTTTGATAGTTGCTAGTTGATGGCGTTGTTCTGCTCCTTGTCTGATTTCACGCAAGATTTCAATGAGTTGAAATTTGACCGGACATACTCTGCGGGAAAGTCAGTACCCTCAATTTTTGTGCGTCCGACTCCGTACTATGGCAGCAACTCAGTGGCGAGATGAAGCGTAGTAGCTTTTGGATCCCAGTGCTTGAGTAAGCGGCTGAAAATACCTCCACCAGTTCATCGCAAAGTACGCTGACGTTCAGCGTAGGCATGAACAGACCCTTCACCCCAGTCCAGAATTTCGTACCCGGAACAATAGCCCGCCACCATTTTAGCCATCGCCTAACGGTCTTCTCGTGCGGCTTCAGACAAGCCCTTAGATCTCCAGTGATTTATTGCTGGCTAAGCTGTCTCTTCGTACACAGTAATAGCACCAGAACGCCCAGATACTGCTTACGGCCGAGAAATCGTACAGAGGGAGGTGTCGTGCGACGACGACACTCATCGCCGCTACAACAAAAACTGAAACGCACTACATGAGAGATATCGAACAGTCCTGACAAACCTTTGGGAACTCGAGGGTAGTTGGCACGATGCAGTACACCGCCACAATAAGGGCAACCTTTCTCCCGGGTATCCAGTGCAAATTCTATGTCGATCTGAAGCAGCTTGTTGTAGAGGTTTTCATGTTCGATCACAGGCTTATCCATAGTCATTTCTCCACAAGTTGACTATAGAAATATTCGTACTCTCGCTCTTTGTCAACCAAGATAATCGATGTTTTAAATCTCTAACCCTCACATAATGTGAGCGAAATCGGGCTATTTACCCTCCACTATTCTGGCCGTGCTCACCCCACCCGGTCCAGATCCCCAAAAGACCAAGCTCAGACAGTATGGCTTGCAGTGTTCCCATATCAACAACGTAAAGTATGGTGTGTGCAAGCGCATAGAAAAATGCCGCCACTCCGATTGCACGGCGCCGTCGTAACAACCAATTTACCCAGCGTGCATTGTTGAAAATTAGCTTAAACGGCGACAGCAGCAAAGCCAGTATCATAAGTCGCGCGGAGAATTCGCCCGTGACATGCATTAGGCGGTCAAACTCGGCACCGTTAACCATGGCTACGGACATTGCCACTGCCGGAATCGCTAGTAGCAGCCAGAAGAAAACCTTGTTATTTAAGAAATTCATTAAGCTATTAGCCGTCGTGATTATCGTGCGAAATATTGCACGATAATCATGACCTAGGCCCACTATTCCAAAGTGATGGTGAAGGACATTGGAGGATTCATGTCGTAACCCTCAGCAATTTCCACCACCGCAACAGTGTCTGAATCAATTCTTAAGCTAACCGAGCTATTACTGCTGGTGGAATCTGTAATGCCATGGGGTTCGGAAAATGTCAGATAGTAACGGTCAAATTTCCCTGCAGGGAAAACACCGAAAACACGAGACCAGAAAGGATCGTCGGCCGATGGCAACATAGTGTAGCTGATAGTATCTGCACTTATATCAATGTCATACAGGCCACTGATATCGCCTACTGGTGAACCCGGTTGCGCCAAAGCCGTTGGAAATTCCGAAACTGAAAAAGATACCGTTCCTGTTTCGTCATAGGCATCATCAGCAAGATCAAATAGAGCCGGAAACGACCCCTCCGGCCCACCTTCCTGAAGGGTATTTCTTAGTGTGATCTCTGCACCTTCACTAAGCGGGCCACTATCCATCGGTTGATCATCGTCACTGCTGCATGCGCCAAGCATCAGTACACTCAATGCTACAGGGATCAACATCTTGGTCGTTTTCATAATTTTGTCCTAAATTAATTCTGTTTAATTTGCCGAGCCAATACGAAGCTCGGCGTTGGAGTTTTCTGCAAGCTCTTCGAGGCTTACTGTTCGGGAACCCAGGGATAGGGTCCCATCCAGATATCCAGCAGGATTCGCTGTGCATTTAGTGGTAACCATTGGTCATACATGTCCCAATGTGAGTATTGAGGTAACTTAACGGCGGTTGAGACTTCCGATGCAGGCGTGCCTTTCTTAAACTCCGCGAAGATTGCCTTACGTAAATCCTGGATGTAGGAGCGCTCCTCAACAACATGAGTTTTGGTGCAACCGTCTAGGGCTTTTCCATTGTGCAAATGGTTATGCGAGCAGACTGCCACATCAAAATCAAGCGCTTCAATTTCTGTTAAGGAACGTTCCCATTCTTTGATGTTGAAGTCTGGCACAAGCGAGAACATCACTCTGTTTGGCGTGACCAAATCTCCAATGTATGCGACGCGTCGCTCCGGGACGACAAACACTGTCATGCCAAGCCCGTGATTAAGCCCAAGGTAGTGGTGCTCGATAGTTGTATCACCCAGCACAATATCCTTGCGATTTCCATCCCAGACAATGTCTGGAGCGGAAGAGTCTTTGTGCGGGTGTGCGGCCAGCCAATCGGCAGCCAACTTGTGCATCACAGTTTGCGCGCCAGCTTCCTGCATCACGCCACCACCGTTTGAATGATCCCAGTGGTTGTGAGTGTGCAACGCGTATTTCACTGGTTTATCAGTGACTTTAGCAATTGCCTCTAACATGGCGGTGGAGTGTTTTGAATTGACTGTTTCAAACACCGCCACGCCATCATCTGTGACCATAAACATGGAGAAGTAATGACTACCGATAGGGCGAAAGCTGTAAACCCCCGGCGCGATTTCCCTGGTGTTTTCACCAAAGTTATCGGCCGCCTGTGTAATGTTTGAGCCACTTGCAAACAACAAGGTGGCGGCTAGTGTAACTTTCATACTCTTGAATAAATTTACCAATCTGAAGCGCATAACTTCTCCCTACTGCTAAAAAGCAGCATAAGTTGTGAGGAATTTCGAGGTGATCTGCCCCACCCGAAACGGTGAGGCTGAACTATTGCAAAAGCTTACTTCTGCGAATTAACGCAAACCGATACAATTGCTAGTTACTTTCCGTGGAACGCATTGCTTACAGCAAAGCTGTCTTCCAACCAATTCCAAAGTACGACTTTCCCGTCTTTGACTTTGGCACGAAGCGCAAAGGTAAACATACCGATTTCTGTTCCTGATTTCGTTGTGATGCCATTCATACTGCCAAACACCGCAACTGTATCGCCTGATGCAAACGCGTCTTCGTTTTCCCATGCTGTAGTTTTAAAGTTTTCACCAAAGATTGGTAGAAATTGAAGAATCTCTTCTTTACCATTCCAGGGGCCGATCCACGGCATTGCACTATCACCTTCGTTCTGCCAAACCATGTCGTCTGCCATCAACGAAACCGCTGTTTCCATATCACCACCACCTACTGCACCCATAAATGCCATGACAGTATCAAACGAGGCTTGGCTTTGTGCATCCATATCTGCGGCTTGTGAATTGACACTGAACGTCAGTGCTAATACACAACCTGATAGCGCTTTAACTATATTTCTACGTTTCATTTTGTGTTTCCTTTTGGGTACGGCAAATGCCGTAGTTATAATTAATTTAACTTTCGATTGCTGATAAAAAGAGCCAATTTCTAACATCCTGGAGGTTGAATGCTTCGACCGGTAACGTGGTTATAAGATTCTGTGATTAGTTGAACCAGAGTTTTTAACTCTTCTTCTGTGCTAGCCGAATAAAGCATGACAAGTCCCTCCCAGCCATCATGCCGATCCGCCCACGGATGACGTTCACCCCAACCTTTTCGCTCTAACTCCAGAGCACGCTCAAGAGGTAACGGTGTGTGTAAACTGCCATCAGTGTGAATGTGGGCAAACTCGCGTCCCGAAACTATCGCTTTCGGATGTGCAACTGGAACGCCTTCTGCCAACCACATGCCTATAGCACCGGGAAGTGAAACGATAGTCGGGTGTTCTTCTAAGTCTGGTAGTTTGAAGGCAAGCTGAAATAGCTTGTCATTGACTGCCGCGACCGGGTCTACACCAATTTGTACGTGTGGGACTCTGCCGCTGGTTTGAATGCGCGCTCCGCTGCGTTCGGGCAAAGGGGTATTGGCAACCTCAATTGCTGAGACTTGAGTCGACTCCGAATTGCATTCCATTGAATCACTCATAGCTACGGCTGTTGTTTGTGTTGTTGCCTCAGCGGTTGACTGGGTTGTACAGCCACAAAGCAAGAAAGTAAGACCTGCAACTATGGTTAATCTCATGATTTCACTTTCCATTTTTTTAAAAGAATGCAATTCAGAGTTACGTAGCTTATTGAGCTTTCAGTTGCTGTAATGCACCGGCCCAGTCTTCAACATGGTAAGAACTGACAATTTTGCCGTTTTCAACGGTGTGAATATCGATGGTAAGAATATCGAAGCTCTTACCTTTTCCATCAACACCGAATAAAGGGCCCTTGGGAGTACCGGTCGCTCTGCTACGCACAACAACTGTGTTGCCTTCCTGAATCATCTCTTGAACTTCCCAGTTTAGATCTGGCATCAGCTTGGCGAAGAATCCACTGACTTGGCCAATAAACTGATCGCGTTTTTTATTAGTTCCGGAATAGTCACCAATGCTCTGCCAGTTCTCATCTGTAGCCGCTTTGAATACGGCAGCATGTTCTTCAGAGGCTGGATTACTTAAAAAGTCGTAGAACGCTTGCACCACAATTTTTTCGTTTGCCATAACGCTGTTCGCCATCGAGCCGATCAACAGCACGGTCGTCACCATGACCAATTTTAGGGTTTTCAATGTTCTTGCTCCTCAGTACGGGTAGATGTATTTATTGCGTTAGTAATAGTAATTGATGTTCTTTTAGATGATAATATGGTGCAAACCGTCTTCACTGTTCGGATATAACGCATAATGACGGATACACCATGCTAGATGAACTGCGGCAGATCGCTATTTTCGCCAAGACCGTCGACCACGGATCCTTTAGAGGTGCTGCCAAAGCCCTGCAGCTTTCGCCCTCTGTGGTCAGCCATCATGTGGGACAGCTAGAAGAGAGCCTTGGAACCGCCCTTCTCTACCGGACAACCCGCAAACTGTCGCTAACACCGGATGGGGAGCGTTTGCTTGAATCTGCACATGACATGATTGAGGCTGCAGAATCCGGGCTCCATCATATTTCTAACCGCAGCAATAGACACTCCGGTGTTTTACGGCTAACTGTGCCGGCTGTTTTTTCCACTTCGGCACTCATTGGCCATATAGCCGAATTTGCACTGGAACACCCCAAGGTAGATCTGTCACTGGATTTTTCAGAGGTGCGTCGCGACATCATTGCAGATGGATTCGACATCGCAATCAGAGCCGGTGATATGCAAGACAGCACTTTAAAAGCACAAAAGCTTTTTGAATTTGATAGGCGCCTTGTCGCATCTAAAGCTTACTTAAAATCACATGCCATTCCAAAATCACCAAACGATCTCAGCGATTGGGACTGGATAGAGTTGGCTCCAGTGCGGGGTAAAAAAATTGAGTTTCGAAAAGCACGCAAGCGTCAAACAGTAAAATCGTTAAATACCAGAATTAGCGCAAGCAGTGCACAGGCGATAGCACAGTTGGCACGCGCAGGTGTCGGGCTGGCTGTCGTACCTGCGCTTATCGCCGAACCCGTTGTCAAAGCCGGGAAGCTTGAATATGTGTTACCTGACTGGACTATAGATCCAATAAGTGTATTTGCTGTTTGGCCGTCCAATGCACCAAAGGATGGATTGATCAAACATCTGGTAAATTTTTTAAAGGCCAAGCAGTAGATTCACGCCAAAGCCTTAACTCCCTGAAACGCAATGAAGGCACTCATACCGAGTGCCGTTAAGCGTCTTTTCTCCGTAAATTAAGAACTTTTATCAATCTCATTCAACAGACAATTGGCTGCAATTTTCCCAAATTCATTGGCCGCTAATGGGCTATCGCCTGACACTAACTTTCTATCAACGTGGCAGGCGCCATTAATTTTTTTATTCAGAACGGTTGTGCCCAACGCGTTCAGCGCTTTACCAAGCGCCCATGGCAGTTGGCCCGGCATGTATCCCATCATTGGGGTCTGCTTATCGACTTCATCTGGAAATGCCGTCATTTCATATCCCTTGTAAATGAACTCACCAGGCTCCACCCCGATGTTTGCAGCAAGTAAGGCTGCGGGGCCATGGCATATTGCCAACATATGTTGCCCTTGCTTGTGCGACCAGCGAATAATCTCTCCGACACCTGGATTCTCAGGAAGGCCTAACATTGCGCCGTGGCCACCGGGCAAATAAACAGCGATATACGGTGAATCGTGGGTGAGTGAATTATTCACAAAATCAGTGACAGAACCGGGATGATCGAACTGTTGTTTGTATTTTTGGTAGATACCTTTTACAGCATCATCATCCTGCGGCATTGCCCACATCTCTATTTGTACAGGCTTACCCGTTGGCGTAATAATATCGATATCGAAACCCGCGCTTTGTAAATGCAACATGGGCACCAGCATTTCAACTGGGTGATTACCCGTTGAAAATTGCTTGCCATTTTTCATGGTCATATTTTTTTCTTCGGTGCAAATCATCAACACCTTCAGCCGATTACCGGTATACGCGTTAGTGTACTTGTCATGGCTATAATCGGATTTCTTTACCGTCGCAAGCTTTAATCCTAAAGGAGATGGTGAGTACGAGCCATCCGATTCTTTTTTGGGGGATAGAAACATGATTTTTTGAAGCAAAAACATAAGTATGGCCCTTCTTTTTAAAATGGTTGGTTAACAGATTTTTCTTTGACTGAATGTTTCGTTCTTATTTGATCGCTACGACTATTTTTCCAACCGTACGCCCAGTGTCCAAACGATCGTATGCATCGGAAAGCTTTGCTAGCGGGTATACGCAATCTATAACGGGCTTTACCTCTCCAACATCAATTAACGCCAATAGTTCGGCCAACATACTTCCATCAGGCGACATGAAAAACCACTCGAACTGGATGCCATATTTTGATGCAAGATCATCTTCGTCTTGGCCTTTGATCGACACCATCGTGCCACCCTTTTTTAGGACTTTGAACGAGTCCGCAATCGAATTGCCGCCTAGCATGTCAAACACTAGATCGTAATCTTTCAGTTCTTCTTCAAATTTTTGAGTTTTGTACTCGATGACTAGATCAGCGCCCAGACTTTCAACAAGATCAGCGTTCTTTGAACTGGTGGTGGTAGCCACATAAGCGCCAACATGTTTGGCGATTTGAATGGCATACGTACCCACCCCACCCGAGCCTGCATGGATCAATACCTTTTGACCCTTTTTAAGGTCGCCCTTAGTTATCAATGCCTGCCACGCGGTCAACCCTGCTAGTGGAACAGAGGCTGCATGCTCGTGGCTTAAGCCTGCTGGCTTGATAGCAAGTTCAGTTTCTTTTACACGTGCGTATTCGGCAATTGCGCCTGCATCTTCTTGATTGGGACGCGCTAAAACGCTATCGCCAACTTTTACACTTTTAACATCCTTGCCAATCTCTACAACCACACCCGAAACGTCATACCCCATCACATGCGGGAAGCTGAGCGGCAACATTTCCCGCAGGACGCCCGATCGTAGAATGTTATCGATTGGATTCAGGCTTGCCGCATGCACTTCAATAATGACGGAGTCATCTTTGAGGCTTGGTTTGGCGATGTCGGCTATTTCAATAGCGTTACCGTAGTCTTGAATAATGGCTGCTTTCATGTTGGCTTTGGGCTCTTTTAATGTCGAATTAGATGTTAATATCCTTTTAATTTGGTAAAAACAGGCAACGCTCGCATTCAGAATTGTCTAAAAGACAATAATGTGAGTGCTTTACGTTAGCTACAGATAAGGGATATGGACAAGCTTCGCGCTCTACGGTACTTCGTACATCTTGCCAACTCACTGAACTTCAGCGTCACAGCTGATCACTTCCGGGTGCCCTCATCCTCTGTTTCTCGTCGAATTAAGGATTTGGAAATAGAGCTTGGTGCTGCATTGTTCGAAAGAACCACCCGAACAGTGCGACTCACCGATTTAGGAAACCTGTATCTCGGTGAGATAAGCCCGGCCCTTCAGTCAATTGAGTTGGCTGACGAATTGGTGGGCACGCAATCTCAATCACCCACAGGGATGTTGCGAGTCACCGCAATGCCCGGTTATGGTGAAAGGTTTGTGTTACCCGCATTAGAAAAATTGCGCGGTCAGTACGAAAACATTGACTTCGATGTGAACTTTACCGATCAAGTGATTAATCTTGCGAGTAATGAAGTAGACATCGCAATACGTGCTACTTCCAACTTGCCCGATCAAGTGGTGGCCCGCAGGCTGGGAGACCATGACTTTGTTCTTGTGGCTACACAGGGTTACATCGATCTGTATGGCGCACCAAAGACATCATCTGAGTTGTTGGATAGAACTGCATTTATGTACCGCACTCCACACGGCGTTATGGATTGGCTCGTGCTTCAAAATGGTCATTGGAAGCCGATTGAGCTGAACCCAAAATACATCACTACCCATGGCCAGTCATTACTCAACAGCGTACTTGATGGTCATGGCATCGCCTATCTTCCGAGTTGGGGTGTAGCTAGAGATATCAAAGCTAACAATTTGGTTGCACTGGAACTTGACGATGGCCCACTTTCGACAAGAGGCGATGCACAAACCGGTGTGTACCTGTTATATCATCCACCAAAATTTCGACTACAAAAAATCAAGGTTGCTGTTGATTTTTTAGTAGCGGAATTGAGGCACAACAAGGTCTTGGGGTCAGGTCTTTGATTTTGATTCACGTTCATTCAAAAGCAAAGACCTCGTATACCGAATGGCCGCTGGTATCGAGAAATTCGCATGACCGATTTTAATATTTAGGTCACTAATAATGAAAATTAAAGACAATTATTGTCACAGATTCACCGGACCCGAGATGGTCACAATCGTTGGACTTCAGATGGTCCCGGTCCTATATACATCACTAGCTCGCGCTGAGAGTTGTTGTTCGCAGTTGTTTGAACGGCGTACTCGAAATCCGTCAGCTCTCTAAGTTGTTTTACGATGTAGTCCGATAGCAACTTTTCAGAACCAATCACCTCTTCCACCAACTCTGGCCTCCCGTCAACGACAGTCAGAATATCTTCGATATCGTGACTACTTAAAGGGTCGCTGTTGCTGCGACCTAAGTAAGCTTCGAGCTTGGTAGCTACAAAATGTACTGGATTCACAACCTGAATCTTTTGCCCATCAGACAGTTGTACTTTTTTCGATGAAGTCATCGCAGAGCGATACCATCGGTTTGTAAAGCCAAGTCACCGCCCTCAGGGTATGCAAGGAGAACACGTGACTATTGAGATAAAGCATTATTCTGCAGCTTTACTTTCTTAAATTGACAGAGATTATGCGCAGACTCTCAACTCCCGCTTCAAAAGCCTTATCGCAACATTGAACTCCCTTTCGCCCCCTACCCTGACAGCGTCTACCAAAGCCAGATAACCATAAAGCCGCAGGATAATCCTCAGCTGCAGCCTTCGGAACGGTCTTGTACAGGCTGGGTCAAATCGTGCCAATACTGACCGATTTCGATAGCCAGATTCCCAATTATCTCGTCATGAACTCCTAATTATCATATAATGAATTCCCAATTGTCACGAATAAAATTCCCAATTATCAGATAAACTCTTGGAATTCTTTGCCACCCCCTGTCCCTGTGTACGAACGACTCATCGAACGCCGAGTACGAGAAGCTCTCTCCGACACGCCTGTGGTATTAGTTATTGGTCCGCGCCGCGCTGGTAAAACCACCCTTGTCCAAAGAGTGAACACGGATGATCGAGTCTATTTAACAATGGACGACCAAACCGTTTTGGAAGCGGCACGCTCAGACCCGCAGGGGTTCTTGCGAGGGCTAGATCGAGCCATTATCGATGAGATCCAACGCGCACCGGAATTGCTTCTCGCCATTAAGAAAACCGTTGACGAAGATTATCGAGCTGGAAGATTCCTGCTAACCGGCTCCGCCAACGTGCTGACATTGCCACGCGTTGCAGATAGTCTCGCCGGCCGAATTGAAACCATGCAAATGTTGCCACTGGCCAGAGCCGAAATAGATGGTGTAAGCCCATCCTTCATTGAGTGCTTATTTAACGGAGAAATTAAAAGTGTTAACCGGGCCATGGTCGGTGACGAACTCGTGGAGCTCACACTTCAAGGTGGTTTCCCTGAAGCCATCAACCGCAAAAGCGAACGGCGCCGGCAAGATTGGGCACGCTCATATCTCACCTCAATACTCTCTCGCGATCTGCGAGATCTTGCTGTAATCGATCAAATGGTTGATCTACCAAAATTCGTAAGACTGTTAGCCGAGCATGCAGGCCAGCTCGTCAACTTCTCGAAGCTTGGGGCTGGAATTAACGTCACTCACAAAACCGGACGACGATACGTAACGTTGCTTGAACAGATATTCCTTGTATCGACACTACAACCATGGTCCACAAATACACTGAAGAGAATTGCTAAAACACCGAAAATGCATTTTCTTGACACTGGTTTGCTGTCAGCAGCACGCGGACTCAATCTTGACCGACTGATCGCTGATCGAAATCAGTTTGGAACGCTACTGGAGACCTTTGTGTTTTCCGAAATCATGAAACTGATAAGTGGTACGCAGATGCAAGTAGTGCCCTATCATTTCCGCGATCATCAGCAACGCGAAGTTGACATCGTTCTTGAGCGAGACGACGGCACCATTGCTGGCATAAAGGTAAAGGCATCGGCTACAGTACGCGCCAAGGATTTCGCAAGCCTGCGGACACTTTCAGAAGTCAGTGGAAAACAGTTTGCGCACGGTGTCATACTCTATGATGGTAAGGATACAGTGCCCTTTGGCGATAAGCTGACCGCAGCTCCTATATCAACTCTCTGGTGTTGAGCCATTTAAATTGATTTCATCACGGCCAATAATATTGCCCAACCTGGCCTACGCTAAGACCGATGTCAATGAAGCTTTTGTTTATTGTAAATCCCCAACACATGCCTAATCCTCATGCATTGGATTGACGCTGGCTCAGGGCTTCAATTTCAGACAAGGATTCAGGATCATCAATGGTTGAGGGAATGACATATTCTTCACCATTAAAAATTTGTCGCATTGTTTTACGTAGGATCTTGCCCGAGCGCGTTTTGGGAAGCCTTGGTACAACGTGCACTTCCTTGAACACTGCAACCGAACCAATCCTCTCTCTTACCAGTGCAATTAACTCTTCAGTGATTTGTTGATCACTGGTTTCTACACGCGCTTCTGGTCTAAGTAGTCGGGCTAACGTTGTCTTTCCTGACTGCCTGGGACCAGTGATCGTGAGCACCCTCTGCCAATGATTTCAACTGGCGTGGGATGGCGTTTTTAGGGATTTTTGGCTGGTTCGTCATGACCAACTATACAGTTAACTAAACATTTGGTCATTAATTTCGTTGAAGTATGGAATTTCACCTGAACCACGCTGTGGGTGGATCTGAGATGGTCACAATCCGCGGACATTAGATGGTTTCATAAACGCAAGCGTTTGCGAGCCGGTTTTTTCCCTTGGGTCGACCATTTAATGTGGTACGTTAAAACATGCTACTCGAAACGCTACGAGAACAAAAAAACCTCATACTCGAACTTGCCCATAGTTATGGTGCTAGCGATGTTCGCGTATTCGGCTCGGTGGCGAGAGGTGAGGAGTGTGCCGGTAGCGATATAGATATCCTGGTAACACTCCCTCGAGGTTACGACATGTTCCTTCAACGCATACCACTGAGCGATTCGTTATCAAGCATTCTTAACAGGAATGTCGATCTTGTTCCAGAACATGAGCTGAATATACACCTGCGTGACCAGATACTGGCGGAGGGTGTTCGCTTGTGAGCAAGAGCTGGCATCTTTATGCACAACATATTCTGGACGCGATAGAAAAAATACAGCGAATACAAGCGCGAGGTGATATCGAAAGCGATGACGTTTTATATGACGCTACATTGCGGAAATTGCAAACTCTATCTAACGGAGCCGGCGAGAATCAAGGCCTGACTGGTTAGCGAAAATGGGTTGGAAAGACTCGGTGCTACATGTTATTAGCTGTTCTTATCACTATTAGCCATAAACCATGCAGCCAGATCCTCTTCCTTTATCTCGCCCGCAGCTAGTTGCTCAAGAATAACAACAGCTTCAGCCTCCGTTGCATTTAGCGCATATTCATTTATATCCAGAAACACGCCTGCCAGAGTTAATGCCGAGCGCTTATTGCCATCTACGAACGGATGATTTCGTGCAATTCCATAGCAATAAGCCGCCGCCAGTTCAGGAATGGACTCGGCTTCCTCATAGGAGTACAACTGGCGAGGCCTAGTCAAAGCAGACTCCAGTAAATCATGATCCCGCAACCCCGCTAACCCACCATGCTCTGCAATGAGAATCTGGTGTACAGCCAATGCTAGCTCAGGCAAAACCCAGGTAGGTTCCTTCATTTTGCCAGTTGATGTAATGCATTTTTATACTTCTTCATCACTCGCTCTGCGGCTTCCATTTGCTCTGCGAAATCTTCCCGATATGGCGTAAGGGTTAATCCCTCAGGGCCATCGACCAGGTATAGAACATCGCCTTTTTGAGCTTTTAATTTATTCAATGCTTCCTTAGGTAGTACGATACCCATAGAATTCCCAATAGCCGTGACTTTGACCTCGAGCATTAGAAAGATCCCCCTGCTAAGTTATAACGTACGTTATAACACAAGTTAACGGCAGCCAGCACCTGATATTTAGATCGCAACGGCAAGACAAGCGATTTCTCCACAATCGAGGCACGTGTTGTAGATCTGATTATTCGGTGATCTGCGCGCACAAACCGTTAACTTTATTCGGTTATGCAGATGGTGTTGGATATCCGATTAATGTGCTCAGTTCAGGGCGTGTCGCTCAGTGATTTAATTTGCACACGACTACCTTCCTTTGGCACACTGACCAAAGGATCGGGTTACAGGAAGGAAGAAAGTAGTACGCCACGCCAGGCTAGGAACTCACACCAACGACTTTATTCACCAATTGATGGAAATACTTATCCGACCAAATTTCCAGTCCATCAACATTCGACAAGAATGGTCTAACATCCGTTTTCGCTTGTTGAAAATCAACTTCATCAACTCGCTTATGCAAGGCCTGGCGCAGCATGTCGACTGTTATAGTTTCCACATCATCGAATGCACCTGTCTGCTGCGCGCGAACCAGGAAGTGCTTAAGACTAACGGGGTGCGCGTAAGCTGCAAGCTCAGTCACAAGGGCGGAATGTGAGATAACTTGCTGTTCGTATCGCTCTAGCATTGGTTAATGCTAGAAAAATATGCTCACATAATCGAATTAAATCCGATTATTGCTTCCAATTTGTGAGTTTACGGCAGCCCAGTAAAATATCACCCTGAAAGTCTGATTCACTATGTCTCCAGCAGCAACCCGTTCCCTGGAGACAATCGATGAACGCATCCGTAGTTGATTTCAAACCCTCACTCAGAAGCGCGCAACAAGCCTTCGATCAATGGCGTAGTCACCGTACGCAACGTGGACCT
>Ga0209828_1001827_pt1 | contig 18602 bp, 14 predicted proteins | sample MaitaG_FD_187429 | JGI IMG/M metagenome (GOLD analysis project Ga0209828, IMG submission 187429) | Marine algal microbial communities from Maine, USA - Maine_Asex2 metaG (SPAdes) (version 2) | ecosystem: Host-associated > Algae > Red algae > Unclassified | place: Maine, USA | collected 2015-01-05 | reverse complement strand
ACTTGCTTGCGTAGATTGGATACGGCAAGCGAAAGCTCATCGGTACGTCCGGGTGCCTCACCCAACCAAAAAGGTATATTCGGCGGCTGACCATGTGCGTCCTCAACATACATTTTCCCTGTTTCAACTTTAAGGATTTTGTATGAGGTATTGCCGAGTTGAAATATGCCACCTGGCAAACTTTCAAAAGCAAAGTCCTCACCAACCGAGCCAATCCTTATGTCCTCTGGGCTCAATATCACATCGGCATCAAATTGATCGGGGATTGCGCCACCGTTAGTTAGTGCGACTAAGCGCGCATTACGTCTTGCTCGTACGCGCCCATTTACCGCATCATAATGCAAATACGCACCCCGTCTTCCTCGTCGTGTTGAATACCCATTCCCCAGCATTTGAATAATTCCATCGAACTCATCTCGTGCTAAATCACGATACGGCCAAGCTTGTGAGAACAAATTAAATAGATCATCACAAGCCCATTCTTCTCCACTGACTTCCGCTACAATTTGCTGTGAAAGCACGTCCAGCGGTTGCTCCGGTATAATGATACGATCAAGTTCGCCATTATTAGCAGCGCCGAGCAGTGCAGTGGTTTCCACAAGTTCATCACGCGTTAGTGGAAATAACCGTCCTTTAGGCACACCACCAACATGGTGCCCTGAACGCCCTACTCTTTGTAAAAATGCAGCGATGGAACGTGGCGAACCGATCTGGCAAACCAAATTAATATCGCCAATATCAATACCCAGTTCCAATGAAGCAGTGGCTACCAAGCAACGTAACTTTCCAGCTTTCAACGCTTGCTCAGCTGCGTGGCGCTTGTCTTTAGACATACTGCCGTGATGTGCCATGACCTCGTTTTCGCCAATTCTTTCAGCGATATTTTTGGATACACGCTCAGCAAGTCGCCTTGTGTTAACGAATATAAGAGTAGTTTTGTGCTGATCTACTAACTGATGCAGTCGATTGTAAATTTCAATCCAGACTTCATTTGCCATGACAGCTTCCAGCGGAGAGCCCGGCAATTCTAGATTTAGATCACGTTCGCTGGTGTGACCTGTGTCAACAATATGACATTTTTCTTCACGCTTACCCATGAGAAAATTAGCCATCGTCTCGATAGGTTTTTGCGTGGCTGATAATCCAATACGTTGTAACCTATTGTCAGGATTGGCCTTACGCGTCAACGCTGCTAAGCGCTCAAGTGACAAACACAAATGCGAGCCGCGCTTACTGCCAGCCACTGCATGAACTTCATCGATAATGACCGTTTCAACTGTGCTTAACATCTTCCGGCCTGAATCAGATGTTAGCAGGATATAAACCGACTCTGGTGTGGTGACTAATATATGCGGCGGTTTACGTATCGCCCGACTACGCTCAGCCGCAGGGGTGTCACCCGTACGAACCCATGCCTGCAATGGCACGTCAGGCAAACCTGATTCTAATAACTTATCCCGAATGCCTTGAATAGGCTGTTGCAAGTTGAGTTGGATATCATTGGAGAGTGCTTTTAGCGGTGAAATATAAAGCACTCTAGTTTGATGCTCCAAAGGCTGCTCTAAGCCCTCTCTTATCAACCGATCAATCGATACCATGAAGGCAGCTAACGTTTTACCTGAACCAGTTGGTGCTGCTAACAGCGTATGCTGATGCTTGGAGATTGAAGCCCAGGATTCGGTCTGGACAGGCGTTGGCTGTTCAAAGCTTTGATCGAACCATGCTTTAACGGCGGGGTGAAAGGCATCTGTACTCATAACAGCACTGTACGCCTTTTGTTTCAATTTTGCCAGATTGGAACGATTTGATTACAAGCGATAGCTCGTCAAACTACTGTTTAGCCATCAGCATTTCAATTCAGTTCTGATGAGGGTTATACCCAGCCTAAAACTCTACCAGCTTCCAACCATCCGGTTTGAACGTGCCGTCAGACAATAGTATTTTTTGCTTAGCCTGATTGTTGGTATAGCGCTGAAGATTAGCCTCTGTCATGCGGCCAAACGCCGTTCGAAAGATCACTGAATGAGATTTAAGTTCATCCAGCTCACCCAGTAAAGCTTTATCAGTACCTACAACCACCGTTTTATAGCGAGAACTGGTATCAAAGTCCGCTATCCACTCACGCATCTCATTAAACTTAGGCTTCATGGAGTAGGAGGTATCAACGACCAAGAGCACCTCAGGTTTATGCTGACTCAAATACCAATGTGCTCCAGCCCATGCGCTCACATGCAGCACTAGAAACAATGCAAAAACCTTCAGTAACTTCATTATTTACATCTCCGAGTTCAGTAAGTTACCGATTCGGTAAGATGCAGAGTCGGCAGAGGACTCGATGTATGCGCCCTCAGCTAACCCGGCCAATGACTTAAGGTGATCAGATTTAAGCTCATAAGCAATTGCATGTATTGGTATACCAGACCATTCCAAAGCCTTCTCAACCTCAGTAAAGTTCAAACCTTTATTGGTTTCACCGTCAGACAACAGGAAGATGACTTTCTTATGATCTGGGTTGGTTTTACCATACTCTAGCAGCTGTTCGGCTGCTACTAAAACGGCGTTATTAGTGGCTGTTTTTCCGCCCGTTCGCAAGCGGCCCACCGCACCATTAAACAAAGCTTTCTGCTGAACATCAAAAGGACGGACCATGAGATCGACGTTTACTTGTTCGCTGTAGGTAACTAAGCCAATTGAATTGTTTGAACTAATTAAGTCAGATGATTCGATCATCGCGCGCTTCAGGTTTTTAATGCGAGTACCTTCCATCGAGCCAGAGACATCCGCAACAAACACAGCCGCAATGGGACGACCACCTGATTTCTTTTGTTTCCAAACCTTTTGTGCCTGACCAATAATCGAACTGTCCGTTAACTGATAAGCATTGTCATAGCTGGATTGACGACCAAAGCCAAAGTTAGCCACTTTTGATTGCTGTGACCCAATGAACTTAGCAAATAATTTCAATACTTCACGCTCAGCAGGATCGGCTTCAGGCGTCGCATACAGCGGGCTGTCATGACGCACACCAAACGGTATAAACTCATAATCGTTCATGCCTGTGACGTTAACCCAAGATTGGTGCTCCATTACCAAAGCATCTAGCACACCACTACCCTGAGCTGCGTCACGCATTTGCAGAGTGTTTTGCGCAACAAATGGCACGCCTGCTTGAAACGCTTCAAACGCGCTGGCCACGTCAGGCGACAGCATCTGTGTTTCATCACCCTCGGCAAATGAATTCAATACGGTCAATAAAAAATTAAGGCCGGTACTAGACTGATAAGGATTAGTGTAACCCATAGCAAAACTGCCATCGCTAACACTGGTTAGCAACTTCGCGATATCTAGCTTGCCATCGGTTGTGATTAAGTCTTTTTTTGACTTTTTAACAATAATCCCTGCCGTATTCGGCGCGGTGACTTCAGCAATGGTTTCTAAACGAATGCCGTTGGCATCGAGTAGTTTCGACCATAAGAAATTACTTGGAGAATAGGCATCGGGTGTATAGCGACGGGCTAACATAAACTGCGCACCCAAACCGGACGCTATTTTACGTATCGCAACGCGCGCCTGCTTGCCATTGCCTATGGTATTACGTTGGCGATTAAATGCTTCAGCCAGCTCAAGGTAAAAACCGTCTCGTCCAGTGCCTGCTTTTTCTGATGAAGTAAATATTTCAACGGTTTCAGTACTTGAATCGTCACGTATATTCAGCGATATCGGATACTCCCGAAGATCCGGCAGCATAGACAGCAAATTAGTCTGCGTTAGCTGGATATTGGCACGCACCTGATTTTCACGGAAAGTTGGCGCAACCTTTTTACTAACAAGATTACTGATTTCTTCCGCTGCTTTTTCTTGAGAATCTATTTGCGATTCACAACCCTGTAACAAGCCTAACAGTGCTGCGAGACTTGCCACTTTACATATAGAACGTATGAATCTACCTTGAATAGCTGGGTGCATCTTTTTTCCCTCTAAGCATGAGTCGTTAATATTATTGTTACTGACCACTTTTTCTAGCGATTTCAGCCAAAGCAACTAGCCTAGCCTGAGCATCGGTACGCTGATAATCGCTGAGTGACTTGATATTAGCAATTTCTACTGCTGTTTCCGTTAAAGAATGAAACAGCTGGTTGTTTTCTTCGAACAATTTGCTAAGACGGCCTTCCTGATCACCGTATAGCTCACTCTGCTTATCATGACGCACCTGTTGCTCAGTATTCGCGATTTCGTCTGCTTCGCGATGTCCCCTGGAAAGGGTCGACATGCTATGGCCTACCGCCACAGCATCTGCCAGATTTTGGACCGCATGCTTTTGTACAGTTCGCGCCGCACCTAAGTACGTTAATGGGGCATTGGCTTTACCAAAAAACCGCGTTTCTACAACAGAATGGTAGTCATTGATAATATTGCTTAAGAGGTTTGTTTGACGAACCCCTTCAATCAACCCCAAGCCGTCTAACTCAGTGCGAATGGTACTTAAGCGGCGGCTCATCTCATCATGCTCCTTTGCTTCACGCTCTTCTAGCCACTGAGTGTCGTCTGCTTCAGAGTAACCAGCAAAGCGGTACATAAGGGGAACAGTGAGGAGTGAGAAACCGGCGATCAGTGCATAAAGTCCAGTGGCGAGTAAGCTGCCTTGAAACCACCAATAAAATGCAGCGAGCAAAACAAGCGATGCAACTGCAGCAATCAAAGTATAGCGTTTTATCATGTGCAAAGTGTCTCATGTTACGCCTTAGCTGTCATCTCGAAGACCTATTTTATCGGACGAGATGGTGGCTAAGGAATTGACTTATACACATCTACCGTTGGTCGGAAATGAAATATCAAGAAATTTAGTTAATAAAACGGTAATTATTCTAATCTAGCTAAACTATTGATTTTTATAAATTTTAAATTAATGATTAATAAATAAACAAAGAGTGAGCACTAGTTAATTCATTAGCTGTAAAGGGCTTGTCAGAACGCTATACACAGAGTTATCCACAACTTCTGTGGACAAGTGTTAACTAAAATATAAGGGCTAATGGCGCCGTGATAAAAGTGAGATAATTTCAGCAAAAATCTCTTGGTTCAAGCCACCACTAAGATCTAATGCTAAACAACGCCGATAAAATGGGCTTAAATCTAAACCGACACCTAAGCCAAATACCTTAATCGCGCTTTGTGTTTCGATATCTTCAACAACAGCCTTGAGATGATTATCTAAGTAATATTCATCATTCGCGCGATTAGTGGCTGAGTCCATCGGTGAACCGTCAGAGATAACGATAACTATTTTTTGACGCGTATCTTGTGTGGACAAACGTTGGCAAGCCCATTGCAACGCTTCACCATCAATTCCTTCTCGATAAAGGCTTTGTTTAAATAACGCAGAAATCGCATTTCTCGAACGACGCCACGTGCTATCCACATCTTTAAATATCATGTGGCAGGATTCATTGAGACGACCGGGGTGTTCAGGTTTCTGTGCTTTAAACCAGTCTTTGATGACCTTACCACCGTTCCATGCATTGGTAGTAAAACCTAATACTTCGGTTTTAACGCCTGCTTGTTCAAGCGCTCGGGTCATAATATCCACGAGCATGGGCACCGTTTCGATATGCTGTTTCATTGACCCAGAGCAATCCAACAAAAACGTCAATGCACAGTCGGCTTTAGGCACATGGCGCTCTCTTAGAAATAAGCGACGCTCTGTTGGCGAAGTTAATAGCTGTGTTAAGCGACGGCCATCCAAATAACCTTCTTCCTGACCGAAATTCCATCCATCACGCACTGGCTCAGCAAATAAAGCAGAAAGTTTACGGCTCAGGCGAGGCACATTGACACTTTGCTCGCTAATCAGCTGATCTAATCGATCACGATATTCTTTGAGTTTATCGGTACGGACTAAACTCAAAGCAGTTACTTCACGATCATATTGACTGTTAAAGGCACGATAGCCATCTTCGGCATCTTCAAACACGCGACTCTGTCCACTGTTTGCTTGTGCAACAATCTCATCGTCCTCATCATCAAAATCTAGCAGTAGCTTAAACTTGCTATCATCCAGATCTTCAGGCTCGTCTTCACGATTACGCGCACTCGGCCCTTGATCAATCGCTTCCATGTGATGCGTTACTAACTGCGCAATACTCAAGGCATGTTGGGCGTAGATATCTTGGTTTTCAACATTAACCATTAAGCCTTTTAGGTCAGTTCCCATAGAAGGCACCAGACTCGCACGCATGGACTCAATATGATCTTCCGTCTCTTCTATGACTCCCCAACGATTCAACTTAGACCAAACAATCTGAGAAATGGTAAACAGTAAAATACCAAACTGACCTTCCGTCAATCCGGATTTATAAAAGTCCATTGACCAGTCAGTGAAGCGTTTGCGCAAGTTTTTGCGCAGTCCTACGAATCTTTCTGGTGCGAGGCTTTCTACCCTGACTTGCTCGAGTAACTCGAAAACCAATCTCTCGATTGCATCCGTTGGACAGTATTTATTATGTATCGCAGGATCATGATGCTGATATCGTAAGGCCATCGCATCGCTAATCGCCCGCTCTGCTGTGAAGCCATTTTTTTCAGGGTCAGCTTGTAAATGAGCCGCATTGATTGGCAGTTTTTGAGTGCCGTTATATAACTTGCGAGCACGAAATTGTAACTGAGGCTGCCCAGAAACAGCACGCGCACTGGAACTGCTCAGTGCTTCCATTTTCTCATGGTGCTTTGAATGCTGGTGCGCGGCTATTTCAATTTCAATCACGCTGGCGCTGCCTCACTAGTGTCCATGCTTAGCGCATAGGATTCTGATAACTCAGCATCAAAACAGCGCTGATAATACTCAGCTACGGTGGCACGCTCAGCGTCGTCACACTTGTTTAGGTAAGAAAGTCGGAATGACACACCAAGGTCTTTGAATATTTGGTAGTTTTCCGCCCATGAAATAACCGTACGCGGGGACATTAGCGTTGATAAATCACCCGCAGCAAACCCATTTCGCGTTAGCTCGGCTAGAGCCACCATACCACTCAATACTTTACGATCCCGGTCATTATTCATCGACTCAACGCGCGATGCTACGATTTCAACTTCTTCGGCATGCGGCAAGTAGTTCAGTGTTGTTACAATGTTCCAGCGGTCGATCTGTGCATGATTTAGCAATTGAGTGCCGTGATACAGTCCATTGAGATTCCCTAAACCGACTGTATTGGCCGTTGCAAACAAACGGAAATAAGGATTGGGGCGAATCACTTTATTCTGATCAAGCAGCGTGAATTTTCCATCACGCTCCAAGATACGCTGGATGACAAACATGACATCAGGACGACCTGCATCGTATTCATCAAAGATTAAAGCCGTCGGACGCTGTAGCGACCAAGGGATAATGCCTTCTTGAAATTCGGTGACCTGCTTGCCATCACGCAATACAATTGTATCTTTACCCACCAAATCCAAACGGCTGATATGACCATCCAAATTCACACGGGTACAAGGCCAATTCAGACGAGCAGCAACTTGCTCTATATGGGTTGATTTACCGGTACCGTGCAAACCCTGCACCATGACACGGCGGTCATTCATGAAGCCTGCCAAGATTGCCAGTGTCACATCCGCATTAAAACGATACGCCGTATCAATTTCAGGCACATGCTCATCACGTTCACTAAATGCAGGAACCTGCAAGTCCATATCTAAACCAAACAAGTCACGAACAGAACGCATTTGATCAGGCTTCATATCCAGAATATTTGTCACATCAACCCCATATTGGTCGTTTAAGCCGATTGCTCAGCAAATTTTAAGCTTGTGCCTGCACCACTGTCACAGCGGTGACATAGTAAACATCATCCGAGCTACAACCGCGCGATAAATCATTAGCCGGCTTGGCAAGGCCCTGAAATAATGGCCCAATCGCCGTTGCACCCGCAAAACGCTCAACTAATTTATAAGCGATATTACCCGCTTCTAACGACGGAAATACCAGCACATTAGCTGCGCCCTGTACTTCTGATTCTTTTATTTTGCTAGCCGCTATCGCTGGCACGATAGCCGCATCTAACTGCACTTCACCATCGATTGATAAATCAGGTCTAGCCGCCTTAATCAGTCGCGTTGCCTCAACCACCTTCTCAACTTCAGGATGGCTGGCACTGCCGCTAGTAGAAAACGACAACATCGCGACTTTCGCTGCCTCGCCACTCAGTGCCTGATAGCTGTTTGCCGCAGCAGACGCTATCTCAGCAAGCTGCGCAGCATCAGGGTCAATTACTAAACCACAGTCGGAGAACACCATGCCACCTTGACGGGGATGGTGCGGCTGGTCTAATACCATTAAAAAGAAGCTGGATATCATGTTGAAGGCTTTATCCACACCAATGACTTGGATCGCAGCACGTACCACGTCACCCGTAGTGTGGATGGCACCACTGACCACACCGTCTTGATGGTCCGCTTTGACTGATAGATTCGCAAACCACAATGGCTGCCCCGCTAGCTCATGGGCTTTCTCTTGAGTCATACCTTTTTTAGCCCGTAACTCAACTAACAGCTGTGACAGACTCTCTCGCAGTGGCGAGGTTATAGGATCAATAACCGTTACTTCTGCCAACGTCAACCCAAGCATTGATGCTTTTACTGCGATAACATCAGCATTCCCCAAGATGGTAACCACAGCGACTTTATCATCACTGAGGCGTTGTGCTGCCTGCAAAATTCGCTCGTCTTCGCCCTCAGTAAGAACAATACGTTTAGGGGCTACCTGAGCACGCTGAATTAGATTATCTAAGATTGTCATTTTAAATTTCCATCACCATTTATCAGCAGAGGCCATTTCTAAATCAACCGCCCAATCGGTAGGCGCTGTTTCAGAGCTGAGCAGACAACCTGATGTTAACTGTGGGTACAGTTCAGCAAAGCTTTTAACGGTTTGATTGTCGATACGTCGCATCAGTAAATGAGGCTGAATTTCCTCAAGCGTGTGAATACCCGCGGCCTCAAGCAACTCAACAAGGTGGGTAATGTTTGCTTTATGAAAACGTGCCACCCGTTCTGATTTATCCGTCACATCCAGAGCGCGGTAACGATCTGGATTTTGCGTGGCAATTCCCGTCGGGCAATGATCAGTATTGCAACTTCTTGATTGAATACACCCCAACGCCAGCATCATCCCACGCGCCATATTGATAGTGTCTGCGCCAAGCGCCATCGTTCTGATCATATGAAAGGCTGAGTAAACTTTCCCTGCTGCAATCAAGCGAATCTCATCACGAAAACCAAAACCAATCAATGCAGCATGAACGAAGCTTAGACCTTCTCGCAGCGGAGTACCAACCGAGTTAGTCAGCTCAACTGGAGCGGCACCCGTGCCACCTTCGCCACCATCAACTGTTATAAAGTCAGGTTTGATGCCCGTTTCAACCATCGCCTTACAGATTGATAAAAATTCACTTTTACGGCCAATACAGAGCTTAAAGCCAACCGGTTTACCACCGGATAACTCACGCAGCTGCTTCACAAATACAAGCAAACCCTGCGGCCCCGAAAACTCAGTATGCGCAGACGGTGATATAACGTCAGCACCCATTGGCACGTGACGAATGTCGGCAATCTCCTGTGTTAGCTTTTCGGCTGGCAAGATACCACCGTGGCCGGGCTTAGCTCCTTGAGAAAGCTTGACCTCAATCATTTTTACATTATCAAGCTTGGCTGTTTCTGAAAACTGATCGGAGTCAAAGCCCCCCTTTTCATTGCGACAGCCAAAGTAGCCTGTGCCAATTTGCCAAATAAGATCACCACCGCACTCTAAGTGGTATGGGCTTACACCACCCTCGCCTGTGTTATGCGCAAAATTGCCCTTCTGAGCACCGCTATTTAATGCCTTAATTGCAGTTTTACTTAGCGAGCCATAACTCATGGCAGATATGTTCAGGGGTGAAGCTTCGTACGGTTGAGTACACTCCGAGCCACCAAAACGAACTCGCAGGTTACGCTTTTCAATATGCACAGGGTAGATAGAATGCCCCATCCACTCATAGCCATCTTCGTAGGTATTAAATAGAGTACCAAATGGAATGGTGTCTCGTTTACCCTTTGCACGTCGATAGACCAGTGAACGAAACTCTCGACTAATTGGGCGGCCATCAATATCTGATTCCACAAAATATTGCTGAATCTCAGGTCTGATGGATTCCATCATGTAACGAATGTGGCCAATGACAGGATACAAACGTAACACTGCACGCTTGGTTTGAATAATGTCCCAAATACCGAGTAGTACCAGTGGAATTATAAGTAGGAGACTCCAGAGAACGGTGCTCCATGAAAAACTGATGATGATTACCGCCAAAATACTGACGATTGACGTAACCACAAAGATGTTGCGCACACTCAAAATAAACCCCTTGTATTTATACATTCTTTAGTCTGGCGAATGATGCAAATTTGCGGACTCATTATAGACAAACCTTAAGTATTGCGCAGTAAAAAAGGCACGCCAAAAATTGACGTGCCTCGATAACAACTAGGCCTGTGCAGCTAGCCTAATTAGACACCTAAACGTAGTCTTTGTACTTCTCTAAATGACGTACTGGTGTTGACAATGCATCTTTACGGAACGGGTCGCCCAGCTCACGAGTACACATGATTTCAACGATTGTGGTGACACCATCATTCATTTGACGATCTACCGCCGCTTTCAATGCTGGACCAACATCTTCCAGCTTATCAACGGTAACACCTTCAGCGCCCATCGCACGACCGATGCCTGCAAAGCTTTGATTCTCAAGCTCGCCTGCGACAAAACGACGTCCGTAGAAATCGACCTGATTCTTCTTCTCTGCGCCCCATTGGCGGTTATGGAAAACAACCGCAGTGACTGGGATGTTCTCACGAACACAGGTCATTGTTTCCATCATGCTCATGCCCCATGCGCCGTCACCAGCGTAAGCAATGGCTGGGCGATCTGGTGCTGCAACTTTAGCACCCATGATAGTTGGTAATGCATAACCACAGTTACCAAAGCTCATTGGTGCAAAGAAGCTGCGTGGCTCTTCAAAGCGTAAGTAGCTGTTTGCGACTGAGTTGATGTTACCGATGTCTGTTGAAACCATTGCACTTTTTGGCATGGCTTTTTCAAGCTCGCGTAGAACCTGACGTGGGTGCAAGTAGTTCTCTGCTTCGCCAGCCTGCTCTTCGATCATGTCTAGTGAATAATCATCTTTTTCGTGAATCCACTCATCAAGCTCTAATTCCCAAGCAGCTTTAGTTTTAGCCGTGTGAGCCATACGTGCATCTTTAGTTGCATCACAATCAAGCGTCTTGTCAGCTAATAAGCGAGAAAGTGCAATCGCTGCTGCACCGGCATCACCACAGATACCAACAGAAATTTTCTTAACTAAACCAAGCATACGAGAGTTGCAATCTATCTGGATGATCTTTGCATCTTTAGGCCAGTAGTCCATACCATGCTGAGGCAGTGTACCGAAGGGGCCAAGGCGCGTTCCTAATGCAATAACAACATCAGCTTCAGAGATCAAATTCATCGCCGCTTTTGAACCTTGATAACCTAGTGGGCCACACCACTGTGGGTGGCTTGCTGGGAAAGAGTCATTGTGCAGGTAGCTGTTTACAACGGGAGCGCCTAGACGCTCAGCTAGTGCAACACACTCAGCCGTTGCGCCACTCATTACTACACCACCACCAGAAACGATTACTGGGCTCTTAGCTTTTGCGATTAAGTCAGCGGCTTCCTGAAGTGATTTTTCACCACCCGCACCGCGCTCAATAACGATAGGCTGCGGGATTTCACATTCGATATCACCGTAGAAGAAATCACGAGGAATATTTAGCTGCGTTGGGCCATTCTCGTGCATCGCGATATCGAAACATCGCGCTGTGAATTCTGCCATACGCTTAGGTACTGTTACGTGACCCTGGTATTTAGTGATTGTCTCAAAGAATGGAAGCTGTTCAGCTTCTTGGAAACCACCTAAGCCGGTAGTAGATGCGCCAGTTTCTGGTGTAATACAAACAACAGGGCTATGCGCCCAGTATGCTGCTGCAATCGCAGTAACAAAGTTAGTAATGCCTGGGCCATTTTGTGCGATACAAACACCATGACGACCAGAAACACGAGCAAAACCATCGGCCATGTGACCAGCGCCTTGCTCATGTACAACAGGAATCAAACGAATTCCAGCAGGGGTAAAAATATCCATCGCATCCATGAAAGCGGAGCCCATGATACCGAATACTTCGGTAACATTATTGGCAACCATTGTTTCCACAAAGGCTTCACTGGGGGTCATTTTCGTCATTTGCTCATTCCTGTTAGTAAAATATTTAAAGATGCGTACATTATAGCGAGAGGATGCTAAGAAAATCGGAAGTTTCATACTAGAACCAGACGCTTATAACAGTGGTACCAGTGTTATGTTTTAAATCAAAAATAAACAAAAGTTACAATTAATGGAACTTCATGAACTATTTAATGGACTTTTAATGTTTTTTTGCTCTGGGTTCCGCCCATAAAGGTAGTCGGCAATCATAAGAATGCCTGGCTCTATTTTGTCTACTGGTATGGAGGCATAACCTAAACGAAAATGATTCTTTGGAGCATCCCGTCCCATGAAGAATACACTGCCTGTTTCCAGCACAACCCCTTGCTTTTCCAAATCTGAAGCCATCACATCAACGTCTAAACCCTCAGGCCCCTCCAACCAGAACGAAGATCCGCCAAAATTTGGTACACATTTAAGGCTGGGCAAGTACTTTTCAATGCAATAGTTCATTGCCTTCCAACGCTCTTTATAAATGCCGTGTAAACGCCCTATCATCTTGTCATAGTGCCCTAGACTAATAAACAAAGCAGCAGCACGTTGGTTATTAGCCGGCGCGTGTCGGAACATTAGCCGTCTTAGAGCACGTGCTTCTTGAATGACTTTCTCAGGCGCTACCATATACCCCAGTCTTAACCCTGGTGCAAACGTCTTGGAGGTGCTACCGACGTAGATTACCTGTGCGGAATCTGATGAGCTTTTCAGAGCAGGTTGCGGCTCGTGCTTGAAATTTGACTCAGCTTCAAAGTCATCTTCAATGATAACAATACCTTTGTCGGCAGCAGCGGCCAGTAGTTGCTGCCGACGCTCTTGCGACATGGTTACGCCGCTGGGTACCTGATGACTCGGCGTGACATAGATAACATGACAATTCAGTAGTTTTTCATTGACGACAACCCCGTTCTCATCAACATCTAAACCAATGAGGTTATTAGTTTTCAGCCTCATGATATTTCTTACATCAGGGTAGCCTGGATTTTCAATCCCAACCCTTGTCTCTTTACCTACCAGTAAGCTCGCAATGATATACAATGCATTTTGAGCACCTAGCGTGATCATAATATTTTCTGGACGCTTCCAGATGCCTCGCCTTGGAAGTACACGCTTCTGAATCTGCTCTATTAGTAGAGGATCATCTTCATCCACCTGATCAGTCGCCCATTGGCGCATTTCCCCAACATTTAAGGAATAATGCACACACTCGCGCCATTCATGTATAGGAATTAAGTTAAAATCGAGTTGGCCAAAAATGAAGGGGTAAGGAGAATCTTTCCAATTTTTATTCTTGCGGATATTTCGTTGCAATGAAGGCTGCTTCATCAATAAGCGATCACACCATTCTGGTGTATCTTGAGAAATGCCATCATCGCTCTTGGGTTGGTCTATTCTGTCACTATAAACCTGAGGGTTAATGAAAAAGCCTTTTCTTTCATGAGAATCCAGAAAACCCTCATCGACAAGATGCTGGTATGCAAGGACGACTGTATTGCGCGCAACACTGAGTTCTTTGGCGAGCTCCCTTGACGAGGGAAGTGGCTTATTCATCTCCAACATTTTTTCCAGAGCCGCAGTGACAATGCCTTCGCGAATCTGTATCTGCAGGCTTTTACTGCTACTACGGTCTAATTTAATTAAGCGATTCCACAGGCTTTTCAATGGCATGTCCTTCAACAATAGTAATGTCATGTATTTGCTGAGGCACAACAGACACTGGCACCATTTAATGGTGCCAGTGTCTGTTATTATTTACAATTTATTTATCGCATAAAGCACTAGGTCAGTTTATATCGTAAACCACTCAGCCTGAATAACGACAAGGCGAGAATAAGTGTCAACAGCTCAAGGACCGATAAAGCGCCACCTCCGCCCGTGCTCACATGGTTATTTACCACAGCACGAGTGACTTCGACATGAATCCTAGCGCCAAAAATATCGCCAGAACTGTCTTTTATGGTGTACCAGAACGTATCTGTTCCAATGAACCCTGCATTAGGTGTGTACTGAATTTTATTATTAACAATACTTGTAGTTCCATTACTGGAACTATCCACGGTATTGATTGCAATTGATTGTCCCGTGTCATTACCCATAGCATCAACTTGGATAGTTTCGGACGCACTTATGACGTAATCGTCAATAGCACTTAGACGCAATGATGTGGGTGGAGGCACATCTAACGCAGGGCTAGTCGTATGCCAATCTCTTGGAATTAATTGAAAACCTGAGACATGAGCATCCATTTTTGGTGCATCTTCTGAGCGTGGCATATGATAAAAAGAAACACCAACCCAAGCGACAATGTCTTGATTGACTATGGACTCACCATTGACAAACTCACTTAGGTTGTTTGTATTGCAGTTATTAACTGAAGCATTGTGTGACGCAAACAACTCACAGTCTTGGGAACGAGTCACATAGAAGTCATTGTTTGTGAAGGGTTCAAATGATGGGCCTGTTTCGCGCTGCCCAGCTTCATCTAAACGAATTTCATACGATATTTTGTGCCCCTTCCGATTAGTTGCGCTACCGTCTTTGACTAACCACGATCGTAATGTACTAGGGCTGACAGACCTAGCCGTTTCATTAGAAAAATCCGTAATGACTTTATATCGTCTACCTTGCCAGACATCATGGTTTATTTCCTGAACAATGTCGTTTGTACCAGTTCCATCGATATCAAAGTCCAGACGCCAATAAAAATTATGCATGTGTCCCAGACCAATCCGATTACCCGAGTCCACTAACCACCCATGAGATTGATCAGCTGTCTCGCTAAACCGCTGCAGTGCACCTGTTGCAACTATTGACGGTTTTATTCGACCATCATCATGAAAATTCCACTCAATACCGTAAATGTACTGACCCACTTTAGATACGCTAAATACTTTGAGTAGTTCGCTGCTTTTACGGCTTGTACCTTTACGATAAGCACTCCCGTTACTTAAGGTCCGATGACAAACTGCAGCTTTGTTATTGAAATAGCCTAATGTTCCATTTGGGCACTCTGTCGCATTGAGGCCAACAAGATTATCATTGCTGTTGCCGTCGTCACCTAGTCCAAAATCTGACACATCATGAAATCTGGCACCATTATCATCGTAGGGAACATGTATCTGAGCAATTGAGGCGTCAAAAAGCACCATACGCCGACTAGCATTTTTTGGCGTATAAAAAACGTGATGATAGCTTATGCCTTGGTTTTTGCTATGCGACCAACACATATCCCATTTCGCACCATTAGCTAGCGTTTTATTGATGTAATATTGATCATTACAAAATTCTGCAGCTAAAGCTTTACCCCCGACCAATGAAAACATCAGAATTAAGTAAATGAATGCGCTAGTTAGTTTTATCTGACCCATTTATACCCACCGGATTAATCAGTGTTTTATGAGTCCGTATTATTTTGCATTCACAGCAATGTGTAATGGATTGTTGGGACTAAGTGAGAGAGGGTTCCGATAGCCGGAATAAGCACCGCTCGTCCGAATAAAAAAACGCGGTCACAAGCCAATTGTAACTGACATATGACCGCGTCAAATATTTCACTCAGTTAACTAGATTAGGGGGATGAGTGAAGCAGGCTTTCATCTAAATCTACAAACTTAATTATAGTGCAATTGAGTACATGCGGGATTAAACATTGGTAAGTAAGGTGCTTTAATAAACAACCTAGCCATCAATACTTAAAACTTCACGATCGAACAGAATCTGCAACCACTAATTCAAGATGATCAGGATTAATGCAAAGAGAGCTTCCACAGCCTTGCCTTACCTGCTTACCGGCAGGAACATCACCATAAAACGCTACATAACTAGCGCGATGTGCGGTCTCAAGGTGGACATCACCACATGATTCTTTGATCATTGTTTGCCCGTACCCATCGATTGAAACTTTACGAGTCCAAATATAACAACCCGTTATTTCATTTACTTTCGTACAATCGAGCAATCGTTGCTGCTCATTATTTGTCTGCATGTCTTGATTACCTTAGCTAATCAGTTATTAACACTCCCTCGCAGACTTTTTTTAAAGATACCACATTATTTGAATATCTTAGATTTTTTTAGAACTAAAGTTCACTTTATTGTAGATATTTGATGCAAACGATTCATTTCATACTGTTTTAGTAACGCTTAATCTGCACTTTCCAAAACTCACAAAAAGATGGAGTCTCAGGCTTTAAAGGTCTTACCTGCCATAAGATGCAGATGTAGGTGAAATATGATTTGGCCACCACCTTCGCCGCAGTTCATCATCATTCGATAGCCATCATCTGCAAACCCCTGCTCAGCCGCGATTGATTTGGCTGCTGTAAATAATCGTCCAGCGAGTTCAGTGTTGGCATCCTCAAGATCATTCAGCGTTGCAATGTGCTTTTTTGGAATAATGAGTACGTGAAATGGCGCTTTAGGGTAGATGTCTTTGAACGCCAGAACGTGATCATTTTCATAGACCACATCGGCTGGAACATCACCGGCTAAAATTTTGCAAAATAGACAGCCATCAGTCATTTTAGTCTTTCCAAAAGTTAAGTTGCTTGAACAAGTTTAGTAAGCACGACGTCCATCAAAAGCGTGCGATAAAGTACCGCTATCGACATAATCCAGTTCACCACCCACTGGTACACCATGAGCAATTCGAGTTGCCGAAACATCATGACTAGCGGCCAGCTCGTGAATGTAATGTGCAGTGACTTCACCTTCAATAGTTGGATTGGTCGCAAGTATTAACTCTTTCACCAAGCCCTCTTCTAAACGGGATTCAAGCACATCCAGACCAAGCTGTTCCGGCCCTATTCCATCTAGCGGCGACAACTTACCCATGAGCACGAAATAAAACCCTTTATAATCAGTAGCCTGTTCTAAAGCAATAACATCTGAAGGGTTTTCAACGATGCACAACAAGCTCTCATCACGCATGGCGTTATCGCAGATCCGACAAAGATCATGCTCAGTCAGGGTGCGACAGCGCTGACAGTGAGTGATTTTCTCTATTGCTTCATGCATCGCAGCAGCTAGTTTAAGACCAGCGGCACGGTCATGCTCTAACAGATGAAAACTCATTCGCTGTGCGGTACGAGCGCCCACACCGGGTAAGCATCTGAACGCATCAACTAATTCATTGAGTAATGAAGAGTCTGCCATCGATCAGAACGGCATCTTCATTCCAGCGGGCAGTTCCATACCAGCTGTCACACCTGACATCCGCGACTTGGTTTCTGCTGCTAGTTTTTGTACAGAGTCATTAATTGCTGCTGCGATTAAATCTTCCAACATTTCCTGATCGTCATCTTCCATAAGGCTAGGATCAATCTTTACACGTTTGCAATCATGTTGACCGTTTAAAGTCACAGATACTAAACCACCACCAGACTCACCGGTTACTTCTAGTTGGGCGATTTCAGCCTGAGCGCGCTGCACATCTTCCTGCATTTTTTGCGCCTGCTTCATCATGTTTCCCAAACCACCTTTCATCATGTCTGTTCTCCTAAAATCAATATGAATTGCTATATACTATGGGGCCAATATGGCTATTTCTAAAGTATGATCCGATCAAGTTTTCGGCTTTACTGAACCAGGAACCACTCTAGCTGAAAAGCTCTCTGCTAGCTGCTTAACAAAGCTATCGTTCTCTATGTGCTGCTCTGCATTCACTTGTACTTCATTTAACCTGCGTAAATTATATTGTGCAGGCGTCTCAACGGCCAACTCCCTTACAGCCACCACAAGTTTTCGCTGTTGATCAGAGTGCTTATTTAACGCTAGCTCTATTTCATTGATCGCAGCGTTTGTCATTAGCATCTCGCTGGATGTGTCTAAATGCAACTCTACTTTCTCTGCATTTTCATTATCTAAAATACAATTTTTTGCTAGCTCAGCTGCTAACCCAGTGACTCCTAATGCTTCGATTGTCTGATACCACTTATCAGCATTATCAGAAAGTTTCAGTGATGTTGATGCTTGCTTGGTTTCAACTGGAGAAGGCGCTACAGCGTTGTGACTTTCAGCAATAACGTTTGGTACAACCTCTGCTTCATCTGGTACTAGATCTTCATCCATTTCTTCTGGATCATCTGCAAACAAGAGATCTGTGATGGAAGCTGACTTGTTAGTTACAGCAATTGATTCGCTAGTTTGTTGGCTCTTTTCTGGAGAAGCATCCCAAGGAAGAGCGGTGTCTGCACTTGCCTCAGGTTGAGCTGGTTGAGCTGGTTGAGCTGGTTGAGCTGGTTGAGCTGGTTGAGCTGGTTGAGCAAAATTAGGCAT
>Ga0209828_1001825_pt1 | contig 18641 bp, 22 predicted proteins | sample MaitaG_FD_187429 | JGI IMG/M metagenome (GOLD analysis project Ga0209828, IMG submission 187429) | Marine algal microbial communities from Maine, USA - Maine_Asex2 metaG (SPAdes) (version 2) | ecosystem: Host-associated > Algae > Red algae > Unclassified | place: Maine, USA | collected 2015-01-05 | reverse complement strand
TTCTGTGGTGGAGGAAACGGGACCGGTGACTCAGATTCAGCGAATGCTACGAGCGCGTTCACGATGACACGGACTCCTTCTTAGAGTTTGCAGCGATACCGACGCCGGGCTTAAGTCCCGGGTAGGCAAGGCTTGCAGAGATATAGCGGAGCTCCCAAAAGAGCAGACCTAGATGAGTGATGATGATCGTTACGCCGAGCGCAACCAAATCGATCCATGTGGCGTTGCGCACCGCGAGTACGGCGACAGTGATGATGCCGAGGCGAATGAGGAAGCCGAACATGGCGCCACCGGCAAGTGCGGCGAACGAGATGCGGGCGGTCACTTGAATGATCCACGCCGACAAAAACATATTGAGCATGACCAGACCCATAGCGAAAGCGACCGAAGCGGCACCGTCGGTTCCCCAGATCAAGGTGCCGATGAGAATGGAGACGGGTGCCAACAACGCTGCTCGCTTGAGCATGTCGACGACGACCTGCATGACAGGCGACGGGCCTTCGAAACGGCTGAGAAGCGGATTCGCTTCGTTCACTTCAACGCTCATGCGACAGGGTCGACAGTCTGCTGGGCTGTGCTCGCGGTGCTGCCGTTGCGGCGGTCGAGACGCAACGCTTCTTCGTCGACCATCTTGGCTTGGTAGTTCAGCCAGATGCTGTACGAGGCGCCAATGAAACCTGAGATGGCAAAGATCAGCGTAAAGATCGGCACGAGGCCGAGCACGCTGTCGATCCACAAGCCCAATAACGCTGCTGCAATCGCGCCAACGACAAGCTCATACGAGCCCGTGCTGTGGTGCAGAGCACCAGCCAGTTCTCGACCGACTTCGCGTTCGGGCGGACGTGTCACTGAAACCTCGTGAGCAGTAGCGGCAGGGTGTCTCAGCGTAAACGCGTGCTTGGGCTACCGAAGAGCCCCTACACACCCGCTTCGACATTTGTGAATCTATCCACAAAGTCTCCCAAGGCGCCACCTTTCGGCGCAAATTCCGCGCCATTTATTCCAATGCGGTTGGGCACAATTCGAATCGATCGATCAAGATCGCCGTACTTCGGCCGATAATAGTGCCGTGATCGATGCTTCGCCCGTGAATGAATCAGCGTCGCCACCCGTTGTAAACGCTGCATCGCCATTCGGCTGGTTCGCCTATTTGTGGCCCATCGCGGTGTTGTTCCATCTTGGAGGCAACGACTTCCACCTCGTGAACCTGACGCCTACCGGCGTGTTCCAGATTCCGTTTGCGATCGCAGCGATCGCAATGCTGATTCGTCCGTCGGCGCGTCGAGCACTGATCTTGGCTCTGAGCCATCTTCCGGTAGTCCTGATCAAACTGCCGCAGGTTGGCAATCACGAAATCCTTCTGCTGCTCATTCACCTGACCGTCGTCTTGGCGGTCACTAGCCGACGCAAAGACTGGATTGCTGCTGCCGCGCCGGTGATGCGTTGGATCCTGTTGATTGGCTATTCGGCAATTGCGTTTTCCAAACTCAACAGCAGCTTCGTTGACCGAGCCGTGAGTTGCGCGGTGATCTTTGGTGACGAGTTCGCCGACTGGGTGAATGTGTCGGTGAGCCATTCGGCCGCATTGTCGACCATGGTGATCGCCATCACGCTGGCAGCCGAACTGTCGATCCCAGTACTCCTCATGATCCGCGGGCTGCGACGCTACGGCGTTGCGCTCGGGCTTGTGTTCCACACGCTCCTAGCGCTCGAACCCAATGGTCACGTCTTCGACTTCACCTCGGTGTTGTTCATCTTGTTCTTGCTCTTTCTTGCGCCCGACGCATCAGATCGACTTCGCCAGAAAGTCGAGGACAAGCACCGCTCGCTCGGAACGCTGTTGATACTGGCACTGGTCGCGGTGATGGCGTTGGGCAACCTCGTTACCTTCCGCATGCGGTCGCAAGGCGTTGCGATACCCCAGTGGCTTTTCGACTACCCGCTCTGGATTGCGTACGCGGCATTTCTGCTACGAGCGGTCCTACCTTCGACCCGTGCGAAGAGCGCTACCAGCCAGCGAGTGGCAATGCGCATCGCTCCAGTTATGAGTGTCGTACTCCTGCTCACGTCGCTCAATGCGGCCTCGCCGTACTTGGAGCTTCGAACTGCCGGAGCGTTCAACATGTACTCAAACCTTTCAACGTTCGATGGCGACACCAACCACTATTTGTTGCCGGGCACGCTGCCGCTGCGCCGGACCCCCGACGTGTACCAGTACATCCCCAATCCAGAGACAGCAATTGGACTCGACTTCTACGCCGCCGACGGGTTCCTACTCCCCCACGACAACCTCGCCCGGTGGGCTCGCATCTATCCGTCAATCGACGCTGATCTCATCCGCGTCGGCGACGACCATTCAGTAACGAACAGTGACTCGCTTGAGGGCGACATTGGAGGGTGGGACCTACTCGTTCAACGAGTTCTGTACATCCGGGCAATTGATCCCGTAGCGCCAACGAGCTGTCGTCGCTACTGGGGTCCAGCCCACTGACCTGACGGCGTCATCTGCGTGCGATGACCTCAAGGTCGTTTTGGGAGAACACACCCGCACGAAACACCATGATGTCGCCGTTATGGTCGACCCGAGCCACGGTCGACGCACTGCCCTCACAGCGACCACCGTCGATCGTGAGACCGACCGGTCCGTCTAAGGCGTCCGCAGCAGCCTGCGCGTCAACGGGCGTGAGTTCACCACTGAGGTTTGCGCTGGTCGTGGCGAGCGGCCCAGCAGCAAGTGCGAGCATGCGCACAAAGGAATGGTCAGGGCAGCGGACACCAACGGTGCCGTCATCGCGGCCGAGCGACGGTTCAGCCGTCTCCAACCGATTGAGCACCAACGTCAACGCCCCGGGCCAACACGACTCGGCGATGCGCCGCTCGTAGCGGTTGACGTGCGCGAACTCGCTTGCCTGATCCAGATCGCCAACGAGCACTGCGATCGACCGTTCTGCTGGCCGCCGTTTGAGGGCGAACACGCGTTCAAGCGCTGTTGGATCGCCTGCTCGCACCGCTAGCCCATAGACGGTGTCGGTAGGAATCACGATTGGTTGACCAGCATCGAGCGCTGCGACCGCAGCGGCGAGCCCAGCGGCATCTGGCTTCACGGCGTTCGAGCGACAAGACCGCGTGGTTTACCGGCAAGGTCGCGATGAACGACGACGTCGATGTAGCCAGCATCCTCGGCGAGCTGAGCTGCGTCGTCGAGCTGGGTTTCACCTAGCTCCAAGACCAACGCTCCCCCACTGCGCAACCATCGCTTGGCACCACTGATCAACACGATCGCGTCTTCGAGGCCAGTTGGGCCCGCAATCAACGCATCGGTTGGCTCCCAGTCGGCTACGGCCTCAGGAAGTTCTTCGGACGCTGCGATGTATGGCGGGTTCGAAACGATTACATCAAAGTCACCCATATGTTCGGGCGGAAGCGCATCAAACCAGTCGCCTTGACGCAGCTCGATGCGGGTCGCCGGACGGCCTAACCCAATGGCGTTCGCTCGTGCTGCAGCGACGGCCTCGACACTTTGGTCGGTGCAGATAACTCGTACAGTCGGATGCTCCGCGGCAAGCGACAGTCCAATGCAGCCACTGCCGGTTCCGAGATCAGCAGCGAGCGGTTCTCGTCCCTCATCAGCGGCTAGGCGCACCTCGGCAAGAGCGAAGTCGGCAATACCTTCGGTCTCAGGTCGTGGGATCAGCACCCGAGCATCAACGGCGAGGTCGAGCGTGCGAAAACCCCAACGACCGAGCACGTATTGCAGCGGTTCGCCCATGAGCCTTCTTTCGAGCATGCTGTCGAAGTGGGCAACGCCTCGCTTCAGCGCCGGTTTGTCGAGTGTTAGAGCAAACTCACCGGGTTCAGCTCCCGACGCCTCCTCGACAATTCGACGGGCATCGACCGACGCGAACTCATTGCCGGTACGTTCAAGGCGGGCTCGCGCTTCGTCATAGAAGCTGCGCCACAGAACCGCACCTTCGGGAAGTTCATCGGCTGCAGATTCGTCGACCACGCTGTCAATCAGTCTTCGTTCGCCGAAAGCTGTTCGGCGCGCTCGTGCTGCATCATTGGATCGATGACCTCTTCGACCGCACCGGCGAGCACCTTGTCGAGCTTGTAGATGGTCAGACCAATTCGGTGATCGGTAACGCGGTTCTCTTTGTAGTTGTAGGTGCGAATCTTCTCGCTGCGACCGCCACCTCCGATTTGACCCTTGCGTAGATCGCTCGCTTCGGCCGCAGCCTTATCTTGTTCAGCCTGAAGCAATCGAGCCCGCAGCACTTGCATTGCTCGAGCCTTGTTCTGCAGCTGACTCTTTTCATCTTGCATCGATACGACCAGGCCGGTTGGCTTGTGGGTTATCCGCACGGCTGAGTCGGTCGTGTTGACTGACTGTCCGCCGGGTCCAGATGCTCGAAAGACATCGACCTGCAGATCGTTGTCGTTGATAGCAACCTCGACTTCTTCAGCCTCGGGAAGCACCGACACAGTTGCCGAGGACGTGTGCACTCGACCCTGCGATTCAGTAACGGGGACTCGCTGCACGCGGTGCACACCGCCCTCGTATTTCAGGTGCGACCAAACCGTGTCTCCCTTGAGCAAGAAGATTACTGTCGAAAAACCGCCCATGTCGCTGTGGTTCGTTTCGAGGATCTCTTGCCGCCATTTTTGGTTGGACGCATAACTTCGATACATCTCGAAGAGGTCTTTGGCAAAGAGGTTTGCCTCTTCGCCACCCTCCGCTCCGCGGATCTCGACGATGACGTTTCGTCCATCGTTCGGATCTTTGGGAATGAGCAGTTCATCGAGCCGATCGCTCGTCTCGGATGCGAGGGTCTCGGCGTTCGCGATCTCTTCGGCCCACAACGCCCGGTCATCACCATTGCTCTCGCTATGCATCTCTTTCGCGTCGGCGATGTCTTGGTTCGCCGTGCGCAGTTCGGCGATGCATGCGACGATCTCGCCGAGCTCTTTATATCGCCGGGTCACCTTGGCATAGAGGTGGCGATCCTTGACCAGTTCAGGGTCGGCAAGCTGCTGCTCGACATCAGAGAATTCGCGTTCAAGCTCGTCGTGCAGTTCGCTCACGTGTCCAAGCTACTGCCGACATCTTCAGGTACCGCACCACGATCCAAGCTTCGTGCCAGTCGTTTTCGCCGGGCGTTCGCGACAACGTCGGTTGGCATGCCCTAAGAATGACGACGTACGCTTGTTGGTTATCGGCGCGGTGTCGACATGTCCGATCCAAGCGCCCCGGCGCCCATTCAACGCCCAGGAGCATGGTCATCGTTCGATGAAGTACGGGCCAAAGATGAACTTGGGCCACGCAGCGTCAGGATCGGCCTGGCTGCCGTTGTCGGTATCACCGAAGAGCAGCTCGATCGGCTCTGCATTCGTTGACACCTTGCCGTCAAAGAACAACGTGCCACCAATCGTAGCTTCACCGTCGATCAGCACGGTGGGGTCGCCCTGCAGTGCCTGCAGCGGGTACGTAGTGCCACGATCGTCGATCAGGTACGTCACGTTGCAGCAGCCGTTAATCCGGATTCCCGTCGTACGTGGGTTCGTCACCTCAAATTCCACCCAGGTACCGTTCGCCCCAAACTTGATTGTCTGAATCTGTAGCTCGACGCCATTGCGATGGACAAGAAGATCGTTTGTGCGTAACGGCCCTGCAGCACTTGTGTGGGTACCGATCGATGTGCGTTCGTTGTCCTGACGAATACTTGAAGGTTCGCGATCTTGGCCGACTTTGCAAACCACCGCAGGCGAAACTGACGATACTCAAGAAGATAAGGGTGGCGAGTGCCCGCAACCGTGACCGCTGGCTACGACGACCGCTGGGCTTAGTGCTGTTCTGATCGGTGTTGGTTTGCTCGGTGCTCTTCTGATCGGTACTGGCTTGCTCGGTACTGGCTTGCTCGGTGCCGTTGGCTGATGAAGCTCGGGGGCGCAGGTTCGTGTGCATGGCGATGCTCTTTCTCTTGGTGTCTCGCTCCCTTATGGGTTGCGCTCACACCAACAAAAGTTGCGCCGATGGCGAATTTCTTCTCCCACGTTGAGTGTCGAGTCCTTGGCGCGGACTCGACCACCTTGTAGCACGCAGCTGACCTCGCCTCACGCCCGAGCGCGCTAGCTGGTCAACCCGACCAAGCGGCCGAGTCGCAATCGGATCGCGCACGCACGCGGCCATCAGCTTGGAACCGGTTCATTCCAGGGTTCCATTGCAGAAACGAACGCCACTGGCCGCACCGACTGGGCGGCGACGGCCTCGACGAACGGGTAACGGTCACGCTCTGGCAGCACAATCACGATTCGATCAGCTTGGTGTCGCTCAGCAAGATCAGCGGCAGCAGGAACGGCATCGAGGTCGATGCCGACAGAGCACGCGACCAGAACGCGCTGCCCGTCAGCCGTGGTGCCGACAGCGGACGCAATCGCCACATCGCGGATGCCTTCGCGTGCGCTCATGGGCTCCACGACTTCAAGACTCTCCAATCCGAGCGGCGAAGGGTCTTGAACCAGCTCCCACCGCAACCAGCGCTCACGAGCGAGGCGATTGATTGGATGTGGCTCACCACCCCGGCGTCGATACTGCAGCACTTGTCGCACGACCTCTCCAAGCGCGTCCGTGGGAGTGAGATCCGCGTGCATCACGGCGAACGCGCCTTGGTCGTAGGCACCTACGCCAACGTCAAGCCGTTGTTGTGAACCACTGCCCGTTACGCGCCCAACCTCTAGCCCTCGACATTCAGCAATGATGCTGCCATGCTCAATCACGATGTCGACGTCGTCGATCTGAAGCAACTCGTGAATCGACGGTTCAAGCGGCGCTGCATCGACCTGGTCGGCTATCGATGGCTCGGCGACCACGAGATCGGTGCCCTCGACCCGCCATACGGACGGGGCTGGCTCAAATAGCTGGGCTCGTCGGGCTACCGCTGCTGCATCGCTCGAAACAAGTAGGTCGAGCGATTCGGCATTGTTGCGAGCGACAAGCACGAGAACCTGCCCGAAGGAGCGTTCGGGCGAGACTTCGACGAGGGCAGTCCACACCCCGTTTGTTTCAAGCGCTGCACCCCATGGTGCCGGATAGTCGATGCCATCGACGCGTCCGAGGCGGTCGCGCGCTAAGGCGCGTAGTTTTGCTCGCCAGAGCCCAGCTCGCTGTTCGTGGGAAATCGCCATAGTGAAATCTACGACGGCCGAGCGATGCTCGTGCTATTCCTCTTCGTCGGTTTCGGCGTCAACCGGCACCTCAGCAGCAGGCTCCGCTGACTCTTCAGCGACTGGAGCTTCTTCAGCCGGTGCTTCTTCAGCAACTGGAGCTTCTTCAGCAACTGGAGCTTCTTCAGCCGGAGCTTCTTCAGCAACTGGAGCTTCTTCAGCCGGTGCTTCTTCAGCAACTGGAGCTTCTTCAGCCGGTGCGGCTTCTTCAGCAACTGGAGCTTCTTCAGCCGGTGCGGCTTCTTCAGCAACTGGTGCGTCTTCAGCTGCGCCCGCGCCCTTTTGTTTGCGCCGGCCATAGCGCTTCTCGAACCGCTCGACTCGACCAGCGGTATCGATGATGGTCATCGTGCCGGTGTAGAACGGATGGCTCGCTGCGGAGATTTCAACCTTGGCGAGCGGGTATTCGACACCGTCGACGTCGGTGGTCTCGTCGGTCGAGATGGTCGAACGGGTGATGAAGCTGGTGCCGTTCTGGGTGTCCAAGAACACGACGTCGCGGTACTCAGGATGAATTTCAGGCCTCATGTAAACATCTTTCGGGGTTGTCCTTCACCTTTCTGATCCGTCTGTTCGTGCAGAAGGTTCAGGAACGCGAAGGAAGCGAACGGGAGAAACTCGACCCGACCGTGCAGCGTGCACAGTCGGGTCGACAAATCACTTAAGGTCGACCTGTGCGCCGGCTTCTTCGAGAGCAGCCTTTGCCTTTTCAGCATCTTCCTTGCTGGCGCCTTCGAGCACAGCCTTTGGTGCTGACTCAACGAGCTCCTTGGCATCTTTGAGGCCCAAGCCGGTGATGGCACGGACTTCCTTGATGACAGCAATCTTCTTGCCACCTTCGGCGATGAGCATGACGTCCCATTCGTCCTTCTCTTCTTCGCCGCCGCCATCTCCGCCGCCGCCTGCAGGGGCTGCAGCCATAGCAACGGGCGCTGCTGCGGTGACATCGAACTTCTCTTCGAATGCCTTGAGCAGTTCGCTCAGCTCGAGGACGGTCATGCCCTCAATTTTGGTTAGGACGTCTTCAACCGCGGACATAATCAGTCCTCCTTATCGTCGGTATCTTCGGAGCCAGCATCGGCTGACTCTTCGGTCTGGTCAGATGCGGCAGCGTCATCGGCTGCGGCATCTTCCGTTGCAGCCTCAGCTGCGTCGGATTCTTTGGCGGCTGCTTCTTCAGCAGGTGCCTCTTCAGCGGCTGCCTCTTCAGCAGGTGCCTCTTCAGCAGGTGCCTCTTCAGCGGCTGCCTCTTCAGCAGGTGCCTCTTCAGCGGCTGGCTCGTCGGCCACGCCGGCGCCACCCTTTTCGATGAGCGCAGCAGTGAGCTGGGCGAGCTTGGTCGGCATTGCATTGAGCAATCCAGCGAACTGCGCCATTGGGGCTTGCAAGAGACCAGCGAAATTGGCGAGCATTTCCTCGCGCGGTGGCACCTTGGAAAGCGCCGAGACATCATCGATGCCGATCGTGGCGCCGTCCATGACGCCGCCCTTTATGATCAGCGCTGCGTTTTCCTTCTGGAAGTCGACCAACGCCTTGGAGAGCGCAACTGGATCAGCCTGACCACCCTCAGGTGCGTACGCAAAAGCGAGTGCAGTAGGGCCTGTCAAGTGACCGTCGATGTCAACGCCGGTTCGTTCGGCGGCGAGTTTGGCCAACGTGTTCTTGTAGATCTTAAACTCGCCACCAGCGGTCTTGATGGCAGCACGAAGTTCAGCCTGGGCTGGAACGTCGAGGCCGCGGTATTCGGTAACGAGCACGGTGCCAGCTGATTCAAGCTTGCCGGCGATCTCGTCGACCTTTGCGGCCTTTGCTGGATTCGGGTTATCCATGTGCGCCTCTCTGGCGATGGTGGACGGGTGGGAGGAAAAGGAAAGAGCGTGTGCACTGTGTCCGTCGAGAAACCGGAACAGGCGCAACACGCTCTTGAAAGAACTTGTTGTCTCCTCGTCAGGCGACTGCGACGCAGTCTTTAGGCTCAGGTGAGCACCGGATTTCTCTGGTGACAGATGCAATTGTCTGCAGAATGCTAGCGGGCCAAGACCCATTCGCAACCTGCTTGCTGACCGTAAGGCCTTTGGCCAGCCGAATGCCCTACGCGGTCTGGTAGGCGCCCTGATCGACCTTGACCCCAGGGCCCATGGTCGATGAAAGCGAGATCTTCTTGATGTAGCGACCCTTTGCTGAAGCAGGCTTCACTCGCTCAAGCTCTTCGATCACGGCCTTGAAGTTCGTGCTCAGGTCTTCGGCGCTGAAGCTCACCTTGCCGATCGGCACGGCGACGTTGGCGTCACGATCAGCGCGGTATTCAACCCGCCCACCCTTGAACTCGCCCACTGCCTTGGCGACATCGGGGGTCACGGTTCCCGTCTTTGGGTTCGGCATGAGGCCACGTGGACCTAGAGCGCGACCCAACTTACCGACCGTCGGCATCATGTCTGGTGTCGCAATTGCGACATCAAAGTCGAGCATGCCGCCTTCGATCTGCTCGGCGAGGTCGTCGGCTCCAACGAGGTCAGCGCCAGCTTCACGTGCTGCCATAGCCGCTTCCCCTTGAGCGAATACCGCGATGCGGACAACGCGTCCGGTTCCCGAAGGAAGTGCGACCGTTCCACGAATTGCCTCTTCGGTCTTGCGCGGGTCGACACCAAGTCGAATGGTCAGCTCAACTGATTCATCGAACTTGGCGGTGGCCAAACTTTTGACGAGCTCGATTGCTTCGTCGGCTGCATGCATGCGTTCACGGTCGTACCGCTTCGCTGCATCGTTGTAACGCTTACCTGCCATGGTGATCCCTTTCGGTCCCTCATTGTTATAAACCCGAACCCTGGAGCGAGGTCCTCTCCAGGTGGGTCGGTATTCGTATGGTCAGACGACGCGGATGCCCATGCTTCGGGCCGTGCCAGCAACCTGCAGTTTCGCCTGATCAACATCGGACGTATTCAGGTCTGGCATCTTGATCTCTGCGATCTCTGCGATCTGTGCATCGGTCACGGTGCCGGCTTCTTCTCGGCCAGGCTCCTGTGCTGCCTTGTCGAGGCCAGCGGCCTTGCGAAGCAGGAACGAGGTTGGCGGCGTCTTGGTAATGAACGTGAATGAGCGGTCTTCGAAGATTGTGATCTCGACCGGAACAATCTGGCCGCGCTGGTCTTCGGTCTTGGCGTTGTACGCCTTGCAGAAGTCCATGATCTGCACGCCATGAGGACCAAGAGCGGTACCAACTGGCGGTGCAGGCGATGCCTGACCAGCGGGAATCTGGATCTTCACGAGTGCGGCAACTTGTTTCTTGGCCATGAGTCTCTACTGCTTCTTAGGGGTGCAGCCGGGGTAGCGCTGCATGCGAATGTGCGTTGGGTCTACCAACGGCGACATGAAAGTGTGCCGTCGAATAACTGCCCGAACAACCTGTGCGCGGTATTTATCCACTCCGTTCAGGGCGACGTTCGTCGCATACGGCACAAGTCTCTCGGGTCGCCTCCTCCGTCGGCTCCGCCCGCCAGACCAACTCACCACTCCGTTCAGGGCGACGTTCGTCGCATACGGTCTGAGTCTTTCGGGTCGCCTCCTGCGTCAGCTCCGCCCGCTCGTCCCTCGCTCTATCTCACCACTCCGTTCGGGACGACGTTCGTCGCATACGGTCTGAGCAAAACGGAAAGAACCTGGCGCCAGTGGGATAGCACCAGGTTCCTTCATTTTGATTTTCTCACCTTGGAGGGGGAGGTGTGCCATCGGGAGGAGTCGAACCTCTGGACCGGATCAGATCCGGTTCCGCTTCGCCGGAGCCCCGGTTGGCAGTGATCTCACCCTACCGGTCTGCCACCGAACCCTCAATGAGCAAACTCACCCATTGGCATAGCCAAGCGGGACGGACGGGCCGAGCACTAACCGCCGCGTTGCACTGACCCCCTGAACACAACCAGGCACCGTGACGTTAGAGAGACTCAAACCGTATGCGACGAACGTCGCCCCGAACGCAGTGGAGCTAAAGAGTGGCCTTCTTGGAGACTTGGAGCCGTACCTCGGCCCGGCGGAGAGCAGCTGCAGCTTGACCGTCTTCCTTGTCGGCAGCCAGTGCTTCTTCAGCCTTGCGCTGCGCAATCTCTGCACGTGCAGGATCGATATCTGCGGCAGCTTCTGCGACATCGCTCAAGATGGTGCACTGGTCGCTGGCTAGCTCGACGAACCCACGATGTACTGCGAATGAGTGGATAGTGGAGCCGTCGATGTCGTAGATACGCGCCTCGGCAACGGCCAACACTCCAACGAATGGAACGTGCCCGGGCAGGAATCCGATCTCGCCATCACTCGTACGCACAATGATCTCTTTGGCTTCTGCCTCAAAAATGATGCGTTCCGGCGAGACAAATTCAACGTGAATGGCCACAGCGTGGTCTCCTCTTTACCTGACAGCGATCAAGCGCCCGCAGCCAGCTCGGCTGCCTTGCGCTCGACGTCTTCGGCGCCACCAACCATGTAGAACGCCTGCTCTGGCAGGTGATCCATGTCGCCGTTGACTAGCGCCTCGAACGAATCGATGGTTTCAGCGACACCGGTGAAGATTCCCTCTTGGCCGGTGAAGATCTCAGCTACAAACATTGGCTGGCTCAAGAAGCGCTGTACCTTTCGGGCACGGTCCACGGTCACGCGGTCCTCTTCAGAAAGTTCGTCGAGACCAAGAATGGCGATGATGTCTTGGAGTTCCTTGTATCGCTGCAGGATTTCCTGCACCCGACGAGCTACGTCGTAGTGACGCTGACCAACAACGTTGGGATCCAGGATCGTCGAGGTTGATGACAGCGGATCCACAGCTGGGTAGATACCCAGCGACGCGATGTCACGGCTCAGCTCGGTGGTGCCATCGAAGTGAGTAAACGAAGTGAACGGTGCGGGGTCGGTGTAGTCGTCGGCAGGCACGTATACGGCCTGCAGTGATGTAATCGACTTACCACGGGTTGATGTAATGCGCTCTTGCAGCTGGCCCATTTCGTCGGCGAGCGTTGGCTGGTAGCCCACCGCTGACGGCATGCGTCCTAGAAGAGTTGATACCTCAGAACCAGCCTGCACGAAGCGGAAGATGTTGTCGATGAACAACAACACGTCCTGGTTTTGGACGTCGCGAAAGTACTCAGCCATGGTTACGCCGGCGAGCGCGACACGGAGACGCACGCCAGGCGGTTCGTCCATCTGGCCGAACACCAGGGCTGCCTTGGAGAGCACGGTTGCGGCGTCTTCGCCAGCACCCATCTTGGTTTCGCCCATCTCGATGAAGAGATCGGTTCCCTCACGGGTGCGCTCGCCTACGCCAGCAAACACCGACACACCACCGTGATTCGAAGCGACCCGGGTGATCATCTCTTGGATAAGCACGGTCTTGCCCACGCCAGCACCACCGAACAGGCCGATCTTTCCACCCTGCTTGTACGGGGTGAGAAGATCGATGACCTTCACGCCGGTCTCGAACATCTGTGACGACGGCTCAAGCGAATCGAATGACGGCGCTGGACGGTGGATCTCCCACCGCTCGGTGATGTTGACCTCTTCTGGTGAGACGTCGAGTGGCTCGCCGATTACGTTCCAGATGTGTCCAAGGGTTACATCGCCGACCGGCACGGTGATGCCCTGACCAGTATTGCGAACCTCGGTGCCTCTCTTGAGGCCATCGGTTGGCTTTAGCGCAATCGCTCGCACTCGGCTGTCGCCGAGCTGCTGAGCGACCTCTGCATGGATGATGGTGGTTTCACCATCGATCAGCACATCGAACTCGAGAGCAGTATTGATCTCTGGCAGTGCGCCCGGAGGGAACTCTGCATCGATCACCGGTCCGGCGATCGAAATTATTTTGCCGCTTTTGAAGGTGGCGGGTGCATCTGTGACAGTCATGTGCGTCCTAGTTTGCTTTGGCTAAATGCTCTGGTAGTTCGACTGGAGAATTTCTGCGACCTTGTCCGTGGTTTCGTCGTCGTCGCCGCCGAGTGCTTCGGCGCCTCCAACGATCTCCATGATCTCGGTCGTGATTGCTGCTTGGCGTGCGCTCGAAAGTCTGCGGCCAAGCTTTGTAATGAGTTCTTCGGCATTGTCGGTCGCTGCCTTCATGGCCCGCTGACGGTTCGCATGCTCTGAAGCAGAGGAGTCGAGCAGGGCGGAGAACAAGCGACTTTCGATATAGCGGGGAAGCAGCGATGCAAGCACGTCATCAGCTGATGGTTCGAACTCGAACGCTGCCTTTGCGCCAGCGTCGCCGCCGCCGACATCAGCGATCGTCTCGACTGATTCGAGTGGCAAGAACTGGCGAACCGCAAGCTTCTGAGTACCGATACTCACGAATTCGGTGAAGATCAAGATCACCTGATCGATGTCGCCGCCGATGAACTGCTCGCTGATGTACTCGGCAACTTCGCGCGCCGAGTTGTAGTCAGGCGTATCAGTGATGCCTTCGTAGAACGCGTCAACCCGGTAGTTGCGGAACGTGAAGTAGTCACGCGCCTTCTTGCCAATCAGCACCAAGGAGTAGTCGATGCCTTCAGCGGTGCGAGCCATGAGCTCACGTTCCGCGGCACGGATCACTGTTGAGTTGTACGGACCTGCGAGACCACGGTCGCCCGCAATCACGACATACGCAACTTTTTTGATCGACTCAGGGGCTTCGAGCAGCGGATGACTAGCACTCGCACCGCCCTTCGCGAGATCCTCAATGACGCCCGTGATACGGGATGCATACGGACGTGCCTCGTTTGCCCGAAGCTGCGCTTTGGCAACACGGGTGGCAGCAATAAGTTCCATTGCACGAGTGATCTTCTTCGTGCTTTGAACGCTTGCGATTCGGCGCTTAAGGATGCGCTCCTCGGCTCCAGGAATGGCTCAGCCCTCCTGCGGACGAGCGATGTCGGTCTCGGGGAGAGTGACATCGCTGTCGACCATGCCGGTCGCAGCAGCAGCTTGGGCTTCTGCCTCGGGGGCGTCGCCAGCTACCGGCTCGTTTGACTCGAACTCAGCGCCGAAGCCAGCCACGATCATTTCGAGCTGATCGGTGTCAACGGTGCCAGTGCTCTTGATTCCGTCGTACAGACCACTGTGACGAGCGCCGACATAGTCGAGTAGTTCGCTTTCGAAGCGACTGACATCGCCCACAGGAATTGCATCAAGGTGGCCATTGGTCCCGGCGTACAGCGATACAACCTGGCGTTCGACAGGCATAGGTGAGTTTACGCCCTGCTTGAGGAGCTCAGTCAGGCGATAGCCGCGGTCAAGCTGTGCTTGAGACACGGCGTCAAGGTCAGAACCGAATGAGGCGAAGGCTTCGAGCTCACGGAACTGCTGCAAGTCAGACTTGAGCGTACCCACTGCGGTTTTCATGGCTTTGATCTGCGCAGCGGAGCCCACTCGGGACACCGATACACCCACATCTACTGCCGGGCGGAGACCGGACTTGAACATGTCGTCCTGCAAGAAGATCTGGCCGTCGGTGATCGAAATCACGTTGGTCGGAATGAAGGCAGACACGTCGCCAGCCTTGGTTTCGATAACCGGCAGAGCGGTCAGTGAACCTGCACCGAGCTCGTCGCTGAGCTTTGCGGCACGCTCAAGCAGACGGCTGTGCAAGTAGAAGACGTCGCCGGGGTATGCCTCGCGGCCCGGTGGGCGGCGCAGCAACAGTGACATCTGGCGGTAGGCCTCGGCCTGCTTCGAAAGGTCGTCGTAAACCACGAGGGCGTGATCGCCGTCTTCCATCCACTGCTGGCCAATCGCTGAGCCTGCGTATGGAGCGAGGTACTTAAACGGTGCTGGGTCAGACGCCGGAGCAACTACAACCACCGTGTACTCCATGGCGCCAATCTGCTCGAGCACCGCAACGTTTTGCGCAACGGTCGACGCCTTTTGGCCGATCGCTACATAGATGCACTTCACGCCCAACCCACGCTGGTTGATAATTGTGTCGAGCGCAATCGTGGTTTTCCCCGTCTTGCGGTCGCCAATGATCAACTCTCGTTGGCCACGGCCGATCGGAATCAACGAGTCGATCGCCTTGATGCCGGTCTGCATCGGTTCATGCACAGGCTTGCGGCCCATGATGCCCGGTGCCTGGACTTCCATCTGACGGGTACTGGCGCCTACGAGTGGGCCCTTACCGTCGATTGGTGTACCGAGTGCGTTAACAACGCGGCCGAGCAAAGAATCGCCGACTGGCATCGACAGGATTTCGCCGGTCGAGCGGACGGTTTGGCCTTCTTGAATCTCATCTACTTCACCGAGAACCACAGCACCGATGCTGTCTTCGTCGAGGTTGAGCGCGAGGCCGATTGACCCGTTCTCGAACTCAAGCATCTCGTTGACCGCTGCATTGGGCAGCCCAGACACACGAGCGATGCCGTCGCCGACCTCGAGGACGTGGCCGACCTGACTTGCCTCGAGCGATGGCTCGTAGCCGTCGAGGTTCTTGGTGAGCGCCGCGGTAATGGCGCTGGTGTCGATCGTAAGTTCAGACATTGGCGTCTCCTGCTAGAGCGTTTCACGCAGCCGGTTGAGCCGGGTGCGCACGCTTCCATCGATAACGGTGTCGCCAACCGTGGTGATCAAGCCACCAACGACCGACGAATCCTGAATGACTTTGACATCGACCTCGGTACCAAGCTTGGCTGCGAGTGCAGTAGCTAGGCGACCTCGCTGGTCGTCGGACAAGGCAACGGCCGAACGTACGGTCGCAATCTGCTTGCCCTGAGTGGTGGCGGCACGTTCGGCGAGCGCAGACGCGATCTTGCCGAGGTCACCACCGCGTCCGGCACCAACCACCATGGACACCAGGCCCTTGGTCGCGGCGCGGGCCTTGCCATCGAGCAAGTCGTCCATGATCTGGATCTTGCGCTCAGCAGGCAAACGAGCATCGCTGATCGTGTTTCGAAGCTCATCGTTTCCATCGACAGCTCGACCAACGGCGAAGAGCTCATCGCTGATGCCAGCGACGTCTCCTTCGGCTTGGGCTACCGCAAGCATCGCTTCGGCGTACCCGTCAATGCGATTACTCATGAGCAGTCCACCTTTTCATCTCGTCAACGGTCCTGATTGGTGCGTTCACGATGAAGCCCCTAGTCCCGCGATGTAGCTCTCGATCAGATCGCTCTGACCGCTCGCGTCAAGGCTTGCGTGCACGACTTGTTCGGCGGCACCAACGGCCTGCGAAGCCACTTCGGCTTGCATGTCGGCGTTGGCCTGCACCTTCATTGATTCAACGTCGGTCTGAGCTTTTGCCCACATATCGTTGACGAGTTGCTGGGTGCGGTTGGCCGAATCGACTCGTAGCTGCTGCGCGGTTTCTTGCGCGTCGGCCATGATCCGTGCGGACTCTGCGTTGGCGTCACCAAGTTGCGCGGTCGCTTCAGCGATTCGCGCCTGCGACTCGGCAACGGCAGTCTCGGCAGCGCTGGCGTCTGCGATGGCAGAAGCCTGCGCTTTGTCGATGGCTTCCTTGGCGAGCGGTAGTCCTTTGGTCACGATGAAGAAGAGGATCACCAAGAAGGCGAGTCCTCCCCATACGAACTCCAAGAAGTCGCTTGGCAAGAAGCGTCCGTTGGGACCTTCGGCAGCAATGATTCGCAATTGGGCAATCATGAGTTGGTCCCCCCGTTGCTCAAGAACGTGTCGATAACCGACTGGTTTGCCGTGAGGTCGACATTGCGCCCGAGCACCTTGCTCGCAGCACCGACCGCAAGCTGGGACACTGGGCCCTTGGCTCCGGCGAGTGCCGTCGTGCGCGCAGCGTCGATTTCAAGCTGTGCATTCGCCCTCAGCTTGGCAATCTCATCCTCGACCGCAGCGACTGCGGTGGCGCGTTGGCCATCGGCCTCTGAGCGAGCTGCATCGACGACAGCTGCGGCCTCAGCCTTTGCTGCAGCAATGCGCTCCTCGTGAGCAGCAGTGATTTGGGCGAGCTCGGACTCGGAATCGGAGACAGAGTCCTGTCCGGTTCTCACACGCGCCTCACGCTGATTGCGACCTTCAATGATTGGTGGCAGAAGCACAAACTTCATCAACGCCCATAGGCCGAAGAAAAAGATGGCCGACCACAACAGCTCGGCTCCGTTGGGGAGGATCAGATTGATCCCGTCCCATTCTTCTTCACCGGTTTCTGCAAATAAAAGCAACGTCACGCAACACCTCCTCGATGAATCGTGTCGTCCGTCGGTGACGGATCAGACGAACTTGAGAAGAATGAACACGACGAAGCCGATGAGGGCGAGTGCCTCAGTAAAGGCGATGCCGAGGAACATTGTGGTCTGTACCTGACCAGCGGACTCTGGCTGGCGAGCCATGGCCTGAACGGCTTGACCGACCAGATAGCCGATGCCGATACCAGGACCGATTGCGGCCAGGCCGTATGCGAAACCGGCGCTGCCGGCTGCTTCGATGCCTTTGAGGTCAGCTGCCTCAAGGGGCGCAGCCTCGGTGAAGGCCGTTGCAACAGTTGCAAGGGTGCTCATTGGGATTGTCTCCTTGGATGATTCTCAGTTGAGATTGATTGTTGGACGAAGCGGATCGAGCGCAGGATTAGTGCGCGGGGTGCAGCGAGCTGCCGATGTACACCGCGGCCAGGATTGCGAATACGAAACCTTGAATGAAGCTGACGCCGACCTCAAAGCCAGTGAAAGCGATGAGGCCTACGAACGATCCGACCCATGCGAAGGGTTGGATGATGAAACCAGTGAGGCCGTCAAACAGCTTGGCGAACGTGCCGATGGTTAACACACCGAAGGTCACGAGCAGAATGTGGCCAGCAAGCATGTTGGCGAACAAACGAACAGCATGGCTGAGTGGTCGAGCAATGAACGTCGAGAAGATCTCGATGAACCCGACGAAGCCTCGCATGAATGGATTCTCGATGCCGGGGGGCCAGGCGATGTCTTTGAAGTACTTGGCACCGTTGTGCTTGACGCCCACTGCGATGAACATGACCCACACGGTGAGTGCCATGAGAAGCGGTGCGGCCATGCGTGCGTTCAGTGGCATCTGGAAGAACGGGATGACTTCGAACAGGTTGCCGATAGCGATGAACAGGAACAGCGTGGTCAGCAGCGGCACGTATGGCTCATAGCCATGGCCAATGCCTGGCTTGGCAATCTGTTCTTCAACGAAGGTCACGATGCCCTCGGCAAAGACCCGAATCTTCGAGGGCTTGTCGGCCGAGCCGCCCTTGCCGAGCAAGAATATGATCGTGGGCACCAAGAAGGCGATGAGCGCAATGAGTGCAATCTTGTTGAACTCAAAAGCGGTGCCTTCGCCAAAGATGGCCTTCCACTCAACCAGGTTCTGTGGTGGAGGAAACGGGACCGGTGACTCAGATTCAGCGAATGCTACGAGCGCGTTCACGATGACACGGACTCCTTCTTAGAGTTTGCAGCGATACCGACGCCGGGCTTAAGTCCCGGGTAGGC
>Ga0209828_1001824_pt1 | contig 18641 bp, 12 predicted proteins | sample MaitaG_FD_187429 | JGI IMG/M metagenome (GOLD analysis project Ga0209828, IMG submission 187429) | Marine algal microbial communities from Maine, USA - Maine_Asex2 metaG (SPAdes) (version 2) | ecosystem: Host-associated > Algae > Red algae > Unclassified | place: Maine, USA | collected 2015-01-05 | reverse complement strand
CAGCTCTACTGAGAACTCACCGGATGGATGCTCGACTGATATTTTTTTAGGACTACCCTCCGGTATTTCAGCAATTCCCTGAGTGACCGCGCCTTCCAGTAAGCACGCAGTGGCGACTGAAACCGCGCCTAGTACGCCTATTGCCGCATGACAGTTGTGTGGAATGAAAGTGCGGGTGTTAACATGTCCACCATTTAAAGGAGCAGCGATCAAGCTCATTTTAGGAACAACCTTGTCGGTTACATCGCCTAAATTCATCATTGATCCTGCTTTCAGGCGTATAGCTTCTAGCTTTGCCCGGAAGGCTTGATCATCATTGAGCGCTTGTGGGTCTTCGTAGCCAGTTTTACCTAAGTCTTCGGCACGAAGCACAACTACTGGCATACCGTTATCAATGCAAGTCACTGAAACACCATCGATAATGTCACTTTCATTTCCAGTGGGTAGTAGTGAACCGCAAATGGAACCAGCAACGTCTAAATAGTTACAGGTGATTGGGGCTGATGTTCCGGGTACACCATCGATTTTTGCGTCGCCTTGGTACGACACTTTGCCATCGGGTGTTTGTATATCCAGCTCGCAGAGCTTGCTGCTGTTGACCATGAATACACGAATGGTTGTGACATCGTTTTGGATGGGTAAGAGGCCAGACTCTAGCGCAAATGCTCCAACACCCGCGAGGATATTGCCGCAGTTAGGTGTGGTATCGACGCGATTTTCACCGACGACGACTTGGACGAATAGGTAGTCGACGTCAGCGTCTTCTCGTTCTGAGAGGCTGATAATCCCGACTTTGCTTGTCAGAGAGTTTGCGCCGCCTAGGCCGTCTATTTGACGGGTATCTCTGCCTAATGCATCTAGCAGGACTTGGTCGCGCTGTTTTGGGTCAGCGGGCAGGTCTTTTGCATGGAAGTAAACAGCCTTGGAACTGCCACCGCGGATTTGCATGTAGGGTATTGTTTGCATAAGCTCTGATCAAGGCTCAAGAATATTAAACATCGGGTAAAAATCATCCAAGCAATGCAATAACTTACGCACCACTTCACCATCACCTATGTGCGGCAACATCTCATCATCGAAGCATTCCAAAAACGGCTTGCCGCTCATAATTACTTTGTTGAGATGGATGCGATTGATAACAATTTTCGCTCCCGCATTGTCACCATGGCTACCTTCAAAGTGCGTCATCGCACCGTGGTTAAGCGTAATGCGCCTGCTTTCCTTTGAATCTATCATTTCCCAATCAATATGCAGCACCTGCCCATCGGCTTTTGGCCCATTTACTCTGACGGCTAAAAAGTCGAGGAACATCTCAAGCGGCATCATAGCGACTACCTTAGGGCTAATGAGACCAACACCGCCCGGAGGCAGTTTAGGAGCACCAACACGTAATTCCTTGGCCCCCTGTAGGTAAGCATTTCTCCAAGTCGCACATTCTGCCTGATAACCCAGCTGCTCCATGGCATCCGCTGCCAGAATACGTGCTGGCTTATTTTCAGGTTCAGCAAATACTAAGTGATGCAAAACTTGGGTCACCCAGCGATAGTCACCCGCTTCATAGTCCTGCTTCGCTTTCTCCATAACAGCATCTGCGCCGCCCATATACTCAACGTATTTTATGCCCGCTGGCACGGGAGCGAGAGGGTCTAAGTTAACGGGATTTCCGTCGTAAGGACCCATGTAGTGAACATAGATGGAGCGGACGTTATGCGCTAAGGCGCCATAATAAGGTCGTGCATGCCAAGCCGTTTCCAGACTCAACGGCATCGCAACTTCTTCTGCTATCTCGTGTGGGGTTAAACCGTGGCTCATTAATCGCAGCGTCTGGTCATGCAAGTAGCGATACATATCACGTTGCTCAGTCACGAACTGACGAACACGATCCTGCCCCCATGTTGGCCAGTGATGCTGTGCAATAACGACTTCAGTCTTATCAATAAACCTATCTAGAGCATCATCCAAATACTTTGACCAAGCCAAAGCGTCACGGGTTTGCGCTCCACGAATTGGGCACAAGTTGTGCATGGTATGACAACCATTTTCTGAAAGATTAAGCACGCCCGTTGCAGGGAAAAAGAAATTCATCTCTGCCGGTGCTTCTGTTTCTGGTGTCAGTTGAAAAACCACTTCAACACCGTCGATCACATGTGTTTCTAGGTCTTGGGTAATCAACCAATTCGGCGCTATCAAGCTGGTTGTGCCACGCCCTACTCTTTTTCCTAAGCCGCTATCGACATGTCCGCATGGGTCTGGTGGTAGTGCTGGGCCAAATTGAAACATAGCGCGGCGGCGCATTGGGACACCCGCCAGAATCGTTTCCGATAAAGCCGCTTCCAAGAAACCATCAGGAGCGATAACATTGATTTCACCGTTTAATGCTTGCTCAGGTGTCATCACCCCCTCAACGCCACCGTAATGATCGGGGTGACTGTGGCTATAAATCACGGTATGCACTGGACGATCGCCACGATGGACTCGATATAAATCAATGGCAGCCTTAGCCGTTTCTGTATTCATTAACGGGTCTATAATTAAAACTCCCGTTTTACCTTCAATAATCGTCATATTCGCAATATCAAAACCGCGCACTTGATATATGCCATTAGTGACTTGAAACAATCCGTGGTGATCATTTAGACGCGCCTGCCTCCACAAACTTGGATTCACGGAATCCGGTGGTGACTCTTCTTCTAAAAATCGATACGCCGAGACATCCCAAACGACACGCCCATCTTCTGTCGTAATACGTGCATTGGGTATCGAGCCAACGAAGCCTCTTGAGGCATCGTCAAAACAGCTTTTGTTCTCAAAATCTAGCTGCGAGCCAAGCGCTTCGTTTGCTGCGATCGTATGCTCTGTAGCCGATTTGGGTGATAAGTTCGGATTGTCTGATTGATTCATGGTGATGTTTTCATGTTGGAAGTTGGCGACTTAAACAGTTAATCATACACCTGTTACTTCAGTTAATGAGTATTGCCGGAATTGGTATGAATTTTTATGTATCATTGGCCCATGGCTCAACCAAAAACACTTTCTGAACTTAGTCTCAAGTCGCTTAAAGCAGCGCTGATTGTGTCTGAAACAAACAATGTGACGCGTGCGGCTAAACAGCTAAACCGCTCACAAACAGCAATCTCTAAAGCGATTCAGGGCTTAGAACAAAAATTAGAAGTGACCCTCTTCGATCGTACGCCAACAGGAATGATCCTAACGCCTCAGGGATGCGTATTAATCGCAGGCATTAAAGAAGCATTACAGCAATTCCAATACGCTGCCAACGCTTACACTGACATGACCAGCCATCCAGCCTCCACTGAAAACAACCCAATCTTTGACCTCAATCTTAGCTATGGTCGATTACAAGCTTTACTGATGGTTCAACAAGCGTCAGGGGTTAAAGAGGCTGCTCAGGAAATGCAGGTGTCACGTGCCTCACTCTATGACGCGATCCACTTTATTGAACAACTACTAGATGCTCCACTGTTCGAACGCAACGCCTTTGGTAACCTGCCTACACCCTTTTGCCTAACCTTAGTTCGACATACACGACTTGCCTTTACTGCCCTGCAAAATGCGCTAGACAAGATTGCTAGTGAAGGTGACATGGTACGAGGAAAAGTCGTCATCGTGGCTTTTCCCGTTGTTCGAAATTATCTATTGCCGGAGGTATGTGTCAAGGTGAGCCGAGAGCACCCTGGCATTGAAATCCTCTTAAAAGATGGGCTTTATCGGGATATTGAAGCACAACTACGTTCGGGTGAAATCGACTTTCTTGTGGGCACTTTTTACGAACACGAACAAGCACTTCCAGATGATTTGGAACAGACTTTATTATTTAAGGCATCGCTACAAATATTTGTTCGACAGAACCATCCACTCCTAGCACTGGAGAGCATTTGTAATGATGACCTGAAAGCATACGCTTGGGTCTTACCGCCAACGGGATCACCCGCACGTCAAATCTACCAACGACGGCTGGATGAGCTTGGCCTTAAGGATCTTGATTGTCAGATTGAAGCTTATTCTTATTCTTTACAGCGGGAGATTTTATGTCAGTCCAATAGCATTGGCTTAGCGTTTCAGCATCAATCAGTTCATGAGGAAAATTCGGGCTTGCTAAGAGCGTTACCGATAACGCTACAGTCACCGGTTGCTCTGGGCATTACTCAGCGAAAGCATACGAGTCATTCAAGCCCCGTTCAGGTTCTACAAGAAGCACTGTTGGAAATGACGAAAAAGTATCACCCGCCGTTGTAACTAGCGAGCACTTGCTAAGCGTTCTTTTTTCCAATTATTGGCATTGGGATTAGCTTCCGACGCTATATATATTGGGTTCAACAGGGGCAATGACTGCGTTGTTAGCCATTCACTTAGCGAGCGTACTGGCGTTCTGTTTACTCACTCCGTTTTCCAAGATGATTTCATGGATTTTATCGTTTGGCATCCTTGATCAGAGATGCACAATTAAAAACTTAAGATAGTGTGATGCTAAATTCAACGCGTAAGAACTTCCCTGCGGCTTGTGGTATTTGATAGACGAAGACCTTCCGAAGCCTTCACAATTTAATGTCCTGCTCTCTCAACAGCGAGGCGGCGTAGTCAATCAAATACCACAAGCCGCCCCCCAGTCCTACTTATCGCGAAGCTCTCGACGCAATATCTTACCAACATTCGTCTTTGGCAGTTCATCAATGAAAGCAATGTGCTTAGGACGTTTGTAACCCGTTAGCTCTGCTTTGAAATGCGCCATCAACTCATCTTCAGTCAACGAATCATCACTACGCACAACATATACCTTAACCGCTTCACCAGACTTATCATCAGCAACACCAACGACACCTGCCTCCAACACCTTCTCGTGAAGCGCAGCCACATCCTCAATTTCATTAGGGTAGACATTAAAACCAGACACGATCACCATATCTTTTAAACGATCGACAATCTTGACAAAGCCCTGCTCATCAATCGTTGCCACATCGCCAGTCTTTAACCAACCATCGGCATCAAGCACCTTGGCGGTTTCACCCGGCCGATTCCAATAGCCTTTCATGACCTGCGGGCCTCGCACACAAAGCTCACCCGGCTCATTCAAGCCGAGCTCAACATTATTCTCGTCCCGGACGCAAACCTCAGTAGACGGAAGTGGTAGACCAATCGACGCATTAAATTCTTTGAGGGTAACTGGATTAATACAAACCGCAGGAGAACTTTCAGTTAAACCATATGCCTCTACCAGCGTGCAGCCTGTGATACGCTTCCACTCATCCGCAACAAAACGTTGCACCGCCATTCCACCACCTAATGAAAGCTTCAACTTAGAAAAGTCGAGTTCTTCAAAACCTGGGGTATGGATGAGTCCATTAAATAAAGTATTTACACCAGTAATATAAGAGAACTGACGCCCCTTAAGCAGTTTCACAAACCCAGGCATGTCGCGCGGATTCGTAATCAACATACTATTAGCGCCAATTTTCATACTAAACAGTGCGTTCGCCGTCAAAGCAAAAATATGATAAAGCGGTAGTGCTGTAACCACTAACTCTTCACCATCGTTTAAATCGCGACCAGCCCACACATGCGCCTGAAGCAAATTAGCAATCATATTGCGATGTGTCAGTGCAGCACCTTTTGATAAACCTGTCGTTCCACCGGTATATTGAAGAAAAGCAATATCTTCGTGCTCAACCGCAACTTCTTTGAAAGGAAATTTTGCGCCTTCCGCTAGCGTTTGATTAAATTTAACGGACCCAGGCAAGCTAAACGCTGGCACCATTTTCTTAACATATTTCACAATACTGTTAATTAGTAATGATTTTGGAAAAGGAATCACATCAGCAATCTGAGTGGTAATCACTGTCTTCACCTGAGTCTTATCAACAACGTCAGCAAGTGTATGGGCAAAGTTTTCGAGTATGACGATGGCTTTCGCGCCAGAGTCTTTAAGCTGATGCTCTAACTCACGATCCGTGTAAAGTGGATTGGTATTTACCACGGTCAATCCGGCACGTAGTGCACCAAATAAGGCGATGGGATACTGCAATAAGTTTGGCAGCATAATAGCGATATGGTCGCCTTTCTTTAAACCTGCCACATGCGTTAAATAACTCGCAAACTGTCCTGTCAAACGATCAATATCGTTAAAGCTTAATACTTTGCCAAGGTTCTCGTAAGCAGGCTTATCACCAAAACGAGACACACTAACATTCATCACATCATTCAATGAGGTGTATTCATTTGTGTCTATTTCGGGGCCAACCCCTTTAGGGTAGCTATCTAGCCAGATTTTTTCCATTATCACTCCTCAGTGCCTTATTCACGCCCAGTGAACAGGTTTTTTATTTTGTGTGGTTTTAGTCAGGCAGACATATAGTTATCTGCCTATCAAATCAGCGTAATTGACTTACCAAGAGCCGTCAATATCAAATAACGGCTCGACTGCTTACTTTTTGCGTCAACATCCTGTTATTGTTACTGGATGGTAACTATCAACGCTTGAATAATAACGAAATGAGATTACATTATAGCTATGCATTTATCTCGTAATTTATTTCTGTGCCTGACGGTTCCCACGTTACTGTTTCTCGTAGGTTGTGTACCAAAATCACAGCAGCAATCCTCAACCGTCACTCACGAATTGCCGATCCCCCCTCTGGCGATGAAGCACAGTGATATACCCGACTTGTCGTCAATGCGCGATGGCTGGTTTTATCCGCCAAATGCAAGCGAAGATCCCTACCGCCCACCCGATAAAGTTCCATCCATACCCACTCAGCCCGAGGCCAAACTAACATTTTCAGAAGAGCTGGCGATGGCGGCATTAGCCAGAACCATGCATAAGGTTCGTTACGACGGACGCTATTTGAAGATAGCCTACCCCATGGGTGATGTACCCAAAGATATTGGCGTTTGTACCGACGTTGTAATCCGTTCCTATCGCGAGCTAGGTATTGATTTACAAAAGGATGTACACGAAGATATACGTCGTAACTTTAGTAAATACCCCAGTAAGAAGCGCTGGGGTTTGCGCAGACCCGATACCAATATCGACCATCGCAGAGTCTATAACTTACAGGCTTTTTTTGAACGCAAAGGCGAATCTATTCCAATTACCCATGATCCACGAAATTACAAACCCGGCGATTTGGTGACATGGCAGGTAGGGCCAAAACTGCCGCATATTGGTGTGGTGTTAGATATGGTCAGTGATGATGATTCATTTCGTCATCTGATCGCTCATAATATCGGCGCAGGCCCTGTGATCGAGGACATATTGTTCAGATACAGAATTACAGGCCACTACCGTTATAAACCCAAGAGAAAATCTAAGCGGGCAAAGGATAAAATGAGCCTAGTTAAGGGTTAAGCAATACTGCCATTGGTCATAGTTTTTTTACCAATGATCTAATACTTAGATCGATTGTATACGATTATCATTATTTTAGAGTTAGTAGCCCGTTAATCGCTGTCCATATAAAAAGGATTTTTCATGTCAGCTAGTTACCACCGATTGCGAGACTTAAGGCGTCCTTGCATGTGGCTTTTGAGCCTGCTGTTTATTATCACTCCAATCTTCTCTCCGGCACATGCTGCTCTGAAAAACATCCAAAATGATGCTAATTCCAGAGTTGCCAGCGATAAATCACACTTATTAAAACTTGGCACATCAGGTGAAGCGCTGGATGTTGAGGCGCAGCAATGGTCTTGTGTTAACGATGAAAACACGGGCTTAACGTGGGAAATGCGAGATCCAACAACCGCATTACATGGCCACGACACCTATATTTGGTATCAACCAGAGCAAGCAATTGCTGGGGCACCTCGTGCACACCCCAACCTTGCTTGGGCTGAAAGTACATGCTATGGCTTTGATCCTGACAATCCAAACAGCTTTTGTAATACCAGCGCCTATACTGAAAGAGTCAATCAAACTAGCTATTGCGGTTTCAGCGACTGGAGACTCCCAACCGCAACTGAACTGCTGACTCTTGTTGATCCTGCACGTGAGCGAAAGAAACTCTCGCCCCTCCTCGACACACGATTCTTTCCCTTTCATGACCCTTTTCTTTATTGGACAAATACAGTCAATGAGAATGGCGTTGTCCTAACAGTGTTTAGTGACAATAAGGTATTTGAAAATTCGGAACGTAGCGACTCCATCTCAATCAGATTAGTCCGTGGTAATCCATATCAGTAAACTGTAATGATGAACTAGCTATCACTAGAGACAAGTGAGAAAATTCCAGCTTTATTCTTAAACAGAAGCTGGCCCATGACCTCGAATATCTCTTCCCCAACGACCCAAATTTCTCCAGTCTGGACGTTATTTAACAACGCCAATCAGTTGGCAGAACAAGCTATCCAAGACATCTTAAACGCGGCAGACGCTGCAATCCAAAGCAAAGGCTCATTTCATATTGTTTTGGCGGGCGGCACTACTCCTAAGCAAGTCTATAAACAACTTTCCGGATCAAACAGCGACTGGCAACATTGGCACATCTATTTGGGGGATGAGCGCTGCTTACCTATTGACGACCCAGAACGTAACAGCGTAATGGCTGACGAATGCCTGCTTCAGCACGTATCTATCCCTGAAGCTCAGATCCATTTTATGCCTTCTGAGCTCGGCCCTGATCAGGCTGCAGCAGCCTATGAAAAGATATTAAGCGATGTTGACCAGTTTGATATGGTGCTATTGGGTATGGGTGAAGATGGTCACACAGCCAGTTTATTCCCAGGCCATTCACATAAGCAAACTCAGCTAGCTCATGCCGTTTTCAATGCTCCCAAGCCTCCGCCGGAACGAGTAAGCCTAAGTTCAGCCTGTCTGAGCAACAATGCGAACTTATTGATCTTCATCACAGGAATGTCAAAGCATGGCCGTGTCATCGACTGGATAAGTGGCGTGTCAATGCCGATAACCACCATAAAATCAAATAAAAAAGCGGCAGTCTATTGTGATCACGCCGCATGGCTTGGGACACATGACGAAACAAAGCAATACTAAATGCTTTACCGACCTTGATAGCTACGCAGCACTAAAGCAGCATTTCGAATGTTGCAATAAACTACATATGCGTCGATTGTTTAGTGTCGACCTCGGTCGGCACCAAAGAATGTCATTAGAATTCGACTGGTTGTTACTGGACTATTCAAAAAACAGGATCACTGACAAAACGCTACAACTGCTATTTCAGCTGGCACGTGAAGCGCAGCTTGATGAATCTATTGGTACGTTATTTGAGTCCTGCATGCAACGCACACCTGACAGTCTGCAAAAAGACACGTTCATGCAGCGCATGTTTCAAGTAACCGGGCAACTTCATTCTGGTAGCTGGCTAGGCTATAGCCAAAAACCTATAACAGACATTGTCAACATTGGCATTGCTAACTCAGGACTTGGCCCTCAGAGTGCTTGCGAAGCATTGCGCCCCTATCATCAGCCAGAAAGTATAGACCTACACTTCATTACCATGAGCGACGGCTTTCATTTAGAAGAAGTGCTGACTACTTTATACCCAGAGACGACACTATTTATTGTTTCAAGCCGAACCTTTGGCCAGAATAACCCTGAAACGATTGCTCACGCAGAAATTGCCAAACGTTGGCTAACCGATGCCGCACAAAACACCATAGCTTTAGAGAAACACTTTATTGCAGTCACCGCCAATGCAGCATTAGCTGATAATTTTGGTATCCCCACTGAAAATATTTTCCAACTAGATTCATCTACGAGTCCAAGACACACCTCGTGGTTACTGATGGGTCTGCCCATTTTGCTATCCATAGGGCAAAGGCATTTTCTAGATTTTCTAGAGGGTGTGGATGCTATGGATAAACATTTTCAGGAAGCGCATTTCGAGAAGAACATGCCTGTTATTTTGGCTTTAATTGGTATCTGGTATAACAATTTTTTTGGGGCTGAATCGCACGCTATTTTACCTTATGACCATAACCTGAGAAATTTACCGCGCTACATTGAACAATTTGATATGCAAAGCAATGGCCAATCACTGGATCGGTTTGGCAGTACAGTCAATTACGCCACTGGCCCTATCACTTGGAGTGGCAATGGCTTAAATAGCCAACATGCGTTTTATCAAATGCTACATCGCGGACAAAAAATGGTACCTGCGGACTTCATTGTTTCTATGCGCACGCATAGTGTTTATCAGCAACAACATAACCTGATGTTTGCCAATGCCGTTGCTCAAGCAGAGGCCCTGATGTTGGGGCAAACATTAAACGAAGCACTCACTGGCCTGCAACAGCAAGCTGATGTAGCAAGAGAAACCGCTAAAGACCTCATTCCACACCATATTTATGGCGGCAATAATCCCAGCAACATGTTGCTGATGCAGCGTTTAACTCCCAAATCGCTGGGTACACTACTAACACTTTACGAACATAAAACTTATACCCAAGGTGCTATCTGGAATCTTAGCGCACAAGCCCAGACGGGCGTTGAACTGGGGAAAACATTCAGCAGTGCTATTTTGCGAGATATTTTCATGCCGGGGAAAACGCAACGGCATGATGCCTCAACCAATGCACTAATTAATCACTATAGAAATACGGTCTACCCAAGGAAGGAGAAACAAGCAGTTAAGTAGACCTTAAAAATAAAATTACAAACAATAAAACTCGCATAATAAAAACAGCGAAGAGTACTAAGAATATGAAAATTTTAGCCGCTGATATCAGTGCAGACCATGCAGAACTGTCATTACTTAAAATATCGATTAATGGTCAGCGTGAAGCATTATTCAGAAACACCTATAACCCTGAAAAGTTTAGTGAACCAAGACGACTCATCGAACAGTTCCTTCACGATGCCGACGCCAAATCAACGTTAATTGAACGGTTTTGCTTATCAGTAGCAGCACCCGTTGAAAACAATCACTCTAGCCTCGGCCGTCTCAACTGGGAGCTCGATGCAAAACAGCTAGGAGAGCAGTTTTATATTAATGATGTATCGCTAATTAGTGATTTTGACTCTGCGGCACGCGGTATCGATGCAGCCTCTGAAAAAGGGTTACTGACATTGAACGAGGGCTTCAATCACGAACGCGGAATCCGTGTCGTTACCGGCGCAGGCCATGGTTTAGGCTTGGCGTGGATGGATCATAGTCAAAACGCCTTCAACAAAAATAATAGTGAAGGTGGCATGGTCAGCTTCGCACCTATCGATAAAGAGCAAATCGATTTATTAGAATACCTCATGAAGCGCTTCAATCATGTTTCATATGAGCGCATCCTTTCTAATGATGGCCTCAAAGAACTCTACCGCTATTGTAAGCACAAAGATCAGTCTCAAAACCCAGAAAAAGAAATGCTTACCGATGATAACCTCAGTGTTTCTCAAATTATCGACGCGGCCGCTGATGACCCCGCTGCTGAACGTGCAATTAAGCTATTTGTGACGACTTATGGTGCCTATGTGGGTAATCTCGCATTACTGTATCAACCTATGGGGGGAATCTATGTAGGCGGGCAAGTAGCCACTGATTTACAATACTGGATGCAATCTGAACACTTTTTGAATGCCTGTCTCAAAAAAGGCCGCATGAGCAAATTGGTTCAACAAATACCAATTTATCTGGTGACCGCTCCAGATATTAATCTACAGGGAGCAATTGAAACTGCTACGTACCACTACTAGTCATTTGAGGGGATGAACTATGACACAAAAATTTGGGGATGATGAAGGGCTACACAAGTATTATGTAGAACCTAACATGATGACGGAACTAACACGCAACACTTTGGTGTTAATTTTGGCAGGAGGCGAAGGCTCGCGACTTAAAGATTTAACCAAATGGCGCGCTAAGCCGGCGGTTCCGTTTGGCGGGAAATATAGAATAATCGATTTTGCTTTGTCCAACTGCCTTAACTCCGGTTTACGTAAAATCGGTGTGCTCACTCAATATAAATCCCATTCTTTACTTCGCCACCTGCAACGTGGCTGGGGATTTATGCGCGCAGAAATTGGCGAGTTTGTTGAGCTGCTACCCGCTCAGCAACGTACCGAGGAAAAAGCCTGGTATAAAGGCACCGCCGATGCCCTATTCCAAAACATGGATATCATGCAACGCCACGACACAGAGTATGTGATTGTGCTCGGCGGCGACCATATCTATACCATGGACTATGGTAAAATGTTGGTTCAGCATGTGCAGTCCGGTGCGGACTTTACGGTTGGGGCGATTGAAGTACCGGTTGAAGAAGCCAAAGGTTTTGGTGTATTGGCTGTGTCAGATGACATGCAGATCACTCGCTTTGATGAAAAGCCAGAACAGCCTGAAGAAATTCCCGGGAAACCGGGCGTAGCGCTTGCGTCGATGGGTATCTACGTTTTTTCAACACGGTTTTTGTTTGAAACATTAAACGAAGATGCCAAAGACGGTAAATCATCGCACGACTTTGGTAAAGACATTATCCCCTCGAAAATTGAGGATAGTGTCGCGATGGCCTATGCATTCAGAGATGATAAAACGGGCTTACCTGCTTATTGGCGCGATGTAGGAACCTTAGAGTCTTATTGGCAAGCCAATATGGAGCTTTGTGATGTAGAGCCAGAGCTTAATCTTTACGATAGAGCTTGGACAATCTGGACATACCAAACACAAAACCCTCCGGCGAAATTTGTGTTTGATGAAGAAGGTCGTCGCGGTGAAGCCATTGACTCTTTGGTTTCAGCAGGTTGTATTTTGTCAGGCGCACGTGTAAAACGCTCAGTGCTTTCATTTAACACAGTGGTTGATAGTCACAGTGTTGTAAAAGACAGTGTCATATTGCCTAAGGTCCGCATCGGTAAAAATTGCCGAATTACTAAGGCAATCATTGATAAGGAATGTGAAATTCCAGATAACACCATTATTGGTGAAGATTTAGAAGAAGATAGAAAACGCTTTCATGTATCTGATGAGGGCATTGTTTTAATAACGCCCGAAATGCTCGGTCAATATACATTTCCATTAAACGGTTCTTCACGATGGCGGCAAAAAAACTAAAATTCGTTCTTGGATGGCACATGCATCAGCCTCACTACCGCGAGGGCGGTGATGGGGTTTATCAGCTCCCTTGGGTTTATCTGCACGCGCTCAAAGACTATACCGACATGGCAGCGCATTTTGAAAACGAGCCAGGTATGCGTGCGGTGGTCAATTTTGCGCCGACTCTCCTAGAGCAGCTTGACGACTATGCCAGTCAAATTGAAGCATCGATAGCGCACGGCACACCAACTTCCGATGGACTAATCAATCTGCTGGCAGGCCATACGGATATTCCTGATGATGTAACCGCAAGGCTAAAAATCATTAGCGATTGCCAACGTTGCCACGCGCCACAAATGATAACGCCATATCCTGCGTTTGCTGCGTTAATTGAAAAGCTCGGTGAGCGATCGGATGCGCCTGATGCTGAAATTGTTTCGCAATTAGATAAGCAGTACTTTGTTGACCTGCTAGTTTGGTATCACTTAGCTTGGTTGGGTGAGTCGATGAAAAGCCACCATACTGCTACCTCGCTAATGGAAAAACAATCTCATTACACGGCCAATGACCAGCAGTTATTAGTGTCATTAATGAATGAGGCGATGCAGAACTTACTCCCTCGCTATCGCGCACTCGCTGAGCGCGGTCAGATAGAAATATCAATGACGCCGTATGCACATCCGATTGTGCCACTATTAAATGACTTTGATAATATGCGCTGCGCACAACCTGAAGCGCCTCGTCCCGAGTCCAGCCATTATCCAGACGGCTTAGCCCGCAATCATTGGCATATGAAAAAAGGCTTTGAAACGCATCAGCATTACTTTGGTGAGCAACCGAAAGGCGTTTGGTTATCTGAGGGAGGCATCAGCGACGATGCACTAGATGTGCTCGCTGAGTATGACATTCAATGGACGGCCTCAGGCCAAGGTGTTTGGGGTAATACCTGTCACCAATCACCTGCTATCGATGAAGCGCTGATTCACAATAAAAAGGCGCTATTTTCACCGTTTAAACTTGAAGACTGCGACACGAATATATTTTTTCGTGACGATGGTTTGTCGGACTTTATTGGCTTTGAATACAGTCACTGGGACGCTCAGCAAGCCGTTGATAACTTTGTGCAAAATCTTGAGAACATTCACGGGTTTCTTGGTGACACCGTCGATGAAAACGTGGTGAGTGTGGTACTAGACGGTGAAAATGCATGGGAGTACTACCCGCACAACGGTGCCCATTTTCTGAGTAAGCTCTACGCTAAATTAGCCAACCACCCACTCATTGAAGCAACGACATTTGCGGATGTTTGCAACAATGCTCAAGTCAAACCACTCACTGTTGAAAAATTGTGCGCGGGCAGTTGGGTTTATGGCTCGTTTTCTACTTGGATTGGTCAAGCCGACAAAAACCGCGCGTGGGACTACCTCGTTGCTGCTAAGCAAAGTTTTGATGAGGCAATTGCGTCGGGCGAGTTATCCGATGAGATTCAAGACAAGGCCAGTAAGCAGTTAGCCATCTGTGAAGGCTCGGATTGGTTTTGGTGGTTTGGTGACTATAACTCCAGCGATAGCGTGCGCGATTTTGATTTATTGTTCCGCTCACAGCTGCAACGGCTCTATGAGCTTTTAGAGCGTGATAGGCCAGATTACCTAAATCACCCGATCTCTTTTGGTGGCGGTGATTCTGAAAATGCGGGCACTATGCAACGCGGAGTTAATTGATTGGACAGGCAATTAAATAAGCATTTATCACAGCGCCGAGCTGGCGTTTTGCTTCACCCAACGTCACTGCCTTCAGGCAAAATTGATGATGACGCCATTCGCTGGCTTGATTTCATGCAGCAAGCGGGACTTGGCGTTTGGCAGGTATTGCCGTTAGGTGTGCCACAGCAGAATTTATCGCCCTATCTTTGCTACTCAGCTTTTGCGATGAACCCTGCGCTACTTGTGGATTACAATGCAGAGGTAATTGATGAGACTGAGTTCCAGCAATGGCAAAATCAACAAGCTTACTGGTTAGCAGATTACGCTGATTACTGCATTCTTAAACAGCTGCATAGTGAATCCGCTTGGTATGAGTGGCCTGATGAGTATAAATTTCGTCATGAAAGCGTCATGCAGGCACTACATGAAAACCACCAAGATGCGATTGATGCAATCTACCGGCAACAGTTTCAACTAGACAGTCGCTGGCAGTCGGTCAAGTCTCAAGCACAGCAGCGCAGCATTTCAATTTTTGGTGATATGCCTATTTTTGTCGCGCATGATAGTGCAGACGTTTGGGCGAATCGCGATTGCTTCTTATTAAATACCGATGGCCAGCCTGAGCTAGTTGCGGGTGTGCCACCGGACTATTTCTCAGAAACCGGACAGCGCTGGGGCAACCCGCACTACAACTGGGAGCACTTAGCGGCAACTGGTTTTGAGTGGTGGTTACAGCGCATGCAGCATCATTTTCACCTCTATGACATCGTGAGAATTGATCACTTCCGTGGCTTACAAGCCGTCTGGATGATTGATGCAAATTGCCCAACGGCGATTGATGGCTACTGGCAGGAAGTGCCGGGCGCTGATTTACTGGAAGCGATAAAAGCACACATCGGCGATGCTGCTATCGTGGCAGAAGATTTGGGTGTCATTACGCCGGAGGTTACCCAACTGCGTGAGCAATTTGACCTGCCAGGCATGTCGGTGCTTCAGTTTAGTTTTGATGGCTTTGAAGATAATCCACACAAGCCTGAAAATATTACTGAACATCGCATCGTTTACACTGGCACGCACGATAACGATACAACACTCGGCTGGTACGTTTCGTTAGAAGCTCATGAGCAAGATTTTGTTTATGAGAGACTTCAGCAAGATAAATCCGTTGATATCTGTACCGCATTAATCAACTCAGCACTAAAAACAAAAGCGTCACTGGCGATTATTCCTTTGCAGGACTTTCTCAAGCTCGACACAAGTCACCGCATGAACACCCCCGGCATTGCAGATGGTAACTGGGCTTGGCGGTTTGATTGGCAAGGCTTGCCTGAAAGTCTTGGTTCAGATATTTTAGCAAGGGTTAACACACACCAGCGACAAGGAGAGACATCGTTTTGAATTCGGCAATGACTGCATTAGAGCAAGGTGTATTACACGATCCATTTTTGGTAGTGGGCTACCAAACCTCAGACAACGGCAAGGCCATTGTTCGCGAGTATTTACCGCAAGCTGAGCAGGTGCTGTTCAATGGCGAGACTGCCATGTCTCGGCAGCAGGGAACTGATTTCTTTGAAATTCCACTTGATAAAGAGCACGTTGTTGGCAGTCATTACTCATTAAAATGGTTAGAAAAAGGCAGCGAGGAGTGGGTTGAAGTGAAGTCGCCCTACTCATTCTTGCCTCAAGTCGGCGAACTGGACTTACACCTGTTTAGCGAAGGTCGACACAACCACGCTTATAGATTTATGGGCGCTCATCAAAAGACCATCGATGAAGCAGAAGGCTGCTTATTTGTCTTGTGGGCACCTAATATTAAACGCGTTAGCGTGGTGGGTGATTTTAACGGCTGGAATGGTAAGCGACACCCAATGCGCGCTGCCGGTGGCTCAGGCGTATGGGAATTATTTATCCCAGGTTTACAGGCTGGCGACTACTATAAGTTTGAACTGCTGACACAGCATGATCAACTCTTATTAAAGACCGACCCTTATGCCAGACAAATGGCAATGCGCCCTGAAACAGCGTCTAAGATTGTGGGTGAGGTCGATTACCATTGGAAAGATACTACCTGGCTAGAGGCAAGAGCCGAGTTTGACTGGCAACATCAACCCATCAGTGTTTATGAGCTGCATGCAGGCTCGTGGCAGCGACCGGCCGATGAGCAGTTTTTTAACTGGCAGGAACTGGGTGAACGCTTAGTTCCTTACGTCAAAAAACTGGGTTATACCCATATCGAATTAATGCCGATTGCTGAGCACCCGCTTGATCAGTCTTGGGGCTATCAAGTCACGGGGTTTTATTCGCCAAGCGCCCGCTATGGTTCACCCGATCAACTTAGAGCATTCATTGATAAGTGCCACCAAAATGATATCGGTGTAATCTTAGATTGGGTTCCAGCTCATTTTCCGAAAGATAGTTTTGCACTGGCACGCTTTAACGGTAGTGCACTTTATGAGCATGAAGACAGCCGCAAAGGCGAGCATAAAGAATGGGGCACCCTCATTTTTAACTATGATCGCAATGAAGTCCGCAATTTCTTATTGGCTAATGCACTGTATTGGATAGAAGAATTCCATATTGATGGTATCCGCGTCGATGCGGTCGCCTCGATGCTTTATCTCGATTATGACCGCGATGCAGGCGAATGGCTGCCTAACGAATACGGCGGCAGAGAGAACTTAGAAGCCGTGAGCTTCCTGCAAGACATGAACCGTATTGTGCACACATCATTGCCCGGCGTGATCACCATGGCAGAAGAGTCGACAGCTTGGCCCATGGTCACCAAGCCACCTGAAATGGGCGGACTAGGCTTCTCTATGAAGTGGAACATGGGGTGGATGAACGACAATCTTGACTACGTTGAACAAGATCCGGTGCATCGTAAATATCACCACAACAAACTTACCTTTAGCCAAGTGTATTCTTACAGTGAAAACTTTGTACTGCCGCTGTCTCACGATGAAGTGGTACATGGCAAACGCAGCCTATATGAGAAAATGCCAGGAGATCGCTGGCAAAAACTGGCGAATTTACGTCTGTTTTATGCATGGCAATACGCACATCCCGGTAAGAAATTGATGTTTATGGGCGGTGAACTTGCGCAGCCCGAAGAGTGGAATGAAATGAGTCAGCTCAATTGGCATGCTGCGGCAGAAACTGACCGTGCCGCTATGGGTTTGCTGGTTTCAGACCTAAATAAGCTTTATCGCAGTGAATCCGCGCTGCATGATCTAGACTTTTCACAGGACGGTTTCAACTGGATCGATTGTAATGATTCGGATCAGTCAATCCTTGCCCTGCTGCGCTATGACCGTGAAGGTAATCACATTATCGGGTTATTTAACTTCACCCCCGTGCCTCGTGAAAATTACCGCATTGGTGTGCCAGCAGCGAGTAGTTATCAAGAAATCCTTAATACGGACTCTGCTTATTACTGCGGTAGTAATTGTGGAAACAGTGAAATCATTAGCTATCAAGATACGCCTTGGATGAATCAGCAGCAGTCACTAGAACTAACCGTTCCCCCATTGGCTGCACTTTATTTGAAGGTTGTAAAATGAAGGTACTTTTTGCTAGCAGTGAAGTATGGCCCTTAATAAAAACGGGTGGGCTGGGCGATGTGGCTTACAGTTTACCCAAAGCGCTTCAGGCGCTAGGGCAAGACGTAAAGATTATTTTGCCAGCTTACCGTGAAGTGTTAGCGAATTGTACTGACCTGAAAATACTCGCGTCGATGGACTCCCCACATGGCACACACTCATCTGCCATAAGGCTGCTTGAAGCCAGCCATGAACAGTTTGATACACCGGTTTGGCTAGTTGACTGTCAGAGCCTATTCGACCGCACAGGCAACCCGTACACCAATGCAGAGGGTAATGATTGGCACGACAATGCCGAACGCTTCACGCAGTTTTGCTGGACCGTTTCACAAGTTGCCATGGGTCAC
>Ga0209828_1001821_pt1 | contig 18657 bp, 16 predicted proteins | sample MaitaG_FD_187429 | JGI IMG/M metagenome (GOLD analysis project Ga0209828, IMG submission 187429) | Marine algal microbial communities from Maine, USA - Maine_Asex2 metaG (SPAdes) (version 2) | ecosystem: Host-associated > Algae > Red algae > Unclassified | place: Maine, USA | collected 2015-01-05 | reverse complement strand
CTACCTATTCTAAAATGATCAAAGACAACGTAAATGATCTAAATTCTTACTTTAGTTTCTTCGATGTCTTAACGCGATTAGCAATTGTAGCTGGTACATTCTTATTTGGAATTGTAAACCAAATGACCGGGAATATCAGATATTCAGTACTCTCATTAGCAGTACTATTTATAATAAGTTTATTGATTTTATGGAATGCCAAATTAGAAGAAGCTACTTAAGTTAGAAGAATATAACAAATGAAAATCACCATAAACTATCAAGACAGGGCTTTTATAAGTAATCTTAATGCGCCTATTGATATTTCTATAACCACAGGAAAGGTCAAGTGTTTTTATGCACCTGATTTTAAAGCATCCCCTTATGAAAGTGGAGATTTTATTGGTTCAGTGAAAAAAGGAGCTCCTGTCAACTTTTATAATGTAAGATTTAACCCACATGGAAATGGAACGCATACAGAGTCACTAGGACATATTACCAAGAAACAAGAGTCTGTCAATGCTGTATTAAAAACATTTCATTTTATAAGCTATCTAATAACTATAGATTTAGAAAAACGGAAAAACGGAGACCAACTTATTACCCTTAAGAATTTAAAAAGACAATCTCCCAAAACACTCCCTAAGGCAATCATAATCAGAACAAGACCAAATGGAAAGTCTAAGTTAACAAAGGATTATTCTGGTACTAATCCACCCTATCTTGATAAGAAGGCGATGCAGTATTTAGTAGATGCAGGAGTAGAGCACTTATTAATAGATTTACCTTCAGTAGATAGGGAAGTAGACGAAGGAATTTTAGCATGCCATCATATTTTTTGGGGAGTCAATGATGGAAAAGGACAAAAGAAGAGCAGAATTAATTGTACGATCACAGAACTTGTTTTTGTAGAGAATAAAATAAAAGATGGACTGTATCTTTTGAATCTGCAGATTGCACCGTTTAATTTAGATGCGTCCCCAAGCAAGCCTGTTTTGTATAAATTGAAAGAGCTAGATTGATTATTCTTGAAACTCGTAGCAGCCCAAGTCAAACACAGCATCGCGTGGTAAGCCGCGTATGTCTATTGGTAATTGAAATACAGCAGTACCTTTATTTATAGCAACAGACATAGTATCATGTCTTAAGTCATAATTAATTCTGTCCAAAAAGATAGAGTCATTACTCATTATTGCTTCTGTCTCAGGACTGTCTTCTAATAGAGTCGGGTACTGTTCTGGTAAGAGTATTTCATCAACTTTAAGCATACAATGGTCAAAATAATATTGAAACAATTCATCTTGTTCGCCTGCATTCCAGTCGTCAAAAGAAATTTCATCCCCATCTTCTCCGGTAAGGATAGAATTGATAAAGCTTACTCTCATTTCATTTATAAGCGGCGGATTTGAACAATCCGGATCTACACATTGATAATTATTAATGTAAAGAGCTGATTGATCGTTAAAATCGTTGTAAATCGTACAGTTGGTAAAGTTGTAATTCCCCCCGTGGGTTAATTGCAATGAATTTCCACCATTATTGTAAATGAGGCAATTGTTCGCATTAATATTTGAGTGTATTCCTACTAAACCAGAGCTAGATGTGTTTGCAATTTCAACTTGATTTAAAACGAGCGAAGTAGCCGAATCTGCAAGTATTCCGAAAACAGGATTTCTGATTTGCGTGTGTGTAAAACTATTTCCAGTGCTGCCAGCTAAAAATATGAGGCCAACCCATTGACCTGGAATATTATCAAACTCCATCTCTAAACGATCTCCCTGAATCGTAACGGGTTCTTCCGCTGTGCCTCGTGCAGTAATTTTTGCATTTGGACCAATCAGAATTCTACCATCAGGATAGACACCTAAATCATTTATAGCAATGCCTCCATGTACATAGATATCTGTACCAGCTGGTAAAACAATATCACAAGAATCTATTACTAGCACTCCATGAATTACATAAGGTTTGGCATCATCAAAAATATACTCCCCAAGATCACAAGTAAATACACGAGGTAAAGCACCCTGAGCATCTTTTCCAGAAAAGTAAATTGCATTTTGTCCCCAAGCTTCTAAAACTACATTATAAGATTCGTTTTTAAATTTTATAACGAGGTTTTCATCTATCACAAAGGGACTTGCAGAAACGTCTTGGTCTGGATCCACAGTAACTTCAGCAAATATATAAATACTATCACGTCCAAGGACTTTGATATCTTGCCCTTCATTTGCACTAAGACCGTTAATATTTAAATTGAAAAAGCTATTATTACCTTCTTCTAGAAAAATTTGGTCAATTATTACATCCTCTTGATTTGGGTTGTATATTTTAATAAAGCGTGTTGCTGACCCCACAGTGGTAAAAACAGTATCAAACGTGAGCGTATCTGTTGAAAAATTAAGATTAGGGGAATCCCCATTAAAAATGTTTTCCTTATTGCATGCATTACATACTATCAGAATAAGGATAACTAAAGTAGGAATGATACTATTTCTTAGCATGTGTTAAGAACGTAATAACCCCCTTTGATATTAGGGGAAAATGAAATAAATCGTTAATAATCAAGACTAAAGTACATATGTCCCTCGGAAAACAATAGTTTGGAGCTTCTTAAAATACATTTGTACTTTTACCGCAGATGCCTGAGACTAGAATACCTGTCATAGATGTAATAATTCCAGCCTATAATGAAGAAGGCTCAATAGCCAAGGTGGTTGCTGAAATCCCTTCTGTCTGGGTTAGAGAGATTATCGTTGCAAATAATGCAAGTACGGATGAAACTAAAAATCGAGCAGAAAAAGCAGGAGCAATCGTTGTAGACCAACCCAATAAAGGATATGGGAACGCATGTTTGAAGGCAATGGACTATATTGCTCAAAAGCAGGAAGATCCAGAGATAGTAGTTTTTTTAGATGGAGATTACTCTGATTATCCTGAGCAATTACCAGATTTGATACGACCCATTATGGAAAAGAATATGGATATGGTCATTGGATCTAGAGCACTTGGAAACATGGATGCAGGTTCTATGACCCCACAGCAGATTTTTGGCAACTGGTTAGCGACGAATTTGATTAAAATGATTTATGGCTATGAGTATACGGATCTAGGTCCTTTTAGAGCGATTAGGTATAAGAAGCTATTGGAACTCCAAATGGCAGATAGAAATTATGGATGGACAGCAGAAATGCAGGTAAAAGCTGCAAAGCAGAAATTTAATTGTGATGAAGTACCAGTAAATTATAGAAATAGAATAGGGAAGTCAAAAGTCTCTGGAACAATAAAAGGAACGATACTCGCAGGGCATAAAATACTCTGGATGATTTTTAAAAACTTAATATAGAATGGAAATTGTAGGATATGTTTTACTTGGGGGTTATACACTTGCGCTAATCTATGTTACGGTGTACTGTTTTATGCAGTTCCATCTATTATTTCATTATAGAAAACACCATGCAAAACCTAAAAATACCAATGTAGAAAACTTTGAATACGAGGGTGAAGTTCCTTTCGTAACAATACAACTTCCAATCTTTAACGAAAAGTATGTAATCGAACGATTAATAGATAACATAGCTTCACTGGATTATCCTAAAGACAGATATGAAATTCATATTTTGGATGATTCCACTGATGAAACATTGGATATTGTAAAAAGAAAAGTAGAAGAATATAAAGCCAAAGGATATTTGATAGAGCAAGTACTCAGAAAGAAAAGAACAGGGTTTAAGGCAGGTGCACTTAGAGATGCCATGAATAGAGTACAAGGAGAATTTATTGCAATATTTGATGCTGACTTTTTACCGACTAAAGATTTCCTTAAAAGAACTATCCCTTACTTCAAGGATAAAAATGTAGGAGTAGTCCAATCTAGATGGGAACATATCAATCAAGAATATTCGCTAATTACACGCTTGCAAGCATTCCAATTAAATGTGCACTTTTCTGTAGAGCAGCAGGGTAGAGAATCAGGAGATTATATGCTTCAGTTTAATGGAACGGCAGGTGTCTGGAGAAAAGAAACAATAGATGCAGCTGGGGGATGGGAAGCAGATACGTTGACAGAAGATTTGGATCTTAGCTATAGAGCACAACTCAAAGGCTGGAAAATACATTATCTAGAGGAACTCGGTTCTCCAGCAGAACTTCCAGCAGAAATGAACGGTCTAAAATCTCAACAATTCAGATGGATGAAAGGTGGTGCAGAAACAGCGAAGAAAATATTACCTACTGTATGGAATTCTAATTTAGGGTTTACTAAAAAGATTCACGCATCATTACATTTGATGAATAGTTCTGTTTTTCTATTTGTATTCTTGCTTGGTGTATTCAGCGTGCCCTTAATTTTTTTTACCAAGGCTTTAAACATGAATGGAAACTTTTATGCATTCTTCTTATTAAGTTTGATGTCTATTATAGCAGTTTACTTTGTAGCAAATAATAATGAATACAACTCGCGCGGAAGCAAGCTCATGTCATTCTTTCGATTTTTCCTGCTTTTTCCCTTATTCCTTGCGTTGTCCATGGGATTATCCTTACACAACTCCGTAGCGGTCTTGCAAGGCTTATTCGGCAAGAAAACAGCCTTTGTCCGTACACCCAAGTTGAATATAAAGACCCTCTCCGATAAAATGGTTGTAAGTAACTATCTCAAATACGATGTATCTTTCATTACCATATTAGAAGGCTTATTAGCGTGCTATTTCTTATTTGGTGTATATATGGGAATCAAGACTGGAGAAAGTATGTTTGTGCTTTTTCATCTATTATTATTTTTTGGTTATGCAGCTATTTTTTACTACTCTATTAAACATTTACGATATAGCACTTAATGGGACAGCTTAGCAAGTATTTACTTTTACCCCTTTTTGTAGCTTCCATCTTTTTTCTCTCGTGGTATCCAGAACAACATGAATTTACATTCATTTTCCTAGGATTTACTTTCGCTTTTATCTTGTATGGACTTCTTATTTCTAAAAAAATACTGTTTGAAAATTCGTTTCAAACATTGCTGTTTCTTGGTTTAGGGGCAAGAATGGCATTGCTGCCTATGTTTCCCAATCTATCTGATGATATCTATCGCTTTTTCTGGGACGGTATGCTTTTACATCAAGGTATTAACCCATATTCAGTTCTTCCAAGTGCAATCGTAGATACTTTAGAGTCTGATCAAATGCGCATCGCTTTTGATGAAATGAATTCACAGTCTTATTTCACTATTTATCCACCCATAGCACAACTGATTTTTTACACAGGAACATTTGCCAAAACAATCAAAGGATTTTCAATTATATTAAAGTTGATTTTCATTGTTTTTGAATTGTTCACAGTTTATTTTCTGTTGCGATTGTGTCAACGTTTTAATTTACACAAAGAGAATGTTTTTTTTTATTTTTTGAATCCACTCGTCATTGTGGAAGGGGTTGGGAACCTCCATTTTGAAACAGTCATGCTTTCGTTCTTTATAGGTGCTTTATATTTTCTATCAATAATCAGGTTATGGTCTTTTGTGACTTTGTTCGTTTTGGCTGTGGCTACTAAGCTTGTACCACTTTTGTTTGGGCCAATTTTGTTTATAAAACACTTGAAACTAAAAGACACGTTTAGAGCCCTGATTTATGGAGCAATTCTAACAGTTCTTATATTCTTCCCTGTCTATTTTGGTTTGCAATATGGGAATTTTGCAGAGTCATTAGATTTATATTTTAGAAAATTTGAGTTCAATGCCAGCCTATATTACATCTTGAGGAAAGTAGGCTTTTGGATGTTTGGTTATAATACTATTCAGACAGCTGGACCATTATTGGCTATTGTAAGTTTCCTCAGCATACTCTATTTAAGCTTTAAGCCCAAAATGCTTAAGCTAGAGACGATATTGCATACTTGTATATGGATTGTAAGTATATATCTGTTTACGGCTACAACAGTGCACCCTTGGTATCTTATGACCTTGTTGCTACTTGGTGTTTTCAAACCTTATAAGTATATCGCAGTGTGGTCTTATTTGGTGGTATTGAGTTATTACACATATTCAAATACAAAATTCGAAGAGAATATGGCCTTGATAAGTATTGAGTATTTTGTAGTGTTTGCTCTTATTATAATAGCGTTCATTATGCCTAATAAGGCATTGGTACAGATGAAAAAAGTCTAAAAATATTGTTTAACTCCTAGACCTAAATTCGAAATTACTGAATAGCGGGAACCTTCATTATTAAATGGATGAACTCCTGCTATATAGAGTATGTTGTAGTTAAAAGTAAGATCAAAAGAGGGGTAGATTCTAAATCCCAACTCATAGTTTATTATAGCAAAAGAGCAACTAAATTCACTGCCTGCACTGAGTAAAATTAATCTGTATTGAGTAGTGTTTCTCCTGTGCTTTCTTTGTAAGTGTTGAGATCTTCCGTAAGCTATAATAGTATCCTAATCCTGCTCCTAAGTAAAATCTTTTTATCTGATATCCCATGGTAACATCGAGTTGGAGACTAATTATTATGTACAAGAATTTGAGTGCCATCAGGTTCTGTGAAATCGTACTTTCCTGTAGATCCTCCACTATACAATTCTAATCCATAGTCAATGTATAAATTTTTGAACTCTCTTTTTAATTGGTGATGACTTCCGATACTAGGGTAACATCAGGATGCTATGAGATTGCATCGATTCATTAGAAAGTATTTAATTAGTAATGAAATCTAAGCGGCGTTTATACCATTATAGTATTGAGGGATAGAACGGAAAGTTGCGCAGGAAGAGAAAAGACATAAAAAAAAGACTTAACACACTGTGCTAAGCCTTTTTAATATTTTCATAGAATTAATATTCCCAAAGATCATGTTCCAAGTTGAACAACTCGTTCTTGATCTTTTCAGACTCTAAGAGTCTATCAATTCCAGCTCTGTCATAACCATTATAGATATCTTCAGTTCTTAAGTCTAATGCATTAGATTTCTTATAGATAAAACTTGCAAAGTGTCTATCTTCAAAATAGTCATACCATGACTTAGCAGCGATATCGTTGTTTTCGTTAAAAACTCTGTACTTAGAAAGTCCTGCTCTAGCTTCTGGATAATAAACCCAAAATAGAGGCCTTGTAAATGAAAGACCAGACTCCTCATTTGTTTCCGTAAAGAGAGGAGCAATACCAATAATACGTACACGCATTCTTGAAAGCTCTTCATCAAAGAACCAAATCTCCTTAACTCTATACTGCTTTACGTCTTCCCAATTCAGTTCACTTCTGACAATCTCAATCTTTTCTTCGTAAGTGTCATAATCAAATGTGGACACTGTATCAACTCTGTTTACAAGTCTATCCAATTCGTCCATACCATATGGCTCCTTGAATGCCTCATCTCGAAATACAGTAATCTCATCATTCGTAGCTAACGTACGTAGGACTTCAAAAAATGGTTCGATTGGATATCTAAATACAAGATTCATTTTTTCTCTCGTATCAATAACTCTCCAGATTCTTTTTTCCCAGCCTATATCAGCTTCTCTGATAGGTGCCCACTCAATAATTCTATTCTCCTCGACTAACGTTCTTTTAACTAAGTCATCAATATAGATGTCTTCCATAGGTTCACTGGATTCAGTGATAATGGTTCTATCTTCTTTTTGTGCAAACATTGCAGTTGCAATAAAGCAGATGATCAACAGAGAAAATAATTTTGAATTTTTCATAATTATAACTTTAAAAATAATCGGTTTTATTTAATTCTAAATGCCATTGAACCTAGATCCCTTGGTGCAGGATCTCCAGGACACGTACACTTAATATTATCAAATAGGTAGCTATCACCTGGCTTAGCCTTATTAATGATAGATTTAGATTGCGGATTGAACTTTCCTCCTGGGTTATTAGAAAGTTCTGGATCCTGTCTTTTTGGTATTCTTACAAGTCTGTAACCTTTGATCGAACATTTTGCATCAAAATCAAAACCATCCAATACTGGGAATACCCCTGGTTGTACTTTAAATTCTCCTTGAGACATAGCACCACCTCTTGACTTACTCAATTTCGGCACTGGATCTGGAATCCTTTTAACTCTGAAGTCTCTACTTTCATTTAATCCTGGCGCACTTACATTAATTTTTGCAAATTCTCCCTTCTTAGTAGGTCTAGTTGCTTTAACTATCCAATTTCCATTTCCACCTTTATTTATAGAGGCACCACCAGCACCGCCCATAGAAACTTTAATCTCATTACTATTAACACCTGCTGCAGTTACTGCGATAGGGTTGTCAACACCAATGTAGAATACGTTCATTTTTAATGGAGAAACTGTAACAGAACGTTCACCGACTTCATACTCAAAAGTTTGTTTATAGGTATCCGTCTCACCAGTTACGGGGTTTGTAATACTTGCTTTAGCCTCATATTTTTTCTTTCCAAGACCACCAGCAGTTTCTTCAAATGTAGCAACACCATCTTTGTTTGTTGGAAGTTTTCTTCCATTTACACTGATAGATATTCCTGTGTTAGAATCCGCACCTGCAGCAGCACTTAAAAATACTTCTGCTTTGTATTTCTCACCTTTAATGATGTATGATTTTTCAGGAGCAGAAACTACTCTAAATTTATCAAGCACAACTTCTTTTGTAAGACCTACCTTACTTGCAAGGTAATTTAAAACTGCAGCCTCTGAAGATTTCACATCATTTTTGAATTTTGTGAATATTGGCATAGTTGCACCTAATGGCATATGACCAAAAGTAAAGTCAGACCAATCTTTCTTCTTATGAGGAGAATTTTTCCATGCTTCTTCATCAATATTGATAGGAAGCTCAGAAGCAAATTTTGCTCTATCTGCCTCATCAATAAACGTCAAGAACTTGTCTCTAGTCTCTAACATTTTAGTTTTCAACTCAAGACCTTTTCCATCTTCTACCATAAAACGCGTGGTAGCAGCATAATCCTTCTTTCCCTTGAGCTCTCTCTTATCTTTGACCATTACATAATCACCGTCATCTCTCGAGCCATTACGGTCTCCAGATTCATCGACAAGTAAGTCAACTAATTTATCAATATAATCAGATGCTTCTTTTGAAACTTCTCTTGCAGGATCTACTTTTTCAGCATAAACTGCAAGTTTCTTCTGCTTCTTAGCACTTTCTTTTATAGATTCTGGTTTCGCATCATTGGATGCATCCAGAGATTTGTTTGCCGTATTCAGTCCCTCGTCTACCATTTCAAATGCATTAAATATTTCAGCAGAAACATTTAGTGCAAGTAATGCGGTTAAGACAAGATACATGATGTTAATCATTAACTGTCGCGGCTCCTTAGGTATTGACATTCTTTAAATTTTAAGAGTTAATTAATTAAAACCTAAGGATTATGCCTTCGTTCCTTGATTAAAAGCACCCAATACGTTTCCGTATACTGTGTTCAAACCTGAAAGATTCCTATTTAATGATTCTATTTGTTCTTTGTATTGCTTTGTATCTTCAACAGTAGAAGACAACGTACCCATAGCTTCATTCATTTTAGTGTAGAAGTTATGCATAGTTTTAACTTGTTCAGAAGTTTCTGAGAAGTCTACTTCTTGAAGTGCTTTTAGTGAACCTAAACTAGCAGACATGCCTTGAAGTTCATGTAACATTCCTCCTAATCTATCTTCCACTGCATCTGCGTTAAGAGCTCTAGATGCGCCTGAAGTTTCTCCTTCAGCTAATGGTGAAATGTTAGACCCATATGCATCCAATCCTGGATATAGTTTTTCCCAATAATAATCTTTTTCAGGACCTAATACTCCTAAAAAGAAAAATAAGATTGCCTCTGTTACGAGTCCAACTGTAATAGCCAATCCTCCCCATTCGTAATTATTAATTTTACCTAGGGCACCTAGCATTACGAGTGACGCTCCAACTCCAATGACTAAGTTTTTAAAATATTTGAAACCTTTTGATTTGATAAAACTCATTTCTAGTAAGATGTTAAGTTATTAATGAAATAAATAGTTATGTATTGTTGAAACGGAATATAACCGTCTTTAGTATTGCTAGTAGTTTCTTGAGAACAATTCGTCTAAACTTGCTTCGTTAAGCAGAAAAAAAAACGGAATTACTGGTTTAAATAATTCCGTTTTGGTAAATCTTCGTTTACTTAGAAATCATTGATAGATCTTCCAAGGAAAGTAAGCGCACATCTAAATCCTATGTAAGACTTAGTAGTATCTTGATATTCCCAATGACGTGTTCCAGTCTGGCAGTAGTAAGAAATATCTTTCCAAGAACCACCTCTGATAACTTTTCTTTTATATGCTTTTGGATCATCATCCGATGCATCATATTTAAGATCTGGATTTAGATCATGTACATGTGAATATGCACCCGGATGGTATGCTGACTCAGTCCATTCAGCAGCATTACCAGCCATACAATATAAACCGTAATCATTCGGGAAATATGCATCTCCTTTTACAGTGTAAAGCCCTCCATCTTCAGGATAGTTTCCTCTCCCTGGCTTGAAGTTCGCTAGCAAACAACCTTTTGCATTACGGATGTAATATCCTCCCCACGGATAAGGGGCCATATCTCTTCCTCCTCTAGCAGCATATTCCCACTCAGACTCTGTAGGAAGTCTAAATTCTTCTGAATTTGGCTCAGATTCTGCTTTGAATGAATTCCATAAATGAGTTCTCCAATGACAGAACGCTTTTGCTTGTTTCCAATTTACGCCTACAACAGGATAATCATCAAATGACGGATGCCAAAAGTAATTTCTTGTGTAAGGTTCGTTATATGAATATGCAAAGTCTCGTATCCAACATAATGTATCCGGATATATGCTTGCTTCTTCTTCATTGATAAGGGATGATCTCAAAACTTCAGTATCACTTGCAGCTTTTTTCCAATCAACCCATTGATAAGTGTAATTTAATTGTCTTGTATCAATCTCACGCTTGTTGTTCAGCATCATGTCACCCTCATAAAACATTTCATCAAGAGTTTCATCTGTGTAATCAAGCTCGTAAGACCAATCTAGTATTTCATTACCATAATCATCGGTAATAAAATCACCCATAATTGAATGTGCAATAGAATCACGCACCCAATGTACAAATTGCCTGTACTCATTGTTTGTGATTTCAGTATCATCCATGAAAAATCCTTGGATGGATATTGCTTTTGGTCTCTGTGTATACGTGGAGAAGATATCCTGATCACTTTGGCCAATATGCAAAGTCCCAGAAGGGACATACACCATGCCATAAGGATTCAGTCCAGTCCAACTTGGTCTATCTGCAACTCCAAAAAGTTGCCCAGATTCTTCTCGTCCACAAGAAGAAATAATAATAGCCAAGACGGCAAGGCTCAAAAATAATTGTGTTCCTTTTTTCATTTCCTATATTGAATTTATCACTCAGGTAATCAAGTAGCACGTAAAAATAACTGTTTACGTGAAATAACAAAATTAATAAAACAAATATATAATTAGTTGAATTAGCCAGATTTGATCAGTAAATCCAGTTTTTAGTCTTATCGGCGTTAATTCTAACGGCATATTCTAAAACATATTATCAAAACCCAGTAAAAACTTGCTCTTTTGCCAATTTTATAGGTTTCTAGGGTTATATATAATAGGAGGGTCCAATCCTATTCCAATAAGTTTCTGCAAATTATAATTCAAAATAAATTCGTGTGACCCGTCAGAAACTCGCCCAATACTATTTAAACCATAATCATAACTGTATGAAACCCTATAATTTTTATCGATTTGTACACCCATTAGAAAAATTATACTTTCAATTGAGTCATTATTATAACCTCTAAGTCCTATACCTCCAAAAATATTGCCATATTCTGTCAGTGCCAATACAGATATTTGAGTCTCTTGGTTATTTCTGTTTAAAAGTAATGCTGGCTTAATTTTTAAGCCCCTAATCGCATTCAATGCTTTAAATTCAGCGAAAAAAGTATAATCCGGTTCCAAATTTATATTCAGCTCTTCAAGTTGAATTGCACGATTTGGTAAGTTTTGAACCCGAACCCCTAGTTCTGTCCAGTCATTACTAAAATAACCACCCACTGACCAAAGTGCATTTATACCATTTGCTCTCCCAATTCCTAAAATTGGATCATTGTGATTAATGCCTGTAGTATATTGACCGTCTGGCGTTAACGACTGGGAAAAATCAATGGATTTTTGGATAACTCCTAGAGAAGCACCTAAAGAAAATAGACCAAACCCTTGTTGCCTGACTGCATTATAAGAAACGCTAAATGAAGTGTTGCGTTCCAGCCCCGCAGTCTCATTTAAAAGCGAAAAACCTACCGATCCCCCTATTAGATAGACAGGCATGTGCGCATTTATTCCCTGCTGCTTCGGTGCACCTTCTATCTGATCCCACTGCGTTCTATAAAAAGCAGTGACGCTCAATGATCGCTCTAATCCTCCGAAAGCTGGATTTAATAAGTATTTGTTTAGATTAAATTGGCTGTATTGCGGACTTTGTTGACCCCAACAAGATTGCATAGGAACTAAGCCTATATAGAAAGAAGTGATTAGAACAAATTTTAGAAGAATTCTCACATACGCAATATATCGAATAGTAAACACAAAATCAAACCATAAGCTATAGACTCACTGACAAACCATCATAGCCGACGCTTATTCCCCTAGGCAACATGTCTTCTATATTCTTATGCGTATCAAAAGCATGCGAAATATGTGTTAAATAAGCTTGTTTAGGATTGATTATTTGGATTTGCTCAAGAGCCTCATCTAAATTAAAATGAGAAAAGTGCTTTTCTTTCCGAAGTGTGTTCAAAACCAAAACATCAAGACCTGTCAACATTGCCAAAGACTCTTCAGATATATAGGATGCATCTGTTATATATGCAAAATTTCTTATCCTGAAACCAATTATAGGCAATCTACCATGCGTAACAGGAATGACATGTATAGCTAATTCGCCAATGTAAAAGTCTGTTTCTGTGGGATATAACTCCACACGAGGAAGTCCTGGATATTTACTTGAATTAAAAACATAGCGAAACCTAGCTTTCAAATCGTTTAAAACCCTTGGCAGCCCGTATAGAGGCATATTCTTGTTGTGTAAAAAATTAATAGAACGAATATCATCCAAACCTGCGGTATGATCATTATGCTCATGTGTCAATAATACCGCATCAAGATCAGAAATTTTATGTCTCAGCATCTGTTGCCTAAAATCTGGACCAATATCTATGAGTATCGACTTTTTTGAAATCTCGTCTTCTAGATAGCAAGAAACTCTAAGACGATTATCTTTTTTGTCTTTGGAGGTACAAACTGCACAATCACACCCTATAACAGGAATGCCTTGACTAGTACCAGTACCGAGGAGGATAAACTTCAAATGAGCAATTAAGCCACTAAATTAACTTCTAATTCATTCTTAAGTATGGAATCAAGGAAGCTTTTGTCATCTGGAAGGAAATAATCAGGAACAATTTGATAAATCTGTCCTATTATGCTGCTGAGGCTTTCAATTTTGTTCTTTAAGTCAAAGAACTTATTGATTATTATAACACGTTTATTTTCAAGGAGGCAATACCCAGATTTAAAATTCCCCTTTTCGTAGCGTATTGTATATCCATCAGACTTTAATAAAGCCTCCATTCTTTTTAAGTTAGCAGTGCTATGTCGCATACAAATTATCTTTACCTTGGGTCAAATATAGAATTAAATCATATAATTAAAATCTATAATATATCATTAATTTTTTGTAACAAGTCTTTTTAGTTGAATGCAAGCAAATACAATACAATCATATAGATGGCTTCTGACCTGCCTTTTAGCGTTTGTTGTAACTTCAATTTCGCTACATGGACAAAGAGGTTTTGCAGGTAAAATAACAGCTGGATTTAATGCAAGTCAAATCCAAGGAGATCAGCTTGCTGGCTACGATAAGTTAGGCTTAAATTTAGGGGGCGAAGTGTCCTTTGCGTTGAATGACCGTTTTGACATGGGTATGCAATTTCTATTCACTCAAAAAGGGAGTCAATCGGAAATTTCACTTGGACAAGATCAATTTAAAACTAACTTAAATTATATTGAAATTCCAGTCATGATTATTATCAAAGATTGGTATTTGGAAGAAGAAGATTATCACAAAGTTAAAGCACATGCAGGATTCTCTTATGCGCGACTTTTTGATGTGTCGTCAAGCAATGGATTATTTGAAGGCGATATAGGAAATTTTAAGAATTATGATTTTGCATTATTCATTGGAGCTTCTTATGGAATAAATAGAAAATGGGAAGGCTTTGCAAGATATACGAATTCCGTTATTCAAATTTATCTGAGTGATGATTTAGAAACGGATGGCTTAATTAACTATCTATGGACGTTTGGCTTAGCCTATAAAATTTGAGTGATATGTTGACAAATATAAAAATAGAAAATCTAGTATTTTTACTCTTATTATTTGGTATAATATCCTGTAAATCAGATATTAAGGATAAAAAAGTACGTATTACTGAACCAGCAAAAATACAGGAGAGCGTGCCTATTTCTGATCAAGCATTTGTACAAGATTTATTTAATCGAGTAGATCAAATTGATTACATATACAATAGCTTTGACTTTAGTATGAGTATTAGTGAACCGAACGCAATTAAAAGCAATATTGCTACTCTTTCAGGTATTGAAATTGGTCCAATTCCAGCAAATTGTAAACCTGTGGGAAGGCAAATGTTTATGGCCAAAGGAGAGATGTTAGCTGAGGCTGACTTATATTTTTCTGAGGACTGTCAGTTCCTTGTATTTGTAGAAAAAGAAAAACCAGTAAGTGGATCCACTTTTAATCAGAGAGGCATAGATTTTTATAAACAAGTCTTTGCACAAGCAGCTGGTGCAACTTCACAATAATAACTATTGAAAGCAGTTATTGATTTAGGGTCAAATACCTTTCACCTTCGCATTGTAAAACAAGAAAGGGGAGTAACTAAAACAGTCTTCAGAAAACGCATATTTGTACGTCTTTTAGAAGATGCTTTTAATAACACGATTACCGAAGAAGCATGCCAACGCGCACAAAGAGCATCTTTAGAATTCTACGAAAAAATCCATGAGTATAAAATAACAAATTACCAAGTAATTGGTACTGCTGCATTTAGGGATTCTATAAATGGAGATGTGCTTAAAATAGAGCTAGAAAATACACTGCATACACGCATAAGAATTCTTTCCGATATTGAGGAAGCCATGTATATATTCAAAGGAGTCGCACAAACATTAGTAAATATTAATGGCCCTTATGTCATTATGGATATTGGTGGTGGAAGTGTGGAGTTTATTGTAGCAGAAGAAAAAAGGTTGATTTTTGCTAAAAGCTATCCTATTGGCCTGCATAAACTTGCTGAAATACTGAGTTATAATAAGACTATGAGCGCAATAAGTCATAAAAAACTGAGAGAAATATGTGAAGAATGGCTCAAGGACTTACAATTAAGTATTCAAAATGAGAAAGTGAACACGATGGTTGGTAATGCTGGGAGTTTTGAACTCTGTAATACTATTGCAGCCAAAAAACCTTTAAATAGTTATTCGACTGTTCTGGATATAGATAAATTGAAGTTCTATTTTGATTTATTAAAATGCTTACCAGAAAATGAAATAACACAACTAAACTGGATCCCTGAGAATAGAATGCGCATGCTACCTCTTGCTTTTGCGTTTATTGATACAGTTATTGATTTTTTTAACATAGAGGAATTAATTTACTCCCCGAATTCTGTAAAGGAGGGGATTCTATTAGAGATTTAGATTAGGCTAAAAATTAATTTAGTATATTGTAACAATTATGCTTGAATTTCTTCATATCCTTACAGAACCGTGGGCAATACGTGCAATAGTGGTCTCATCACTAGTTGGTATAATGTGTGGGACATTGGGTTGCTTTTTAGTGCTTAGAAATATGTCCCTCATAGGTGACGCACTTTCACACGCAATACTGCCAGGTATTTATTTTTCATTTGTATTTTTTGGGTATAGTACCTTGGGTTTCTTTTTCGGAGCAACATTAGCGGGTATGTTAACTGCCGTGGGAATTACATGGGTACAAGATCATGTCAAAACTAAAAATGACGCTGCAATAGGAATAATATTTACTGCTATGTTTTCAATCGGAGTTATTGGGATATCCGCTCTTGCAAGAACAGGAGCGCATCTTGATCTTAAAGATTTCTTGTTTGGAAATGTACTGGGTATTTCAGACAGTGATATTGTCCTTACATCCATTATCACTGTCTACACTATAATAAGTATTGTGGTTTTTTATCGTTACTTGTTTGTAACCACATTTCAGCCGACTATTGCAACAGCAATGGGATTCTCTACTAAGACGATTCATTATTTCTTTATGTTATTACTTTCTGTAGCAGTGGTTTCTTCCCTCGGAGCAGTAGGAGTTATACTAGTTGTTGCAATGTTGATTACTCCAGCAGCTACGGCATTGTTATTATCGGATAATCTGAGAAATGTGTTAGTTATATCTGCACTTGTGGGATTACTTTCAGCAGTAATAGGATTTTTTATTTCTGTTAAATTTGAAACTACCCCTGGCCCAGCAATGACCTTAGTAGCTACTACATTTTATCTCTTAGCAGTGGCATTTTCACCTGCTAAGGGACTGGTTTTCAAATATTTTCAAAGAAGGAAGCAAAAACATAAAATAATCAAAGAGGATATTTTAAGACAAGTTATTAAAGCAAATGAAGATTCTCCAGTTACAAAAACGACTCTTAAAGAAAAATTAGGCTTGAATGAGTCTTCCATCCAATCTGGATTGCAAAGTCTTAAGTCATTAGGTCTATTAAAAACGGAAGGGATAAATATTGCCTTGTCAGAATCGGGACGTAATAAAGCAAATAATTTAGTGCGAGCACACAGATTATGGGAAACCTATCAAGTGGATAAAATGGGCATAGATGCGGTCCAGATCCACGATGAAGCAGATTATCTTGAACACCATTTATCAGAGGAATTGTTGGAAGAAATAGCCCAAGACCTTGGATTTCCAGAAAGTGATCCCCATGGTTCACCTATCCCACCGAAATCTAAAAATTAGGCTCTGTAGTTAGTAATATAGCCGTCACTTGGGTTAAAAATTTAACTTTTTTCTGAAAAATCAATATTACTATGTACTTTTGCGTCAATCGCTATAGACTATTCCATTGAATTAGAGTATTTAACACCCTTACCAACCAATCCTTGTAGTGAAATTCAACTTGAATTTCCTCCTTCTGTACGTATTCGTGTTTAATAAACTAATTTTTTACACTTTGAACTGAGTTCGATTTCGAATTCTATTGGCTTATGCCTTGATATTGCTTATTAATGAATCTCATTTGCTCTTAAACAAAAATGTAAACAGAATGAAAATAAAACATCTTGTAGGTAGTTTCATAATGATACTAGCTTGCGTTTTTACACTAAACGCACAAGAAAATCTCAACCTTACCGCCCCAGCTATCTCACCGGCTCCTTTAGATCCCGTGGAATATGGAGGACAGGGTTGTTACGACTTTAAAATCCAAAACGTGAACTTACCGGGGTACCCAAATGCAGGGGATACTGAAATATTTATTGAGATGGATAATATTACGCCGCCAAATGGATTGGCTGATTTATCCTCAGATATGGGAGCTGGTGCTTACGCCTGGACGTATGATGCAGGGACTAACACCTACTCAGGTGTACAAACTGGACCTATCGGTTTTTTATATTCGGAAACCATTACGGTTTGTTTTGATGTAACAACCAATTCGTTTTGTCCTATGGAAGAAAACGGGTTTACAGCTACTGGAACAATTATTAATGGAGATGATGGTAACACAACGGATAACGTTGCTTCATCATTTACATGTACTTGTCCAATCATAGAAGCTGGTCCTGATCAAGAAATTTGTGCAGGAGAATCTGTAAGTGTAGGTGGATCGCCAACGGTTACAGGTGCACCAGAAGGATCTACAATAACATGGTCACCAGACGCAACTATTGATGATCCTTCAGTAGCAAACCCAAATGCATCACCAACAGTAACTACAACATATACTGTAACCGTTAGTACAGGCTTTGGATGTTTAAGTTCTGATGAAGTGACAGTAGTGGTTAACCCACTTCCAACACCAGATCCAGGCACATATGGACCATTGTGTTTAGATAACGGTTTAGAGCCATTGGTAGGAACACCAGCAGGTGGGACATTTAGTGGAACTGGAGTAACAGGAAATAATTTTGACCCAGCAGTAGCAGGAGTTGGAACAACAACCATAACATATACCTATGAAGATGGAAATGGTTGTGAAGCAGAAGCGACAACGGATATCGTTGTTAATGCACTTCCAACACCAGATGCAGGTGACTACGGACCTTTATGTATTGATAACGGTTTAGAGCCATTGGTAGGAACACCAGCAGGTGGGACATTCAGTGGAACAGGAGTAACAGGAAATAATTTTGACCCAGCAGTAGCAGGAGTTGGAACAACAACCATAACATATACCTATGAAGATGGAAATGGTTGTGAAGCAGAAGCGACAACGGATATCGTTGTTAATGCACTTCCAACACCAGATGCAGGTGACTACGGACCTTTATGTATTGATAACGGTTTAGAGCCATTGGTAGGAACACCAGCAGGTGGGACATTCAGTGGAACAGGAGTAACAGGAAAT
>Ga0209828_1001818_pt1 | contig 18665 bp, 21 predicted proteins | sample MaitaG_FD_187429 | JGI IMG/M metagenome (GOLD analysis project Ga0209828, IMG submission 187429) | Marine algal microbial communities from Maine, USA - Maine_Asex2 metaG (SPAdes) (version 2) | ecosystem: Host-associated > Algae > Red algae > Unclassified | place: Maine, USA | collected 2015-01-05 | reverse complement strand
ACTTTAGAAAAAAAAAACAAAAGTTTCAATTGTGAAATAGTCACAATTGGAACTTTTGTTTATATAAAACTCATGCCTTAAAGCGATGGAATATGTGCCCAATTTTCGCCAGTCTTAATTCTATGTAATTGCATAGTAGTAACACCAAATTGTTTTGCTATCATTTTCAATCGTGTTTTCCGATTCGGATTATTCAATATCTTCTTTAAACGTCTAACATCATTTTCACTCAGTTTTGCTGTGGTAAAATTCTCTGGCCTTTTATAGTTTGGGTTACTAAATTGGTGAATTTCCTTTTCGCGTTTAGTGACCCATTTTAAATTTTCTAAATGGTTATTTAATTTATCATAATCTAAATGAATGACAAACTCCCCATCGTTTTGTTCTAAAAAATGCTGTGCTAATATTTTGTGCAGATAGTAGGTTTTAAACTTTCCTTTTTTAACTTTTTTTACCCTGAAGTAAAGGTAACCGTGCATATTGTAAGGTTGAAAAATAGCTTCTTTACCTTTTCGTATTCGTATTACACGACCGTGAGACGATAATTTATACGTTTCGTCAGGATGTATAACATCATCGAAGACAACGGTTTTCCATTGCTCGTTCCAAAAATTGCGTATCATTATATTCTTAATTAAGGGAAGCTAAAGATAGGTTATTTCTAAAAAAATATAAATATTACGGAATATTCAAATATTTATGAGTCTGTAATGACACTTTCCACTTCGGATTTGCCATCACATAATCCACAATCTGCGGCATCATTTTATCGCGTTTACTCCATTCGGGTTGTAAATATAGTACGCAGTTTTCATTCACTTTATCGGCTTGTTCTTCAGCAAATTTAAAATCGTCTTTATTGTAAATGATACATTTTAGTTCGTGTGCTTTTTCGTATACTTCTTCTGTTGGGAGTTTCATCTTTTTAGGAGATAGACAAATCCAATCCCATTCGCCAGTTAATTTATATGCTCCAGAAGTTTCAATATGTGTCTGTACTCCTTTTGCTTTTAGCTGATTCGTTAGTGGATTCATGTCCCACATTAACGGTTCTCCGCCTGTGACAACAATAATATCGCTATACGTAATGGCATTCTCAACAATCCTAGTCGTCTCCGTTGCAGGATGCAGTTCTGGCAACCAACTTTCTTTTACATCGCACCAATGGCAACCCACATCGCAACCACCTATTCTAACAAAATATGCTGCAGTTCCTTTATGAAAGCCTTCACCTTGTATGGTATAAAACTCTTCCATTAAAGGTAATAAATGACCTTTGTCTATAAGGGCTTGTTTTTCTCTTCTTGTCATAGTTGGCAAATATATTGATTAGTTCATAGTCTCAGTCTCAGTTTGCAGTAAATTATAGTTTCGACCAGCTGTAAACTGCGACTGTTCACTATTTCGCTGCAATCACATCAATTTCAATACTTGCTCCACCTGCCAATCCGGATGCTGAGAACGTAGTACGCGCCGGTTTTTTAGTAAAATACGTGGTGTAAACAGAATTAAAATCCTTAAAATCATCAATATCCTTTAAGATTACAGTGCACTTCACTACGTTATCTAGTGAAAGTTTATGGTGCTCTAAAACTGCTTTTATGTTTTCAATAACTTGTTTTGTTTCGACTTTAATTCCGCCAGAAACTAAAGCTCCTTTTTTATGATCTTTACCAATTTGACCGGTTAAAAATAAAAAATCATCTGTCTCTACTGCATCACTAAAAGGAGTGTTTATTCGACTAGACTCATGTGACTGATGAAAAATAATCTCTGAATTAGAATCTTTACAAGCCTGTAAACTAACTAAAACAGAAAAACATATTATTAAATGTGAATACTTCATGGCATTGTGTTTTAAACTTGATTAAAATTACATTATTTTTATAAAAATTTTCTGACTAATGAAGAATTCTGATAATTTCATAAAAGACATTTCTGAGGGCAATACCTTTAAAGGCGACTATATAACTTTAGGTGCTGCGATGTTAGAAGGAGAGACAATGACTAACGCTTATGTCAACGTGCCTCTAAAAACCATGAATAGACATGGTTTAATCGCTGGTGCTACTGGTACAGGAAAAACAAAAACACTTCAAGTTTTGGCTGAAAACCTTTCCGAAAAAGGGATTCCGGTTTTACTTATGGATATTAAAGGTGATTTAAGTGGCTTGGCAAAGCCTAGTCCTGGTCATGCTAAAATTGATGAACGTCACCAAAAAATTGGATTACCTTTTGAAGCAAAAGGATTTCCTGTAGAAGTAATGACACTTTCTGAGCAAGATGGAGTACGTTTAAGAGCGACGATTAGTGAATTCGGACCTGTTTTAATTTCAAGAATATTAGATGTTACTGAAACACAAGCCGGAATTATATCTGTAATCTTCAAATATTGTGATGATAATAAACTACCACTTTTAGATATAAAGGATTTCAAGAAAATTTTACAATATGCCACTAATGAAGGTAAAAAAGAATTTGAAGATGAATATGGTAGAATTTCAACATCATCTACAGGTGCGATTCTAAGAAAACTAGTAGAAATTGAACAACAAGGAGGAGACATCTTTTTTGGTGAGAAATCTTTTGATACTCAAGATTTATTAAGAGTTGATGAAAATGGAAAAGGCTACATTAACATTATTAGATTAACAGATATACAAGATAAACCAAAGTTGTTTTCAACATTTATGCTGAGTCTTCTGGCTGAAATCTATTCGACTTTTCCCGAACAAGGAGATAGCGGACGACCAGAACTTATTATGTTTATTGACGAAGCCCATTTAATTTTCAATGAAGCTTCAGATGCTTTGCTTAATCAGATTGAAAGTATTGTAAAGCTTATTCGTAGTAAAGGTGTTGGTCTATATTTTGTGACTCAAAATCCTACTGATGTACCTGAAGCTGTTTTGGGACAATTAGGATTAAAGGTACAGCATGCTTTAAGAGCTTTTACTGCAAAAGATAGGAAGGCTATAAAACTTACCGCTCAAAACTATCCTGATACTGAGTATTATGATACTGCAGAAGTTTTGACCTCATTAGGAATTGGTGAAGCTTTAGTATCTGCTTTAGATGAAAAAGGGAAGCCAACTCCATTAGCAGCAACACTGATGCGCGCACCAATGAGTCGCATGGATATTTTAACGGAAAGTGAATTAGGTAGCTTGCTTGCTCAGTCTAAACTTGCAAAAAAATATAATGAAGAGATTGACCGAGAAAGTGCTTATGAAATACTAAACAAAAAAATAGATAAGGCGGAAGCAGAAGAAGCAAAACAAAAAGCTAAGGAAGAAAAAGAAGCTTTAAAACGTGCTGAAAGTAAAAAAAGAACAAGCACTACAAGAAGACGAAGCACTCGACAAAACCCAATTGTTAAGGTCTTAACAAGTGCAACTGTAATACGAGGAGTCTTAGGAATTTTAACTAAGATGATTAAATAATTACCACCAATTCTATTATGAAAAATATCTTATTTGCATTACTAATTTGTACACTTTTAATAACGAGTTGCGCTAAAGAATCAAAACCAAATCCGTTTTTAATAGAAAAAAATCATGTCGGTTTGCTAACTGATTCTACACAAGTAAAGGATTTAGACGTCATTTTTGCAAACGACTCAGTTGTTCGTTATATTGCTGGTGATGAATTTGCAGGCGTAGTTAATAGTATTGAGATTTTTGAAAAAAGCGGTAAAAAGCTCTTAGACCTATCTCCGAGAGAAGCATTAGACTCAACTTCAGTAATATCTAGCGTACGCTTTTTAGATGAGCGTTATAAAACTGAGAAAAATATATCTGTACTAAGTACATTTAACGATATTAAGGAGGCTTATAAAATTTCAAAAATTGATAATCTCATTAATTCCATTTTAGTTTCCGTTAATGAAATTAATGCCTCATTTACTATTGATAAAAAAGAATTGCCAAGTAGTTTACAATTTGATATGAATATGACTATAGACCCAATTCAAATTCCAGAAAATGCTAAAATTAAGTATTTTATGTTGCATTGGTAGTCTTGCGCTAAAGCTGCGGACTACTAAACTACACAAAGAGTTTGGCTTAATTCTAGTTCGTAAAAACTTTGACTTGATGGTGTGGGCAAATTTAAGAGGGACAAATGCAAGAAAAAAAATCATATAAAATTCAAAATTCACCATTTGTAGTTCCTACAGTTGATGGGAAAATTATAAAAGAGCACTTTGGAAATGCTACTGATGGTAATTCTAAAATTAGTATAGCTCACATGATTGCGCCAGCTGGTTGGAGTGAACCATTTCAAACACCAGAATTTGATGAATATACTTTTATAATAAAAGGTAAAAAACAATTTATAATCAATGACGAGATCGTAGTTTTAGAAGCAGGTCAGTCTATAAAAATAGAAAAAAACACCAGGTTACAATACTCTAATCCCTATACAGAACCATGTGAGTATTTAGCGATTTGCTTACCAGCTTTTTCAATAGAAGCTGCGAATAGAGAAGATCAATAAATAGACAATTAATAGCATGAGTAGTTTCGTAATTAAATCGATTGGCAATGCCTTAAATGCCATTAGTTTAATATCCCCAAATTATGCCACTAATAAGGCTTTAAAATTATTTGCGTCACCGAGAAAAGGACGTTATTCAAAAGATCAAATTTCCGTTATCGATTCAGCGTTATTTGAAGAAATAGGTTACGAAGACCTCGATATAGCCACTTATCGTTGGGTTGGCAAAGGTAAAACTATTTTACTTGCTCACGGTTGGGAGAGTAATACATCGCGTTGGGATTATATATTAAAAGATTTAAAGGCACAGAATTACAATATCGTAGCTTTAGATGCACCAGCTCATGGTCGGTCTAGTGGAAAACAGTTTAATGCCGTATTGTATTCTGAGTTTATCAATATTGTGGCGAAACGATTTAAACCCGAGGTTTTAATTGGGCATTCTGTTGGTGGTATGGCAAACGTATTTTGCATGTATAAGCATCAATTACCTTTCGTGAAAAACATAGTTTTACTTGGTGCGCCAGCACATTTTACAGGTGTATTTTCTAGATATAAAACCATGATGGGCTTTAATAATAGAATTTCTAAGGGTTTAGATTCCATTGTTCTAGAACGTTTTGGAAAACCCGTAGATTACTTTTCTGCTGCTAACTTCGTAGAAACAATTGAAGCCGAAGGTTTAATTATTCACGATGAAAACGATCGAATTATTCCTTATGAAGATGCGCTGCTTTTTGCTAATCGTTATAAAAATTCTGAATTAATTTCTACCAAAGGTTTTGGTCATGGCTTAAGAGATTTGTCTTTAACACCTAAGATTATAGAGTTTATTGATAGTTAATCTTTATCATACCTTTACACCATGTCAGAAACCCTAACAAGACTTAACAAATATCTCAGTGAAGCTGGTTATTGCTCGCGCAGAGAAGCAGACCGTTTAATCGATGCTGGCAGAGTTACTATTAACGATGTGGTACCAGAAATGGGAACTAAAGTAACATCTGAAGATATCGTTAAAGTGGATGGTGCTATAATTGGTGAACGAAAAGAAGACTTTGTCTATTTAGCTTTTAATAAGCCTGTAGGTATTGTTTGTACAACGGATACGCGTGTAGAAAAGGATAATATTATTGACTACATCAACTATTCTAAACGTATTTTCCCAATTGGCCGATTAGATAAACCAAGCGAAGGTTTAATTTTACTTACAGATGATGGAGATATCGTAAATAAAATTTTAAGAGCAAGTAATAACCACGAAAAAGAATATCTCGTAACCGTTGACCAACCCATTTCTCAAACCTTTGTTGAGCGTATGGCTGGTGGTATTTACCTTGAAGATTTGGGAAAGCGCACTAAAAAATGTGAGGTTAAAAAAATAGATAAATTTACGTTTAGTATTATTCTAACCCAAGGTTTAAATAGGCAAATTCGTCGTATGTGCGAGTATTTAAATTATGAGGTGCAAACCTTAAAACGTGTAAGGATAATGAATATTAAGCTTGATATACCTTTGGGTAAACATCGTGAATTGACTAAAGACGAATTCACAAAACTTAGCGAATTAATAAGTGAATCTAAAAAAACGTTCGATGCCAATCAGCGTACACCTCGTAAAAACAGACGTTAATTAAATCCTAAGTAGCAGAAAAAATTAAATCCCCATTACTAATTTTAAATACATCACATGAAAATGAAAGCTTTAACAACCGTATTCCTATTAATTTCTTTTTTCAGTTTTTCACAAAACAAAAAATCAGTTTCAGATCTAGAAGCAATCCATAAAAATATAGCAGATTTTTCTATAGCACTCTTAGCAGGTGATCAAGACGCTGTTGCGGGTATGTACACTAATGATGGAAAGATTTTTCCGAATAATAGAAAAATTCTGTCAGGTAAAACTGCTATAAAAACCTATTGGACACTGCCAGAAGGAGTGAAAATTACACACCATAAAGTGACACCTTCAGAAATAAAAATTGAAAATGATATGGCTTACGATTACGGTTACTACGAAGGTAAAACACGTGCACAAGATAAAAAAGAAGCTTCTTGGAAGGGCAAATACGTCATTATTTGGAAAAAAATTAATAGTGACTGGAAAATATATTTAGATATATGGAATTCAGTTACTGAGTAATCCTTATTTTTAATAAAATTTTAAACGTAATCTGTGTCTAAACTTCAACCATTTCATCTCGCTATTCCTGTTGATAATTTAAGTGAATGTCGGAATTTCTACACCAATATCCTGAATCTTCAGGAAGGCAGAAGCAGCGACCATTGGGTAGATTATAACTTTTTTGGACACCAACTGGTAATCCATTATAAACCAAAAGAAAAAGAAGATTTACATACCAATTCTGTTGATGGTAAAGATGTCCCTATTCCGCATTTTGGAGTGGTTTTAAACTGGAGCGATTTTCATTTGTTTGCAGATCATCTTCGCCTCAAAAATATAGACTTTATAATTGAGCCTTACGTAAGATTTGAAGGAGAAGTTGGTGAACAAGCGACCATGTTTTTTAAAGATCCTTCTGGAAATGCCCTAGAATTTAAAGCCTTTAAAGATATGGATCAGCTATTTGCTAAGTGATTTCTTTCTTCTATCTAAAAGATAAAAAGGCAAATAAATTAACAAAAAAAGTGGAATGATTATCAACTGACCAACCATAATATAATAAGGCCATTCACCAAAATAATCTAATATTGAAGCAGATTTTGGTTTTTCATTTAAGTAGAAATAGTTGGCATCTAAGAGATAATTTACAGCCATCATAAGTACCACATACACTTGAAGCGCTAAAAAGGATTTAAAAACACTTTTTAACTTTGGCTTCATTTCAAAAACAAAAATAAAGTAGAAAATTACTGAGAGCAATCCTAAATGTACCACCCAATACCTAAAATAATCGAAGCTCGGAAAACCCGTGGTAATATCTGGTGTTAAAACCGCCTGAAGCGTTCCTCCAATAATCCAAAATGCTAAAATTTCGAACATCCAATATTTGCGGTAATAGGTAAATATAGGAATTAACATTGCCATTAAACTGCAGAGGTAGAGTGGTAAATCTTCCTTAAAATCATAGTTATCAAACAGCATCCGATAGCTATGAAATACAACTAAAGTCAAAGACACAAACCAACCTAAATATTGAATTGCTTTGCTTTTTTGCTTTTCAGAAAGGTTATTTTTAGAATAGTGAATAAAAGCTATTGTCAATAGTATAGCTATAGCAATTGGTATTAGATGTTGTAAACTTCCTATCGAAACTGAGTTTTGTGTGATAAGAAGGAGCGCTGGTAACATACCCTGAAATTATCTGTTGTGTTTTCTATGTTGCTCTCTAGCTAATAGTGTGTTTTTTAATAACATGGCAATTGTCATAGGTCCTACTCCACCAGGAACAGGTGTAATATAGCTTGCTTTTTTGCTAACATTTTTAAAATCTACATCGCCTGTAATATAATAACCTTTTTCAGAATCGTCTGTTACTCTGGTGATACCAACATCAATAATTACAGCATCGTCTTTTACCATTTCGGCTTTTAAAAACTTTGGAATACCTAATGCTGAAATAATAATATCCGCTTGCGATGTAATTTGAGTAATATTCTTTGTGTGACTATGAGTCAGCGTAACTGTAGAGTTTCCAGGAAATCCTTTACGTCCCATTAAAATACTCATAGGACGTCCTACGATATGCGAACGTCCAATAACAACGGTATGCTTTCCTTTGGTTTCTACTCCGTAACGATCCATAAGTTCTAAAATACCAAATGGTGTTGCAGGTATAAAAGTTGACATATCTAGAGCCATTTTTCCAAAATTTGTAGGGTGAAAACCGTCTACATCTTTATCTGCGTTAACAGCCATTAATACTTTTTGAGTATTTATTTGTGGTGGTAATGGTAATTGAATAATGAAGCCATCAATATCGTCATTATTATTCAGCTCTTCAATTTTATCTAAAAGTTCTATTTCACTAGTGGTATTAGACATACGTACCATTGTAGATTCGAAACCAATACGCTCACACGCCCTTACTTTACTACCAACATAGGTGAGACTTGCTCCATCGTTACCAACAATAACCGCAGCTAAATGTGGCACCTTTTCGCCATTAGCTTTCATTAGTTTTACTTCTTCCGCAATTTCATTTTTAATGTCGTTGCTTACTTTTTTTCCATCTAGTATTGTCATGCTTTATTAGTTTTCAGTCTCAGTCTCAGTTTTCAGTGCTTAGTCTCACGAATTACTCAAGCCAAAAAAATCATTTTTCTTTTACTCCGAATTTACAAGGATTGTTAATCATATAATTTATTAATTTACCAACTTCGATACTTTGATTTGATAAATCTTTGTGTTGCTCTATTGAAATATAGTCGCATGCAAATGCAAAATCTAACCATGTGCTCGTTTCAGAATTTTCGCCATCAGCATCAGTCAATTTACTAATGAAGTGTTTAGGATATCTTCGCTTCCTATATGATTCTGAAATATTTGCATTTACAGACTTCTTCTAATTTGATCCGTTAGAGAATATGTTTCTTCTTTAGGAAATGATTTTGAGATTTCGTAAATTGACATAGCTAAATCAAATGCTTTTTGATATGCTAACAACTTTTTAAAATCCATAAATCTTATTATTACCTTTGTATTTTAATTGAACATCTGTAAACTGAGACTGAACACTTAACGCGGCATATTCTTCATAGCTTGCATCATGCGTTTTCCACCTCCACCTTGCATCATTTTCATCATTTTACTCATCTGCGTAAATTGCTTTAACAATTGATTGACTTCTTGTACCGATGTGCCAGAACCTTTCCCAATTCGCTTTTTACGACTTGCATTAATTATTGACGGATTAGAGCGCTCAGCTGGTGTCATAGAATGAATAATCGATTCAATACCTTTAAAAGCATCATCATCTATATCTATGTCTTTCATCATTTTGCCTGCACCAGGTATCATACCTATTAAATCCTTCATGTTACCCATTTTCTTAATTTGCTGTATCTGTTTTAAGAAATCATCAAACCCAAATTGGTTTTTGGCAATTTTTTTTTGAATTTTTCGTGCTTCCTCTTCATCAAACTGTTCTTGGGCTCTTTCAACTAAAGACACTACGTCTCCCATACCCAAAATACGATCTGCCATACGAGAAGGATAGAATACATCTATGGCTTCCATCTTCTCACCTGTACCAATAAATTTAATGGGCTTATTAACTACAGATTTAATTGAAATAGCTGCACCACCTCGAGTATCACCATCTAACTTGGTAAGTATAACACCATCAAAATTTAAAATATCATTGAAGGCTTTTGCTGTATTCACCGCATCTTGACCTGTCATAGAATCGACCACAAATAATGTTTCTTGCGGTTGAATGGCTTTATGAATATTAGATATTTCAGTCATCATAGCCTCATCTACAGCCAAACGACCAGCAGTATCTATTATAACAACATTATGACCATTTGCTTTTGCATGCGCAATACCAGCCTGAGAAATTGCTATAGGATCATTATTACCACGATCACTAAATACCTCTACACCTATTTGGTCACCAACAACATGTAATTGATCTATCGCAGCAGGACGATACACATCACAAGCGACTAATAAAGGTTTCTTAGTTTTTTTATTTTTTAAATAATTGGCAAGTTTACCAGAAAATGTTGTTTTACCAGAACCTTGTAAACCAGACATTAAAATAATACTTGGAGTACCAGAAAGATCAATACCTTCTGCATCACCTCCCATAAGTTCAGTTAATTCGTCCTTAACGATTTTAACCATTAACTGACCTGGTTGAAGTGTCGTTAATACGTTTTGTCCTAAGGCCTTCTCCTTAATTCTATTGGTAAAATCTTTTGCAATTTTAAAATTAACATCAGCATCTAAAAGCGCGCGCCTTACCTCCTTAAGTGTCTCTGCAACATTTACTTCTGTAATGCTCCCATGACCTTTTAATACATGTAACGCTTTATCTAACTTATCACTTAAATTATTAAACATAATCTTTATCTCTTTTACAAGTTGCAAATTTAATAATTTAGCTGCGATAAACGAATGTGATATCTATAATTCTAGATGTAGAACACTAAGAATTTTATAATAGAAAAGAGCTGTCTAGCGATAGACAACTCTTTTCATCAACTTAAACCTAACTAAAATTACTAACTTCTAGCAGTCCATTTACTTAATTACAGGCTCTTTCTAAAATCAAAATATCATTCTCTCTTTGAATTTTTAATCTGTTATTTTCGCATTCTACAACCAACCATTCTCCAGTTATGGCTTGTATGTTTGGTCCAGAAACATTAGAGAACGCTATAATAACACCTTGGCTAGATTGAAACGTGGACCACATGGCATCTATCGTTATTTCGCTTGTATAAATAACAACGGTTTGAGTGTTTGCTTCAAAATCAAAATTATATTCTATTAAACTATCGCTCCCATTGAAGCTAACCACATTCCAGATGCATTCTATTAAAATTGCATCTACATCTTCTACTGTACACGATTCGTTACTACAATCTATCACCAATAGTTGTGTAGGAAATATGCTAAACTGATTATTTATTTTCACCTTAGCAAACACTGTAGATTCTGCGTCTGCGGTATTGTAAGTTGTTGGATTAGCAATTGGATTTACTGCGGATTCTGCATCAGAAACACTAGTATAGTAGATAATCTCGTCTGCTTCACAATTACTAAAAGCTAAATTGAGATTAAATTCAGTTAAGCCATCTGTACCATTATCACAAACTTCAATTTTTGCATCAAAGCTTTCAAAGCATTCAAATGGATTACCAATCTCGCAATCTTGTTCTAAAATGATGCTTTGGTTAGCTTTTACCAATTCAAACCTATCATCATCGCATTGAATAATCTGCCAACTACCGCCTAAGTCTTCAAAATTAGTATCGAGTACTAAAAACAAAGTATTACCCACTAAATTTAGAGACCAGTTGTTGTCTATATTGTAGACCTCTCCGTTCTGAAATATAGAGAACGTGGCATCTTCATAAAATTCTAAATCTAAACCTACAAATTCTGGATAACTGCTATAAGCTGCAAGTTCCCATAAACACTCTTTTAAATTGGTGGTAATAGTGTTTAAATTACAATTTAAGTCATCCTCACAATTCTGACCCAATTCTATGGTCGTATCACCTCTAATTATTTTTAACACATCATCATTACACTCTACAATAAGCCATTCGCCACCAAGATCATCTTGAAATGCGGTTAACTCGAACAAGCGCAATATTAAACCATCATCCGTTGTAGATAGATTCCAGAAACCTCCAATTGCAGATGTTGTTTCTCCTTCCGTAATTGCTAAAGTTCCGTCTGTATAAAAAATGAGTTGATAGTTTTCATAGCTACTAATAGCATCAAATATATCCCAAGGACATTCTAATAAAAGTGAATCAATATCTTCTTCATTACATTCATTCTCATTAAACGCTGTGCAATTCTCTTCAGCAGATTCTAATGCATCTGTGAGTTGTTGGTTACTATTTATTTCAATAATTTCTCCATTAGCAAATTCTAATTTTATAGGAAAGTTTAAACTAGCAATTATTACATTATCGTCATTTTCTAAATCGTCTATAAAATGATATAGAGCCTCATCATTTTCAATTATATTAATATCTAGAAGATTAAAATCTGAATCAAATATCGAAAACGCTAAAGGATATACAAAATCTACACATTCTATTAGGTTATACGCATCAGTATTACATTGATTTATTACATTCTGAAGTTGCCCCTCATTATCAATAACCAATTCTGTATAGTCATTAAATACTATGGTGATTGGAAAAACAAAATCTAAAATATCCCCTTCAAAATTATCTAAAATATCATAAAGTTGGTCTAAATCACTTTCAGTTTCAACAGTTACCGTAATATTTTCAATAACAAATGTTACAGGTAATTCTACAGAAAAACAGTTTGAACCATCTAAAATGTCGTCTGAAGCTCCGAAATTAGCAGTAGTTCTGCTAACTAAATTCGCTAATAATGAACTAGGTACAACGGTTTCTTGCGCATTAGGGTTATCTAATTCCGTAGCTTCGTCTTGACAGGCTGTAAAACTAAAAAGGGCAAAAAGGGCAAAAAGGAAAAAGCGATTTAATATTGATTTCATTAGTTAGGTACTTTTATCGATTTATTATAAAACAGCTTTACTTTAATTTCTCCTACCTTAACTATTAAAAAAATTAGTTTTAATTTGGCTTTACTAAAAACTATGAGCAAATCCATAAAAGATAACATTTGTGAAGAACAACTCTTTGAACGTTTGTATAACAAGTATGCGAAAAATCTTCATAACTTTTTGTATTACAAGTTTGGAGAGCACCTCAACCCACAAGATAAAATGCAAGAGGCTTTTGTAAAACTTTGGCAGAATTGTGCTAAAGTCTCGCCAGATAAAGCAAAAAGTTTTTTGTTTACGACCGCAAATAATTTAATGCTCAATGCTGTTGCACACCACAAAGTTGTTTTAAGATATGAGAATTTACCACAAAAACATTCTACTAATGAGTCGCCTGAATTTATACTACAAGAAAAAGAATATCATAAAAAATTACAAAAAGCGCTTGCCAATTTAACTGAAGCGCAACGTGTTGCATTTTTAATGAATAGAGTTGAAGGCAAACGTTTTAAGGAAATCGCAGTGCTTTTAGATATATCTGCAAAAGCTGTTGAAAAAAGAATTTATGGCGCATTAAAGACCTTACGTGAAGATATTGATGAACTTTAAATTAGGTCGTAGTTGCAGTTATCACTATATAAGCTTAATGTTTAAGACTTTTTTAATTTAAGAAAGGTAGGAGATTTTAAAAGCTAATTGTTATATATATGAATACATAGTTATGAATAGAGAAGAACTCATAAAAAAATGGTTAGATGATAACCTCAATACTGAAGAGCAAAACGCTTTTGAGCAGCTTGAGGATTATGATAAAATCATTAGAATGGATAGTGCTCTAAAGAATTTTAAAGCACCAGAATTCTCTATTGACTCTACATATAAATCTATTAAACCTAAGTTAGTTACCAAAAAACCAGCCTCTAAATATTGGTACAAGCCGTTATTAAAAATAGCTGCAGTACTAGCTATTAGTTTTAGTATTTACTTTTATTCTACAACGTTAGACACTAAAGTTGATACCAATATTGCACAACAAAACAGTGTAATTTTACCAGATGCATCAATTGTAAACCTCAACTCCAAATCTACCTTAACCTTTAATGCATACGATTGGCAAACTAATAGAGAAGTCATCTTGGATGGTGAGGCTTTTTTTAAAGTAGCCAAAGGCAAAAAATTCGATGTTATTACTAATGATGGTGTTGTGAGTGTGTTAGGCACCCAATTTAATGTAAAACAACGTGAAGATTACTTTGAGGTAACTTGCTATGAAGGTTTAGTTGCTGTAAAATATAAAAATAAAACTATAACATTAGAACCAGGATATACCTTTCGAATACTAGATGGGAAACTACTTGCAAATGAAAAAGAAAGCACTATGCAACCAAGTTGGTTGCATGGTGAAAGTAGCTTCAAATCTGTACCTTTAAAGTATGTTATTTTAGAATTTGAAAATCAGTATAATCTAAAAGTAATCACAGAAAATTTAGACACTTCTCGAATATTCACAGGAAGTTTTACGCATAATAATTTAGATTTGGCATTGCAGTCTGTCTCAATACCACTAAATTTAAGCTATAGTAAGTCTGAAAATTCTATTTTACTTAAGCGTGAATAAACTATTACAACATGTAGTTATACTTTTTTTAATTATTACCTCTTGTAGTCTAGCTCATAGCCAAAATGAGGAAAAACAAGAACTTGCGCAAATTCTTTCTCAATTAGAAAAGCGTTATACCATTAAATTTTCTTACGAAACCAAAACTATTGTGGGCATTACAATTGCTCCATTAGAAAAAGAAATTTCCTTAGTACAAGTGCTTGAGCAATTAAGGCAATCTACGCAGCTTAACTACAAAGTTCTTAGCGACCGGTTTATTGCAATTACACCAAAAAACGAGCATACTATTCAGCGTTTAGAGGAAGTAGTTGTTACCAATTACTTAACTAAAGGTATTTCTAAAACTAACAATGGAGCGATAGAAGTAGACACCAAAGCATTTAATATGCTCCCAGGTTTAATAGAACCAGATGTACTGCAAATAGCACAAAGTTTACCTGGCATTATCAGTGTTGATGAGCGCATATCTAACATTAACGTAAGAGGTGGAACCAACGACCAAAATCTTATTTTGTATGAGGGTATTAGAATGTACCAAACAGGTCATTTTTTTGGATTAATCTCAGCTTTTAATCCATATTTATCGGAAGAAATAGATATCTCAAAAAATGGAACTAGCGCTAAATTTGGTGATGGAGTCTCAAGCACAATTTCAATTAAAAATACAGATGAAATTGAAAATAGTTTTAGTGCTGGTATAGGCTCCAATTTATTGAGTGCTGATGGTTACGCAAAAATTCCTTTATCTAAAAAAGCAGAATTACTAGTTTCTGCGAGACGTTCTTTCACCGATATCATAGCATCCACAACCTACGAGGCTTATTTTGATCGCATCTTCAGAGATTCTGAGCTTAACGCATCTAACAACGTAAATACCGTATTAGCTTTAAATGAGCGTTTTTTATTTTATGATTTTAATATGAAGTATTTGTATAATATTGATGCGACCTCCAAACTTCGCATTAATCTATTAAACATCTACAACAACTTAGATTACAATCAAATTTTCACCGACACAGATAATAATTTTCAAGAAACAAGAAGTTCACTAAATCAAGTGAGTTATGGTGCAAGCGCTAATTATTCTAAACTATGGGACGATAAACTTACTACTACTTTAGAGGTTTATTATTCTAATTACAATTTAGATGGAGATAATAATGATGTTGCAAATGAACAAAGGCTGATACAAAAAAATAAGGTTGAGGATTATGGATTGCGATTTCATGTTTCAAAAAAAATGAGTGACTATGTTCAATTTGATGGAGGTTATCAGTTAAATGAAGTTGGTGTTACTAATTTTAGAGATGTTACTAATCCTAATTTTACAACCTTATCTAAAGAAATTATTAGAACACATGCCTTATTTGGTGAGGTAGAATGGTATTCTGATTCTCGTGAAACCTATATACGCGCTGGCTCTAGAATTAGTTATTTTGATAAACTGGCAGAAATTGTTATTGAGCCAAGGTTCACCATAAATCAAAAATTTTGGGATTATTTTAGACTTGAAATTTTAGGTGAATTAAAAAGTCAATCTATTACGCAGATTATAGATTTACAACAAGATTTTTTTGGTATTGAAAAACGTCGTTGGCAACTTTCTAATACTAGCGATGTACCTTTAATTACTAGTGAGCAAGTAAGCATTGGTGTTAGTTACAACCAAAATAATTTGTTAATTTCCGCGGAGGCATATTATAAAGGTGTTAATAATATTACGGCTCGTAGCCAAGGGTTTCAAAATCAGTTTCAGTTTGTAAATGATGTTGGCTTTTATACCGTTAAAGGCATTGATTTTCTTATTAATAAGCGTTTTAATGATTTTAGTGCTTGGTTGAGTTATTCTTACAGCAAAAACGATTATGAGTTTCAGAATTTAAACAACAAAGTGGCCTTTCCAAATACATTAGATTTAAGACATGTTACCAATGCCTCGCTTACCTATAATCTAGATCATCTTAAAATTGGACTTGGTTTTAATTGGCATTCTGGAAGACCCTTTACGTCTCCTTCATCTATTCAAAACGATACTAACACGGTTATTGAATATCAATCACCTAATAGTTCTAGATTACCAGATTATTTTAGAACAGACATTTCTGCTATTTATAATTTTAAGTTTTCTACTGATGTAAAAGCAGAACTCGGTGCTTCCATTTGGAATATTTTCAATCAAACCAACATCATTAACCGTTTTTATACTATAGATTCTGATGAGAACATCATAGAAATTGATAACCGCTCTTTAAAATTTACACCTAATTTAAGTTTTAGAATCAACTTCTAAACTTAATTTTAAATACTTAATTTTAGATTTTGTTAACTGCAAGCGAGAAGCAAGGTTCAGAAAAACATTACAAGTAAACAAATAAAAATATGGAACGAATAAAAATAATTTTCTACGTCTTGACATCCTTTTTTGGAATTGAAGACGGACGAATTGCAGCAGATAAAACTATTATTACGATTTACCCTGAAAACAAAGAAATTGAAATTATTCAAGAAGGTCTTTTTTCAATTATGCAAACAGAAAAAGATAGCGTATTAATATTGCAACAATGGAATAAATTGTCTGAATTGAAGGAAGGACATACACATTGGTCAAAAGAGCTAGATAGTTTTCCAGTTAAGAACTTTGATTTTACGCCTATAAAAAATACAGTTCAACCACATTTAATACTTAAATATTCAAAAGAAAAGGATTTAAGAAATTTAGGAATTTGGTATAATGAAAAGAAAAATCAATTTTCTGTCAATCATATTCCACAACATAACGTAAAAACTAGTGACGGGAATCTGGAAGGAAACTATTGGATTTTTAATGGAGAACGTAAATTTAGTTTTACAATAGAACCTTTTCTTGAAATGCCAGAGAGTTATCGAAAATTAAAACGACCTTTAGAAGAATATATTTCAACTTTAAAAAAGGAATAATGCCTGCAGGTAACAATGTATAAAAATAATAGCGGTTTAATTGCTAAATCGACAGTAAGTAAATATTACAAAGGTCTGTATTTAACCGAAAAGTTAGTGCGAAATAGTCCGCTACTATTCTTATACTAGACCGTTAATATCAATTACGTATGAATACAAACGACCTCTATAAATTAAAATATCCTATTGGTGAATTCAAAAAGCCAGAAATTATTACCAATTCACAAATTAATACATGGATTACTACCATGGAAGATTTCCCGAAATCTATAATTTCAATTACCGAAAAACTCAGCAAAACAGAACTAAATTACAAGTATAGACCAGACGGATGGACGATTAAGCAAGTAGTGCACCACTGTGCAGATAGCCACATTAATAGTTTACTTAGGTTTAAGCTTGCGCTTACAGAAAACACACCTACCATTAGACCTTATTTTGAAGATCGCTTCGCTAAATTAAAAGATTATGATGAACCCATAAATACGTCCATTTCTATTCTGGTAGGCGTGCATAAAAAATTGGGTATTCTACTAAAAAGCCTTAGTGACGACGATTTAAAACGTGAATTTGTACATCCTGAGCATAGTAAACATTTTTCCTTAGAAGAAACTATAGGTGTTTATGCTTGGCATAGCAATCATCACTTGGCTCATATTGAGCAGGCGCTTAAGTTTAGAGGTGATTTTGATTAAATGAAAACGAATAATAAAGCCTTGAACATAAGTTCAAGGCTCTATAACCAATTTAACTATATAGACTTATTAAGGTTTACCATCAGCAGTTCTCGCATTCTCTTTCGCCTTTTGCTTTTCTATACTCTTTCGAATTTTCTCTATAGCTGATTCTATTGATTTATCTGGTTCAATTAAGTTATATTCTCCCCAGAAATTTGGGTCAGAAAATCCAGAAATAGCATCGGTAATAATTACTGTAGGTCTCAATCGATCTCGTTTCTTAATTTTTGTATCAGTTCTATTAATCTCCCAATCCGTTACAGCCATTTCGCTAGACAGTGTATAAACTTTATTAAACAACTCTCTCTTTTTATTCACCTTAAACTTTAGGCTTAAATTAGAATAACTATAATACCATTTATTCCCTTTTGCCTTATAATCTACCCTATAATTTGCTTCTAAAGGATATACCACAACATCTCTTGGCTTCTTTTTTACCAATAGATTTTTAGTTTTACTAGTGTTGCTAACATCTAAAGCATAATTGGCACTAACCAAAGCCAATGATTTTACATCTATATAAAGTTTCCCATTATATTTTATGTTTAAATTCTTGCTCTTGGGAGTAAAATTCACAACATACACATTTCTATTATTTATGGTAGATGGTTCATCAAAAGAATAACCATAACTGCTTATTGTTTCGTCTGTAAAAATATATTCAGGATATTTCATAATATCTAA
>Ga0209828_1001814_pt1 | contig 18713 bp, 10 predicted proteins | sample MaitaG_FD_187429 | JGI IMG/M metagenome (GOLD analysis project Ga0209828, IMG submission 187429) | Marine algal microbial communities from Maine, USA - Maine_Asex2 metaG (SPAdes) (version 2) | ecosystem: Host-associated > Algae > Red algae > Unclassified | place: Maine, USA | collected 2015-01-05 | reverse complement strand
CAACCTGCATAAGAGTTACAAAAGTCTGACCAGCTTGAATCAAAATTATTTCCGCTATCAATATTGACATTTGCGCCACAGATATTTTGAAGATTAATATCAAAGCATCCAGAAAAATTATTGTTTGCTAATCTTAAATTAGTTAATGGAAGGTCTCCAATTGAACCAGGGATTGTCCCTTCATGAGAAGAATTCTGAAGATTTATATTTCTCAACTCTTTCAATTCACCAAGTTCAACAGGTAGAGTCCCAGTCATTTTACTTTGTTCTATTCTTAGGATTTCCAATGAAGACATATTTGCTATTGCACTGGACAATGAACCAGTGATATTGGTATTGCGCAATGTTAAATCTTTGAGATTTGTTAAGGCATAAATTTCTTCTGTGAAATTACCACTAATGCCACCCTGATTATATAAATACAATTGTTCAAGATCTTTTAGATTTCCGATTTCAGGAGGTATTTGTCCATTAATATTTATACTTTGACTAAATACAATGGACTTTACACAGCCTTCCGGATGTAATTTCACCCCAGACCAAGAAGACATAGGCTGTGAAAAATCCCATTGAAATCTACTCCAATTGGGGCCATTTAAACTATGATAAAAACTGACTAGCGCAAGAGAATCACGAAGACGGCAATCATCCTGTATTTGTATCAATGCATTATTCAAATTTAAAACTCCTGAACTTTTAACTTTACTATATAGATCAGCATTGAACTCTACCGATGAAAGAATAGCATCTTTTATTTCCACATTCGTTTTCTGTGGGTATTGCTCCCATAATAATGCTGCTACTCCAGTAACTTGAGGACAGGCGAAAGAAACTCCATTATCGTACTCATAATTGTTAGCTGATGGTAATATTATATCTACTCCTGGTGCTGCTAAATCTACTTGTATGGTGCTGTATCCTGATTTATAGAAATCACCATTTCGGTCAATACTAGCAACAGTAATAATATTGTCGAACTCATAGCTTGTTGGATAAGTCGGAATCTCTCCAATATTTCTATACCCGTTGCCAGAACCAGTGATCATTAAGTGATCCTGTTCTCCTACATCTTTTATTTTGTCAGCAAGTAACTGAGAATAGTCACCACTAATTCGATAACTGTGATTACTGAGTTTAAATCCATTGTCAACAGCATATTGGAGAGCCTCTGCTACTTGATTATTCTGTGAGATGCTTAATTCATCATCCAGTTTAATTTTTAAACAAGCGATTTGTACGTCCCTTGTCACACCGCAAATCCCAGTTCCAAATTCATTATTGCACTCTGCACCGATAATGCTAGAAGTTTTCAAACCGTGATTATTTCCTTCTAGACTATTAGAATTTGAAGCAAAATTCCAACCGACAAAATCATCTGCATATCCATTTCCATCATCGTCAACATTATTTATATCACCAGGATCATAGGTCATTCTATTTAATTGGGGATTCCATTCCAAAACGTGACCATCGCCATCTGCGTCTTCTCCCAAGTTTTGCCATATATTATTGACTAAATCTGGGTGATTAAAACCAAATCCTAGATCCACTACTGCAATTTTTACAGAAGGACTACTATTTGCTATATCCCAGCCTTCAAGAGCATCGATATCTGCATCTGGAGTTCCTCCCATTTGACCAGTGTTATGTAATGACCACTGATTGACAAACAGTGTATCATTAGGATAAGTTTGAAAGCCGAAACTTATATTACTTATACCAAAAAAGCCAATAAATACTAAACAGTTAAGTCTTATACAATTCATACTAATTAATTTTTAATCAATACTATCTATTCAATTCAAAAAGAAATAAAAAAAGCTTAAAAGGAAGGGGACTCAATGTTACAATGATAAATTAAATTTGCAAACTTGAATATTTCCAATATCAAAATTTAGGTATCAATTTATAAATTGGATGATTCTTGCCAGCTAATACCAATGTTTACCTTGCATTTCGCCATATAATTCTCTAATCCGATAATATTTCAAATTTGGTAAAACTGCTTCAGTTACCCATTCTGATTTTTAGTTTTCATATACATGATTTATAATAATTGAAAAACTAAGTCAAACTTGAATAGGCACAAAAAAAGCAGAAAAAAGACCATGATACCATGGTCTTTTTACAGAGATTATAAGAAGTTAAGAAGCTTCTACTTTTGATTAATTACATCCTTCGATTTCTACAGAAAAAGTTGTCGTCGCAGTAACTTCAAATCCAATGTCTAAACTAACGACATCTCCTGCCTGATATGATACATCTGTGCCATCAATCACCTGTGTCGATTGAATGGTTTCTGATGCTTCAAAATCGTTTGATGACTCATTTCCGGATAACATTAAATTTGAAGGACAATTTTGTGAATCTGGAATAGTCAATCCATCTGCACTAACAATGATATTGTCAACCATTGTTTTAGTTGAATTGGACTGGTCCTCATAGGATGTAAATCGTAATGAAATTACTGATTCCGAGTAAGCACTCAAATCAATATTTCCAGAATTTCGCCAATTACCAAAAAGGGGATTGTCTCCAATATTAAGTAGTATCCATTGATTAGAAGTGGATTCTTTTACCTCAACTATAAAGTTTGTACTTCCTTGTAAACCGTAATCGAAAGATAAGAATGGATTTAGAGTATCATGAGGAATAGCTAAACAACTTACAATAAATTGAAGCGGAAAATTCGTATTGAATCTTTGTCGTGGTGCGATGACATAGGTGTCGTTCTTAAGACCATTATTGACGTTCTCTCCAACTTCATCTGCATGTCTTGGCCAAAAAAGTGTTTGGGCATTTTCATCATAACAGACTTTATGACTGTCTTCAAAGTCTTCAAAATATGGGAGAGATACGGCTTGAGCATTACAGTCTCCACATGACAAACATTCTTTTCTGTAGATCATGATAAAGCGCTGAGAATGATCAGCTGCATACAGATTTCCTTCATCATCTATTGTCACACTTTGAGGTCTGGTTCCGTGGGTCGGATGAGCATCGACATCACCATATATTTCACCTGTTAATGGATTCAATTCGACTAGTCCACGTCCATTTTCTGAAGCGATTAATATTGTTCCTGAGCTTGTCATCGATAAACCAGTTAAGTCTGTATAGTTGTCAAGTTGGGCAGCGGCCAAAGAAGCTTTAATATCAAGTGCATCAATTGGTGTGTTGATCGTCTGGCCTTTGTAAGAAAGCGGATTTTCTAATACATGTAAAGCCATTTCGACTCCTGCTTCATCTTTTTCTTTAACATAGTATAGCAAATCATTTTTTGCATCATAAGTCATTCCTTCAATTCCGCTATTGCTTGCCATGCTTGGAATATGTATGATTTCACTTTGAGCAGGATAAGGTATAGTTATGACTGGTTGATCCGCAGTCGGAAAATCCACGAAGACAATATTACCTACAAAAGCTTCTTCTGCGATTACCATAGTCTCGGCATCAATAAATGTAATGGCTTCTGTGTCAGTAAACCCTTGCAGTTCGAACACGCGCAATAATTTACCAGCTTTATCCAATTCCCATATTTTCTCTGGCGTAGAATTAGACATATAGAGTAAGCCATTAAATGGATTATAAGTCAAGCCTGAAAGTTTTCCGCCACCTGAAACAGTTTCTTGCACATACATTGAACCACATAATTTATAGTCATTGATCCCAATACTTGTCGGGCAATCTCCGCTACAGCATCCAGCAAATGACGAACAAAAGTCAGTCCATGGCGCATCGAAATTATTACCATTGCTAACTGAAGCGTCCGAGTTGTGGCTAGAAGTAAGTTGGCTACAAATTGAGATTAAATTACTTGGATAGCATCCTTCTAATTGATTATTAGCAACTGCCATTATCTGAAGATTTTGCATATCACCGAGTGAAGCCGGTAATGATCCTGTCAAATTATTTGAAAACAAAAACAATCTAAACAGATTACTAATATTCCCAATTTCTTCAGGTATTGGACCTGTTAAATCATTAGCAGCGAAAGACAAGACAAATAGATTTGTCAGATCCACTATGGATTCAGGAATGATACCTTTCAAGTTTGGATTATGTGTGATCTCTAGAGAAGATAATTCGGATAAATCTCCTAAATTTGGAGGCAAGCTTCCAGTTAAATTATTTTGTACGATTTTCAATTGACGGGCACATCCCGAAGAATTAAGTGTTAATCCAAACCAAGTATCCATTGGAGCATCTAGATCCCAGCTATTTGTCCAATTTGCACCATCAGTATATTCATACAAGGACACGAGAGTTAGGGAATCTCTTTGGCGGCATGATAACTGTTGGTTGTATACATAATTAATCGCGTTGTTGATGTTAAGATATCCTCCTGTTTTGTTTCGTTCAATTAAATCAGGGTTTGGTTCTGCGGAATTGAGAATTGATTCTTTAATTTCTGAAGCCGAAAGATTTGGATATAATTCCCAAAGCAAGGCAGCAGCTCCAACGACAAATGGTGCAGCGAGCGAGGTGCCACTTTCAAATCCAAAGCTACTAGCAGAAAAAGCAGTAATGATATCTTTTCCAGGAGCAGTAATATCTACCGATTCAAGACCAAATGCTGAGCTGTAAAACTGACCATCACTGTCCATCTGATTGACACAGATCACATTATCATTAGGAAAACTGCAAGGATATTTGGGAATAGAATCTCTATCAGATATACTATTTCCTGCCGCAGCGACGATTAAATGATCATTTTGTTCTGCATAGTTTATTGCATCTTCGAAAGCAGCATTGTAAGAGCCCATCACAAAACTGTAATTACTTACTCGAGCGCCATTATCGACAGCATATCTAATAGCCTCTGCAATAATATCACTGTCTTTCTCATCTCCGTAACTAAGAAGCATGACTTGCGCATCCCAACATACTCCTGTTAAGCCTTTATTATTGTTTCCTTTAGCACAGGAAATTAAAGAAGTCTGCATACCATGTGTTATTGACACTGAATTGTTTTTATTATCTCGGAAATTCCATCCCACGAAATCATCTGCATATCCATTACCATCATCATCAATACCGTTTTTATCACCAGGATCAAAAACCCAAGCGCCTGAAGCTGCATCCCATTCAATGACATGGCCATCGTTATCGACATCTTCGCCCAGATTTTGCCATAGATTATCTCCAATATCTTCGTGCATATAAGGAAAATAACCGCTGTCAATAAATGCAATCACGGAAGAAGTACAAGATGTTGTATGTGTCCACGCCTCTGGTGCATCTATATCAAACCCGGCAGTTCCAGCGTTTTGAGTTGTATTATTAAGGCCCCAATTTGAGTTGAAAAGTGTATCATTCGGCGTTATTTGAAACCCGAAACTGACATTCGTTATTCCTATAAAGATGATAAACAACAGATATCTAAGATCTAAAAGATTCATAGTTTTAATTTTTATATTATGAAATAATGCTGTTATAAAACAGTAATAGGAAGGGGGAAATCAAATGTACGTTCAACAAACCGTTACAAACGGTCATTACATAAAAATGAAGGGGCAATTTATAAATTGGAAATAGATTTAAAATAAAATGGCTTTATGTTAGGGTCTTTATGGAGGAATAGACTGTAAAGTGCTAATCTGTTTTTGTCTTAATGGATTCTAAGAAAGAGTTAGACATTACTATAAGAGAGAAAATATAAAATTAAGTCAAGGATTAATATTAAAATCCTCTTTGATCATGGCATTATAAATAACCGATTGAACACGTGGACGAAAGTCATATTTTCCAAAAGTGTTATTGTTCATACTTGGAAATGTGCGATTGGATAAAAAGATAAAGATGATTTCATTTTCAGGGTCCATCCACATACATGTACCTGTAAATCCTAAGTGTCCAAAAGTAGAATCTGGCGCTTTCTCAGACATGTTCATTTTTCTATCTGGATTGAGTTCTTTCATATCAAAACCAATTCCTCTGCGCGTAGATCTATAATATCGAGTCGTGAAGTCTTTGACTGTTTTTGCTTTTATATATTCTTTGCCGCCATAACTACCACCATTCAACAGCATTTGTCCTAAGACAGCTAAATCCTGAGTATTAGAAAATAATCCAGCATGTCCGCTGACGCCACCCAACATGGCTGCACCCATATCATGCACATAACCGTCGACAACAGTACCACGGAAATAATTATCCTTTTCTGTAGGAGGTATTCGATTTGTATGATGCTTATCTAATGGATTGTATCCAGTATTATGGAGTCCTAATGGTTTATAAAAAGACTGCTCTGTATAATCACTTATGGGTATCCCTGAGACATTGTGAATCGCCTCATGCATCATATAGAATCCAAGATCGCTGTATCTATAATTTCGTTTTTCTCGAAGTTGAGTGCCCAAAATTCTGGACCAGATGCTGTCACGATAATCTTGTCGGAGATACAGATTATCCATCACTCGAATATTGAAGGAATCAGTTGCACTTTTTCGATAATATTTGGGGTCGACTTTAGCTTTCTTAGAATCCGGCACAAGGGTGTGTTTATAAAAAGGAACCCAGCCAGCGAGTCCCGCGTGATGTGCAAGTATATCTTCAATAATAATATTGGCTTTATTACTCGTGTCAGCTTCTGTGATGTATTGTTTGAGCGGATGATAGATATTAAATTTTTGCTCGTCTTGAAGTTTCATTAATGAAATGGTAGACGCCATAATTTTAGTGACAGATGCGAGATCATAAATATCATCCACCTTTACTTTTCTTTTTCGATCATAGGTATGATATCCAAAGGCTTTATTATAGACGATTTTTCCATCTTTAGCAATGAGCATCTGACAACCAGGTGCTGCTTTTCGCCTAAACATTTCTTTAATAATCGTATCAATGGCAAGCAAAGAATCTGAAGAGAGCCCCACTTGTTCAGGTAAAGCATAGCCCAATATATTTAATTTCGGACTGTACAATCCTTGTCCTTCTCGAATCAATTGACTAGCAGAAACTGGCAAGACACCATTGATTTCACTGACACCAAATAAAGCTTGAGCGGCAATATCTTGCGTCTGGTCATCCTCTTCATATGCCATCAAAACTTGTGGGACATTTCCAAAATATTTTAAAGCATACGGACTGCCAAAAACAGTCAAAATCACTTCTTTTTCAGCACCCGCTAAAGCATTAATAAAATTTATCGTTTCAGATCTAAGCCCAAAATTTTTACTGGAGTACTTACTCATATCTTCAAGACTGACAATCGTCATGTCGTAATCATTCACTTTTCGCTTTAGACTTTCTCCTTGACTTGCTAATGATGCTTGTGTATATGATAAATGATCAGCTTGTAGAAACTGGCCAATTCTTGATTGGAATGCATTTTGTTTGTTTGTACCAATCGCTATAGTCAAGACCTTTTTTGATTTATCGTTTGTAATCGGGACTAAAGACTGGTCATTCTTAACTAGTGTCAATGACTTCTCAATTAATTTTGACTTTAGCGCTTTGCCTTTGTTTGTATTAATATCTCGTAAGACTGACGACGGCGATGAAATAATCGGTGTATATAATAATCCTGCTCGATGTTTATATGACAATATTCTCCTGACGCTTTCATTTATTCTATCAATAGAAATTTCATTGGTATTGACAGCAGCTTTGATGGCATCAAAAGACTGTTTAAAATTAGCGGGTAATAATAAAACGTCAACGCCCGCTTTAATGGCCTCTACTTCTGCTCGACCATTTCCAAAATATTTAGTCAAGCCTTTCATCTCCATCGCGTCTGTATAAATCAGCCCATCAAAACCCATTTCTTTTCTAAGTAAATCAGTGACAACAGGCTTAGACAATGTCGTCGGCAAATTAGGTGTCGGGTCAAGGGCAGGAATACTTAAGTGAGCGACCATGATGCCATCTAATCCTTGATTAATTAAATGTTGGAAAGGCATTAATTCAATGCTATCAAGACGCTGCCTGTCATGTGAGATGATTGGTAAGTCATGATGCGAGTCGACACTTGTATCGCCATGTCCAGGAAAATGTTTGGCACTTGTCAGCAGGCCTCCTTCTTGCATCCCACGCATATAGGCATAAGATTTTGCAGAAACGCGCAATCTATTTTCACCAAAAGATCTATTGTTAATGACTGGATTGTCTGGGTTATTATTCACATCCACGACTGGTGCGAAGTTGATATGGATGCCGACTCGTTTCATTTGAGCTGCAATCTCTTTGCCCATTTCATAAATCAAATTATTATCCTGAATCGCACCTAACATCAACTGCCTCGGATAACTGATTGTGTTATCTGGAAATCGCATGCCGAGTCCCCATTCGCCATCGATACTGACTAGTAGAGGTACGTCAGCAAGACGTTGATATTCATTAGTCAGTTCAGCTTGCTTATCTGGACTGCCTTGAAAAAAACATAATCCGCCGACCTTATATTTTTCTACCTGTTCTTTTACAGAAGCAACATGATCCTTACCCAAATTAGAATGCGCTCGGATCATAAATAATTGGCCTATCTTTTCATCCACCGTCAATTTTGACAATTGGCGATCTACCCAATCTTGTTCATTACTCTGCGCTATACTGCTAACACACAGGATGCAGCATAAGGCAAGCTGACTCATCGTTATTATTCTTCTATTCATTAAGTGCATTCGGATCAAGTTCTAAAGCTTTACTTAAATATAAATTTCCCTGTTCAGTATTTCCTGCATTCATGAAGGCTTTCCCGAGGTTAACGTGAGCGCCGGCCAAATTAGGTTCTAACTGGAGTGCTTTTGTGAAATAATTAATACTCTCCTGATGGTTTCCTGAAAATCCTGTCGCTGTACCGAGCAATCGTGCCACTTCATAATCTTCTGGCAAAATGGCAAAAGCCTTTTCTAAGTATTCAATGGCTTTTGGTAGATTATTTTCGACCTCTCCATACTGCCTCCCAATCGCTCGATAATTCACTCCAGAATTTCTAATCGCATCTGTAAAGCCAGGATCGAGACTCAAGGCAACATCATAATATTTTTCAGCCTCTTTAAAATCATCTAAATAGTGATATGCATTAGCTTTGATTAAATAAGCATTTTTATAATTTGGATGAATCGCAATGGCCTTGTCACATCTCATAATCGCCTCTTCCAGCATTTCTTTTTGCAAAGCCTTATTCTCTTCTCCATATGCCTTCGTAGACAAAGATCCAGCAGCAGCATTATTTATTTTAGCGCTATTTTTTGAAATATGTTTGTCCGTATTAAATAAAGTGAAATCATTTTTCCATGCCTGATTTCGATGGATTGTTTTTATTGAAAATAATAAAATCGTGATTGCTAAAATCGCATATCTAATTCTGCTATTATCAATTTTAGTACATATAATATGACTGAGAATAAATACAAAACCAATCGACGGCATAAATAAAAATCGCTCTGACATATTTGTACCAATCGGAAAAACAATATTAGACACAATTGATAGTGTCGCTAAAAAATAAATAATTCCATAACTGACCACAGATTTTTTTCGAATTCCAATCAGAGCAAAAATCGCCATAACTGCATACATGATTATACTCAGCCAAACTGTAATATGTCCAAAGCTCATGATATCAATATGTCTTGGATAATAATCGTGTGTCAGCGGGTGCGGAAAAAATAGAAGTTGAATATATTTTCCTAAAGTGAAAACTACAGTTGCGATAAATTCGCTTCCGCTAAATGGTACGTAGGAGCCATTGACGACTTTCAAAAAAGGATTATTCATTAATTCATTGGGTGCATCGCCAAACTGAAAACCAAGAACTGCTGTTCGGATTCCTATAAATACGAGAACGCCAATTAAGGGCGCAATGCTTGCTTTTAAACTTTCAGCAATCGTCGCCTTCTTAAAAAACCATAAGGTCAATGGAATAATGGCAAGATATGTGACGGCATTCTCCTTAGACATACAAGCCAAAAACAAACTCAATCCAGCAAAAAAATGCCACACTATTTTTTTTGTTTGAAAAGCTTTTATCGCCGCGATCAAAGACACAAGAGCACCTAACAAGGTCATGATTTCATCTCGCCCTTTAATGTTAGCAACAACTTCTGTATGCACGGGATGCGCTATAAATAGCAGAGCAGCTACAAAGGCAATTATCGTCCAGTCAATATGTTTACGCGGAGAAAACCACCGAATCAAGTCGAAAATAAGTAAGCCAATCAAGCCATAAAAAAGAACATTCCACAAATGGCCGATAAATGGATTTTTACCAAACAATTGCCATCCTGCTGCAAACATGACAGGTGTCAGTGGCCTGTACCTTCCACCAGAGACTAGATTAGTCTTGCCTTCTTCTTTAAAAAAACCATAGAAGGTGTCATATTTTACGAGTCCAACGATACCGCTAAACCCTTCAGTCGTAAACATATTATCATAGATCACGATAGCATCGTCCTGAGTGTAATCATGACCGAGTGTATTCGCATAAAGCAGAAACGAGAATAGAAAAATACAGAGACGATACTTCCATAGATGGACAGCTACCTTGGGGGAGGCATTCGAAGCCAATTTTTTCAGCTTTACTTTTTTCGTTTGATTAGATAATTTTTTAGACATCTTACTGATAAACAGTAAATTTATAAATTATAAATATATTATATGTGTTATTGGCCGATTTTGTTTTGTCCCTTTGGGACTAACATCGAGCGATGCTCAATATTAAGCGAATAAACCCCAAAGGGGTTTATTCAATTTGCATCGGGCATCGTCCGATGCATAAAATCAATCCCAGACATACCGTTCGTCATATTCGGTATTACTTTCAGCAAGTATTTTTAAATATTCCTTTTGATAATTGACTGAGCTATGGTGTTCCTTTTGTCTTAATATATACCGCTTGACTGTTTCCACATTTTTATAATGAACTGAGAAAATACCATATCCCCTTTGCCAATAGAAACTGGAATATTTAGAATCAATTGTTTTAATCCATTTAGATGAATATTGTTTGATTTGTCTTAATAATTCCGATTGAGTGACTTCTCTTGATAATGAACAGAGTATATGAATATGATCCTTATATCCTCCAACTTGGATAGGTTGGCATTTCATGTCTTTACAGACTTGCCCAATATAACTGAACAGTCTGCCTTCAATATTTTCATCAATAAGATCCTGTCGATACTTCGTACTGAAGACGATGTGTACAAAAACTCGTGATAGTGATTGAGGCATAGTTGAATTTTAAAATGGTAAAATTGTTACTTATGAAGGTAGTCTATTTTTCTTCTATGTTTAACATTGGGCGATGCTCAATTTTATCTAGATAAACCCCTTTGGGGTTTTGAAGTGCAAACCCCAAAGGGGTTTATCCAATTTGCATCGGGCATCGTCCGATGCATAAAATCAATCCCAGACATACCGTTCGTCATATTCGGTATTACTTTCAGCAAGTATTTTTAAATATTCCTTTTGATAATTGACTGAGCTATGGTGTTCCTTTTGTCTTAATATATACCGCTTGACTGTTTCCACATTTTTATAATGAACTGAGAAAATACCATATCCCCTTTGCCAATAGAAACTGGAATATTTAGAATCAATTGTTTTAATCCATTTAGATGAATATTGTTTGATTTGTCTTAATAATTCCGATTGAGTGACTTCTCTTGATAATGAACAGAGTATATGAATATGATCCTTATATCCTCCAACTTGGATAGGTTGGCATTTCATGTCTTTACAGACTTGCCCAATATAACTGAACAGTCTGCCTTCAATATTTTCATCAATAAGATCCTGTCGATACTTCGTACTGAAGACGATGTGTACAAAAACTCGTGATAGTGATTGAGGCATAGTTGAATTTTAAAATGGTAAAATTGTTACTTATGAAGGTAGTCTATTTTTCTTCTATGTTTAACATTGGGCGATGCTCAATTTTATCTAGATAAACCCCTTTGGGGTTTTGAAGTGCAAACCCCAAAGGGGTTTATCCAATTTGCATCGGGCATCGTCCGATGCATAAAACACAAATCCCTTTTACATCAAACATCTAAATTATTTTAATCTGTTAAATATCTTCCCAGCTATTTCATCATCCAAATATTTCTATTAAATTTGTTGGCTTTTCCGTCAAGGAAAGGACGATATTTTCGACATAATAAAAATAGTAACTAAATTATGTTTGACCGCGCTGTCTTACATCTTGACCTCGACTCCTTTTTTGTATCGGTAGAATGCTTAAAAAATTCTTCGTTTTTGGGCAAGCCTTTGATCATTGGTGGGACGAGTCAGAGAGGCGTTGTGGCATCATGTAGTTATGAGGCAAGACGTTTTGGTGTTCATTCAGCGATGCCGATGAAGATGGCTTTGCGACTGTGTCCTGATGCTCTTATCATTAAAGGTGATGGTGATAGTTACTCTTATTATTCCAAGTTGGTGACAGAGATAATTGCTGAAGATGCGCCCGTTTTGGAGAAGGCATCTATTGATGAATTTTACCTTGACTTGACAGGAATGGATCGCTACTTCGGCTGCTATGCATGGTCCAAAGAGCTACGTTATCGCGTGATTAAAGAATCCGGATTACCAATTTCATTTGGTCTATCCGTCAATAAGCTGGTCTCAAAAGTGGGTACCGGCGAAGGCAAACCTAATGGAGAGACAGAAGTGCCCTTCGGCACGGAAAAGGCATTTCTGTCGCCTTTGCCTGTTCGTAAAATACCTGGTGTTGGTAAAGAAACATATAAGAAACTCAGCTTCATGGGTGTCCGCCAGATCCAAACACTTAGCCAGATCCCGATCCGATTACTCGAGAGAGAGTTTGGTAAACACGGTAGAAAACTCTGGGAAAAAGCCAATGCGATCGACAGCACACCTGTGATACCTTACAGTGAAAAAAAATCCATCTCAAAGGAGCGCACCTTCATGGAAGACACGCTCAATCTACAGATGATCAGACATAAATTGATGGGCATGGTTGACAAACTTGCCTACGAGCTTCGCAATACTTATAAGTTGACATCCTGCGTCACGGTCAAAATCCGCTATGCAGACTTCAACACCTATACGAAGCAAAGACGCATCGCCTATACGGCTAACGATACAGGACTCATCAGGCATACACACGAATTATTCGATAGCCTTTATGATCGACGGCAACTGATCCGCTTGATCGGTGTAAAGTTTAGTGGATTGGTTTCTGGCCATTATCAGATCAGTTTATTTGATGATAGTCTGAAAGCGATTAGCCTGCTAGAACAGCGAGATCGGATACGAAAACGATTTGGTGAAAACGCGATTGGGTTTGCTGCGGCTATTTAATGTTGAATTTTGAATGTTGAATTTTGAATGATGTTTCTGAAAAACTTTCTTTTGCTGGAGAAGCGATGAGTTTTTGAATAGATGAAATCTAATGTTGAACCTGCTTGTTCGACAGACAGGTGTTGAATGTTGAAAGGGAAGTTCGCTTCGCTACTTCCTTTCACTAAAAAAAGTATTAATGAAAAAGAACATTATTGAGGAAAAAAGTTTTGGATTTGCTCTTCTTGTTATTCAATTATACCAGAAATTAATCAAAGAGAAAGAGTATGTTTTATCAAAACAGTTGTTGAAAAGTGCAACGAGTATTGGTGCTAATATACAAGAAGCGCAGGCAGCTCAAAGTAAAAAAGATTTTATCTCAAAAATGTCGATTTCTTCTAAAGAAGCAAGAGAAAGTTTGTACTGGATTCGCTTGTTAGAAGCAAGTAAACTAATAGCTTACGATTACAATCAATTAAAACTGGAAGCGAGTGAAATTATAAAAATATTAACCGCCATTGTCAAATCATCTCGGCATAATTCGTAGAACTGAATTCAACATTAAAAATTCAACATTCAACATTAATAAGAGATGTATTTGAATAACCATTCATATTATAGCCTAAAATACGGCACCCTCTCTCCCGAACAGCTCGCCCAAGAAGCTGCCCAACGCGGCATCAAAACTCTCGCACTTACAGACATCAACAACACATCTTCAGCATACCAATTCATCAAAGCCTGCAAAAAACATCAAATCAAACCAGTCCTCGGCATCGAATTTCGACAAACAGCTCAAAGACAAGACAATGACGAAACAGAACAACCAAAAGCATACACAAACAATTCAACATTAAACATTCAAAATTCAACATTCCTCTACCTAGGTATCGCCAAAAATAAAGAAGGCTGGCGCGAACTCAATCAACTCCTTACCCAATGTTCTCTCAATAATGAACCGCTCCCAGACAGAGCACCCGCATTTGAAAATGCCTATGTGATCTATCGCAAGCTCCCCGCACATAAAGGCATCCAACAACTGAGTGACAATGAATATATTGGTGTCGCTCCTGACGAGGTTAACCGTTTGTATTCGTCTTATCTAAAAGATCATCAAAACAAACTCGTCATCTTTAGTCCCATCACCTTTCTAAATAATGATGGATTTAAAATTCATAAACTTCTCCGATGTATCGACCTGAATATTATCATCGGCAAACTTGAGCGCAAGCACCACGCCCGCGCCACCGAACTCATTTATACACCCGAGCAACTGGAAAAGATCTTTGAACAATATCCGCAGATCATTGACAATACAAAGCGATTATTAGACAACTGCTCTATCGAGATGAACGACACATCGGATAACAATCGGAAAACATTTACAGGCAGTAAAGCAGGAGACATCGAACTACTGCGCAAACTCTCTATCAACGGCTGTCTCCGCCGCTACGGCAAGCACAATCGCAAAGCAATGACCCGTACACTAAATGAACTCAAGGTCATACAACAACTTGGCTTCGCTCCATACTTTCTCATCACTTGGGACATCGTCCGATACGCGCAATCGGCTGGCTATCACCACGTCGGTCGCGGTAGTGGTGCCAACTCAATCGTCGCATTTAATCTATACATCACAGACGTCGATCCACTCGAACTCGATTTATACTTTGAGCGATTCATCAATCCTCACCGAAGTTCTCCCCCAGATTTTGACATTGACTTTTCGTGGGACGAGCGCGATGATGTCACCGATTATATATTCAAGCGCTATGGGACGGAGCACACAGCTTTACTCGCCACGTATAATACCTTCAAGGGAAAGTCGATCATTCGAGAATTAGGTAAGGTCGTCGGATTGCCCAAGGCTGACATTGACACCATCGTCAACGAACCATACAATGACGAAAAACATCATCCCTTTGCCAAGCATATTTTTAAGTACGGTGGCATGATTGAAGGATTTCCTAACTACCTGTCCATTCATGCAGGTGGCATCTTGATTAGTGAAGAACCGCTCAATTATCACACTTCACTTCAGATGATGCCAAAGGGTTTTCCGATCACTCACTTCGACATGTACGGTGCAGAAGATCTCCATTTTCACAAGTATGACGTGTTGAGTCAGCGTGGTCTTGGCCATATCAAAGATGCAGTAAAACTCATCGCTCGAAACAAAGGCATGGCAGTCGACATCCATGATGTACCAAAACTCAAAGAAGATAAAAAAGTCAAGGCCCAACTAAAATCTGGTCAGTGCATTGGTTGCTTTTATATTGAATCACCAGCGATGCGTGGCCTACTCAGCAAATTAAAATGTGACAATTACATACACCTTGTCGCTGCAAGCTCAATCATCCGTCCTGGTGTCGCTAAATCAGGTATGATGCGTGAGTATATCAAGCGATCACATGATCCTGACAGCTTTAATCACATCCATCCCGTCTTCGAAGAACACTTGGGCGAGACCTTTGGCGTCATGGTCTATCAAGAGGATGTCATGAAGATTGTCCATCATTTTTCTGGATTAGATCTAGATGAATCTGATGTCTTACGACGAATTATGACTGGCAAGAAAAAAACCTCTGATACCTTTAATCGCCTTCGTGAAAAATACTTTACAAATTGTAAGGCGCGTGGATATCCTGAATCACTAAGTGAGGAAGTGTGGCGGCAGATTGCTAGTTTTAGTGGCTACTCGTTTTGCAAGGCGCACTCTGCAAGCTTTGCTGTCGAGTCCTTCCAAAGCCTCTATCTTAAAACCTATTTTCCTCGAGAATTTATGGTCGCCGTGATTAATAATTTTGGTGGGTTTTATCGCACCGAAGTCTATGTCCATGAGGCTAGAATGTGTGGTGCAAATATCGAGGCGCCTTGTATAAACCACAGCACTCATTTGACAAATATTTATGGCGATGACGTCTATATTGGACTGATACACATTGCTGACCTACAGCGTAAGTTGGCACAGCAGATTGTAAACGAACGATTGATGCATGGCGATTATCGAAGTATGCAAGATTTTGTCAGTCGCATCGACATCAGAAAGGATCAATTAGAAATTTTAATCCGTATCGGAGCATTTCGATTTACTGGATTGAATAAATATGAATTGATGTGGGAAAAAAATGCTGTCCACAATCCGATTATACGTCACCATGGAGAAACAGCTTTGTTTGAAATCGAATCCGAGGATTTTAGTTTACCAAGTTTGAAAGAAGGAAAATACGAACAGGCTTTTGATGAGATTGAATTACTAGGGTTTCCCTTGTGCTCCCCTTTTGATTTGTTATCATCAGATTTTAAAGGCCAAGTTGTATCAAGTGATTTGATTGCAAGTATTGGTAGACGCGTCAATATGTTAGGTTATTATGTCGCACAGAAACATGTCACCACCGTCAATCGGAAACATATGAGTTTTGGGACGTGGCTTGATACAGAAGGGAATTTTTTTGACACCACACATTTTCCGCCAGCATTAGCTGCCTACCCATTCAAGGGTCGTGGCTGCTATGCCATCGAAGGTGTGATTGTTGATGATTTTGGATTTCCTAGTATGGAAGTGACGCGGATGGAGAAGCTGCCCTTTGTTAAGGATGAACGGTATTGACCGCATAAAATTATCGGAATCAATATTTTTTCATCTCTGAGTACGAAGTTCACAGCCTTGCGCTGCTAATTCAGCCTCATGAGCTATCGCATCATCGTAATCCACTTCATAGTGCCACCAGTTGTTCAGTTTATTATTTTCAGGATTTAAGCATTCGAAGTGAGGTAATTTATCATACCACCATTCCATATATCCTCTTTGATTACAACTCCAATCACTACAATTAATTTCTTTGGTATCATCATCATCAACGAAAGGATGTTTCAAGCAACTAATAAGCATTAGACAAAACATAAGACATATTCCCATAGTTATAATCTGTAATTCCATTGGGAGGAAAGTATATATTACCAACAGCAGCGAGGCCAGCACACTTTTCATCATAGCTCATAAATTCATTTGCATTACTGCTGTTGCAGCTCACTATTGATTGAGAACCATGCATCTTTAATATTACATTCTCTGTGCGATGACCAAAGCTATGTAAGGCTTCGGCGACTCCTCTCTCATAGTTTAATCCCATGATAGATAATTTTTCGGTACAAGTAGACGAGAATGTGGGTCCGTTAATCCAGAATGCCTCATTACCGGTCATAACGGATTCATACATTCCTAGAAATGGCATGGCGTATACCCAGACTTCATCTATTATTCCATTATCAATTTTTATTGCAAAAATCATAGGCTTCCACCATCTGTAAATAATCAAAAGAATAATTCATCCTTTCTATTTCCGAGCTTGAAAGAGTTGAAATTTGATTATAGAGTTCATCCGCTAAAAGACTAGAGCCATCCGTTTTATTTGTAAATAGTGAGGAAGCATAATGTGTTTCTGCGATCTCAAAATCAACAGCTCCATCGCTGGCTATTTCAAGTGATGTATGTGTTTCATTTGTCAAATCAATGGGCTCACTCCATCTAAATGATTCAGTAAAAGTCTTATTGCCATTTGTCGATATTTTAGGATTGATAACCAACAGAGCTAGTTTTACATTTGTGGTTGGTGCCGTTTTTTCCTGCTCGAATGGCAACTCGACAGTATTTACATCTTCGGCATTATTTACTTCTTTTGAACACCAATCATAAACAAGGTTTACTAACTGCAATCATTTTAATTCTAACAAGTACATTTAGATCTAAAATCTTTAAAATAAAAAAGCCTCCCTCATAAGAGCAAGGCTTTCTAAAGACTATATTTTAAGAATATAAGAAATTTTAATTTGGACACGCATCTATATAAGCATGGAATTCATTTCACGCTGTGACTATAGAATAAGAGTGACATTGCGGTGTAAGATTGCGGAGCCAAATAAAACTAGAATACAATCTGTCATGAATTAAAAAAACATCTCAAAACTCATGCTTTGAGATGTTTATCTTTATTTATTTTAGAAGAAACAAGTCTGTTGAAGGAATGAACAGGATCAACCCCGCTCATTCCATTGACCAATTTATTGGCGATTTCAACCATGTTATCTTATACTAAATCGTTTGCTAATTGTGATTGGAATACCTCCATTCTCTAAGCTCACCTCGACACTTAAATCAGCATCAGGCCAAAGTACATCAGGATTTCTTGGAAGACTAACAGCAGCACTGATTTCACACTGGTCTTCCTTTGCATCTGACTCTAATTGAGAAATAGTAGAACTTAATTCACTGACAAGAGTACCTCCATTTCCTTCATCATATAATTTAAATACAAGTCGGTCCGTAGGATTAGTATGGTAAGCTTTGACGCTTGCAGTTATAAATGGAGCATCGTTGGTTAATGAGGCATTATCACTATCACATTGAAATCCATCTAAGTCATCTTTATTGACTTCACAAACTTGTAAATTTTTGAGACTAGGTTCAT
>Ga0209828_1001813_pt1 | contig 18717 bp, 17 predicted proteins | sample MaitaG_FD_187429 | JGI IMG/M metagenome (GOLD analysis project Ga0209828, IMG submission 187429) | Marine algal microbial communities from Maine, USA - Maine_Asex2 metaG (SPAdes) (version 2) | ecosystem: Host-associated > Algae > Red algae > Unclassified | place: Maine, USA | collected 2015-01-05 | reverse complement strand
TGGCGACCGATGAAGACCCTCCTCTATTTTACCGCGCCGTTCGCCGTGATGGCGTTCATCACGCCGACAACCGAAGCCTACCCGAACGAGACCGCGTTCTGGCTGTTCTGGATCGGCCACGCCAGCATCCTCGGACTCATGGCCTACATCGTCTGGATCCGCGGCTACCGTCCGGCCCGCTACGATTTTCAGTTCGCCGTCCTCGTCGGCACGATCTATTTTCTCGCCATGTTCGGACTCAACTGGGCCTTCGATTTCAACTACGCTTACGTTGGTAAAAAAGGTCCGCCGTTCTCGCTCGGCGGCTGGCCGTGGCACGGTTTGGTGATCTACATTATCATGCTCCTCGTGTTTCTCTTTCTCTGGAAGGTGGGTTCGAGGGGAGAGGTCAAGCGCAGTGAGGATGCTGGTCGATCCCACCGACATAAAGGAAGTTAGGAATGGCTATGGATCAGCGATATTTTTTTAGTCTGCTTGATAACAGGAAGTATGAGCGAGCAGAAGAACGTGAGATTATAGCTTTTGAGGAAACGATTGGATTTGAGCTGCCGGATTGGTTGAAGGACCTGCAACGTCTTAAGGGTGGAGGGACTGTATTGGAAACAGATCTGATTATTTCGCTCAGAGATGGATCTCGAATGGGCGGACCAGTGTATTTTAATGGATTGAATCCGCGAACGGTCGAGGTCGAGGACGTCTTCGAAAAAGTAGCGGGGAATCCAAAAGTGATGCGAAAGATTAGCGGAACAGGCCTGCTTGAGATGTGGGATTTGCAGGCCGACTTTGGGATTAAAGAAAATGAATTGCCGTTTGCAGATGATCTCTGCGGCGGGAAATTCGTCGTTTCGTTAGGGGAAGGTGGCGGGAATATCCGCCATTATGACGAGTTGGGGTGTAAGTTGATATCTCAGGATTTCGCATCCTTCCTGAAACTTCTCAGTGAGGAATAAAATCGAAGCTACTTCGACGCCGTCACATCCCACTCGCCGGTGTCCGGCGCGGCCCCGTGGCGGTTGACCTTGAACACACCGCGAACCAGATTGACCTTCAACTGGACCACGCCGACGACCACCAAGACCAAGAACGACCAGAAGGCCAAGTTCGCCCGCGCCTCCGCCGGCAAAAGACACATGACCAGTCCATGGACGACCAGCAGCGTCTTGAACTCGGTCGGGCCGAAGCGTTGGAGTTCGAAGGTGCCGGTGATCTTCGCGACAATATTGGTCAGCACCGCGGTCGCGTAAATCACGATCACCGCGATGATGCTCAACCACAAATTGCCCGTCGACGCGCCCCAGCCGACCATCCAGTAGGAGAAGGACAGCGGATCGGTAAAATGGTCGAGCAGTTCGCCGCCGTTGCGACACTGGTCCGTCGAACGCGCGTGGGTCCCGTCGAGGCAATCCATGAAATGCGCCCCGGCCACGCCCAGCGCCACCAACAGACCGCCCCACCAATGCGGCACCGCCAAAAAGAAGCCGCAGGCGCCGACGATCGCCAGCAAATGGCCCATCAGCACAATCCCCTCCGGCGGAAAGGCGCGCGGGATGCGGAGTGGTACGTAGATCTTTTTGATCGGAGTCGACAGATAAGGATCAAGCAAACTGTGGGAGACGCGTTTGGACATGGGAAAGTGTAACGGAAAACGGGGTCGCAAGCCGACCATTATCGAACGAGAGATCCCACGCATGCCCATTGACCCTCCACGCGGCCGGGATGTAGAATAGGTCACTATGACCTCCCTCCTCCGCCACACCCTCCCCGCCCTGCTGCTTGCTCTTATCCTTCCTTCGTTCGTTCTGTCGCAAGACCGGGACCGCACCGTGGAACGACCCGATGCCCCGCGGCCCGAGGCACAGGCAGCCGACCGAGATCCGTCTGGCGGTGGCGAGCGAGTCCGTGAAGGCGTTCGCGACGCATCACGCGGCGACCGGCCGCGCGAAGGTACGGTTCGGGATCGGGAATTTCGAGAAGGTGACCGGCCGCGTGAAAACGCAGTTCGCGAAGGCGATCGGCCGCGTGAAGGCGACCGGCCACGCGAGGGCGCCGTGCGTGACGGCGACCGGGTTCGGGAAGGCGCGCGCGATGGTGATCGTGCCCGCGAGGAAATGATCAACCGCAGGGAGCAGCTGCTTCAGCGCGAACACATGCGCGATCGCGCTGAACGGGAAAGCGATCGGGAAGCCGCCGAACGCATGCGCATGCCAGAGGGGGTGCCGCCGGAAGCCCAACGCCTGATCCGCTCCCTCCAAGAACGCAACGCTATGCTCGAACGCCAAATTCGGAACATGCAGGCCGGGTTCGGCAACCGCGAACAAAACATCCAGGCCGAACTGAAGAACCGCGCCCGCGCCATCGGCGAACGCGAAGAACAGTGGCAAAAGCACCAGATGGCGACCCATCAGAAAATGGGCGCCATGATCGACCAAATGGAAAAAATGCAGGACCAAATTGCCGACCTGCAACGCGCCACGCGGGCGCGTCAGGGCGAATAACGGCCCAAGCGGACGCCCAAATCGGTCATGTTACCGTCAGACAAATATATTTGTAATTTTTGGGCCGCCACATATATCTGTTTATCCGAACAAACGGATATATGATCGTGGTCGAATCCCTCAGCCTATTCAAAGCCCTTGCAGACGAGGTGCGCTTGCGCATCCTCGGATGCCTGTCGACCTCGGAATTGTCCGTCGCCGAACTGGTTGGTGTGCTGAAACTGCCGCAATCCACGGTCTCCCGCCACCTCAAGCCGCTGCGTGATGTCGAACTGGTCGAAACCCGGCGCGACGGAACCTCCGTGTTCTATCGGCAAGGGGCCTCGTTCCGCGATCCGGTTTTGCGCGACTTTCTGCTCAACCGACTCGAAGCGCTGCCCGCGTCCGCATCCGACCGCAAAGCCGTGCGCAAAGCACTCGACCAACGCAAGCGCCGCTCTAAAGATTTCTTCGAACAAATGGCCGGCAAGTACGGCACCCTGACCGAACCCGGTGGAGGCTGGCCGGTGCTGGCCGCCGCCCTGGCCGTCGGCTTTCAAGGCCAGGATGTCGCCGACCTCGGGGCCGGCGAAGGCGACCTCACCCTGTTGCTGGCCCGCTTCGCCCGCACCGTCACCGTGATCGACCAGTCGCCCTCGATGCTCTCCCAAGTCGAGACCCGTGCCGCCGCCGCCGGTCTTTCCAATAAAATCTACCGCGCCGAAGGCGACCTCGAAGATCTTCCGCTGGAAGACAAAAGCCTCGACGCCTGCTTCCTCAGCCAGGCCCTGCATCACGCCGCCCAACCCGAACGCGCGATCATGGAAGCCGCCCGGGTTCTGCGCAAAGGCGGCCGACTGGTCCTGCTCGATCTGGTGCAACACAATCACGAATGGGTTCGCAAAGAGTGGGCCGACCAGTGGCTCGGCTTCCCGCTCGACAACGTCCGCAAGTGGATGAAGGCCGCGAAACTCCACGTCGATTTCAATCAAAGCGTCAACGGCGCTGTGCCCGATCTCCCCGTGCTCTTTGCGGTCGGGACCAAACGATAATCTGTTTTAACAACAACCAACCACCCCCACCCTTCCCAAAGGAAAACCATATGTCCACCAACGTAGAAGACATCGCGACGCAAGATTACGTCGTCGCCGACATCGGACTTGCAGCCTTCGGCCGCAAAGAACTCGAAATGGCATTCGAAGAAATGCCTGGCCTCACCTCCACCATGGCCAAGTACAAGGACGAGCAACCGCTCGCCGGCGCCCGCATCACCGGCTCCCTGCACATGACCACCCAGACGGCCGCCTTGATCAAAGCCCTCGAACACCTCGGCGCCAAAGTGCGCTGGGCCTCCTGCAACATTTTCTCCACCCAGGACCACGCCGCCGCCGTCATCGCGGACGACGGCACCCCCGTCTTCGCCTACAAAGGCGAGTCGCTGGAAGAGTATTGGCAGTTCACCGACCGTATCCTCGATTGGGGCAACGGCGAAGGCCCGAACATCATTCTCGACGACGGTGGCGACGCCACCTTGTTCGTCCACCTCGGCGTGCAAGCCGAGAAAGATCCGAGCATCCTCGACAAAGAACCCGGCAGCGAAGAAGAGGCCGTCCTCTACGCCCAGCTTAAAAAAGCCATCGCTGCCGACCCCGGCCGTTTCGCCCGCATCGCGCCGCACATCGTCGGTGTCTCTGAAGAAACTACCACCGGCGTCCACCGCCTCGAACACATGGCCGAAAAAGGCACGCTGCTGTTCCCCGCAATCAACGTCAACGACTCGGCCACCAAGTCCAAGTTCGACAACAAGTACGGCTGCCGCCACTCGGTCACCGACGCGATCTGCCGCGCCACCGACGTGCTCATGGGCGGTAAAGTTTCCGTCGTCGCCGGCTACGGCGATGTCGGCAAAGGCTGCGCCGAAGCCCTCAAGGGCCAAGGGTCGCGTGTGATCGTGACAGAAATCGATCCGATCTGCGCGCTGCAAGCCGCCATGGACGGGTTCGAAGTGACCACCATGGACGAAGCCTGCCAGGAAGGCGACATCTTCGTCACCACCACCGGTTGCGAAAACGTCATCACCGAACAGCACATGCTCGCCATGAAAAACGGCGCCATCGTCTCCAACATCGGCCACTTCGATTCCGAAATCCAAGTTGCCGCCATGGAGAAATACGAGTGGGAAGAGATCAAAGAGAACGTCCTCGACCTGATCACCCTGCCTTCCGGCAACAAGATCCTGCTGCTCGCTAAAGGCCGCCTGATGAACCTCGGTTGCGCCACCGGCCACCCCAGTTTCGTGATGTCCAACAGCTTTACCAACCAGGTTCTCGCCCAGATCGAACTGCACAAGAACCACGCCAGCTACGAGAACAAGGTCTACCGCCTGCCGAAAGTCCTCGACGAAGAAGTCGCCCGTCTGCACCTCGACAAGCTCGGCATCAAACTCGAAGTCCTCAGCCAGAAACAAGCCGACTATCTCGGTCTTCCGGTCGAAGGTCCCTACAAGCCGGATCACTACCGCTACTAAGCGTTAGTCTTTCCGAAATCAAAACGGCCGCTTTTTAGCGGCCGTTTTTTTTACCCTGTTCAGAAATGCAAGGACCCGATCGGGGTCCGATATCAGTTTAAACTGATCTGTATTCAACAGGTGGAATGTTCAGTGTTTTGCGCAGCCCGACTCTTAAGCATTCATTATACACAAGGGAAGAAGGACAGGGGAATCGCGTCGGCTTCGTACCATGAAATCGCTGGCAGATATCCGCCGCAAGGCGCGCAACGCCGGCATCCAATTGACAGCTCTCCTGCTCGGGCGGATTCCCTCGAACCCATCTATGGCCATTCCCGTGTCATCATTCCTGTATTAAAACGGGCACGATAGGGAGCACGTTCAGCGACTCCGTGTGGATTGTTTCAATCACACTTCAATTTAATGTGATAAAGGCGCTATCGAGAGTGCTCAACTGCAACCGGGTCGGGAGGCCCCTCGCCCTCCAGATTATGTGATGTGAGAATTAGCGGCCGAAGGCCGGAACCCACTGATCACTGATTACTCGCCACTGTTTACCCGCCGTTACGGACGCCTTGAAATTTGATCGCGGCCTCGGCGAAGTCGCGGAACAAGGGGTGGGCCTGCAGCGGCTGGGATTTGAATTCCGGGTGAAATTGGGTCGCGACAAACCAGGGGTGGTCGGGAACCTCGACGATTTCCACCAAGGTTCCGTCTTCGGTGGTGCCGGCAAGACGCAGCCCTTTTTCTTCCAGCTGTGCGCGGTACTCGTTGTTCACCTCATAGCGGTGGCGGTGGCGTTCGCTAATCGTGGTAGTACCGTAGGCCTTCTCGGTGAAGCTGCCTTCCGCCACCTTGCAGGTCCACGCGCCAAGGCGCATCGTGCCGCCCAAATCGGTGACCTTTTTCTGCTCCTCCATCAGACTGACGACTGGGTGTTTGGTGTCGGCATCCATCTCGGTGGAGTTGGCGCCGTCCAGACCGCAGACGTTTCGGGCATATTCAATCACGGCGCATTGCAGGCCGAGACAGATGCCAAACATCGGAATCTTGTTCTCGCGCGCATGCCGGACGGCTTCGATTTTGCCTTCCAAACCACGTTGGCCAAAGCCGCCGGGAACCAGGATGCCGTCGACGTCGTCCAAGGCGGATGTGTCGCCTTCGCCGATTTTCTCCGCGGCGATCTTGACGATCTCCACCGCGTGGCCGTGCGCCGCCGTACCGTGTTCCAAGGCTTCGTAAATTGATTTGTAGGCGTCTTGCAGTTCCTGGTATTTTCCGACCACACCAACCCGAACGACCCCCTCGGGATCGACGATCGTTCTCACCAGTTTCCGCCAAGGTTCGATGTCGGCACGGGGACGGGCGATGCGGAAGTGCAGCAAAATAATTTCGTCGAGACCTTGTTCGCAGAGCGCGACCGGCACTTCGTAAATCGTGTTTTCGACGTCCAGTTCCTCGACCACGCAATCGCGCGCGACGTTGCAGAACAAGGAGAGCTTGTCGATGACCTCGTCGGTCAAAGGCAGTTCGGTGCGGCAGACCAAGGCATCGGGGATGATGCCGATCTCGCGCAATTTGGCGACACTTTGCTGGGTCGGCTTGGTTTTGATTTCGCCGGCAAATTTGATGTAGGGAACGAAGGTCAAATGGATGTACATGACGTTCTCGCGTCCGCGCTCCTGGCCGACTTCGCGAATCGCCTCGAGAAAGATCAGGCCTTCAATATCGCCGACGGTGCCGCCGATTTCGACCAGGATGACATCCACTTCCTCGTCTTTTTCCAAGGCGTAGATCCGCTGTTTGATCTCGTTGCTCACGTGCGGAATCATCTGCACCGTGCCGCCGAGATATTCGCCGGCACGTTCTTTCTGAAGCACATCCCAGTAGATGCTGCCGGCAGTCACGTTGGACAACTTGCTGGTGGGTTGCCCGGTGAAGCGTTCGTAGTGGCCGAGGTCAAGATCGGCCTCGGTCCCGTCGTTGGTCACGTACACCTCACCGTGTTGGTACGGGCTCATGGTGCCTGGATCGACATTCAGGTAGGGATCCAACTTCAGCATGCTGATGCGCAAGCCGCGGCTGGTGAGAAGAGAGCCGATCGAAGCAGAGGTGATCCCCTTGCCGAGAGAGGAAATGACGCCTCCCGTAATGAAAACAAACTTAGCCATATGCAGTGATTCGAGGGTTTTGTGTCCACAGCACGGGGGCAGAACGATTGAAAGTCCGAAAATGCCAGAAAGCGATTCAGCCCGTCAAAATTGGCCTCAGCGTGTGTCGTCAAGGAGTGGCTCAGGGAGCGGCGGCGGACTCGATCAGGCGTACGCGGAAGGCTTGGTTGGCATCACCGGCGAGAACGAAGAACTCGCCTTCCAAGGCCGTCCCGAGTTCGGCGCCGGGCTTGTGGATCACGGTGGTAAAATGAACATAGTCGCGCTTCGTGTCACCTTTGGCCAAGGGCCGCGCAATGAGTTCGAAGTCCTGCCAGTTGAGATAGTTGGCGTCGACGTTGGGTTCGCTCCAGATTAGGCGACTGTTGCGAATGGCCGTTTTTCGCCCGGACGCCACGCCGCCGAATTTGGTGCCGATATGGGCAAGCAGTTCGGCAAGAGCGCGTGGTTTCTGTTCGTAGCTCGATTGCGGAACGCCAACCACTCCGGCCAGTTCGTCGATCTCAATCCGGTTGAACCGGAAGCCGCCAGTGCGAACCACGTCGAACACCGACCAGCGCATCGCGAGTTTTTTGATGTTCGCCGCCTCGATTTCGTCGCTACCGGCAGACCACGCAACATCGCGCGCCACCACATCGAGCCGGTAGTCCAGGTACGCCCGATCGACGTTGATGTTCCGGTCGAGCGACGCTTCCATTCGTTTGCGAACCTGATCCGTGAAGCCCGGCAGAAACGACAGGCCAATGGTTAGCAGGTACGCCAGCAAGGCGAGCACGACAATCGTGAACAGGGAACAACCGCGCCGTTCCCGGTCATCATCGTCCCGGCGCCGGCCGCGACTACGGTCGTGGTCGTCATACCGGTCGTCATACCGTGAACGCGCCATTCAAGCTCCGGAAAGTTCCAAGGAACGGGCGTGGGCCGCCATCACCCCGGCGTGGAGTCCGTCGCCCACGCGGTGTTGATCAAAGGCTGCGATCGCCGCCGCGGTCGTACCGCCCTTTGAGGTGACGCGTCGCCGTAGTTCCTCGGCCGGCAAACCGGTCTCGTCCAGAAGCGCCGCCGCTCCAATGATCATCTGCACCACCAGCTTGCGGGCGATGTCCGGTTCCACGTTCAGGTCGGCGGCGCCACGCAACAGGTGTTCGGCAAGATAAAAGATGTAGGCCGGGCCGCTGCCGCTGAGCGCGGTCACACAATCAAGCATGGGTTCATCGACCCGAACCACCTCGCCGACGGAGCGCAGCAAAGCCTCGGCGCGGTCCAGATCTTCGCTGGTAGCATGGCTGCCGCCGCTGATGCCGGTAATCCCGCGTTTTACCAGCGCCGGGGTATTCGGCATGCTCCGAACCAAACGCGTACCAGTCGGCAACTGGTCTTCCAGACTCTTGCAGGTGAGCCCGGCGGCAATCGACAAGACCAGCACATCGGCCGGCCAGTGGGCGAATAAATCCGGCAGGACCGCCGGCATGATTTGTGGTTTGACCGCGAGAATGACCACGTTGGCATCGGCAATCGCCTGAACATTATTGGTAGAGGTCCCCACCCTAAAGCGGTCGGCCAGTTCGGCCAGGCGCTCGTCGGAGATGTCCGAGCAGCGAATCTGTTCCGGGCGGCAGAGGCCACTGTCGATCAATCCGCCAAGGATGGCCTCGGCCATATTACCGGCGCCGATAAATGTGATGGTTGCGTTATTTAGCATGGCCGAACCTAGAAGCCGGACGACGCTTTACCAGATGAATGTGCACCGTGCTGGAAAGGTCTGACCGTGTGAAACATCACCAAACGCAATCGGGTCGGGAAGCCCCTCGCCCTCCAGGTTTTGAGATATGGGCCATTCGAAACGAACGGGCCGAGTGAACACTAATTATAAATCATTCGCCAGCGACAGCACGCCGGACTTCAAGGTGGCCAAACGATCGACGCCCTCGGGGATCTCCGCCGGATAATGTGTGATGAAGACCACGCTGTGGTCTGGACCGAGAACCTCGGATAGCAAACGACGGGCCCGGCGGATGGTGATCGCGTCGAACGCTTGAAACGGTTCGTCCAACAACAGCAGCAGCGGATTTTTCGCCAAGGCGCGGATCAACAAAACCAATCGTTGCTCGCCGGTCGAGACGGCGTGGAACGGACGCGCTTTGAGTCCGACGATGTCGAAAAACGCAAACAGCAAATCCATCCGCCGTTGCTCTTCTGCGGACACTTCCACACGCCGGTAGACATTGTCGAACAAGCCTAGGCGAACCGCCTCGCCGCAGCTGACCTTGGCAGAGAACGATTGATGCAGTTCGGACGAAGTAAAGCCGGTATGTTCCTTCACGTCCCAAATACTCTGACCCGGTCCGCGCCGATGGCCGTAAACATGGATCAGGTTGGCGTAAGCTTGGGGATGGTCGCCGAACAACAAAGCCAGCAAGGTCGACTTGCCGGCGCCGTTGTCGCCGAGTAAGGCCCATTTTTCACCGCGTCGAACCTGCCAGCTCACATCCTTCAACACGGTCACCGAGCCGTAGCGAACATCGACTTTCGACAGATCGAACAACACCTCATTGACCGCGTTCGGCGGCGGGAAACAAGTCCGCAAGGCCTCGAGGGTTCCTTGCACAACCTCAGGCTCATTGGCGCAATCGTCCCCCTCCCCGAACCCGGTCAGCGGACCGGCGGCGGTGATGTTACAGGCGTTCAGATGCAGGCGATGGGTGATGCAACTTGGCCACTCCTGACCGCTCGAGGTGAGGATCAAATGGAGTGCGCCAGCAGCCGCCAGCCGGTCCAGCAAGTCGTTGAAATCCTTGCGTCCGGGAATGTCCAAGCCAAGATATGGATTGTCGAGAACGAGGATGTCCGGTTCCTGCACCAGGGCTTTCGCCAGCAAGAGACGGCGGGACTGTCCACTGGAAAGTTTCACGCATTCCGCGGGCAGGAGCGCCGTCAGTCCGAGGCGTTCGACCAACGCTCGATGCGCGGAAACCGTTTCGTCAAATCCAACCGCCTGCAAAAATTCGGACACGCGCAGGGTCCCGTCCGAGGCGAAACTGTTGAAGCGTTGCTGATAGAAGTAGGTCGAAGGATCGAACACGCCAGCGTCGTGACGAAAGGTGACGACGCGCAGGTACCGCGTTCGGGTTTCGTAGGTGGACGGACCCGCCTGCTCCAAGGCCGGGAAGGCCAAGCGGCCCTTGGTCCGATGACAGGCGCCCGAAAGTGCTTGGATCAGCGTACTCTTTCCCGAACCGCAGTTGCCGGTAATCACCCAGTGCTCGCCGGGTTGTACGGTCCAGTTGATGCCTTCGAGCGCCGGTTCAATTCCGCGGTTGAACGAAGCGCACGTGATCTCGAGCAAAGGGCTCATCCGCGGGCGCCGAACAAATCCGAACCCACCCGGATCGAGGTCGCACCTTCTTCGATCGCCACCTCGAAATCCAAGGACATGCCCATGGACAAGCCCGGCAACGGGATGCCGTGACGCTGTTCCGCCGCGTCGCGTAGTTCGCGGAGGGCGCGGAAATGAGGACGTGCGGTCTCGGGATCCGGGTCGAAGGGCGGCATCGTCATCAAGCCCAACAGATCAAGATGTCTCGACTTGGCTTCCAGGCAGGTGCCCAGTTCTGGGATGGTCATGCCGAACTTGGCATCTTCACCAGAGACATTGACTTGCAGATAGACGCCGAGCCGTCGTTCGGCGCGCGCCGCCTCCGCGTCCAAGGTTTGCATCAGACGCAGTGAATCCACCGAATGGATGACATTGAACAGGGTCGCCGCCGCGCGGGCCTTGTTGGATTGGAGGTGGCCAATCAGGTGCCATTCCGCTGCGGGACAGGCGGGAATTTTCTGTGCCGCCTCTTGAACGCGGTTCTCGCCGAACACTTGCAAGCCCGCTGCGATCGCCTCCTGCACCCGTTCGGCCGGATGGCGTTTGCTGACGGCGACCAACTGGATCGAGGCAGGGTTGCGCGCCACGCGTTCGCAGGCGGCGTTGATTCGAGCGCGGACGCGGGCGATGCGTCCAGAGAGGTCGATGGGTTCGGGGTCTGATTCAGTCACGCTTTGCCCGTAGGCAAAGCGTGGACCCGGTTCAAGCTTTGGCGCGTGCCATCAGTTCGTCGATGATTTCCCCCAGCAGCCGAAAGTCAATCGGCTTGGTGGCGACCGCGCTACATCCGGCGCGCATGGCTTCGCGTTGTTCGGAGAGCGAACAAAACCCGGTGAGCGCGATCACCGGAATGTGTTTGGTCTCCGAATGCTCCTTCAGCTTTGCCGTGGCGTCGACCCCGTTCATCCGCGGCATGACCATGTCCATGAGCACCAAGTCTGGTTGTTCGGCAATGCATTTCGCCACGCCCTCCACCCCGTCCTCAGCGAGGATCACATCGGTGTTCCTGCGCTTCAGCTGTTTCGAAACCATCGCTCGATTGATCTCGCAGTCTTCTACTAATAAAATTTTCATTGGGGCATCCTAAAGCGTCGTTACTAGATATACTCCGAATTTGGGCGGATTCAAACCGCGATCTAATTTTTCTTAAACCCTTTATTTAAAGGTGATTACGAAAGCAACGATGTACAATACAGCTGCTCTGCACAGACGCGGGATTCGGTATTATTCATCCAACTTTTTAAGACGGTTTGCCCACGTTGAGCGGGGAATTTTCAAGCCATCCGGCAAGTCGGTCGGCCATGGATAAAATGCATCGGGCACCATGAAACGCGCCAGCGCCCCTTGGATTTGGCCGATCCAGTCTTCGGGAGCGAACGACGCGGCGTCCACAAAGGCCACCGGCCGTTTGCCGAAAGCCGGATCGTCGCGGGGAACCACCACCGCCCGCCGAACGCCGGGACAAGCGAGCAATGCCCGCTCGATGGTTTCCGGGTAGATGTTCTCGCCGCCGGAAATGAACTGGTTGTCCAGACGCCCGGTCACACTTAATCGCCCCGCCTTGTCCACGTGTCCAACATCGCCGGTGTGCAACCACGCATCGGGGTCCATCCGTTTACTGCCATGGTAGCCGAGGCAACACACCTCGCCACGAACGAGGATCTCGCCCTCTCCTGAGATCGACAGGTGGCGGTAGGGCAGGACCGAACCCGCGGTGGCAAGTTCGGCGAGACTTGCGCCGGGACGCGTGGTGGTCACCTGCGATGCGGTTTCAGTCATGCCATAGGTGGTATGCAAGGGCAGCCCAGCGGCCAGCGCGCGCTGGACCAGGTTCGGCGGGATCACCGCGCCGCCGAGCAGCAAGGCCTTCAAGTGGGAGAGATCGGTTCCGGCATCGAGCAGACGCTGTAGCTGCGTCGGAACCAGCGAGAGATGGGTGATGCCATCGCGTTCGATCTGTTCGCCGAACGCGCGTTCGGGATCGCGCCGCACCGCTTCCGCCCCGGACTCGCGACAGCGAAATAAAATCGCTAGGCCACCGACGTGATAGAGCGGCAGGGAAACCAGCCAGCGGTCCCCTGCCCCGAGCCGGATGTTTTCATTGGCGCCACGGGCGCTCATCAGGTGCGCGTTCAGGTCATGCACCACCGCCTTCGGCTTAGCCGAACTTCCCGAGGTAAACAGCACCGTCGCCGCTCCTTCAAACAAGGGATGCTGATGTAGGAAATCCAGCTGCGCGCGGCGCGTCGCATCCGGCAATCGCCGGTTCAGGGGAACCACCGGGATGCCGCCGTCCAAACAGCGAAACAACTTGTCGACAAAAGCGCGGTCCTCCGGTCCGTCGAGAACCTCGAACGCGGCGCCCGGACTCACAGCTCGATTTCCTCGAGCTTGCTGACGTCCACCGGCGGCATGCGCTTGAGCTTCAGCTTCCAGCCTTTAAAATTCAGCCGCCGCTTCAACACGTCGTCCGCCAGAAGATGGTAGGTGTCGAGCCCGGCGGGATATTGGATGCTGGCCGCCGAGGCCAACTGGGCAATGCGGTACAGTCCAACGCCGGACTCGTAGGCCGCACTATGGGTCACCCGGATTCGGCCGACCACATCCTCGAAGCGCAGTCCGCCGGTAAGCGTCGGCTTGTCGACCAGCATGTCGCTCGTCGCCGTTTCAAGAATGGTCACGACACCGTTTTTGGCCTGCAAGGTTTCGTCGTAGGCGGTTTTCCATTTCGCCTTGAGGCGCACATCGGCGAGCGCGAAATCGGAGTTCACCGGTTCCTCGACATACTCGAACGACAGATCTTCGGTCAGGTCGGCGAAGGCCAAGGCCTGCTTGGCGGTCCATTGCCGGTTGGCGTCCAGCCGGAACCTACATTTGCCTTGCAGCCGCTTGTACACTTCCCGGGCGATTTCCGCGTCTTCGGACACGGTCCGCGTACCGACTTTCAATTTCACCGCCGGACATTTCTGCTTCACCAGTTCGGACACCCGCGCGAGCATCTCGTTCGGCTCGCCGGACAGCAAAGCAGCGATCGTGATATCCACGCCCTCGTCCGGTAGATTCTCAAGGCAATGCCAGGCGAAGCGCACCGAGGCGGTCACCGGTTCGGTCTCGTCAAGCAAACGCTGGAAATCTTCCAAGACCTCCGCTTCGCCCTCCGTACTAAACCCCGGCAGCGGCGAGGCTTCCGCCCAGGCCGATTTACGGCGCAGCAGAAAGCCCGTCCGGCTGTCCAGTTCGCGGTCGCGCGACAAATGTACCCGCCGCGTCAGCGGCAACTCGTATCGATAAAATTTCAAACTCATTCAATGATCCAGCCCATGCTAAAAAGAAGGCCGACGCCGAACAACAGCGCTGCCGTGAATCCGAGAAAGGGCACCAAGGCCCGTCCCTCCAAGTGCCGCCGCAGTCCCGTCCCGCAAAAACAGCCGAAATACAGCGCGGGAACGATCAAGATCAACAAGGCTAAACACGCGGCATAGATGGACCGCTGTCCGGCAAAGTGCAAGACCACAACCGGCGTCAACAATCCGCCCGTGAGACACAAATAAACCTCCCAGAACGCGAACCCCAGCCCAAAGCGCACCGCCAAGGTCCGTTTTCCCGCCAGCCGGTCCTCGGCGATGTCGCGCCAGTTGTTGACCACAATCAGGCAGGTGCTCAGCAAGCCCGGCATCAGGCCGGCTGCCCAAGCGTACCACGGTAATGCGAGCGCCTGAACGTAGTAAGTCGCCCCGGTTGCCACCAGTCCGAACCAGAATACGACGAAGATCTCACCGAGTCCGAGATAGGCGAGTGACCAGCGACCGGCGGTGTACCAGAACCCGCAAATCACCGAGGCCAAACCGAGCACCAACATCGGCCAACCCGCCCAGCGCACCAGCAAGGCGGCGCACACCAAGGCGAGTCCGAACACCACAAATGTTCCGATCAGCATCGAACGCGGCGACACCAACCCCGTGGCCACGGCCCGGGTCGGGCCCTTGCGGTCATCCGTGTCCGCGCCGAGTTTGAAGTCGGCGTAGTCATTGAAAAAGTTCGTCCCCACTTGGACAAACAGGCCCGCCATGAACGCGACGAAGACCCGCAGCGGATCAAACACCCCGTCCCGGAACGCGATCGCGCTGCCCAACATCACCGGTACCACAATCGCCAGCAAAGTCTTCGGTCGCGATGCCAACAGCCAAGTTCGAACACGCGACTCGTGGTTCATTTATTGAAGCGCGACGTTTTAAAGCGCAACAAGGCGAAGGCGCACAAACTACCGGCCACTTCGAACGCGGTTAGGTAATAGATGATCGGCCGCGGTTTACCGTCCAACACAAGACTGGTGACGCGACCCAAGGCGTAGCAACCCAAAATGATGCCTATGGCCCACAGGGCGGGCCTGATCCAGGTGGAACGGAAGACGGCGAGCATCAGGAACAAACCGATGCCCAGGGTGGCACCGCCATAATCCGCACGCGCGTCGGCGAAGCCAGTCGGCGTGGTCGGGGCCATGTCCACGGCGGAAAGGATTTCCGGATTGATCAGTAACGCGGCACCGATGACGATGAACAGCAGCGCCGATGCGGCGACAAAAATTTGCGTCAAACGCATCCGCAATGCCTTCGCTGTTTATCTGAGGGGTTATGGCAAAGGTTTGCCATCGTGTGGCAAGCGCTTGCCACCTTATGGCGGGTTCTTACCACCTTATGGCAAGCGCTTGCCATAAGGGATTTCAGCCACCAGCAGGTGCGCGGGGTGCGCGGGGTGCGCGGGGTGCGCGGGGTGCATTGATTGGGTTGTTTGCCCATGTCGGCCAGCCGGTTCTTACAATCCGGGATCGGGCAGAGATGGTAGGGCTTTCAGGAAATTGCCGACGGCTTCGATGAACAGCGGCGGCTTTTCAATGTGGGGGATGTGACCGGCGCCGGGGATGATGGCGACGGTGACGTTTTTTTCACGTTCGGCGGTTTGCTTCGCGAGGTCGACGTATTTTGGATCCTGGTCGCCGGCGATCAGCAGGATTGGCACGTCGGGCATCGGCGTCTGGCCGGCCAGCGGGCAACGCGAAAGCGCCCAGCTTTCCAGAACGCGGACCATGTAACCGGCGTCGCGTTTGAGTTTCTGTTTGCGCAAGTTGGCAATCACTTCTTCGTCCAAGGATTTGAACACGTCCTGTTCGTACCAGGTCTCCAACAACTCGGCGCGATTATTTTCGACGGCTTTCATGACGGTTTCGTCAAAGGAAGCCCGCAGCTTAAGTTCAGTTTTGTCGGAGCAGCCGGGATGGTAGGACTCGAGGATCAGCGCGCGGATGCTGGACTCGCCGGCGTTCTTGTCGGCGATGGTTTTGCGGGCGGTGTCGACCGCTGCGCGGGCGCCAAGGCTATAGCCGAGCAGGACGGCGCTTTTGGGAATTGAGGACGGGGGCTGGGACAGGTTCAGGGCTTGGGCTTCAACCGGGTCGGGCCAATCCAGACCACGCCAGTCGTCGGGGCCGCCAAGGGCGCCGTGGAACAATAACAGGGGAACACGTTGTAAATCGGTGAGGGATCTCATGGGTATATTTGTTTAAAATTAGATGTGACAGTTTCGAACTCACGTTGGGTCTGCTCGCGGTCGGTGCGGATTTCGATGATCACACCGCCTTCCGATTCGCGTTCGACGTCAAATATCTCGGTGAATTCTGTGAGTGTTTCAGGTGCGTAATAGCGCAATCCAAATTGTTTGGCAGCAGCTTCGAACTGCATGCCATGTGGGGTCCCAAACCAGTTCTCGAAGACCTCACGTTCGGCTTCCGCGGCGACGGGCAGACGATGGAAGATGCCGCCGCCATCGTTGTTGATGACGACCACCATCAGGTTACTGGCAAGCGGCAGGGAATTCAAATCGTGCAGCAGCGAAATGTCGCCGAGAAAAACGGTGGTGCGTCCGTGGACCGAGGCGAAACCGGCGGCCGAGGCAACCAGCCCGTCGATGCCGCTGGCGCCGCGGTTGCAGCCAAACTTGAACACTCGTCCCCCACCCTCCCAGGAACCGGCCAGGTCGAGCAGGCGGATCGGCAAGCTGTTGCCGAGAAACACGGGATGCTGATAGTCGATGCGCCGGGAAAGTTCGCGCGCGACCGCGAGTTCGGAAAGGTGTCCCGAGTCGTCAAGCACGGCGTCGAGCTGGGCGCGGCAGTTGCGGTCGATGGCCTCGGCGACCTCGGCATGGTCGCTGAGTGGCGTCTCCGGACCGCCGTTGCGCCAGGCGAGAACGCCGCGGAATTCGCCGTCGCACATCTTCTCGCGCGGGTAGAGTTTCTTCGGCGTCGCCCCGAACGGATAGCGGTAGATTTCGATGTCCGGCCGCTCGCGCAGGTAGCGGTTCAAGGTGTTGGAGACGAATCGTTCGCCGGTGTGCACGATCACTTCCGGTGCGAGGTCGTCGGCGAAGTGGTCGTTGTGCAGCAGCCGTTCGAGCGAGAGTTCGTGATCGGCGGTCATCACATCGCCGAACACCGGCCAACCACAGGCGGCGGCGGTGTCGTGGATGGCGAAGGGCGCGGTGGTGCCGCGTCCGAGCAGGAACCAGCCGCGTCGTTCGAACACGGATTTATCGAGATGGGATGGACGCAAGTTGGTCGTTTTGAAATAGCGCGAACGCGGCCATTTCGGCAGTTCGGGAATGTCGAGGTCCGGCGCGGTCAGCGGTTCGCGGAACATGCAATTGAGATGCGTCGGCCCAGCATAGGTCGCGTCGATTCCCTGCTGAATCCAATCGACCAGCGTGTCGAGTTCGATCTCCTTGCGCGGACAGGGCATGTCGTGAAAGCGGACGACGAACGATCCGTAGATGTTGGCCTGCTCGATCGTCTGGTTGGCGCCGGTGCCGCGCAGTTCCGGCGGTCGGTCGGCGGTCATCAGCAACATCGGGGTGTGCTCCATCGAGGCCTCGACCACGGCCGGCAGAGCGTTGGCCACGGCGGTGCCGGAGGTGCAGACGAACACCCCGGGTTTGCCGCAGGCGCGGGCGTAGCCGAGGGCGGCGAAGGCGAGGCCGCGTTCGTCGTAGTGACGGGTGACCTTGGCCTTCGGGTGTTCGGCAATGGCCAGCGTGATCGGGGTGCACCGCGAGCCAGGCGCGACGAAAAATCGGTTGAGCCCGTTGCGGATACACGCGTCCACCATCACCCGACCCCAGAGTCGGTTGAGTCCTGCCGTGGCACGTGCCACATCGATCGGCTTTTCAGTTGGTTCTTCGATGGCCATAAGTCGTTCGAGCGTGCTTTAGAGAAATTTTGTCGCAGGAGCGAGCAAACTTTGCCTCTGCTTGCATCCTCGAATTTACGGCTGGAGCAGCATTAACAAGTCACTGATCTTGTTTTCGACCTCGTCCCACTCGCGGCCGGGTTCAGATCCTTCCACAATTCCGGCGCCGGCAAACAGGGCGAGAACATCCCCGCGGGCGATCGCCGAACGAATCCCGACCGCGAATTCGGCGCCATCCGCCGCGATCCAGCCGATCGGGCCAGCGTACCATTCGCGCGGAAAAGGTTCCAATCGACGAATTTCCGCCAGCGCGTTGCCGGTCGGATAGCCACCGACCGCCGGTGTGGGATGCAGTCGGGAGAGCAGCGTGGAATCGCCCACCGCGGACGCGAGTTCGGCCCGGATGGTCGAGTAGATGTGCTGCTTGCTGGCCAACTGGAGCACCTCGGCCGGTGCCCCCGACTCGACCTGGCGGCTTAGCTGGTGGAGATCTTGGAGAATCGCGGTGCGCACCACTTCGTGTTCGCGACCGTCCTTGTCGCTGGCGAGCAGTTCCGCGGCGAGTGCCGCGTCTTCGGACGCGGTCCGGCCGCGCGGGCGGGTGCCGGCGAGCACGTCGGTTTCGAAGGTCCGGCCCCGGCGACGGAACAAGCGTTCGGGCGAGGCGCCGAAAAATGTTTCCCGGGACGCGAAGCGGCAGTAGAAATGAAAGCAACGCGGCGTCGCGGATTTCAAGCGCTGGAACAAGTCCAAGGCTGGAACCGGTGCACTGAGACGAAGATCGGTTCGGCGGGCGAGCACGATTTTTTCCAGCGCTTTGCCTTCAATCAAATCGAGCGCCTCAATGACCTTGCCGTGCCAATGGTTGCGATCCGGCCAATGGGTGGTGTCCTTGATCGTCGGCAGCGCGCCGGCGTCGGCTTCACTGGAATGGTCATCGGAATCAGCGGAG
>Ga0209828_1001812_pt1 | contig 18720 bp, 11 predicted proteins | sample MaitaG_FD_187429 | JGI IMG/M metagenome (GOLD analysis project Ga0209828, IMG submission 187429) | Marine algal microbial communities from Maine, USA - Maine_Asex2 metaG (SPAdes) (version 2) | ecosystem: Host-associated > Algae > Red algae > Unclassified | place: Maine, USA | collected 2015-01-05 | reverse complement strand
AGATACTACATCGAAATAATCCAATAAGCCCTCAGGAAATAATAAAGCTGCTAGTTGTTTTTCCACTTAACAAAGATCATATAATCAAATGTATTATTCTAATTCCCCCAACTTTTCAGCTTGATCCCTGACCGTTCTTGTAAATCCATTAAGTTCTATTGGACACCAATTTCATTTGCAATTTGGAAAGTCGAACTTTACATTACTCAATGAAAACTTGTCAGATAAGTTAATTGCAACTTTAAATGAGTTTGAAATTTCAGAAATTGATTTTAAAAAATTATGTGAGTTAATAAGTCAAATTTTATCAGAGTATCAATGCACTTATGAATCCGAAAACCATTTGGACGAACAAAGAATAATAAATGCCATAAAATATATGGACACTAATTTTGAAAAAGTATTAAGCCTTGAAGAAGTTGCGGAAAAATGCTTTTTATCGCCAACCCGTTTTTTGCATTTATTCAAAGAAAAGACAGATTTAACATTTAGAAGATATCAATTATGGAACAAGATAATACAATCACTTCCGTTTTTAGTCAAAAATTCTATTACTGAAACAGCATATAAGTTTGGATTTTCAGATAGTTCACACTACACTCGAACTTTTAAAGAAACATTTGGGGTTACACCAAAATTTTTATTACAAAAAACATAGCCAGTTTATACAATTTTAAGTTTGTTTAACTTCTCAACTTTGCTTTCTAATAAAAACAATACGAGAATCTTATTATCTATTATGCTTTTGACACAGGCAATCGCATTTTCACAAACAAACTTGGAAACTATGAATAATTATTTAAAAGAAACAGAAATATTAAACTATTCAAGCCCTTCTATTAAATCTTTATTAGAAGAGAAAAAATGGATGGAATTAGACACTATTGAAAGAATAAAATCAATTTATAATTATGTTAGAGATGAAGTTGACTTTGGCTATAATGTTTCTGACGATATAAGTGCAACACAGGTATTGGAAGATGGTTATGGACAATGTAATACAAAAGCAACATTACTAATGGCACTTTTACGAGCAACTAAGATTCCAAACAGAATACACGGCTTTACAATAGACAAAGCATTACAAAAAGGAGCAATTAGTGGTATTTGGCATAAATTATCGCCAAAGAATATTTTACATAGTTGGGTAGAAGTTTATGTTAATGAAACTTGGTATTTTCTGGAAGGAGTTATATTGGACAAAGAGTATTTAACCAAATTACAAGCAAAAAACAAAGATTGTAAAACTGCATTTTGTGGTTATGGTGTATACACAGATAATTTTGAAAATCCAACAATAGAATGGAATTTAAATAATACTTTTATTCAAGACAAAGGAATAAATCAAGATTTTGGACTTTTTGACACACCAGACGAATTTTATGCGAGACACCAACAAAAATTAGGAGCATTTAAAAGGTTTGTTTATAGAAAAATAGTACGACACAGAATGAACAAGAATGTTGAAGAAATAAGAAACGGCAGGTAACAAGTGGTGATGATGGAAGAGCTCTTTTGTCGCTAAAACACATACTACAGAACCGTTAACTGCAAACTTTTAAAGAAAAATAAATTATACATGAAGAGCTGTAACAAAGAATAAATATTTTCCGTCTTAGGATTTAAAAAAATTAAATGAAGAATTATTTATTTATCATATCAATAGTTTTGCCTCAGTTTTTATTTTCACAAAATTGTGATTGTGTCTCAAATTTTAAGTGGGTTAAAGAGATATTTGAGGAAAATGATGCAGGGTTTAGTTACGCATTAGAGGTTAACGGAGTTAGTGCATATGAAGACCATAATAGTCTATTTGTAAATAGATTACAAAAAGTAAAAGACCAATCTGAATGTTTAGTCATTCTCAATGAATGGCTCAGTTTTTTTCGTTCTGGGCATCTTAGATTAAGGCTGTTAAACCAAGAATCTGATCTTGAAAGTAATTTGAGCGATACAAGTATTATAGACCGTTACAAGGATTCACCATCATTAGATATTAATTTAAATGAATTTGAAAATTATTTAAGAGATAAAGAGAAAATTGATTATGAGGGAATTTGGATTTCGGAACCGTATAAATTAGGAGTCAAGAAAATAAATCATACATTCATTGGATTTGTAATAGAGGCTGATGGTCAATATTGGAAGAAAGGTCAGATTAAATTTGAGATAAATTCGGATAATTCTACTGTGTATTATATGAGGGATCATTCTGAAGTGAAATTTGAAGCTGCTGAACTTTGGGGTCTTGATCATATAATATTTGGATTTGTTAACCTTAGAAGAGCTGTACCAACATCAAAAAATAATCCTGAAATTGACCGTTATTTTAAGTCTTTGTCTTCTAACAAGCCATATTTTGAAGTTATAGATGAGAATACTACTTATTTGAGAATTCCATCATTTGGAAACTCTGAAAAAACTAAAATTGATAGTGTAATTCAATCTAATATGGAGATTATTACCAATAAGCAAAATCTTATAATTGATATTAGGAATAACGGAGGAGGATCTGATCGAAGTTATGAAAAAATATTGCCTATCCTATACACAAACCCTATAAGAAAAGTAGGAATGGAATTTTTATCAACGGAACTGAATAATCAAAGAATGTCAGATTTTACGAATAATCCGGAACATGGTTTTAATGAAGAAGAAATTCAGTATTTCAAAGAATCTCTTGATAAATTATCTAATAACATTGGAGAATTCGTGAATCTTGATTCAACTGAAGTTGAAATAGAAACTTTCAATACGGTATATAATTATCCTGAAAATATTGGAATCATAATAAACGAATATTGCGGAAGTACTTCAGAACAATTTTTATTAGCAGCGAGACAAAGTAAAAAAGTTAAATTGTTTGGATCAACTACAGCTGGTGTTCTAGATATTTCAAATATGAATTTTGTAAACTCACCCTGTAACGAATATCAGTTAGGCTATTGTTTATCTAAAAGCATGAGAATACCAGAAATGGTAATTGACGGAAAAGGCATACAACCAGATTACTACTTAGGTAAAGGTTTAAAAAAATATCAATGGTTAGAGCAAGTAACTAAAATCTTAAATGATTAAATTAGGTCAGCAGGTAACACTATATATCACGGCATACTCCCTACGGTCATACTCTGCTTATAATCACCCGTTTTATCCAATTATTGAATACTTTAGACATAATGACTATATTTAGCTAAATTACGTCAATAAACTAACGGAATGAAGCTGATTAAGCGAATAATAGAAGATCAAATTGCAAACAATCTAGTTGCTAATAAAGTAATCATACTAATAGGACCAAGGAGAGTTGGTAAAACGGTATTAATTAAACAAGTTATAAATAGATTAGAAGAATCATATTTATTGCTTAATGGAGAAGACTTCAATACACAAGAATTACTATCGAGAAGAAGTGTTCAACATTATAAAAATTTATTAGGTAAGGCTAGAGTTTTAATAATAGACGAGGCACAGAAGATTCCTGAATTTGGTAACATTTTAAAGTTGATGATCGATGAAATCGATGGCTTAAAAATATTAGTTACCGGTAGCTCTGCATTTGATATTGATAAAGTGACTGGGGAGCCATTAACAGGAAGAAAGAAAACATTTTATATGTTTCCAACTTTCGAGACTGAATACAATCAAATTGAATCAATAATAAATAAACCAGATCATATTAGAGAGAGATTAATATTTGGTAATTATCCAGAGTTGATACACTTAAAAGATAAAGAAGACAAAACGGATTACTTAAAAGAAATTGTTAATTCCTATTTGCTAAAAGATATACTTGCTTATGATAATATTAGGAATTCAGATAAAATACTAAAGTTACTGAGATTAATTGCTTTTCAAATTGGAAATGAAGTTTCACATCAAGAGTTAGGGAAACAATTGGGCATGAGTAAGAATACTGTTGAGAAATACTTAGATCTTCTTTCTAAAGTTTTTGTATTACATCGTTTAAATGGATTTAGTAGAAATTTAAGAAAGGAAGTTACCAAGAGTAATAAATGGTATTTTTATGATAATGGGCTAAGAAATTTAATCATTGCTAATATGAATCCAATAGAATTGAGAAATGATGTTGGGGAGCTTTGGGAAAATTATGTAATAAGTGAAAGAATTAAGTTTCAAAAATATAATAGGTTGTTGGTGAATAATTATTTTTGGAGAACCTACGACCAGCAAGAAATTGATTGGGTAGAAGAAAGAAATGGTAAATTATTCGGCTATGAATTTAAATGGAATCCTAAAAGAAAAGTAAAAGCTCCAAAAGCTTGGCTAGAGGCATATGAAGAGGCAGAATTTCAAGTGGTAAATAGTGAAAATTATCTAGAGTGGATTGAATAGAGTAAAAGGGTTAACCACAGCATGATGACAGAATCAATTTCGTCGTGACTCTGAATATGCATAATCCGTTAGTCACAATTCTCTCAAATTGGCCGCCAAAATTTGAAGTTAAAAAAAACTTTCTCCAAGCCCAATAAGACCGTTGCAATAACGAAACTATCTACTTATCTTTAGATTTACAGTCAGATCTAAGCTCGACTTATTAAATAGTGTGTATCCTAAAAAAGGATCAAACCTCATCAGAATTCGGAGCTGGGTGCTTTAATGAAAGACCGAATGGTGGAGCGTATGCTACCCCGAATATACTAGTATAAATATTTCAAAATTAGACAAGCACCTGTTCTTACAACTTTTCCACTTCTTTCTTGAAGCTTTATGTTTCGAGCCAATATTGTATTTTGTAGATTAATCGAAATTGGCCGTTTCAACTCCGTTTCGTTATATACAATTCGAAGCGAAAAATGTCCTCCAACTTAAAAATAACACTGTTCTAATTGTTTACCTTAAATTTAGGCACAAAATGATTGAGATAAATAATCATACCAACATATGTCATTATTAGTGTTGGAATACTAGTATTGAAACCCAAATCAAATGCTGGAATGTTGAATAATTCCCTAAAAGAAGTTGTTGCTATGGATAGCATGAATACGATTCCAAAAACAAATAGTCCTATAATTGATGCTTTGTTTCTAAATGAACGTTGAATCCCATTTTTGCTTTCTTGATTGAAGAAATACCAAAGAATTCCTACTATTGCAATTGCCTCTATTGCGATCGCTTGAAACACATTTGTTGCATAATTCCCTAATCCTATAGTACCAGAATCTAAACCAAAAACGTGGTGTGGGTGACCTGAAAAGAAGTCCAAAACAAAATGACCAAGGACTAAAGCTGAGCCAACTAATCCAATTTTGTTGTCTTTAAAAACAAATTTACCAATCAAAAAGATTATGATAAGCCAAACAATTAATGGAATTAAGTCATGACTATAAAGCATATTTACTACCATATTGCTGACTGTGGTGTCGAAGACATCATTAGGCGTAGTCCTTTCTAAGCCTAAATAATGGAAACCAAACCATAAGAGATCTTGTAGTTGCGAAGCAATTAGAAAATAGAGTAATGTACCCTTTGGGTATTTTTGATAAGCAACTAAGGCAGTTGCATAATGTCCTGCAAGCATAAAATTTTTTTTAACTTTACTTTATAAAGCAAAACTACATATTACTTTACAATTTAAAGCAATAAATAATTGTAAATGGAGAAAAAATTTAGATCATCTTGTTTAATCGCTTCAGCGCTTGATTTAATTGGAGATAAATGGTCATTACTAATTGTCAGAGATATGTTAATGCATCAGAAGAAAACATTTAAAGAATTTACTTCTTCAAATGAAAAGGTAGCAACCAATCTTTTATCATCACGATTAAAGCTATTGGAATCTTTAGATATCATAAGTAAAAGAAAACTGAGTGGTAACAAAAAGGAAAATATTTACTTGCTTACAGAGAAAGGATTAGATCTTGCACCTCTAATTATGGAATTAGTAATATGGAGTGACAAATACATTAGAGAATACAACTATGATATGAATAAACATGAAACAAGAACGACCAATAAATCTACTGTAATCGAAAAGGCACAAAACAAATACATAGAGTTTGCTCAACAAATTGGAAACTAATAATAAAGAACTGTGACTAACAATAGATATCTGATCAAATCTCTTCGTTCCTCAGAGAGACGATCGATATAATTATCCGTTGTACAGCATTAAGAAATAAAAAATAAACTTGAATGAACAGAGCCTACTATAAAAATTCAATATTTGACTTCATAGCAGAGGACAAGAATTCTATATTAGGCCAATTGAGTTTAAATCATTCGAATCGGTCTCTTGAAGATCTGTCATTATAGATGATGCAAATATTGTCTCAGGCAACAATGATGATAATATAATCCAGCCACGATTTATATCCATCCAGCTAGAATGTCTTCAGAAAATCTTACCAGGTGACCTTATCATCATATACGATAAAAATGCAAAGATTGACCTAAATGCGGAAGCTCACTTAATCCCTTTTAATAGTACTATTATACAAAAATGTAAAGGTTTCCCAAATGCAAGTTATAGTGGTTATGCTCGAAGTGAGCTAATAGAATCTGATAGGATTCAGTCCGACAAAGACATATGCCACTTGCTGCGTAAGAACTAGCATTTTTTCAGAGAGCTATGCCATAGTTTTCACCTCCCTCATGTTCGTCAGTCACAGCTCCCTTGTCTTTCCTAAGCAGCTAAAAGCTGCACTGACGAAAAACTAAATCCACGAATAAATTCTTTCTTCATTAAAAATATATAAACTTTACATCTTTAGATTTTTTGTGCCCGCAAGTCAAATGTAAAAAGTACATTCCTTTTGAGGCTAGGATTTTATTCAAAGGAAGAATACAATGATTAACATTAAAGTATTTTCTTTTAAATATATTTTTTCCAGTAAGATCAGAGATTAAAATTTCGATCTCTTGACAAGGATTTTGTAATTCTATATGTAAATAATCTTTTGTTGGATTAGGAAAAACCTTCAGCCAAAAATTATTGATTATAGGATCAAGGTTGGATAATTCCTCGTTGTTATAACCGAAGGTTGTGTAATCCATTGCTCGAAAATCTCCACTTCCATTTGGGATTCTTCCAAATGATATATCTGTTTCTTGACTAGGAAAACTTAAACTATCTACAGCCATAGCTCCGATAGTAGACTCCATATATAATCCTAAAAATTCCCCATTTTTTGATAGCTTAAAATTAGTATGAAGATTTCCTTGTTCTTGATCTTCATCGGCCCATATAGTTAGATATCCTTTCGGTGGTATTGATATTTCAGGAAAAGACCATTTATTTGGTTTCGAGGAATCATCTGTGAGATAGAAATTGTGAAGAACAATACTTGTATCTTCTCCATTGTATAATTCTATCCAATCTTCAAACTCATTGGCCTCATCTGTCTGTTCCGTATCGTTGCTTGCTAGGAATTCATTGATGACTAGGTTCGGGACTATTGGTGGAGTTAGATTGAGTTGATCAAAATTGCAATTTGGCCATGATCGTCCGGACCCTTCAGAATTAGATGCCTCAAAAAAGTAGTTTAAATTTCCAGAACTAGGTCGTTCTAAATGATGTTGCCATTGTCCAAGATTTATTTCAGCCATAGGAGCACTTTCCCAATTTTCTTCTCCAATCTGATAATGGAAAACTACATCCTGTGTAACTACCAATGAATCGAATTGAATGTCAAAAGAAATGCTATTCTGTTTTAATTTGTATTCTCGTGATAAGTATATGGGTAATGGAACATTTGAGTCAAAAGTTTGAGAAAGAGCGGTGGAAGATCTTGTCTCAACGTAATCTTTAAGGCCATATGTAACGTGATTTCCTAATGAATTGTTGAAATTTTCAATGAAATCAACGGCTGTAAAACCATAGTCCAAGAAGGCAAATACATCTTGTTCACGATGAGACAGTAGGAGACTTCTAAAGTCATTGAGATAAGGGTCTAATTGTTCATTATTGAAAAAGTGATGTATGAATTCTTTGAAATATAAATTTAATTTATCTCTGTATTGTTGGACTCTAAGAATGTTTTCATAAATGGGGACTCGATCAAATGCATAGCTTGCCCAATCAAAAATTTCTGTTTTTGCCCAATCTACTTGAAAGAAGTCTATACCTAATGTATTGTCTAGATCATATGGAATGTAGGTGAATCTTTCTGAGTCTGCATTATAATATAAATAGAAATTATTTTTGTTGGGAATCGGACCATCCCAATTAGAAACTAATACATCCATGGCAATGGCCCTCAAATAATTCTCAACATCAAAAATGGATTCGAGCTGACAAATGAAACTTTCTCCTTGCGTATTATTGAGGATGTGTATAAATTTAGCAAATTGGCTGTAATCATCCTCTACTTTATTGGTTTTCAGAGAATAGGCGCGACGACCGTAGTATTCTTCTTTGTATAATTCAGGATTGGTCCCTTTAAATTTTAGATCCGCTGGATACAAACATTTAAATAAATTTCCACCTTTATTTGTAAATCTCTTTTCGATAAATTCTTCATCAATGTGTTCGACATTTATATAAATTCCATAGAATGTATTATTAATGTAAAGTAGAATGGGATTAGATCTGGAGCAGGGAATTTTGGCCATTCTATATAAGTCCCAACATACCTTTGATCGAATAATAGTTGGATCATTATGCTCTCCATTTAGATTCATTTTTTCTAAACCAAAGAATTTTTGATTTTTGATAATGGAATTAAAGGAGACTTTGTATGATTTTTTGGCAGCTCGTCTTGAAGTATTTCCTCTGAGTCTAAACCCTATAGAATCGATGGTTTCTATTTGGTTTTCTCTTGTAAATGTAAACTTTGCTAAGTACTCATGATTACTCTCAGCATTGATAGGATTTAAAATTTGAGATAAAGAATCTGGATGAATTTCGATATCTATTCTTGGAATGGAGTTGTCATCAAACACAAAATCATCTTCTGGAAATGAATACTGGGCTATACCTAAAATTGAAAAGAAGAAAAAAATAAGGAAGAATAAAGTACTTTTCATAATAATGATTTGTCCAATGTATTTTTTTTTCAAAGTTTCATTTATCCTAAAGTAGGGATATTCAGAGGTAAGAGTTAAAGATTTAAAAATAGATTTTAGATTAACTCATTACCAACTTTTATTCGAAAAAGACTAAGAGTGTAACCTGTGAAGGCCTTAAACCCTCATAGCAAACGATTGCAATTAACGACAAATTAATATACAAAAAAAGGGAGACTATTATGTAATCTCCCTTTTTCTGAACTTTTTATTATAAACTATATGGTAGAAGTATACCTACTTTCAATATATGGATTATTTGTTTGTATCTATTTCTTCAGATTCCAAGTTAAATCCACCAGCACCTAAATTACAACCGTCAATAAATGCTGCAAAATTGACTCCTGTATTTGCTATAAATCCAGATTTTAAAGTAATGAGTTTTGCAGCATCGTAGTCTACTCTTCCTGGATTACTCAATACCTGATCAGATTCTATGTAATCTGATGCTTCGTAATCTTGCACATTATTGATTGGCCCTGTAAGATTTAAGAAAACTGGACAAGGGCAGATTGCCGTTAAGGATTGAACATCTTCGCATCCAACTGGCGCCATATTACTTGACTTGATTGTAAAAGTGACTGGTGTATTTAGGCTTCCTTCCGGAATAGTAAAACTAGCACCGGTGCCTTGGTCATTCGTAATAATTAGTGAACTACATGATTCGTTAATAGAAACGGTACAATCATTATTTATCATTGTAAAGTCAACTCCTCTATCTGGAATAGGATAGATAGTAAATGCACTGCTAGTATTCAAAAAGGATGGGTTAGGTGTCGTTCCATCAGAAAGGCATCGGACTTGAGCGCTTACTGTAGGAGAATTAAGTGGAGTGCATCCATCTACAGGATCTAAGTTTAAAGTAAGTACGTCACTCGTGGCTGTTTCAGTGTTTCCATCTACCAACCAAATTATTTCATAGTCTGCTCCATTGACTCCAAAGTCTACTGTTACTGTATAATCAACACTGATTCCACCACCTGTATCACACAAATTACTAGGGTTACTAGAAGTTACACTCGTAATAGCAGAACATGAATTGCAATTACTCACGGTGACAATGATTCTTTCTGCAACACAACCTTTGTAAGTATTAAAAAAGTAATCTAAAAAGTGTGTGCCAACACCTGCATTAGAAGGGTTGAATGTAGCTTGTCCATCATCTGCTGCGCCATTAACTATGCCAGGTCCTGACCAGTTTCCACTTACAGTATTATCAACCGCAGGCGTTGTAGTAGTAGTCTCTATGACAGCATCATTTCCGGTGCATCCTGCATTATTAGAGTTTTGAAGGCCAGCTGTAGCCCTTATAACGTTGCCTTGACCATCAGTGATTTGGTATGACCCAGCACCACCATTAGTATTTTGACAAGCACTGGAACCAAATCCATCTCCAAACCAATCTGCCACGATTACTTCATATGGTGCAAATAATGGATCAAGATTTAACGGTCCAGAATTCACAACAACCGTATTATTATTTGCAAATGTTCCAAATGGATAATTGACAACCACATTGCCATTTCTATCTATGATTTGAGCTGTTTGTTCATTAGAAGAAAAATCATCTGCATTTAGTGTGATGATAATGGAACCATAGCTCTCTGATGTATTTGCTACTAAGTTTACATTCATATTATCTGTGGAGCAATAAGTGGTGGTAATGTTATTGATATTAGGATCATCTGGTAGATCTATCGTAGCAGTGAAATTACAACCTGCTGTATTATTATCTGAAGCTGAAATAGAAGTAATGTTAGAAGGCACACCTGCTAATGTTACAGTTTGCGGATTTCCACCATAATTATAGGAAGTAGAAATACCCCCTGCACTCAAGGTAAAACTACCTGTATTATCATGCTCGATAGTGACTAATAAATCATGAGTACTTCCATCGGCACTACAATTAGTTGGTTCTGCATTTACTATTTCTATGCAAAAGCAAGTTGAGTAACAAGATTTAGCAAGTAAGGTGCTTTCGAAATAGTGTTTTGATACATCAGAAAAATTAAAAGCATTTCCATTTAGAGATGGTTCCATGATATTTGCGCCTGGTCCATCATTATGAAACATTCCTAAATTGTGTCCGACTTCGTGTGCAATAAGTATGGCCAATGCAGATAAACTTCCACCTGTTGGCGGTACAGTAGTAGGACCGACAAAATCCTCAAAAATTTGATAACGACTATTTCCGCATACGCCAGCAATTTCCATGACAGAACCAATAACAGAAGTGTTGCCACCACCGGAAACATCTATAGTGGTCCAAAGATTTCCTATATCAAAAGGAACTCCAAATCCTCCTGAATTTCCCCATGTACGGAAATTATTTAAGTATGTTGTTATATCTGTGTTTGTTGTAATGGCCGGAGCAAATGCTTCCGTTATAATAACAAAATCAACGTCCACAGTAAATTGACTATCATATAAGCCATCGACTACGTTCCAAATCGCGGCATTCCAAGTGGATAAATTAGCATTCGTATTATATCTATTTAGCATGCCTTGATCATAGGCTTGAGCTATTTCTAACAATCTACATTCTGTTCCTCCTGTTGAGTTGTCTAATCGTATTACAGAATTAAGATTATCTTGAAATTTACCTTTTACTTCATCGAAACCACATGTATGACTATTTGAATTAAGTACATGTTGTGGTTCGTATATGATATATGTGTTTTCGGCGGATACTCCTAATAGTCTTGATACTGGTTCTATGTAATGAGGTTTATTATCCAGTAATATTAGACCTAAAAGAAAATTTTCATCTATAGTTAACCTTGCTATATCATCTGTATTTTTTATATAACCAGCATAATAAATGTCCTCAGGTTTTTCTGTCTCTTCATTGGTAATATGGTCAAATCCGTAGTATAAATCAGAAAATATTTCCTTCTTCGTTAATTCTATAGTTTGACTAAGTTGAGGAATATCTAATTGAAGTTCGATGAAATTTGAGGATTCAGAGCTTATTTGCTTTAGTGAATTTTCCTCAAAGGAGAAAACATTATAGGATGAAAATTTTTCATTCAAACTCTTATAATCATCAACCTTAAGCGAGGCTTCTATTGAAATTAAGTGATGTTTTTGATTTTGATTTTGAGATTGGGCAGTAAAAAAAGTAAAGGCAAAAATAATTAATAGGCACAAGTTTCGAAACTGCTGCATTCGTAATAAGTCTTTAGATTAAAAAAAATAAATGGTAGGAGCTGTCTAACTTTTCAAAATTAGTAATTTTATTAAAGAAAACCTTAAGACTTTTCTGTTTATTTAATCATGATTGAATCGAGTTGGGATAATAGAGGCTTTTCTAGCGGGGAAAATACTTGCAAGACCACCAAGAATAAATACGGTAAGACTTACTACTAAAAAATCAATGATCTTAAGATCTATTGGATAGGCTGAGATAATAAAGCTATCAGGTACTCCAACAAGACCATATTGTGACTGGAGAAAGTATAAAAATAAGGCGATGACAAAACCTAAGATTAACCCCATCAAACTTACCATCATTCCTACAGAGAAAAATATGCCCAAAATTCCGCTATTATCTAAGCCCAAGGTTTTTAGGACGGCAATATCATTTCTTTTATCTAATACAATCATCCATAAGCAACCGACTAGATTAAAGGCGACCAATAATAGGGTAAAGCTGACGATAAGATAACTGACCCATTTTTCAATATTCATGATTTTCAAAAAAGCTTCATCTTGTTCGAATCTATTCTTTACGGCTACAGAAGAACCGAGAAGATCAGTAATCTTCTTTTTTAGGAGTGCACCTTCTGAATTTTCTTTAATTTTTATTTCTATGGAAGAATACTGATTTTTATAGCCTAATAATTTTTCTGCAAAAGCCAATGAGCTTATCAGGTAATCTAATTCATTTTCACTTCGTACAGAAAAGACTCCAGAAGGATAGATGTCATAGAATGTATATTCCTTAGCTCCCATGATCCTCTTTTTTCTGAGAGGCACATATATTGTAACAGGGTTTAGTCGATCATTGATGTTGATGCCTAGCTTATTGAGCATTCCAATACCTACAATCCCATAGGAAATATCTCCAACGATTGGTTTGAAAGCACCTTTGATCAAAAATGAATCTACATCCACTACTTGAGTAAATTCATCATCTACTCCTTTTATCATTCCAAATTCTTGACTTCCTTGATATTCAAATAGGGCAACTTCTTCTATGACTTTGGAATAAGCTTCAATTTCAGGAATAGAGTTTAATTGGGTAATTTGATCATCTTCTAATTCAAATATTTTTCCTTCTATTGGAATTATTTTATAGTCTGGATTGAAAGCATTGAACATCCCTGACAACAATGTTTCGAAGCCATTAAATACAGAAAGAATCAAAATTAGAGCAGCCGTCCCGATAGCAATACCTAAAATAGATACACCGGTAATAATATTTATAACATTGGTACTCTTTTTCCCAAAGAGATAACGTTTAGCAATATTGAGAATTAGACTCACACCGCAAGATGCTTATAAATCTTATGATTTCAAAGCACTATAAAGTACGGATTGAATTCTAGGACGATATTCATGTTGAGAAAATTTCTTATTATCCATTGTTGGATAGGTTCTATTGGAAAGAAATATATATACCAGATTATATTCCGGATCTGCAAAAACTGCCGTTCCAGTAAAACCTAGATGTCCAAAAGTAGAATTGGATGCTCTTTCTGACATATTTATAGTCTTGTCAGGGTTGGTTTCTTTCATATCAAAACCTAGACCTCGACGAGAGGACTTATAGTGACGGGTTGTATATTTTCTGATAGTATATGGATCTAAATAGGTTTTACCTCCAAAAGATCCGCCATTGAGGAGCATTTGCATAAGTATACCAAGTTCTTTTGCTGTACTAAACAAACCAGCGTGTCCTGCTACTCCGCCTAACATAGCAGCACCCATATCATGTACGTATCCTTGTACTTTTCCATTTCTAAAATAATCGTCATCTTCCGATGGAACTATACGATCTAAACTGATTTTTTTCGTTGGATTAAAGCAAGTTTCGGTTAGTCCTAATGGGTGATAAAAATGCGTTTCGCAAAATTCATCAAGGGGTGTATTAGAAACTCTACTAATTATTTTATCAAAAATATAAAAACCTAAATCACTGTATCTATAATCATCGGTATCTCTTAACCCACAAGTATAAATACGCTGGTAAATACTATCTCTATAATCAAATCTTAAATAGATATCTTCTGCAATTTTTATATTGAAACTATCTGATTCTGTCTTTCTGTAATATTTAGGACTTAGCAACGGCTTTCCTTTTTCCGATTTTTCATCCAATGTATTTTTATAGAATGGAATCCATCCAGGTAGCTTGCCAACATGTGCCATGGCATCTTCAATAAAAATATCTCCTTTATCACAGGTGTCGATTTCTGGTAAATATCGGTCTATAGGCTGGGATAGATTCACTAAACCACTTTCCTCTAATTTCATCATGCTTATGGTCGTAGCCAATACTTTAGTAACTGAAGCTACATCATAGACATCATCCATTTCAACCTTCTTCTTTTTTTCGTAGGTATGATATCCAAAAGCCTTTTCGTATACGATCTGTCCGTCTTTTATGGCAAATACTTGACAACCAGGCGCTGCTTCTTCCTCAATCATCTCTGCTACAATACCTTCAATAGCGTCTAATGAGTCAGAGCTCATTCCAACTTGTTCAGGCAATCCGTATTTTAGAATATTTAACTCATTGGTTATTAATCCAGTTCGATATGGAAAACGATCACATGCCGAAACAGGAAGCAATCCTTCAAAACCATAAGCGCCAAAAATCATTTGTGCAGTTACATCTTGACAGATGTCATCTTCTTCGTAAGATTGTACAATGTTTTTTATACTTGGAAAATAACGTAAAGCGTATGGAGTGCCAAAATTCACGAGCAATATTTTTCCCTGACTATTAAGCGTGAAAATAAGATCCAATTGATCCTCGCTTAATCCATACTTTTTTGAAGAATAAATATTCATATCATGCAAACTGACAATAACTAGGTCTTTATCAGCCATGTCCTTTTTGATCGAGGAGATTTTAGCTTGGCTTATTTGGTCTGCCGCAAAAGCGATATTTACATTAGCATAAGATTTTATTCTTTCTTGAAAAGGTGTTTCTTTCGTTACACCTAAACTCAGCACTCCAATCTTTTTTGTAAAAGGATATGTGATGGGCAAAATTTGATCTTCATTATTTACTAAAGTAATGGCCTCTTGAAATAATTTAGATTTTAAAGCCAAAGATTTATTTGTATTGACGGCTCTGGGAATTCCTGAAATGCTTGTGATGGTCGGAGTAGAGGTCAAACCAATGTCTTCTTTTGCAATAAGTACTTTCCTTGCTTTATTTCTAATTTGAACAGAATCAAGGCTACCCGTTTTTACCGCTTCCTTAATTTTCTTAAAAGCTGCATCAATATTGATGGGAAGCAAAAGGACATCGTTTCCTGCTTTTAATGCTTCTACTTCTATTTCTCCAGCTTTATAATGTTTAGCTACTCCTTCCATTTCCAGTGCATCTGTAAAGATCAAACCATTGTAACCCATCTTGTCTATTAAAACACCTTGGATCACTCTTTCTGATAAAGATGTAGGTCTATTTACTCGAGCGTCTAAAGCCGAAACTTGTAAATGTGCTGTCATGATACTTTTTACTCCCAATTGACTTAGATTTTTGAAGGGAGCCAATTCTATGCTATCAATTCGGTCTAAGGTATGATTTATGACAGGAAGAGAATAGTGAGAATCTGAATCTGTATCACCGTGTCCAGGAAAGTGTTTAGCACATGCAATGATGCCTGAATCTTGCATACCTTTCATATAAGCATATCCTTTAGCGGCTACATTGTATTTATCTTCTCCAAAAGAGCGATTATGTATGACTGGATTATCCGCATTATTGTTTACATCGACAACGGGAGCAAAATTGACATGTACACCTATGCGAGTAAGATGGTCTGCAATTTCTTTGCCCATCTCGTAGATGACATCATTGTGCTTGATGGCGCCAAGGGTCAATGCTTTTGGAAAACTTATGGCATCTGCCTTAAATCGAAATCCTAAGCCCCACTCAGCATCCATACTTACGAGTAGTGGAATCTCTGATAACTTTTGATATTCATTGGTCAGTTCTGCTTGTTTGACTGGTGTACCTTGGAAAAAGCAAAGACCACCGATTTTATATTCTTTAATTTGTCTCTTGACTTCTGAAACATGGTCAGCTCCTAAATTAGAATGGGCCCGTATCATAAACAATTGCCCAATCATCTCGTCTAGAGACATTCTGGCTAACATTCGATCAGCCCAACCAAATTCATTCGCATCACTTTGAGTAATTGGATTTGAATGAAAACTAGAACAAACTATAAAGGATATTAAAAGAAAATATTTCATGGATTTTGGATCGTTTCTGGAATCTATTGTCTTAAATGGTTTAGTGAAGTTGGATCTATTTGTAAGGCCTTCTGATAATTTTCATTGGCCAATTCTTGATTTCCTGCATTTTGATAAGCGGTACCTAAATTGACATAGGATTGAACTTCATTCGGAAGAATAACCGCTGCTTCTCTAAAAAATTGGATCGCGGAATTATGGTCTCCTAAAATGCCGTAACATATACCCATTAGTCTATTTGTTTCATAATCTTTTGGATTAATAGCATATGAACGTTTTAAATACCCTATTGCGGTATTCAATTCTTGTTTTTCCTCACCATAAAATCGTCCGGCATCTCTCAATGCGACACCCATATTTTTTTGTGCTTCTTGGTAGTTAGGGTCTATAGCCAATGCATTCTGATAATATTGAACAGATTTCTCATAGTTTTTAAGGTAATAATTAACATTGCCAAGTATCAAATGAGCATTCTTATAATTTGGATGAATTTTAATGGCTTCACTTAAATATCCATTTGCATCTTCAAGCATTTTAGTTCTTTTTGCTGAATCTTTTTCATTCAAAGCTTCTGTGCTTAATGCTCCACCGGCTGCATTTAATAGTTTGGCACTTTTCTTAGATGTTTTCACATCAGTGGTAAAAAGTGTAAAATCATCCTTCCAGACCAGATTTCTAGTAACCGTTTTTATGCAAAATAATCCTATGGCTATAAATAGCAAATATTGAACCCAAGGTTTTTTATTGAATTGGGCTACGACCGAAGCAATGGCAAAACAAAATCCAAGCGAAGGCATAAACATAAACCGTTCCCCCATATTCGTCCCAACGGGAAATACAATATTCGAAACGATGGATAAGGTGATAACAAAATATAGTATAGAAAAGCTAACAATCTTATTTTTGGTAAAATATTTCAAAGCAACAAAGCCTAATATTACATATAACACAACACTTAGTATCACAGAAATATCTGACCAACTCATTAGCTCTATGTGTCTCGGATAATAGTCATGTGTAAGAGGATGAGGAAAGAATAAAATAGAAATGTATTTACCTAAAGTAAAAACGATTGTTGCCATTTTCTCAGATAATGAAAACGGTACATAGGTGTTGTCTACAATTTTTAAAAATGGATTATTCATTAATTCTAAGGGGGCACCACCAAAGTCAAATCCTAACACAGAAGTTCTAATTGCTAAAAAAGTAATGGTGCTGATAAGTAGTGGAGCAACATATTTCAGACTTGTAGTGATTTTCACTCCTCTGAAAAGAATCAAAGCTAGAGGAATAATGGCTAAGTAAGTGATTGTATTTTCTTTACTCATTAATCCAAAGAAAAATAGAATGGCTGCAAAGACCATATATTTTTTATGCTGAGTATCATATGTTTTTAGCGAATAGTAAAGAGCAGAAAGACTAAAAAGTAACGCCATAATTTCATCTCTTCCTTTAATGTTGGCGACACATTCTGTATGAATTGGATGAGCTGTAAAAAGGAGTGCCGTTATAAATGCAATCCAACCTGCATTTGTAGCATACTCACTATTATTAAGAAGTTTGTAAATAGTATTAAATAGAATTATTACTAAAAGACCAAAAAGCAAAATATTGAAAAGGTGACCAATCATAGGATTGTGTCCAAAAATTTGCCATTCTAACGCAAACATAACCGGAGTCAAAGGGCGATATCGACCGCCAGAAACCAACTTTGCCTTGCCTTCTGTCTTAAAAAACCCAAAAAAGGTATCCTTGGATAACAAGCCTGGTATGCCGCTCACGCCTTCTTGGACAAACATGTTGTCGTATATGACGATGGCATCATCAATGGCATAATCATGGTTTATTGTATTACCGTATAAGAGTACAGCAAAGACAAAAAGAAGGATGCGGATTTTTGTAAAATCCAGTGACCATCCAAAAATAAGGATGTTCTTCTTTTCTATTTTCTTTTTATTCAATGATAAAATTTAGACAAATATACACATATTGAATTTTTGTAATGTGTAGAACTGAATAAACATTAATATTTTACGATAACTGAAGTGAGATTTGAGTTAATAAATAAAGGTTAAATAGATATTGACATCCGAAAACAAAAAAAGACCCACCACTTCTGGTAGGTCTATTTTTTGTGTGCCATGCATGCTATATACCTATAGGGTTAAAGTCCCGAATGCGCCTAATTGACAGGAAGCATTAGCTGATCGCAAGGGTGTCCATTGTGAGGTGGAATCTGAAGGAAGCGTAAGGCAAAAC
>Ga0209828_1001810_pt1 | contig 18732 bp, 15 predicted proteins | sample MaitaG_FD_187429 | JGI IMG/M metagenome (GOLD analysis project Ga0209828, IMG submission 187429) | Marine algal microbial communities from Maine, USA - Maine_Asex2 metaG (SPAdes) (version 2) | ecosystem: Host-associated > Algae > Red algae > Unclassified | place: Maine, USA | collected 2015-01-05 | reverse complement strand
GGAAGAGGCGCTCGATGCGCTTTTACCGTGGAATATGAAGTAGGGGCAGGTTGAAACGCCAGATACCCTGATAAGTTGGCGCTTACAATGCGAACACATGATCGGTAAAACCTGCCGTGTCTGTGTAGTGCTCCTCGATGCGCAGATCCGACTCGTGATACAGCAATCCATCCAGTACATACGTGGAGTCGCGAATACCCACGTTAATCACCTTCGTGCTGAACGGTGCGTACTGGTCGGAGATATGGGTGTAGAACTGTCGGCCCGGTTCGCTGCCGTACTTCGGATTGACGTGCCCGGTGCTTTCGCCGTGACTGGCTGTGCGAAAACGCTGCCCATCAGACGATGACGTTGTACCGTCGCCCCAGTGTCCAGCAAAGGGATTAGCCAGTTGCGTATTGACCAATTCCGCCAACGCACTGGCGTAGGTTTCGTCGCGGATATGCCACGCTTGTAGCCATGATAGCTTTGAGTAGGTTGTGCCTGGAGAGGATTCGGCCATCTTGGTCAACCCCAGATTAATTGCATCGGCCAGAATTGCTGACAGCAGCAATGTTCGCTCTTTTGTCGGATCGCCTGATTTAAGATTAACAAAGTGACGTGTGAAGCCTGTCCAATCATCAACGTCCATCAATAGCTCGGTTATTTTGACTCGCGGCATTTGCTGAGACGTTTGGTCAATCAGTCGCTGGGCCTTGTCAGGAACTGTTGTGCTGTGTGGCGTCAGTTTCAGTCCGGTTTCATTGACGACCGCATCGGGTAGCTCATTATCCTTAGCCAGTTGGCTGACCAGAGCCAACTGCTTTTCCAGCTCGGCCAGTCTTTCGCCAAGATAGTGTTCGCCGTCGGTGTGAACAGCGACCGGTAGCGCCTTTTCGCGTGACAGTTCAGCGTAGGCAGTTTTGCTGATCAGATAATCATCGAAGTTACGAAACTGCCGTGAGCCTTTGACCCAGATATCACCTGAACGTAGCGAGTTCTTTAGCTCTGACAACGTGCAGATTTCATAGTACCGACGATCAATAGCATCATCGTTGAATACCAAAGGTTGCCAGCGCGGTTTGACGTGAGCCGTTGGCGCTGTGGCAGGTACAGTTCGCGCATTGTCAGTGTTTATTGCACGGAGTACGTTAACTGCATCCAGGACCGGTTGGGCAGCTCTGGCGGCTTCAAACGTCAGCACGCTGAGAAATTGAGGTGTGTAACGACGCAGCGTTGGGAACTGACCATCAACCAGATGTAGGTGATCGAATGAACCGGATCTTGCTAGTTGATTCGCATCGTTGACGCTTTTGATGAAATCGTCCCATGGAATGACTTGCTCAATAGCATCGAATGCGTCTGTTCCGGCATCCTTAGCTTGTAGTAGTGCTCGACCAATGGCGGAGTACAAACGCACCTTCTCGTTGATCGCCTTGCCTTCGCTTTGAAACTGCTGCTGATGCTTGTTCCGTGCAGTGGCGAAAAGCTTGGTCATGATTCGATCATGCAAGTCGATGATTTCGTCAGTGACGGTTGCCGAGGCCTCCAGCACAACGGCTACCAGCGTGGTATGGCGTCGGTCAGCCTCGAACCGGCGTAAGTCCTGTGGTGACATCTGCGCACCTTCACGCGCTATTTTCAATAATCGATTCTGATGGATGTCTCGTCCGATTCCTTCGGGCAGCTCCAGCTTTTGGAAGCATCGAAGTCTGTCGATGTGTTCCAGCATGTAGCGAGAGTTTGGCTTCAATGGTGATTGGCGCAACCACACAAGCCACGTCAATCCAGTGGTAGGCCTGATGTCCAGCAGTTCATCGAGACGCTGACGATGTATTTCGGTTGTTCGATCAATCAATCGTCGATAGAGTCGCCGATTGGCAAGAGCCAGTGCTTGTGAGCAGGCGCGATCAATGACCATAATCGGAGGAATGACAACCTGATGTTGGCGCATGATCTCAACAGCGCGTGTGGCAAGTACGATGCCTTTGTCGATCTGTAGTGCCGCATCGGTCAATGCACGTACCAAGCGTCGAAACTCTGCCTTGGTGAATGCTGTCAGTTCAAGATAGGTGCGCAGTATCAGTTGGTGCTCTCGGCGTGTTTCTGCACGTTCGCCGTAATCTGCCCACACGGTGGCATCCAGCCAGAGTTCCTTGGCCACCCAGTGAATGAGCACCTCCGGCACATCCCGATCAGCAGCCAGGGCGTGCCCTGGATATCGAAGCAAGCACAGCTGAACAGCAAAACCCAAACGATTGGCATCGCCTCGGCGTAGCCGGATGAGTGCTCGGTCAGTTTCTGAGAACGTGAAGTGACGAATCAGCTCGTCGTCGGATTCGGGCAGCGCCAGCAAGTTTTCCCGGTCGGCTGCCGTCAGCATGGAGCGTCGTGGCATGAAAGGTTGTCCCAGTTGATCTAAAGTCTAATTTGGACAACAATGAGGCTAGCAAAAACAAGGCTTTGCGGGCCATTTTTCTGGATAGGTTCAATTGGGACAGCTAGCAGCCATCTATTGTCGAGTTTCCACCGCCGATCAGTCGTGCGAGCGGCAAGCCAGAGATCTGCGCGCATTTGCGAAGCGCGGCGGCTACCAGGTGGTGAAAGTTTTCAAGGAGACGGGGTCAGGTACAAAGCTGGATCGAGCTGAGCGCAAGAAGATCCTGGCACTGGCACAGGCAAGGGAAATCGATTGTGTGCTGGTGACTGAGCTGTCCCGCTGGGGTAGATCTACCATCGATCTGTTGGGCACCTTGCGCGAGCTTGAAAGCTGGAAGGTATCGGTGATAGCCATGAGTGGCATGACGTTCGATATCTCCACGCCGCATGGTCGAATGATGGCGACCTTTCTATCAGGCATTGCGGAGTTTGAACGCGACTTGATCAGTGAGCGGGTGAAGTCTGGACTCGCCGCCGCCAAAGCACGTGGCAGGAAGCTGGGGCGGCAAACCGGCCAGCGCCCAAAGTCAGACAGGCTTGCACCTAAGGTGATCGCGTTGATTGAGGAAGGACGCAGTTATCGCTGGATCGCTCGTGATCTTGGTATCAGCAAGAACACCGTTATGGATATTGTGAAACGCTCCAAGAATGCAGCATGACAAGAGAACCACATCATCCGAATACCTGCCGCCTAAATGCACAGCAACAGTGGCAGCTATCAGTTCCAGTTCGGCTAAAAGCCGCTATTCAACCGTATAATTTTTAGATGAATCGATATATCAGCAATACCCTCAATGCGTTGAAGTGTGTTCCCCATAAACTCGTAATATTCCTGATCGGTTTGACCGCTCTTTCTATTACTTCGTGCTCAACAATGCAGGGAGTGCACGCTCGCCTCACTTATGATTTCAAACAGAATTCGGATGACAAGCGCGTGTTTTACGAGACTGGAACTGAAGATGCAGTGGCTCTAGTGTCAGCGCAATTGGATGATTTAATTGATCAGATTGAATTTGCGTAATTTATGAGTTTCAAGAACCCTTCAAAGATCAAAGTTTATATTTTCAACGACAAAAAGAGATACGGACGATTTAGATATAACACAGATATTGAAAGTCCCGCCGGCGCAACAAAAAATGAGATATTTATCTCATTGCCGACAATTCGAGAAAGACTTGCGAGCGAGCTTTGTCAAAGGGAAGTCTGCCGTGAGACTGTTGAGGGACTTATGCTCCACGAACTTTCGCACATTCATCTACGACAGTATCTCGGTAATTGGCGTTACGTGACTGGCATACCAAGTTGGTTTACCGAGGGTTTGGCAACATTTGTTTCTGGCGGTGCCGGTGCTGGACGAGTCAGTGAAGAAGATGCTAAAACTTCGATTCTGTCTGGCTCGCACTTGTTGCCGCACAGCACGGGGCAATATTTTCAAAGACAGGAGACTGTTGGAGACTTAAGATTTGGATCGTTCGCCTTTTATCGGCAATCAATAATGTTTGTTACATTCCTGGAGAAGACAGACCCTGCCGGATTTCAAAATGTCGTAGAAGCCATTCTTTCTGGTCAAGAATTTGAAACTGTTTGGGAGCCGGTCTACGGCGCTAGTGTTGCCGATCTTTGGGCTACCTTTAAGCGTAATTTGTAGAAATATGTAGTGTTCTTACTCCTGTTTGGACGCTTAGCGTACGATAATTCCCGAATCCTCTATCGCCCCCACAGTAAAGAGATCGTCTTGCAGATGCAGGTCAGAGACAATCTGCCCTATGTAATCTGACGACGTTTAACTAAATCGACAAAATCAGAAAGTGTCCACAACCAACTCCGTTGGCGTTCGGTGTAGCTTTCCTGAATATGTCCTGGTACGATCAGTTGTACGTTGGATTGACGCATTGTCTCAGTTTGAGACTCTGAGATACTGGGCTCTAGCGTAACCAAATGCTTCTGATCCAGCTTCTCTGCCTCAGGTAGTATTTGAGGCCATCGATCCTTGCAGGTCGATTTAGCCGCTAGCATGGTAAGCCTGTTTACATCGAATCCGGTGTCGAAATACTCCTCCAGACCGGGGAAGAGAAAGTCAGGCTTCTTTCCCTTTTCAGTTTTCTTTTGTGTTTGGTACTTCAGGGTATGCGCATCGAAAACAGCAGCAAGATGATTTTCGAACGAATGCCCCATTCTAGATTTTCTTCGGTTGTGAACACTGACTGAGTATTTAATGAAGTCATCAACATCAGCCACTCTGTTCTGATCCAACCATCCGGCAGACAGGCGCTCTGCTACTACTTTACTTTCAAGCCTCCTGAACATGGCCTCTTCATGATCAAGCCACGCCATGATCGCAACATCAGGATCGTCAAGAGCGCTGACCTCCGGCAGGGTCTGACGGGCTAGATCAGAGAACACTTTTGTTGTTGGAAACACCAGGCCAAAGCGCTCGATAATGGTATCTAGCGAGTTGGATTCAGGATCTTCCAGTTCAACACCAATCAGATCCAGAATGAAACGAGTGAGAAAGTCTGCTCGAGGATCATCATGTGAAAAGTCCTGCACACCAGCTGCCAGATCCGCTTGCGGCTGCAAGCCAAACAGCCAGAGCATTTGCTCCTGTAATTCACTTTCTTCTGGCACGATGATAAAAAGGAGCTGGCCGTTTTTTTCCTTGGCAAAGAAGAGACGATCTCCCTCTGTCATGAGATTAGTTACCGGATTGCTTTGATAGTACAGGCGCCATTCTGGCGCTCGCTCTGGTTTGTTTTCCCGGGTGTCGTACCAACTCGACAGACCAACAGCATCAATGGATTCCTGCTCATCCCGAACCCATATGTACCGGGTCTGATAAGGGTTGTCCGTCTTCTGTGATCTTCGTTCCTCTCCCAAAGCCCGTTTGAACAGCGCGCCACCCTCACTGTCACCGACCTCATGCTGGTTTGAGCCTTTCTGGCGATCTTTTACCAGCTTGTCGGCATCAACCCGTGACAGTATCTTGGTGCCGATACCATCAAAGTATTCAGATAAGCGCCCATAACTCATCGGCCATAAACCTCCAGTGTGGTTATGCTCGGCGACTGAAGCCAGTCACGGCAGGCGGAGAGCACATCATTCGGTGGTAGTTTCTTCTGGCCCTTGAGAGCACACTCCCACACCACACCAACTCGCCAGCCAGACTGCAACAATTCTTTTGATGTCCGATCATCACGCTTGGCGTTGTTATCGAGTTTCTCTCGCCAAAAATCAGGGCGGCTGGCGGGCCATTTGAAAAGGTGACAACAGTGCCTGTGCCAAAAACACCCATGAACAAAGAGTACTGCCTTGTATTTGGGGAACACGAGATCAGGTCTTCCAGGTAAAGAACGGCCACCAAGGCGGAAGCGGAACCCCATCCTGTGTAGGCCGTGGCGAATAAACAACTCTGGTTTGGTGTCTGAACCTCGAATTGACGCCATCATCCGGCGTCGTACGTCGGGCGTCACTACGTCAACCATAAGCGGCTATGAGCGACATTTCCTTCTGCCGGGGAACCTCTGCGCGATCACAAAGAGCTTCATATAAATGCGGTTTCATCAGATCAACCACAGCACGAACTACTGGCACCACCACAGCATTTCCGAACTGACGATAGGCCTGAGTGTCTGATACCGGAATCACAAAATTCGATTCTCCGGGACGATCAAAACCCATTAGTCGCGCGCACTCCTGTGGCGTCAAACGGCGGGGGCGTTTCCTTTTCTGCCTTATGAGAATTTCGGAACCGTCCTTGTAATATCGGGCAGACAATGTACGGGCTACGTCATCAGGACCGAACAGCGAATACCCAAAACCATTGCCCGCCTTGGAGTGCTTCTCGCGATAGCTCTTCAGGTATTCCCAAAGCTTCAATGAAAGCGTGTATTTGGGATCAACCTTTTCCTCAAGAATGTCACCAAGAACCGGGTGTTTATCTGGTATTTCAAGCTCGCTGAAATCAAACAGCGACGGTTGGCGGAAACCAACGATAAAAATACGCTCACGTTTCTGTGGCACCCAGGACGCAGAGTTGATAACTCGATAATGAACCTCGTACCCAAGCTCTTCACGTAACACGTGCATGATGGTTGCGAAGGTCTTGCCACCATCGTGGCGTTCAAGGTTCTTCACGTTCTCAAGCAGAAATACAGGAGGCTGGTGATAGCGAATGATCTCGGCCAGATCGTAGAAAAGCGTTCCCTGTGTGTCACAAAGAAAACCGTGTGGTCTGCCCAATGAATTTTTCTTTGACACTCCAGCGATGGAGAATGGTTGGCAAGGAAAACCTGCCACCAGTACGTCATGATCAGGGATCTTTTCAGGATTACTTGCATACGGACGAACATCCCCTTCCATCATGTGCGATTCGCTACTGGCAAAGTTGGCTGTGTAGGTCTCTTTCGAAAAGCGGTCCCATTCGGCAGTAAATACGCACTCTCCGCCGATCTCCTCCATCGGAATCCTCAATCCGCCGATACCGGCAAAAAGATCAATGAATCGGAAGTGACGATCACCCGATGGTGCTGCGTCCCGTCGTTTCTGAACGGCCTCAAGCAGCGCGTCCACAACGAGCCTCGGAGGTGGTGTTGGACCGTCAATAAGACAGGAGTCATAGCGCCTCACAGTACGTTCGTGCCGACCGATCAGCTGTGCCGTTTCGGCCAGAGTTAGGCCGGCTCTTTGACGAAGAGTTTGAAAATCCATGGTGCCTGTTGACCTATCCATTACATCCGCTGGGAATATTTTGGACATTATGTCATTTCTAATCCTAGAAATAATTGACCAGGCAAAAATATGTAAATAATATTATTTACGGATAGTTTTTTATTTATTAAATAATGTATAAATAACCAGCCGGACAACAAATAATATACTGGATGGACTATCATGCTGCTACGAAATGAGAATAACGGACTCCCTAACGTGTTTAATGACAATGACAATAATGAAGAAGACCAACGTGTCGCGCCCAGCGGGTTGGGCGATCTCCTTGAATTCTCCTCGACTGAGGAGAAATGGCGAACCACTTTTATTAACTACAACTGTGGAAACGTTACATTCGGTCTGTCGATGACAGCGAAGGATTTTTACGACAACTCTCGTATTGCCAACCAAACTGGTGATAATGAGGGCGGTATCGCACAGCGTGCCTTGAATTCAACACACGCCAAGGCACTGGGAGCTTTTCTGTTCAAAGGGCTGGTGAACTCCGCGATCGTCAGCGCTCAGATGAAAGGAGAGGAGCCTGGAGCTGGCTTACTTGAGATCCAGGATGTGATCGGAAAATCAGTTTACGTTGGTATTCAGCCGGTCACGTGCAATATCCGCGATATCAAGAAAGGAGCTGCATCTTTTCAGGGTTATCGAATAAAGGATCCAAACAGTAGCGAGACCGCTTGCTTTAGAGCAGCATTTTTGCCAAAGCACACGCTGTATGTGGTCGATGGGCAGCATCGCCGAGAAGGATTCCGGTACGTATTTGAATTCATCAAGAGTGTACTGAGTACAGGAAAAATCGGTAAACAGGCCAACCTGATACCTTCCACAAGTGTGGTCGGCGATATAAGTGACAGCTGGATGCGAGGCTTCCAGGCGATAGATCAAGCAGCGATAGCCCATGCCACGGTGCTGATCGAAGCACATCTGGGGTTGTCACTTGAGGAAGAGCGACAGCTCTTCAGTGACTTGAATTCAAGGGGGCTGAACGTCAGTGCCAACCTCACGTTGGCGTTCGATGGCAGCAATCCCGTTAACGAGTATGTGAAAAAACATACTGGCTCTGGTGGATTGATCAGATTGCCTGTCATCGAAACAGAAAAAGGGGCTGACGTAACCGTCGCTGATGGTGCCATTCTTCGAAAGGATCTGGTAGCTGTTAACGCCCAGCTGTTTTTGAACTCCAGCTCAATCAAGACAGCAACCAATGAAAAAGTGCAGAGTCGTGAAGCTGTCGCTGACCGCTTCTGGGAGCAGGTTTGCAAGATACCCGGTATTGGTGAACCAGGGCTGTCCAAGCGTAGTGTGCTCTCGCAGCCGGTTGTGTTGAAGGCTATGGCAAAACTCTGCTACGCCCTTACTCCAAAAAAAGATACCGATTCTTCAGATGTACTGGACAGGTATCTTTCAGAGCTCCCAAGGATAAATTTCTCACACGACAATCCTGTATGGCGATTCGACAGCTTGATAAAGCGCGATTTTTCTGTAGAGGGTGTGGATGTCACAGGACTTGAAGAATACACGGCTTTTCAAACAAGCAAAGGTGCACAACGAGGTCTGGGTATTTATAAAAAAGACTCTTCAATATTTGAATTTGCTACACGTGCCAATGATGTGATGCCAGTCCTGGGTGACATCCTTAGGCATGAGATGGGGCTGCCAAATCGACATGTGAAAAAGTAAGGAGGAAGACACCCTTGGTGAAATAGTTTGGTGGAGACTATTTAGAAAATAGAACCATGTTGTTGAAAATTAGGCTAAATCAAAAAGCACTGCACACTAAGAGATAGGCGCTATGGCTAGAAAACGAGTGACGGTAACTAAAGAGAGTGATTCCGGTCGTAACCAGAAATTTCACGACAACCGCACAGGAAACGATATGACGCGCGCGCAGTTTGTGAGACAGATTGAATCTGGCAGTTTCGAGGGTTACCACGTTAGAAATATCAATGGGGTCAAGACACCAGTATCAAATCCTGATGGCAAAGAAGGCAATAATCTTGACTAGTTGGGGTAACTACGGAAAAGGAATTGGATAGGTAGCGACTGTCACCAGCCGCCACCTATCCTCCTATCGTCCCCTACGTGTGGTTGGGTTTTTAAAGGGAAAGAGAGCTTCAGCTAATTATTCTCCTAAAGAATTTCAAGTAGAACAAGCAGACTCTGGGTTCGTTTAACTGATTCGATGGAGAGTCAAATTGATTACTACGAATACAACTGACATTATTGACTTCAACAGCCCTGAATGGCTTCAAGCTAAAGCCGATTTGGAACAGAAGATCACTGACATACTTGCAAATCGCAACGTAGAGCGATCGTCAGAGAAAATCTCAGAGATCGCGTGGGATATTCTGTTTGAATCGCATCATGTGACAATCATGCCGCCACCTGATGTTCCTAAAGGTAAGCGTGGCCCCAAACCTAACCCAGCAAAGAGTATGGCCGGTTGGGCAGCCAGTAACATCTGCAAGAAACACGACCTTGGTGCTGCAGGCGCTTGGGACAACAACGATACCGGTGAGTGCTCCTTAGCAGTTGATATTTACCGACTGATATTTTCTCACCTGAAACAACATATCGATCCAGAATACCGAGGTCGCTATCGAGATGCTCGACACAGCATCGAGAAAGGTAAAAATATTGAGGTCACCACCTTGATCGAAAACGGTAAGCCGATTCGTTGAGCACAGTTATAAGGTGACGAAAACAGCAGTTGAGGACTGAGGCGGGTGTCCCACAGTCATCGAAATTACAACGATATGGGACTACTCACAACTGATAGTCAGTGGCTGGATCTTGCAGCAGTAGAATCGTCTACAGCTGCAAGAGGACGAGAGAGAGTTCAGGGCGCATCTTGCGTTATGAAAAGTTCTTCGTGCAGCAGTTTTTTAGCGGCACCTCAAATTTAGTGTTCTGCTGAAAGATTAAATTTTGGTAAAAATGAACCTAGCTGACAAGTAACGTGTGTAGGAAACTCGCAGTAGGGCGTCCCAACTGCGATAACTCACAGGAAAAACTATGAAAAATATCCATCTTATCGAGAAATCAGCTGGCTATAACCGTGTAGTAGGCACTGAAAACGAATGGACAACGGGCACCTGGACAATGAACCAGACAACGGCTGAATCTCTAATAGGCGGCAACGTGTTTTTACACACCACCCAAAAAGCGCCGTGCTATCTGGGAGGCAAAATATTAGGCTGTGAAGATGCTGGTGGTGGTAAGAGATGGACAATTCACTTCCAATTCAACGAAGACCTGGTGAATACCACGACAAACTACTGCAAGAGCAACTGGTCTGTAGAGATGCTTCTCGAGCCAATGGCATAACGTAAATTCGAGTAGTTGTCACTTCCAACACCTCAAAAGGCAACTCTTTTGGGGTGCTGGCTAGATATGAATCCGCTCGATCTCATCGAGCGAGAGCTCGGCATCGGTCCGATCGTAAAGCTGCGTTGTGCGGGTTGACTCGTGTCCGGCAATCTTCGCGGCCGTCTCCAGATCACCGCCGTTTCTCAAGTACTCGGTGATGCCGGTCCCGCGCAGGCTGTGGCTGCAGATCTCGGCCGGTAGTTCGGCGGCCAACGCTCGTCGTTTAATCATCTTGATCGCGGTCTGCCGGGACATGGCCACCGGTTGCAGTGTCTGCGTCTGGCGTCCCTGACCCGAGGAGCGGAAGAGGGGGCCCTTGCGATCGGCCTCGATGCCGGTGGCCGCAATGTAGGCATCCAAGTAGTCCTGGGCGACATGGTGTGCCGGCACGACATGATACTTGCCGCCTTTCTCATGCAGGCGGAAGAATGAGCGCTTGCCCTGTGTGTAGTAATCCGCCACCGTCATCGTAACGGCGGCGCTAACGCGCGCAAAGCTGTAGACCATTACCCCGATCAGCGCCCGGTCCCGCAGGCCCACGAGTGTGCTGGTATCGATTCCCTCGATCAACGCGCGCGCCTCATCAGCAGTGAGTACGGGTGTCTTGCCGACCTTCACCACATGTTTGGGTCCACGCACGGAGCTGGCCGGATTGAACGGCACGATCTGACCCACCACCAGCCAGTCGAATAACATCCGAATGGCTGCCAGATGCTGCTTGACCGTGGCAGGCGCATAGGTCTGTGCCAGCAGCTCCACGTAGGTGGCCACCACCATCGGCTCGACGCTGTTGAGCCTTTTCCTATACGCCTCGCACCAATCGGCGAACCGGAAGCAGGCCGTCAGATACGCCTGTCGCGTATTCGGGTTTCGGATCGTGGCGGTGAAGAATTCCCAGAAGCGTTTTTCGGCCTTGGGGGATTCGGTGAACAGGGCCGGGGTGGTGCCGGTGAGGATGCGAGCGGGGATTGAGTCGGCAGCGGCGGGGATCAGGGTGAGATCAGACATGTGTGTTTCCCGTGATGGTCAAAGTCTTTGCAGTGGGGATGCAGTTCTCCAACCGCCTGTTGGAGAACTGTCTACACAGCCTGTAGACAATTCAGCAGACAGTGTCTGGGGTTTTGTGCCGAAGGCAATAGTGCAGGCACTGTCTGCACTATGGTGGAACAGGCTGTTTCACTGTCCTAAAGGTAACATAAAGGAGGTTATGTCATTATTAATTGAGCTTCATGAAGACGTTATGACATACTATAAATTTACACTAGCTAATCTGTGATCAGATGGGAATAGTCAATTTTGTTTTGGGGCTGATCGGCGTGGCTGCAGCTCTAATCACAATATACGATTTTGTTGAAAAACGTCGGGAAAGAGAAATCCCCTACACACCCGAGCCGGTTGAACGTACCCAACCAGAATCAATTGAAGCCGCGAGGGTGCTTGAGCGAACTGTTTTGTATCAAAAGTATGTACTAGCTTTAACGTTGGCTGCACTTCTCATTAGTGCAGCCATTGTGATGATCAGCTGGATAACTAATAATGACGCTGTGTCTGGAGCCTTTTTCGCACTTCTACTGCTATTAATTGGCAACGCTATCTTCGTCATCCCTGTGCGCTTCATGTTGTTCTTATGGATAAGAAGAAAATATAATTCCTGGGGCGGAGGTTTATCTGGGATTAAAGTTCTTGAAAAACTAATAAACGATAGGGATTGGTATAACAAATCTTGGAAACGAAATACAAGAACCCTTCTTCTTAGAGCTGCGCAGGGGCATTTGACATAACCAAACATATAAATACGCTCACCTACTCCGCAATATCTCAGATAAGGTGTTATGGAATATTAGTAGCAGAAGTAGGGCAGTTACTCAAGCTCTGTTCCATTGACAATTGCGACTTGTCGCTTGAGAGTGTCATTCGTTGATTTAAATATCAATAAAAGAGCTTCATCCATGTTTTCTTCGCAATACTGCAAAATTTCCAATAAATTCGATTCAGAAGGTAGCTCTCTACCCGGCTTGAAACACAACTGAATACGGTCAGAAATATCGTTTATTAGTTCTTGCCATACCCTGGACGATATGGAAAGCCAGTCCCTAGGCGAAGAATGCGCAAAGAATTCAGCCCCTGAGACAAAAAGAGCACCATCGTGCACAAAATGGTTTCTTAAAGCATATGAGATAGATATCGGCCACCCATATTCATCTCTTATTACTCTCCCCACTAATGCAGCATTGTTTGTTTCTTCCTGATTTCCACCCTTGTTGCCACCCATTAAATCTTTTACTAACTGCACAGAGTAGTTTTTATTTTCAGCGAATTTTTCAATGAAAAACACCTTTCCAAAATATTCCGTAATGTTGTCCGCTATGGACCAAGTTAAAGTTAAGTAAGACTGGGTGACAATCAGTCTAGCCGCATGGATTGGCACCGAGTGATTTCCAAATCTGACAGTTTCATCCGAACTAACCGCTCTCGGGTCTTGTAATTCTTCAATGCATTGAAGTGCAGCGGCTCTTCCATCCAACAGTCGACACCAGTACTCAAAATTATTTCTTCTGTCTAAAGCCTTTTTTAAACTTTCAAATGTTTTGTCATTAATTTTACTCTTGCGCGAAACCAGGGATGAATCGACTGTCTCCATCTCTTCTATGGATTGTGATATGTGATTTTTTAATATCATTCTCCGCGCATCTCCTTTGCGTCCTCGATCTCCTGCTGCAACCTAATGTTTGCTCTTTCCAGATACCATATCCAGAAATCTCGAAATGCTGGATCTGTTTCGTGCTCGGAGTACTTCTGTGCATCTTCAACATCCTTGTAGAATCTGCGGGGTACTGAACCCGGCTCATATTGATATATCTCTGAGCCTTTATCCACAATCATTCTGTAAAATCGCGGTTTTCGCTTCCTATCTTGCTTATTGAATTCTTTCAATAAAGCTCGACACATAATTCTCCATTCGCCGCTATTGAATTCATACTTTGAACAAAGCTCTACCCAGGATGCAAGGTGTGCAAATTCAGTTTGATCTCCTGTGAATTCAGCGTAAAGAGATGGTAACAGTATCCCATCACTATCTAACGAATGAACAATTCTCGGTATATAGTATCCAACCGTTCCTTGATCCTTGAACAGCTCAAATAGCTCCTTCAATGAGCTTTTAGTATGTTGTCCATCCTTATTACCCTCATCGATTAACTCAACGAGTTCATCGAATTCTATATCTCCATTTAGTGCTTTGAAACCTCCATCTTCTTTCTCCTTATCCGCCCTTTGATTTAACATTTTCACCAACCAACCTATGGGCGCTCTTCCAACAACCGATAATATTTCCTCTACTTCATATCCAGAAAGATATGTCCCGTGTGGCAGATTTTCTAATTTAAACAATTGATCTAAAAACCACGTGTTGAATTCTTTTGGCAAGCGCCCACCATTTTTAAGCCACCAAAATATTCCTGTAATAAAACATTGAATAGCCGCTTGATTTACCGCATCTTTTTCTGAGCGATCAATATTTCTAGAAATAATTATTTTGTAGTTATCATAATCGTGATTTACCCCCCAACAGACGCAAGCTACAAACATGTCACTTCTATCGCATATTGCAAAAAGCTCCTCATGCGATCGAATGTACCCCACCTCTATCTCAGACAATTTCTCTGGCTCAACTTGATACGGGGTACCATATATGGAATACACAAGCTGGATAGATGTAGAATCCTTTCCTGCATTCTTCACAAGACCATCAAGCGTATCTACAGCCGACTTTATATCCTCATTTCGAAGCGCGCCGATTAGTCCTCTAGCGGCATTAATCGCGAGCTTGATCCTTACATCATCACCATTTGTAAGTACTTCGCTAATGTAATTAAGCACGGTATCATCCTTCCACGCTTTTTCGCCAATATAGTAAACAATCGGCCCAATTGTTCTCACTGAATCATCACCGTAAAATTCAATTGCTCGCTCGATGAATTTATTGATCGAATCATTGCTGTCTTCAACAATAGATTGAGCTTTTTTCAAAGATTCATCACGATCGTCAATTCTGAATCTATCGCTTTCTATAAATTCGAATTCCTTCGCACTCCCATCTTCAAGGTATTTAGCCTTTATCTGCTCACATAAACTTATCCGATCTTGGTCTTCATCATGCTCTACATGCCACTGCCATATATTTCGAATACCCTTATGCTCTTTGATTGATATTTCCCGCTGTTCCGTTAGCTTCAAAATCCATTCTAGGTTATCTAGCACCTCCTTTTCTAACCTATTCATTATGTTTTGGCTATTTTTTAATATCGACTGAGGTAATTTGTTATCTATGTATACGGTGTTTTTATCTTCCTCTTCTTCGCTGTTATCCTTGTTCTTTTGTTCATCCAATTCCCGCTTGATTCTCCTCAGATATTGAAAACTATCGAAATGCATCTCACGAATGTTTTTCCAAAGTAACAATCTAGTATCAGTATTAACGTCGCTCATCTGAAGGTATTTCTTAGCAACATCAACGAGATTGCCACGTATCTGGAACCTCTCGCTGTCTTCGTGTAGGAATGCAGTCCTAAACACAATATTCCCACCTTCACCCCATATTTGCTTTCTTTTGTGCGTGGTCAGTGTATGGAATATTTCAGAATAAATTTCCGCCTCGCCCCTTTCTGGAGATCGGGCTTTAACAAGGTCTAATATCGCATTCGATTGTTCTAAGGCTATTGGTGCAAAATCACTTCTAACATGCGGCCCTCCTTCTATAAGACCGCGCAACTTATCTGCAGCCGTACTTCTCCGTCGATTACTCAATCGATCTGCGTCAAGGTTAGCTAGTTCAGATAGCAATTCGATGCCCTTGTGCATATCCTCCGGCAATGCCGCACTCAGCATAGCGTTGTAGACCGGCTCTATTAGCTCCTCCTGTACCTGCGCATGGGTGACTAACTTATCTGCAAATATACCCTTCACAGTCTCCGGTTCTGTATTGCCATAAAAAACACATTTAGCAAATCTTATTGTGCCACTGGGTGCATAGTTAGCAATGTTATCAACCAAGCTTATAGCTGCAATTTTCGCAGTAGTATTCAAATTAGGAAGATCGGATTCCAATTCACTGAAAAAATAGTTTGTAAAATGGAGTGGCTCATCGTCAAAAGACAAGAACAGCTCCATTCTAAATATCGATTCAATTATTAGTGGATCAATTTGAGTAACTGCATTTGTCTTAATTCTGGATAAAATTTCATTCAAAATACCCTTTGCCTTATGGGAAATCTTGTAACTACCTTTACCTGATTGGTCTTGTAGCAACAACCAATCCCTTATCAGACGATCTCTTACAACATCAGGGATAACCAATAGATACCGCTTATAAGCGCCTCTCTCACCAATTATTTTTCGCCTGATAAGCTCCAGAATCAAATGTTCAAGCTTGTCGCGATCTTTGTATCCCACCTTCGCCTGAAGCCAACCAATTTGTGATTCTTCTTGCCTATTTAGTCTTCCCATCAACGCAATAAAACTTAATGTTGATTTAATATCGTCTGGCTCGAAACTATCTTGCTTGGTATATATTTCCTTAAGATAGGAGTCGCACAAGTCCTTTGAGTTCTCTGGGATTTCACTGAGATTTCCATGGCTCTCCAGTAGACTTACAGCCAAATATATCCATATCGGAAATCCATCAAAATTATTGGATAACATTTTCGATGCTGAGATCTTCCACTCATCCGGCTTTACATTGAGATCGCCGCTGTCAATCAAATTTCTGGACAACTCCAATACGCTATCTTTGACGAGGGGTTCCAATTGAAAAGAGAAAACGTGTTTTTTTACCTTAGGCGACTCAATCAGTTTGATTACTGGGTCATTAGGAGATTTCGCACTGACTAACATTTTCCAATTCTCGGTGCGACTACCTTTACGTCCAATCTGCTCTACCAGGAGCTTGACAAGCTTCTCGCTATCTGGCTCATCAACTATCAACAAAGTTGGCTTACTCTGTATGATCGCGCTAAACCAATTTGTACTTGCTTCTAAGCTTTCGATATTCGCCCAAAATACTTGATGTGAGCCTTTATCAGATAACCGCTGACCAGCCTCTAATAACATTCTTGTTTTACCAACGCCTCCAGGGCCTGTAACCAAAGAAATCGTCTTTTGGGAATCGATAAATTCATCTATTTTTTGAAAATATTCAGCTCTTCCGACATATGGCTGCAGGCTTACACGATCTAAAAAATGCTCATCAGACTCATACTGGCTTTCGAATTCTGGTAACGATAGGAAACACCTTGTTTCATTTTCAAAAAAGGACCTATATGCCTCGGGATGCTTTACCAGAAGCGCTTCAACATGTGCGCGTTCCATATACTCAGCTTTTAATCCAACGGACCCAAAAAGTGGCTCAATAGTTTCCTTCCATTTCGCGTGATTGTTCGGATTTAGAGGCTCGTTTGTAACCATAACCCATACATTTACCCTTTCCCAGAGCTTGTAATTAGAATGTGTTTTTTCTTTGTATTTTTTTATTTTATTGAATTCACTTTTCGCATCTTGTATAACGCTATTAGACTCATCTAGACGATGGTGCTTGCACTGGTAAACAGTTTCCCCATCTTGCGATAGTACGTCTTGTGATGCATCTCTACCCTCTCTACTAATCGGCACAATTTCCAAACCATCAAGGAGCAGAAGAGTTCGAATTAATTGCTCGAATTCCTGATAATTCTTTATAAATGCCCAATCTACGTTCATAGCAATATTACAATCATAGTAATCAAGATTCCTCTGGTGGAAATTCATACTCCACCATATACATTCCTTGCTTCATTCCTGCATTTAATGTATTCAAAATCTTTCGTGATATCAGTAACAAACCGTTTAAGACGTTTATACTCTCTCTTTTCCAAACAAGCTGAATCCTTGCCACCATTAAACTTGGGATCGTTGCATTAATCCCCCACCGAGTCTACCCTGCCCCTGATTGCATATCTATGAGGCTTAAGCGTGACTCCAAAGCAGCGAAAGCTTTTCTGGCTCAAGCACGGAGAGACTGCGGTCTCTACCCGCCCATGACTATCGTCACCGATAAAGCACCAACCTATCCCGCCATCATCAAAACGATGGGTGACCATGCCTACTCAAACCTGCCTGTCGAGCACATCAATCAGAAATGGTGTAATAACCGCATTGAATCGGACCACGCTGCACTAAAGCGCATTACTAATCCAGGCAAAGGGTTCCAATCAATGCGCTCAGCCAAAGCCACACTTCAAGGAGTTGAGGCTATGCGTACGATCAAGCGAGGGCACTTGTTTGAAAAACCGAAAAACGCCGCAGCAGAAGTGCGTCTGCTGGAAAGTCTATTTCCCTTTGCTGCCTAGATAGATGAACTATATTGGCTATTTTGATTTTGCATTTATATAATGCAACGATCCCATAAATACTTTGGTGGTAAGTCAGCCGAGGGAACTTCCCCCTCGGCTGCTCGCAGAACGCAGCATGAACCTCTCGACTCACTGCGCTCCCATTGGTCCAGCCAAATACGTGGATGCAAGACGCCAATGCGGGAAAAGACCCGGCTGACGTTGCGACAACTCACGTATCCATTTACCAGCACGTACAACATGTCCTCGCATACGTTTGTATTTCCGCATAGCCCATCGAGCAAGCGCTCTATCCAGATGAAAAGAAATAACCTGAAAAGCAGACTGACGAAAACGGCAGTAGTAACTCATCCAGCCACGAATAACAGGACCGAACCGTCGAGCCAGATCGCTGAGCGACCAAGAACTCTTGAGTTGAATACGCCACCGCCTGATTGTTTGCCTCATTGACTTCAGCGCCAAAGCACTTGGTGCTGGAGAAAAGTTAAGAAACACACGACCAAACTTATTCATTGCTTTTCGAGGCCGAAAACTAAAGCCCAGAAAATCAAATTGAATGTTTTCGTCATCACCTTTGCGATTCGCATCCTTGCAATACACTATCCGCGTCTTCTCCGGATGAATCTCTAAACCACACTCCTTAAGCCGATCTGCAATCTGCTGATGCAGATAAACAGCTTGCTTACGTGTAACGGCTCGCACTTATCCAGCGCCCGAACTGCACTTATCGCGATTTCTCGATCACTTTATATGATTCTATCGGTGACCTCAAAACCACATTACGTGAGAATGAAACCACTTTAATTGCCACCAGATCGCACTTATCGCCTCCGAACCA